>Ga0134128_10008327_pt1 | contig 12482 bp, 8 predicted proteins | sample KB31754_FD_96462 | JGI IMG/M metagenome (GOLD analysis project Ga0134128, IMG submission 96462) | Terrestrial soil microbial communities with excess Nitrogen fertilizer from Kellogg Biological Station, Michigan, USA - KB3-175-4 | ecosystem: Environmental > Terrestrial > Soil > Unclassified ...
ACCTGGGCCGTTTTCGGATCGATCCAGACGCTCCCGCTATAGGCGGGCCGAAGGGATTGGCCGCCTACATTGATGAACCAGTCTGAATTCGGGAGGGCCACTTTGAAGTCGTAAACTTTCGCTGGCGCTCCTGAAACGGTTGTCGTTTCGTAGAGCTTAAACTCGGCCTGGCTTGCATCCGAGAACAGGCTGTGCAAGGTGGACGCGAACTCGCCCGTAGAGGTAGTGCCGCCCAGTTCCAGCATGCTCTTGTTGGTTCGCTTGCCTCCTACAGTGATCTCCTTATAGCTTTCTTTCCCATCTTCGTAGATCACTTTCGCGGTAATCACATCAAGTGGCTCCCAACCCGTTGCCTTGGACTGTTCCACATACCGCGTGGTCATCTGCGAACAGACGTAATTAGGCAGACCTTTGGTAAATGTCGCCGCCCAGTTCTTGGTTTGTTCCACCAGCTTTTGCGCTGGGGAATCCGCCCTCTTTACAGAGGCTGTTTTGCCATCGATGGTGAAATCAACCGAGCCATCCTTACTGGTATTCGCTTCTGTACTGGTGTTTGCTTCTGTGCTCGTCTTTCTTTCTGCAGCGGCGTTTGCTCCCGGACTGGAATTGTCATCATGGGGTGAGGCGTTCTCGGGCTTTCCACGTCTGAGTATTGGCCGGTCGGGCACGTCAACCGGATCTTTCAGAATCGTCGGGCGCGTCATCTCTTCGCCGCCTTCACCGGAGGCCGCGGCGACTGGCACATCTTTCAGAAGATCGACAGTCACCGCAGTCAGGTTGGCCTCGTCGTCTTCGGCAGCTTCGACGTGAATCGTGGTGTGCGGAACGATTTTGCTCGAGTCAATCGCGGCGCCCGCGTGGGTGAACTTCGTCTTGTCCGTGATCGCCATCGTAAGCGTCCGCCCGTCCTTAGTCGCCGCCACCAGCTTCTTTCCGTCGTTCGAGACGGTCCGGGCATCGGCCGAGATCGTCGGAGCGTTGGCTTCCGGTTGTTTTTGCTTGCGTTTGTGGCCCAGCGAAGGTATTGGGATGCCGCCTCCTCCGGGAGGCACGCCGCCGGGAGGCGTCCCGGGTGGAATGGGTGCTTGCCCGGGAGGATACTGCGCTTCCATTGGGAGCGACAGCGCGGCGCAGAGCGCTATCACCGGCCAGAAATACTTCGCCATGAAAGTAGGTTAGATGCATCCGGCTTGGCAGCGGGTTTCGAAAGCCGCAAAGGCAAGTTGTCTGTACCCGCGGCCCTTTTTGAATTCGTGCTCATTGGGATTGAATTCGGGCCGCCAAACGTCTCCCTGATTCTCCGGCAATGTATTATCAAAACCGGAAAGAGGAAATCCGAAATGACAAATCCTGAATTTTTGCTGGCATTAGCGCTGGCGGAGAGCCAAAAAGCGAAAAAGGAGGTGGCAATCGTCGCAGACGACCGGCTCCATATTCTCGCCCTCGCTACCGGCGCAGCGAGCGGCTGCGAGACGGCCATCGCGAACGTTCTGCACGGCTCCCAAGGCCGTCTCGATGGCTGGTGGGTGCTGGCCACGTACACACCCACGCCTCTTTGCCTGGGTATGGCGAATATTCTTGGCATTTCCTCGGTTGGATTTCTGGATTCCGCCCGTACTGCGAGGGACGCCGCAACAACGCAGAATATCGTTCGGCTGAATAAGTTGCCCGTCAAGGATTTCTCGATCTTTTCTACCCAACCGAAAACGAATTTACCCGATTGGAAAGTAAGTCCCGAAAGATTTCTCGAAGCGGCCAATACGGAGTTTTTCAGCTCACTCGGACCCGCATACCAGGGAGCTCTGAAATTCCTGTCCTCCTGCCCGAGGTACGATCAACGGAACCTCGACTCAAAGTTACTCAATATTTTCAAGCAGGTTCCAACCACCCTGCCGGCAACCACCCTGTCGTCGCAGGAGCGTGATTTCATCTTCATGCATCTGGCGTTCGCCCTGGTTGGACAGACCTGGAATCCAGTTGTTTCGTGGGATGTGAAGGACAGCTCGGGAGAGAAGTTTGGCGGAAATAATGTCGGAGCCGTGATCCTCGACAAGAACAATATCATCGCCTGGGGCGTAAATCTGGCCGCGCAGAATCCCGTCCTTCACGCCGAGTCGGTCGCCATCCTTAGTTACCTCAAGGGAAACAACAAACAATCCCTGCCCGACGGAGCTACCGTTTACACCTCGCTCGAGCCCTGCAAAATGTGCGCGGGAATGATCACCGGGGCCGGCAAAAATGTCGAAATTGTGATCGGGGCGAAAGACCATCTGATCAATACCGTAATCAGCGATAGCAAGACGTATAACGGCTGCTTCGAGCGCGTGCCCGACCCTGGCCTTTCTAAAAACCCCTTCACCGTAGTCGAGAGCTGGATCGACGGCCGGCGGCAAAGATCGGTTGAGGACAGTCGTCTCGATCTGAGTTCTGCTGGCGGCGGGGGCGCCTCCACGAAGTTTCTTCGGGATGAGGAAGACGTTGAATATCGCGACGCCCTGAGATCGAAGCCAAAGTTCGCTCCCGAGTCCGCGAAACGGCTGGCGACCGTCCAGGCCACGATGAAGGATTGGGATCAGAAAGACAAGCAGTACAAGAAAACCCATCAATATCCCACAAAAATCGACACCGAAATGAAGACTCTTCAAAAGAAGAAAAGCGAAGTGGAGGCCAAATTTGCCGCGCTTCAAAAAAAATATGGGTCCGGGAATTTCGGGAAAAAGTTTAGCAGCTATGCCGATGCCTTGGTTCTCGAATGGAAGAAACTGAAATCGGAACCGGATAGCGACAAACGGCGCGCCTACCAGCAGTGCATCGAACTCCTGAAAATCGTGGCTGTCGAAGGCCTGACTACTAACTACGGAATGAATTTCGTAAACACGCTGTTTTCTGATTTCGCCTGATTACCACTTCAGCAGCAGGAGTTCCGAGCAGAACCCCGGGCCCATGGCTGCCAAAATCCCCCAAGTTCCTGCTACAGGCCTCCTGTTCTGCATCACCTCTTCCAAGACAAACAAAACAGAAGCTGAGGACAAGTTGCCGGTACGGCGGAGGCAGTCCCACGATGCATCCAGGGCTCCATTCGTCAACTCCAGTGCCGCTTCAGTTGCTTCCAGCACTTTCGGGCCGCCGGTGTGAATGACCCAACTTCCAACGTCCCTCCGGGTCAGGCCATTGTCGGATAGAAACCCATCTACATCTTTCCCTAAATTCTGCAGCACGACCTCGGGAACATCCCGGGAAAGTACAATTTTGAAGCCCTTTTCGGAGATGTCCCAGCCCATGACGTACTCGGTTTCCGGATAGAAAACCGATCTCGTCGCCACAATTGCGGGGCCGCTCTCCTGATTATGCTCGGCGCCTTTGATGACAACCGCCGCGGCGCCATCGCCGAATAAGCCTGTGCTGATGAGGTTTGCCGGGGAGAGATCGTCCTGCTGGACGGTAAGAGAGCAGAGTTCGACCGAAAGCAACAGGCAGGCTTCGCTCGGAAAGGCCCTGACGTAATCGGCCCCTCGCGCAAGCCCCGCTGCCCCGGCCACGCAACCCAGTCCGAAAATCGGGATGCGCTTCATCCTGGGGCTTAGACCCATGCGGTTGATGAGCCGCGCTTCGATGGACGGGCTTGCGACACCCGTGATCGAGACGAAAAAGAATGCGCCGATATCGCTGGGGCGAATCTGCGCCTGCTCCATGGCCCGGCGCACAGCCTGCTCGCCCAGGGCGAGCGTCGCTTCGATCCATCGATCATTCGCCTCGCCCCAGGTCTTAAATGGGTAGCACTCCAGAGGAAACGCTAAGTAGCGCCCGTCCACCTTGGTGGCCGTATGTAGGCGTTGCAGCACATCGAAGCGGTCAAGCCGGGTTCCCCAATGGCGTTTAAAAGCGTCCACCAGAACACGCTGAGGGTAATAGTGCTCGGGGAGCGCGCTAGCGGCGCTGCTTATTCTCATAGCAACTTCAATGTTCTCAGTATCGGACGTGGCAACCTATAAAGCTGCTTCAACGGACCGCCGATAAGAACTTCGCATGGGTTCCCGCCGCCAATGGCTTGTCTGTCTGGCCGTGCTGGTTTTGTTGCCGGTTGTTGGTGTTGCGCAACGCTATACCTTTCGGGACTACATTGATGTCCTGGGCAATCTCAATGTGAATTGCGTGCTCCAGGACCATGCCGGATTCATCTGGCTTGGCACCGAAAGCGGGCTCTTCCGTTATGACGGATCTACGTTCATTCCTTACGGATATGCGGAGGGAGTTCCGGGGCTTTGGGTCAAGGCGCTGCACGAAGATCGCACGGGCCGGATCTGGGTCGGCACGACTGACGGGCTCGCCTACGGTTCCGCGACCCAACGCTTTCGAGCGGTAAAGTTCGCCGGTCAGGATCTGCAGGTTAGCGTCAATTCGACCGTGTCATCTGCATCGGATGGAACCGTTTACGCCGTGACTCAACTTGGTCTTGTGGCGATTCGGACAGCGGATGGCGGACGAACGTGGGATTACGAGCAACTCACGCCCAAAAACGCTCGATTCTCTGGCGCGGACGGAATCTTCAGCGTGCTTGCGAATGACGATGGATCCGTCGTGTTCGGCTGCGGCCGTGGCATCTGCCGGATCGTCAACCAAACGATCACATCCTGGGGAGAACGCGATGGGCTCCCGAACGACCGGTGGAGTTTTCTGCTGCGCCGGCGGAATGGCGAATTGTGGGCCCGCGGAGCAAAGCACACCGCCATGCTCGCGCCCGGTCAGATGCGCTTCCAACTGCACGAACTTCCTTCAGCATTAAGCGACGGGATTTATTTTCCAATAGCGGAGGATGCTTCCGGACGTCTTATCGCTGGCCTGAATTCCGCGGTGGCGCGCTATGAGGGCGATCATTGGTCCACGTTTTCGGAAAAGAACGGGTTCGGTGAAGGAATTGTTACTTCCGTCATGGCGGACAGGGAGGGATCCCTATGGTTCGGACTCTCCGGCCACGGCTTGCGAAAGTGGCTGGGATATCCCGAATGGGAACATTGGACGAAATATCAAGGTATCGCATCGGATGAAATTTGGGCGCTGCTTCGAGATTCACGTGGCCGGATGTGGATCGGGGAAGAACAGGGTCTGGATTACCGGAATCCGGGCGAGATCGGTTTTCATGCCTGGCCTGGGGTGGGTGTCGATCCAAAGACGACCCGTTCGCTGGCCGAATCGAAAGATGGATATATCTGGGCCGCGACGGCTTCCGGACATCTGATTCAGATTGATGAAAAATCGTTGCGCGCGCGGCAAATCAATTTCGATCCGATTTCGCGAGTGCTGGTCGATTCTAACGACCGCGTCTGGATTGCAACCGCATCCGGACTCTTCTTCTCGGAGCCCAGCGGGGAAACCCGCCAGTTTCACCTGGCTCAGGATCTGGCAAGGCAGAATTTTCCCGATATCACACAGGACGGCGAGGGGCGGATCTGGGTCATTTCAGATCGCGAACTGCTACGCCTGGATGGGACCGCCTGGACGCATATTGACGTCTCGGCAGCCAGTCTTGGGCGGCACCTTGCGGATGTGGCGGTCGATGGCGCAGGCAACATTTGGGTAGATGGCATCGGAAACGGCGCGGCGCGGCTGCGCGTTGTGGGGAATAAAATCGCGAGCATTGATCGCCCGCATCTTTCCTCCAGCGAAGTCCTCTTCATAGGCGCCGACCGGCGTGGTTGGGTTTGGATCGGCGAAGATCATGGACTGGAAGTTTTTGATGGACGTCGATGGCAGCGATATACGCTCGACAACGGGCTCATTTGGAATGATTGCGATGCCAAGGCATTCTTGAGCGATTCGGACGGTTCGGTTTGGATCGGCACCAGCGGCGGCGCGTCGCATTTCTCGCCCTCGCCGGACATCCTCATTGCACCGCTTCCAGCGCCCATCATCGCCAGGGCTGACTTTGGATCTCGTAGCCTCCTCGGCGGACATGCCGACCTTCGGTGGTCCAATAGCCCTCTGACCATCGGACTGGCGTCGCTCAGCTTCCGGAATGAGCAGGCAATCAAATTCCGATACCGCCTGGTGGGGTTAGAGACGGATTGGGTCGAGACCTCGGCACGTGAGATCCGGTATCCGCGCCCTTCTGCCGGGTCTTATCGGTTCGAAGCCGTTGCGTTAAATAGCGACACAGGGGAAACATCGCCACTCAAGACGCTCGCCTTCGATATCCAACCCCCGTGGTGGTCGACTAAAACCTTTATCTCGGTAAGCATTGCGATCGTGCTGCTGCTCGCGGTTGCCCTGGCGCGCTGGCGAGTGAAGATACTGATGCTGCGACAACGGGAGTTGGAGCGCCTGGTTGCCGAACGGACTGAGCAATTGGACCGCAAGCTGGCGCAAGAGGAATCGCTCAAATCGGAAGCGGAACGTGCAAATCGCGCAAAAAGTGAATTTCTCGCCATGATGAGTCATGAGATTCGTACGCCGATGAACGGCGTAATTGGAATGACGGGCTTACTGCTGGATACGCATCTGGACCAGGATCAGCACGAGTTCGTGACGGCCATCCGGGACTCCGGCTCGTCGCTCGTTTCTATTATCAATGAAATTCTTGATTTCTCGAAGATTGAAGCAGGGAAACTCACCTTGGAATCGACTGATTTTGAACTCCAGCCGGTGGTGAGAGACGCAGCCGGTCCGATAGCCGAGATGGCGCAGCGCAAGGGCCTCGCAATCTCTTTAAGTTTCGATAACGGCTTGCCGGCCTGGGTTGCCGGCGACTCCGTGCGGCTGAAGCAGATCCTGCTGAATTTGTTGTCTAATGCGGCAAAGTTCACCGAATCGGGCATGATCACTGTCCGGGTCTCACGCTCAGCGGAGCCATCGGGGGCTGGCGCTCTGCTGCGCTTTGCCGTTTCCGATACCGGCATCGGCATCGATTGCGGCGCACAGGCCAGGCTATTCCAGGCCTTCAGCCAGGCCGAAGAATGTACGACCCGCAAATATGGCGGCACAGGCCTCGGACTGGCGATATCAAAGAGGCTTGCTGAACTGATGGGCGGTGCAATCGGTGTAGAAAGCAAGCCCGGTTGCGGCAGCACCTTCTGGTTTACGGCTCACCTCAAGCAGGCCGAACCGCCCCTCCGGAATGCTCGTCCTCTAAATATGAAATCGGTTCCTGAATTGCGGCACAAGGGCAGCATTCTGGTTGCCGAGGACAACCCCATCAATCAAAAGGTGGCCCTCAGCCTCCTGTCGCATCTCGGTTACCAAGCGGAGGTGGTGCATAATGGCGCCGAGGCCGTGGAGCGCTTAAAGCAACGCGAATATGACGTGATCCTTATGGACTGCCAGATGCCCGTCATGGACGGGTTCGAAGCCACCAAAGCGATTCGCCAGCTTCAGGCCGGTCTGCCGCGAACGCCAATTATCGCCGTTACCGCCAATGCGCTCACCGGAGAACGCGAACGCTGCCTCGCAGCCGATATGGACGACTATCTGCCGAAGCCGGTGAGCCGGGATACCCTCGATGCCGCTATCCAACGCTGGATGGAGCCGGTCCGGGAAAATCTCCAGCCAGAAACTTTGACTGCCTGACTGCCGCTCCGCTGATCAACGGCTGCCGTTCGTGGCCTTTGCGTTCCGCAGCGCCTTCCGATAGGCGCTCTTGAGTTCCAGGCTGATGTGAATCTGCGGCATGTCGAGAGTCATGCTGTCCAAGGCTGAATCGATTGCGAATGTGTACGGACCATCTTTGGTGCCCAGTTCGTCATAAAACGCCACCTGATCGCCATTCAATTCGTAGCGGCCGCGGCGCTGAACGCGCTGATGGTGGATGTACACGTCCTTTGTGAACGTGCCATCCGGGCGGAAGGTGAGGGTTCCGCTGCACTCGTCCGGGTGCGGCTTTCCATCAAAGCACGTGTGCGTGGTCTGAATCCCGCTATCCGGGTCGGTAACAGTAATGTATTCCCAGCCCCCTGAATCCTGCAGCAATTTGAGCTGATCCTGAGTTATCCCGAGCGACAAGCCCGCAGCGAAGAAAAAAAGGAGGATGCCGCGCATACCGCCAACCTTTCGTTAATGGATAATCGAGTACTTTAATGGGTCATCGAGTAAATGATGTAATTGATCCCGATGCGCATCCCCAGCGCCGAATACTGCTCCGGGTATTCCGCATCGTCGGCCCACTCCCAGGAATCACCCAGGTCCGAATTGAACGCAATCGCCACCATCACCCGGCCTTTATCGTCATAAATGCCGCGCCAGTGCGCCACGTATCCGTCATTGCGGAAAGGCACTCCGGTTCGCACACCCCATTCGCCCGGAACCTGGTAGCGGTTGCCGAGGTCATAAACGGTGTGAAAAATCGCATCGCTATCGGGAATTTCAACCACGGGTCGTCCGGGAAGCACACGCTTCATGCTGTCTTCGAATACCGCCCAATCGTGAGTGCCCCAGAAATCATCACACATCAGGAACCCGCCGCGTAACAGGTAATCGCGCAGCGTACGCGCTTGCCCATCGGTTAACTGCCATTCGCCTACAAACACCGCATACAGCCAGGGATAGTTGTAGACGTCGTTCTTGTCGTCCAAATTGACAGGTTGCTCCACGGAACGCGCGTCCAGTCGAGTCAGCCGCTGGATCGCCTGCAGAAAATGGCGGTCGGCGCGCGGATAATCGTTCGTCCAACTCGAGTGCCCGCGCGTCCAATCCCATCCCGCATGCCGGAAGTGCGCGTCGGGAATGGACGGATACATCAGGCGCGCAAACACCCACTCGGTTTTATTATCGAACCCAGAAGGCAGTGGAATCTGTCCCAGGCGGTACTCATCGCCAGGATATTCCCGGAAAGCACGCGGCAAGTTCCGCTCGGCCGAGTAAAGCAAAGCGAGCGCGCCCAGCGCAACCACTGCGCAGCGAACCACTTCCCCGCCACGGCTTCGCACAATGCCTCGCACCGAGAATAGCATTCCGAATTTCGTCCGTTTGGGAACGGTGGTGTTCGGAATCGGGCAGTGTGGAAACGAGAGCTACGAAAGTTTTCGTTGACAATACGAATGCCTTCGTAGTAAAGAATAGACATGGCGAATCCACAGCCGCCGAAGCCAACTTCGACAGAATTAGAGATTTTGCGCGTTCTATGGGACCGCGGCCCATCCACCGTCCGTGAAGTTCACGAGGTGTTGAACCACGCCCGGCCGACTGGCTACACAACGGTTCTGAAGTTGCTTCAGATCATGACGGTTAAGGGTAGCGTGACGCGGAATGAAGATACACGGGCGCACGTTTACGAAGCCCGGCAGCCCGCGGAAAGCACAAAGCGCCAGCTTGCAGGCGACCTTCTGCAGCGCGCTTTTGCAGGGTCCGCGAGCCAGTTGATGATGCACGCGCTGGCGGGAAAGAAAGCTTCGCGCGAAGAGATTGAAGAGATCCGGCGGATGCTGGATGAATACGAAAGGAGGGCCCCACGATGATTTCAGCTTCCTGGTTGACGCCGGAGACAGTACAGACGCTCGGCTGGACGCTGGTCCATTTTGTATGGGAAGGCGCGGTGCTCGCGCTCTTGCTGTACGTCATTTTTGCGTTCGCCCACAGTGCGCGCGTTCGCTATACGGCCGCCGTTATCGCGCTCCTGCTGATGGTCGCTTCCCCCATCGCCACCTTCGCGATTTTGCAAAATCGGCCCGCGCTTACGGCTGATGCCGGCTCCGCCCACCAGGTGATCGCTTCGCTGCAAGTAGCGGCAAAGCTCGCGCTCGACAATTCGGTTGGGTCCTCCCATGCGTCGCTGCCTTCGATTGATTGGCTGGGCTGGCTGGTATGGGCTTGGTTCGGAGGAGTCCTCGTTTTCGCGCTTCGGGCGCTTGGCGGATGGCTGGTTCTCGAACGGGTTCATCGCGAAAAAAGTGAACCGCTTACGGCCGTGCTCCGCAATCGCTGCCTTCAGCTTCAAGAGCGGCTGGCGCTCACCCGGACCGTACGCTACTTCCAATCTCGTCTGGTGGAAGTACCCGCTGTTATGGGATGGTTCCGCCCGGTTGTGCTTATTCCGGCCGCCGCGATGACCGGTTTATCGCCCCAGCAATTGGAAGCCGTGATTGCGCACGAACTGGCACACATTAAGCGGCTGGATTGTTTTGTAAATCTGTTCCAGATCGCCGCTGAGACAGTGCTCTTTTACCATCCTGCCGTATGGTGGGTGAGCAAGGCGATCCGGAACGAGAGAGAGAATTGCTGCGATGATGTGGCAGTTTCCATCTGCGGTAATCCGGGGGATTACGCCAGAGCGCTCGCAGCGATGGAAATCTGGCGCGCTACGCCGGCGCTGATGCTGGCTATGAACAGTGCGTCGCTGCGTTCGCGGGTCGGCCGTCTGCTGGGAGTCGAGACCATCACGCGCAGTATCCCGCGAAGCGGGCTCGCAGCCGTTGGAGTGCTTTGTGCGGCGGGCGTCCTGTTGGCAGCCACAACCGCGAATAGAGTTTTTAACGATCTTCCAGATTCGGAGGAGGCGCAAGCGCAGGAAGGCCTTCCCAGCCCGCCGGCAGCGCCAGCAGTACCGGCGATCGAGGAGAGTTTCGCGACATCATGCATTCGTCCGGCGACGGCCGTCCGGGTGGAAGCTGTTTTGGCGCGGGTGGTGCCCGATGCAAACGGTTCTGGTGAAGCCGCGCAAGATCCTCAGCCGGTATCGAACAATGAGGGCGGCGACAAGCAATCGTATATCGCGGGCTTGCAGGCCGCGGGTTTAAAGGACTTGACGGTCGATCAGATTATCGCGCTCAAGGTTCAGGGCGTAACGCCTGAATATATCCGCGAGATGCGCAGCGCAGGGTTCGACACCAGCATTAACAATCTCGTTGCAATGAAGGTGCAGGGAATCACGCCGGAATACCTGAAGGAAATTCGCGCCAGCGGCCTCAAGCCGGATACGCATGACCTTATTGCACTGAAAGTTCAAGGAGTGACGCCCGAATACGTGAACAAGGTGCGTTCCGAATACGGGAACGATGTCACCGTTCATCAGATTATTGCCATGAAGGTGCAAGGCCTGGATCCTTCTCAGGCGGCCGAATTTAAGAAACTAGGACTGGCGGACATCAGCCTGAACAAACTGATCGCGCTGAAGGTACAAGGCGTAACGCCCGATTACGTTCGTGCTCTGGAGGCAGCAGGTTTCAAGGATTTGAAGACCGGCGACATCCTTGCTGCCAAGGTACAAGGCATCACTCCTGAATTTATTCAACAGGTCCGCAGCCATGGTTTCAACAACGTGACCATGCATCAACTGATCGAACTTAAAGTTGCGGGTATCTTCTAGGGAGCTGATGATGCGCAAAACCACTTTGATTGCTCTCAGTGTGTTTGCTCTCTCCGGGCTGGCCGACGCCGCAATAGATCACGGCGAGTGGACCATGAGTTCCTCCGCAATCCCCGGACGGATTCAGTTTTCGATAACCGCTTCGGGCGAGGGCGGGCAGCACTGGAACAGCAGTTCCACCTGGAGCACGAGCGATTTTCACGGGCTCGACTGGTCGACTCCCGGCAAGCATGATATTCGCTTCACGATTGCGCGCGATGCAGGTGATATCGAATGCGAAGGCTTTCTGAAAAACGGAGAAGCCGCGGGCCTGTTTACATTCAAGCCCAATCCGCAATATGGCTCTGAGATGAGGCGTCTGGGGCTTGCTGGATTCACCCCCGACGAGCAATTCGCGTTTGCGCTGCACGACGTCAGCCTTGACTTTGCACGCGAGATGAAAGCGGCGGGCATTGAAGGATTAGATGCCGGTAAACTGATCGCGTTTCGCATCCACGATGTCTCCTCTGATTTCGTGAAAGACCTGCACCGGCTTGGTTACTCGCACCTTGATGCGGACAAGCTGATCGCGTTCCGGATTCACGGCGTTTCGCACGAATTCATTCAAGCTCTGGAAAAACTCGGGTATCCCCGCCTCGAACCCGATCAACTGATCGCTTTTCGCATTCATGGTGTTTCGCCCGAATTTGTAACGCAACTGCAGGCGCTCGGCTATGCCCGTCCGGATGCAGAGCAGTTAGTCGCCCTGCGGATTCACGGCGTAACACCCGATTACATCCAGCAGCTTCGATCGCGCGGCGTCCAGAAGCTGACGCTGCAGCAGCTCGTTGAACTTCGTATACACGGCATCAACTGAGGAGGGTTCATGATAAGCCTCTGGAATGACCTGCGCTATGCCCTCCGCGGGTTTCGGCGCACCCCGCTTTTCACCGTTATTGCGGTGATCTCACTCGCGTTCGGAATCGGCGCAAACACCGCCATCTTCAGCTTGCTCGATCAGGTTATGCTGCGGCTGCTTCCCGTGAAGCAACCGCAAGAACTGGTCCTCCTTACGATGCGGGGGCAGCACTACGGCAGCAACTGGGGGATGAATGCGATCTCGTATCCGATGTACCGCGATTTCCGCGATCACAACCAGGTCTTTTCGGGAATGTTTTGCCGGTTTCCGCTTGAGGCCAGCTTGGGCTATGGG
>Ga0134128_10008328_pt1 | contig 12482 bp, 16 predicted proteins | sample KB31754_FD_96462 | JGI IMG/M metagenome (GOLD analysis project Ga0134128, IMG submission 96462) | Terrestrial soil microbial communities with excess Nitrogen fertilizer from Kellogg Biological Station, Michigan, USA - KB3-175-4 | ecosystem: Environmental > Terrestrial > Soil > Unclassified ...
CCGCGGCGGCGCGCCGCGCCGGCTCCAGCTCTCCGTCGGCCAGCGCGCCCAGCAGCTCCGACGCCTCCTCGCACCTCATGAGCGGACTCCCTCCGAGCCCCCGAGCCGCTTGAGCAGCAGGAGCCGCGCGCGGGAGAGGCGCGACATCACGGTGCCGATCGGCGCCCCGGTCACGGCCGAGATCTCCTTGTAGGACAGCCCCTCGAGCTCCCGCAGGACGATCGCCTCGCGGAACTCCGGCGCAAGACCCTCGAGCGCCCGTCCCAGGGCCGCCCGCTCGTCCTCGCGCTCCAGCTCCGCTTCGATCGATCCGCCGCGCGCGTCGGCGAGCGCGGCGCCATCGAGGAGCTCCTCGGTCCGAGGGCGGCGGCCCAGCTGCGTGTAGGCGCAGTTGCGCACGATCGCCATGAACCAAGGACGGACTTCGCCGCCGTGAAAGCCGTCGAAATACCGCAGCGCGCGCACGCAGGCCTCCTGGACCACGTCCCCGGCGTCGGCGTCGCTGCCTGTGAGCCACCGCGCCAGGTTGTGGGCGGAATCGAGCTGAGGCCGAACGGCCTCTTCGAAGCGGCTGATCCGCTCTTCTTCGACACTCATCCTCACGAATGATACCGGATTCCCGGTCATTTTATTCCCGCCGGAATAAACGAGCGCGCGGACGGGTCTGTTCTCGACGGGCGAAAGGCCCGCGGGAGGATGCAAGCGCGATGAGCACCAAGATAAGCCGCAAGGATTTCATCAAGCTGGTCGGGCTCGGCGGCGTGGCGTTCGCCTCGGGCCTGGGACGGGCGGCGTTCGCCGCGGGCGCGAAGGCGGGCTACGGCGCGGAACCCGGGGACGATTTCTTCTTCGTCCAGCTCTCCGACCCGCACTGGGGCTTCACCGGGCCGAAGGTGAACCCGGAGGCGAAGATCACGATTCCGCGCACGATCGCGGCGGTCAACGCCCTCAAGCACAAGCCCGACTTCATCGTGTTCACCGGCGACCTCACCCACACGACCGACGACGACCAGGAGCGCCGCGAGCGCATGAAGGAGTTCAAGCGGCTGATCGCCGGGCTCAAGGTCAAGGACGTCAAGCTGATGCCCGGCGAGCACGACGCGGCCCTCGACGAGGGCGCGGCGTTCAAGGAGGTCTTCCAGCAGGAGACGCATTATACGTTCGACCATAAGGGCATCCACTTCATCGTCCTCGACAACGTGTCCGATCCGCACGGCGCGATCGGCGGCGCGCAGCTCGACTGGCTCCAAAGAGACCTCGCGAAGCTGGCGGCGGATAGACCGATCGTGGTCTTCACGCATCGCCCTCTCTTCGATCTGGCGCCGCAATGGGACTGGGCGACCCAGGACGGCGCGAAGGCGCTGGCGCTGCTGCAGCCGTTCGCGCACGTGACGGTGTTCTACGGCCATATTCACCAGGAGCTCCATACCAAGACCGGGAACGTCGTGCACCACGCGGCGAAGTCGCTGATCTTCCCTCTGCCCGCCCCGAACTCCTCGGCGCCGAAGTCCGACCGCACGCCGGTCCCCTGGAACCCGGCCAAGACCGGGCTCGGCTGGCGCGTCGTCGACGCCGATCCGGACGAGTCCCGCTACACGCTCGCCGAAAGACCCTGCGTCGCGAAGGGGAAGGCGTAGCATGGCCGCGCGAGCGCGAGTCTTCTTCCTCGCGACGATCGCCGGAGCGCTGCTCGCGTCGGGCTGCTCCAAGTCCTCCCCGGCCGCCGGCCCGGCGGCCGGGGGGGACGTCGTGAGGATCTCGGCCAAGAAGTTCGAGTTCATCCCGAGCAAGGTCACGCTCAAGCGCGGCAGGACCGTGACCTTGGAGCTGACGTCGCTGGACCGCAAGCACGGCTTCCTGATCCCGGCTTTGAAGCTCCGCGCGGACATCCCGGCCGGCGGATCCGCGCGCGTCACCTTGACGCCGGACAAGCTCGGGACGTTCGCTTTCCGGTGCGACCTGTTCTGCGGCACCGGCCACGACGGCATGACGGGCGCCATCGAAGTCGTCGAATGATGAGGAGGGAGGCATGGGCACCACGGAGATCGTCGTGATCGCGAGCGTCGGGCTGATGATGTTCGGCCCGGCGCGCATCCCGGAGTTCGCGAAGCAGTGCGGAAAGGCCGTCAGCCTCTTCAAGAACGGCATGCGCGAGGCCCTGGATGAGGAAGCGGAAACGCCGAAGAGGGAGCGCAAACGGCGGGAGCGCGCGCGATGATGCTTCCGGTGGAGCTGCACCTGGCGATCAACCACGTGCCGGTCCTCGGCCTGCCGTTCGCGGCGGGCCTGCTCGTCGCGGGGATCGTCCTCGACAACGCCGAGTGGCGGCGCGCCGGCCTCTGGAGTGTCGCGCTCGCGGCGGCCGCGGCCTGGATCGTCTCGTACACCGGGGGGCTCGCGGCGGACGCCGCCGGCGGCCTGCCCGGGATCTCCGATCATGACGTCGCGGCGCACGCCGCCGCGGCGTGGACGTTCGTATGGACGGCGACCGCGGCGGGGGGAGCCGCCGTCGCCGTGCTCGCCGCGTCCGACCAAAGCCCGTCCCGGCGCTCGGCGTCCGCGGTGCTCGCGTTGGCTCTCTTGTCGTCGGGCGCGGGCGGCTGGGCGGCGCATCTCGGCGGCCGCATCCGCCATCCCGAGCTCCGCGGCGGAGCCGGCCGGGACGTCTAGCGGCGGCGGAGCAGCTCCTTGAGGGCCCAGCCCATCGCGAACGCCGCGACCGCGGCGGGGACGAGGTCGCCGAGGATGCCGCGCCAAAGAGTGCTCGTCAGGGCCCGATAGCCCACGATGGCCGCGAGCAGAAGGCCGAGCGAGAGGATGGTCCGGTCTGCGAGCGCGTCCCAATTGAAGCGGGACGGGCTCGTGATGCGGCCCATGCGGCGCCGGTCCGCCCAGGAGAGCTTCAGGAACTGCGCGCCGGCCCAATAGGACACGTCCGCCCGCTCGCACCAGACGACGCGCGCGCGTCCCTTGATGTCGCCCTCCGCGTCCAGCGCCAGCGCGAACCGCAGGGTCTGCCCCTTCGAGAGCTCGGCGTGCGTCTCGATCTTGAAGCCCTTGTCCGAGACGTCGTGCGCGATCGCGTGCGGGTCGAGCACATCGCCCTTGTCGTCGCTGAGCGTCAGCGGGAACTCGGTGAGGATGCGGGCCGACGTCCGCCGCTCGTCGCTCACGGCAGCACCGGCTCCGACGGCGGGGCGACGGGCGCGGGGGGGCCGAGGACCAGCTGCAGCAGGAACTCGCGATAGGCCGGCAGCACCTTCTCGAACTCGGCGCGCGGGGCGCGCAGGCGCGCGGTGAACATGCCGAGCGGATCGTCGACGAGCGCCGTCTCGGTGACCGTGACGTCGACCTCGCTGCCGACCAGCTTCTCCTCCGGGTAGCGGTAGGAGAGCATCCGCGCGGCCGCGGCGGTCCGCGTGCCGACTTGGACGTCGTAGATCGCGGCCGAGTCCTGCAGACCCGAGGCCGCGGCGCGCATCTGCCGCACCGCTTCGTCGTAGCCCTGGAAGCCTTCCACCGTCGCGCTCGTGAAGAAGACCGCGATCCGCGCCTCGCCGCCGGGATGACGCCACGCGAGGCCGGTCGATGCGCGCGCCGGCTCTCCCCATCTCAGCGTGTCGCGCCAGGAGAAGAACGTCTCCTGCTTCAAGGGGACCTCGCGGCCGCGCAGGCCGGCGGTCGCCGCCGGCTCGGGCGCGCCGAGCTCGCGCAGGCGCGCGGCGACGAAAGGCTCCCACTGGGTCCCCGCCAAGTCCGTCCGGGCGGCGTGCAGCGCCCGGGTCTCGGCGTCGACCCCCCGGTCGAGCTCGCGCAGGTCGGCGTCCCGCTCGATCGGCTTCCAAGACAGGAACGGGGTCAGCGCGTGGATGCCCAGGTCGAGGGCGCGCTCGACGGCCACGTCGAAATCCGGGAAGCGCCCGTCCATCGTCATGTCGCCGAGGAAGGCGACGCCTCCGGCGGGCAGGTCCACGGCGTCGCGGCGCAGGACCGCGGAGGACAGGGCGACCTCGTAGCGCGCGCCGCGGGCGGGGAAGGAGATCGACCGCAGGGCGTAGCGCCCGCGCGGGAGGTTGAAGAAGTAGATGCCGCCGCCGCTCGACCAGCCCGACACCGCCACCTTGCCCGGCACGGGATTTCCGTGCTCGTCGATCTGCTCGACGGCCGCCGAGTCGGCGCGATCGGACGTGAAGGGCACGATCGCTCCGCGCACGCGCGCCCGCGCGATCAGCAGGCCCTGGGACAGCCCGGCGGGCTCGGGGCGGACGCCCGCGCAGCCGGCCAGCAGGAGCAGCGCCGCGGCGGCGAGAACTCGCATCCGGCCATTGTACGATAATCTATAATGCCGCCATGGAGTACGACTTCGAAAAGCTCGCGAAGGAGATCGTGGTCGCGAAGCTGAAGGACGTGGCCGATCCGGCCGCCGTCGCGGGCGAAGTCGTCCATAAGATCGCCGTCTCCGCCCTCAAGGGAACGCAGGCGCGCCAGGAGCCGCGCGTGACGATCTCGGCGGCCTGCCGCGGCGTGATGAGCGGCATGGTCCTCATCGAGAAGGACCTTCCCGGGACGGCGGTCGCCTTGATCGCGCAGATGGCCTTGATCGCCCAGGAGTCCAACCTCGATCCGGCCGAGTGCATGACGTGGGCGATGGAGGGGATCGCCCCCGTCGTCATGGTCGCCCCCGCCGGGACCTCGGACGCGGTCGGCGAGGCCATCGAGGAGCGCTTCATGGGCGCCCGCGAGGCCTTCCTGAACATACTCAAGGCGTCCGCCTGAGATGAAGATCGCGCTCGCGCAGATCGACTCGTCGGTCGGCGACCTGCGCGGCAACGGCGAAAGGATTCTCGCCGCGCTCGACGAGGCCGCGCGCCGCGGCGCCGCGCTGGCCGTGTTCCCGGAGCAGACGCTCGGCGGCTATCCGGCCCTCGACCTCTGGGAGGAGCCCGGCTTCGCCGCGGCCAACGAGAAAGCGCTCGCTTCGCTGGCCAAGAACGTCCGAGGCACGGCGGCGCTCGTCGGCTTCGTCTCGCGCAGCCGCGAGCGCGTCGGCAAGCCCGCGCGCAACTCGGCCGCCCTGCTCCACGAGGGGAGGATCGTCGCCGTGCGGCACAAGACGCTGCTGCCCACCTACGACGTGTTCGACGAGGCGCGCTACTTCGAGCCCGCGCGCGGCAACGCGCCGATCAAGTGGGGAGGCCTGCGCCTGGGCGTGACCATCTGCGAGGACGCCTGGGCGCGCGACCCCTCGACGGCGCGCCGCCTCTACGCGGCCGATCCCGTCGCCGAGCAGGTCAAGGCCGGCGCCGACGTCCTGCTGAATCTCTCGGCCTCGCCGTTCCTGCGCGGCAAGACGGCCGCGCGGCGCCGGCTGTTGAGCGGCCATGCCCGGCGCTTGAAGCGGCCGCTGCTCTACTGCAACGCCGTGGGAGGCAACGACGAGATCGTCTTCGACGGCGGCAGCTTGGCCTACGACGCCAAGGGCCGCCTGCGCGCCCGCGCCGCCTTCGCCGCGCCGGACCTGCTGGTCGTCGACTCCGCCGGCTGGGAGGGCGCCCGCGTCTCGCCCGAGCCCGACCCGGTCGGCCAGGTCGGCGAGGCGCTGACTTTGGGAATCAAGGACTTCGCCGCCAAGTGCGGTCTGCAGACGGCCTTCATCGGACTTTCGGGCGGGATCGATTCGGCGGTCGTCGCGGGGCTCGCCGTGCGCGCGCTGGGCCCGAGCCGCGTGGTCGGCGTGTCGATGCCGTCGGCGTACTCGTCGAAAGGCAGCGTCGACGACGCGCGCGCGCTGGCGAAGAACCTGGGCGTCGAGCTGCGCTCGGTGCCGATCTCGGGCGTCTACTCGAGCCTGCTCGCCGCGCTGGGCGGCGAGTGGGGGCGAGGGACCCCCGACCTGTGCGAGCAGAACCTGCAGGCGCGGTCGCGCGGCGTGATCCTGATGGGACTGGCGAACAAGGCGCACCGCGGCTTCGTGCTGACCACGGGCAACAAGTCCGAGCTCGCCGTGGGGTACTGCACGCTGTACGGCGACATGTGCGGCGCGCTCGCGCCGCTGGCGGACGCGCCGAAGCGGCTGGTCTACCAGCTCGCCGACTGGCTCAACGCCGACCGGGAGATCGTCCCGCGGAGCACGATCGAGAAGGCTCCGTCGGCGGAGCTCAAGCCCGACCAGAAGGACCAGGACGACCTGCCGCCTTACGACCAGGTCGACGACGCGCTCGAGGCGTGGGTCCAGTCTCACCTCGACCCGGCGCGCGTGGCGCGCGTCGTCGGCGACAAAAAGACGGCCGAGACCCTTCTCGACCGGATGGACTGGAGCGAGTTCAAGCGCCGGCAGGCGCCGCCGTGCCTCAAGATCTCCTCGAAAGCCTTCGGCGTGGGGCGGCGCATGCCCATCGCGAAGGCCGGCTGGCGCGTCCGCGCCGGCCTCTAGCCTTTCCCCGGCGCCGCGGCTCATTTCCCTGAAATAAGCGTTGCCTCCCGTCCATACCGACCGGGGGGCCCCGCCTCCATACTGATGGCGCGGAGGACCCCGCCCGCGAACCGCCGCCGCTCGGAGGTCTCGCATGAAAGCTTTCAAGAGCCGTGTCGGGCTTTCCGCCGTCTGCACCTTGATCTTCGCCGGCGCCTGCGCCTCCCTGCCCCGCGACGTCGCCCAGGGAGTGGTCAATCGCTGGTCGGAACCGTCCGCGGTCGCCGGGCGCGAGCTCTTGGACGAGTACGGGACGCCGGACGACGTGACCCCGCGCCGCCTCACCTGGAACCATCGCGGCGTCTGGAAGCGGACCGAGGTCTGGAACCGCAAGCCGGTGTACCTGTCGCCGGTGGACCTCGCGGTCATGAAGCAGACGGTCGACTATCCCCTGACCTATCCGCAGGCCGGCGAGCTGCTGGCCTTCAGCGACAGCATCGAGGTCGACCTCGACAAGGGCGAGCTCTCGAGCCGCTCGAGCCGCGAGGACATCAACTACCTGACCATGAACCTCGCCGACGAGATCATCCGCGGCGACAAGACCGTGGCGCAGGCGCAGATGGAGTTCATGCGCCAGCTGCGGCTGGCGGCCTCGGGGAAGGTCACCCCGTACATGACGGGACTGCTCTTTCCGCAGGAGCGCTAGAGCCGCGCCGTTTCCGCCGATTCACTCTTCGCGCGAAGAAGCGGCCGGCTGAATCTCGGAGAGGTCCGCGACCTTCTTGAACGCGCGCTCGAGCTTGGCCAGCACCGCCAGGCGCTGGCGCTTGACCGCCTCGTCCGGGTCCATGACCATCACGCTGTCGAAGAAGACATCCAGGTGCGGCTTGATGGCGACCAAGGTCTTGAGCGCGCCTTCGAAGTCTCCTCGCACGAGGCGGTCGTTGGCCGCGCCCTCGACGTCGACAAGGGCGTCGAAGAGGCTGAGCTCGGCGGGATTCTTGAGCAATGCGCGCTCCGGGATCACGCCCTGGACGATCCCTTTCGACTGCTTGAGGATGTTCGTCGCGCGCTTGAGGGCGGCGGCGATGGCTTCGAATTCCGGCTCGCGTCGGAGCGTCCGGATCGCCGCGAGGCGCTGGACCGTCTTCGGAAGGTTTTCGAACGCGCCCAAGCGAACGGCGCGGATCTCGTCGCTCTTGAAATCGAGATCCTCGAGCATCGTCGTCGCCCGCGTCCAGATGAACTCGCTGAGCTCGTTGACGAGCTTCTCCGGGACCGGGACGGCCACGGGCTGAAGCGCGACGGCCTTCGCGAGCGCCGCGTCCAGGTCGATCGGGAGCTGCTTCTCGATGAGGATGCGCACGACGCCGAGCGCTTGACGGCGCAGGGCGTAGGGGTCGGCCGAGCCGGTCGGGATCATCCCGGCGGCGAAGCAGCCCGCCAGGCTGTCGAGCTTGCCCGCCAGCGAGACCGCGCAGGCCTCGGGCGTGGCGGGCACCGGGGTCTTCGCCGCGACGGGGTAATAGAACTCCTCGATCGCGACGGCGACCTTCTCGCCGAGGCCGTCCAGGCGCGCGTAGACGCCGCCCATGCGGCCCTGCAGCTCGGGAAACTCCTTGACGACGTCGGTCACGAGGTCGGCGTAGGCGAGACGCGCGGCCTTCGCCACGGCCCGCTCGTCGAGCGGAGCGGTCTGGCGCAGGTGCTCGCAGATCCAATCCGCGAGCGCGGCGACGCGGCCGGCCTTCTGGGACATCGAGCCGAGGGCCTTTTGATAAGTGACCCGTTCAAGGAGAGGCAGGCGGCTTTCGAGGGGAACGCTCTTGTCGCGGCCGAAGAAGAACGCGGCGTCGTTGAAGCGGGCCTCGAGCACGCGCTGGTAGCCCTCGCGGACCAGGTTGTTGCCGGAGGAAAGGCCGTCGCGCACGCCGACGAAGGCGGGGCGCAGGGCGCCGGAGGAGTCGACCACCGGGAAGAACTTGAGCTGCTTCTTCATGACCATCTTGAGCAGGGCGGCGGGCAGGTGCATGTGCTCGTCGCGCAGCTTGCCCACGACGGGCGTGGGGTGCTCGGCCATGTTCACCGTCTCGTCGACAAGCTCTTCGTCCAATTCGGCCCTGCCGCCGGCGCTCCTGCCGGCGACGTCGAGCTGCTTGAGCAGGTACTCGCGCCGCTGCTCCGGGTCGGCGATGACCAGGCCGTCGCGCAGGGCCTTCAGATGGCCGGAGGGGTTCTTGAGCTGGACGGCCTTGCGCGCGTACGTCGGGTGGCCGTAGACGGCGCGGCCCGACTTGACGCCGGCGAGCTCGACGGGAACGACCTTCTCGCCGTACAGGGCGGTGAGGGCGCGCAGGGGGCGGCCGAACCGGAAGCCGGTCTGCTCCCACGTCATCGTCTTCGGGAACTGCAGGGACTTGAGCAGCTCGGGGATCATGGCCTCGAGCAAGGCGGACGCGGACGCGCCCTTCGAGTGGACCTCCGCATAAAGGACTCCGTCCGCGGGACGGAGGTCCGCGGCGGACAGGCCGTACTTGCGGGCGAAGCCCTCGGCGGCGGGGGTGAAGCCGCCGTCGGCGGTCTTCCACGCCTGCTCCTTGGGACCCTTGAAGCGCTCGGTCTTGTCCAAGCCCTTCGGCGCGATCGCCTTGATCGAGAGGACCAGATGCCGCAAGGTTCCGTAAACGGAAATCTCGCCGTGCTCGATCTTTCCTTCGAGCCACTTCGCCGCGCCGGCCTTCAGCTGCTCGAGCGCGGGGGGCACGAAGCGCGCGGGAAAGGGCTCGGTGTGCACGTCGAGCAGAAAATCCGCGGGCTTCGCGGGCGCGGCCTTCTTCGGGGCGGTCTTCTTGGGCATATCTTATTTCCCCGCGGCGGCGGCGGCCGCTTCGGCCTTCGGCGAGCGCTTCTCGATGTAGAGCTCCATGACCTTGCGGGCCAGGGAGCGGATGCGGCCGATGTACTGCGCGCGCTCGGTCACCGAGATCGCGCCGCGGGCCTCGAGCGTGTTGAACAGGTGCGAGGTCCGCACGACGCAGTCGTACGCGGGCAGGGGATCGCCCAGCCCGACGAGTCGCGCGCCCTCGGCTTCCCATTCGTTGAAGTGGCGCGAGAGCAGGGCGACGTCGGCCGTCTCGAAGCTGTAGCGCGACAGCTCGCGCTCCTGCTGCTTGTGCAGGTCGCCGTAGGTGAGCCCGCCGCCGTACGCGAGATCGTAGACGTTGTCCTTCTTTTGGATGTACATGGCCAGCCGCTCGAGGCCGTACGTGAGCTCGACCGACACCGGCGAGAGAGGCATGGAGCCCATCTGCTGGAAGTACGTGAACTGGGTGACCTCCATCCCGTCGAGCCAGACCTCCCAGCCGACGCCGGAGGCGCCCAGCGTGGGCGACTCCCAGTCGTCCTCGATCCAGCGCAAGTCGTGCTCCTTGGGGTCGATGCCGATGGCCTTGAGCGACTTCTGGTACAGGTCCGTGATGCCGGCCGGCACGGGCTTCAAGATCACTTGGAACTGGTAGTACTTGCCGAGGCGGTTGGGATTGTCGCCGTAGCGGCCGTCGGCGGGACGCCGCGAGGGCTCGATGTAGGCGGCGCGCGTGGGCGCCGACGTCAGTGCGCCGAAGAACGTCGCGGGGTTGAACGTGCCCGCTCCCTTCTCGAGGTCGTAGGGCGCGACGATCGCGCAGCCTTCGCGCGACCAGAAGTCCTGGAGGGTCATGACGATCTCTTGGAACGTTTTCATGCGATGGCGGCTCCTTCGGGGCGCGGGGCGGCGCGCAGGGCTTCGCGGAACTCGGCGACCTTGAGCGGCCGGCCGGTCTGCACTTCAAAATGGGATTCCAGCAGCCGCCGCGCCTCGGCGGCGGCGTCGCGGCCGAACGGGATCGCGGCGAGGTCGGCGGGCTCGCGGTCGTGCAGCGCCTCCCAGACGGCGGCGGCGGCCTGCGGCGCGCGCTCGCGCAGGCTGAAGCCGGCGTAGTCCATGAGGCGCAGTCCGTAGGAGAGCGTCAGCCACCGGCTGGGAGTCGCCTCGAGCGCCGCCAAGGTCGAGCACAGCAGGCGGAATTTCTCCGGGCCGGGCGCGCGCTCGGCGGTGAGCTTGTCGAGGAGCTCGCAGCAGTACAGCGCCGCCGTGATGCGCGGCAGGTCGGTCCTCACGCCGGGGAACGTCGCGATGATGCGTCCGCCCACGCACTTGGCGTGCTCGGAGCGGGGGGACACGTGCAGGCGGTACTCGCCCCAGGACGCGGGCTCGGCCAGCGCCTTGAGCTTGCTCGCCGAGCGCGAGACGCCGACGAAGCGCACGGTCAGCTTGCCCAAGTCCTCGGTGAAGATGGTGGCCAGGCGGTCGTACTCGCCGATCGGGCGGCGCGCCAGGACGACGCCGTGGGCGTTGAGGATCATTTCGCCAGGACCTTCCTCATCGCGGCGAGTTCGCTAGGGGAAGCCCGGCGCAGGAGCTTGGCGTCGGAGTTCCTCGCGCGTTCGAGGAGCGGCGCGGCGCCCTCGGAAACCTCGCCGAGGTACGCGAGCCATTGGCCTTCGCCGGAGAGCGCCGCGAACGCCTTCGCCGCGGCGCGCGGCGGCAGCGCGCGGAACGCCGCGACGCGCTCGACGGGGCGCAGCTTCGGCCATGCCTGAACGAGCGCCTCGGGGCCGGCATCCCGCGCGGCGCCAGCAAGCGCTCGAATGTCTCGACGCGAGACGGCAATGCGTGCGGCCCGCACTAGATCTCCTGCAGTCATCTTCATTCTCGAATCTTTTCTAATTCGCCTTGTTCGACGACATACCCTTGTCGGATTTGGGCGTACGTTCCGAACAGATTTTTTTGCCGATGAGAGACCCGATCAGCGCACCCGCAAGACCGCCGATAATGACGAATACCCCGCTCAGCGGTCCTGCGTATACATACGGCTCATGCCTCCCCGGCGACGCCATCAGTGACGGAACTCCTGTCACCAGATTCATGTACGAAGAGATCTCGAAAAGGCGTCCCAGCGCCATTTTCTCATTTCCGGGGGGCGATTTGCGAGACCGCTGGAACTATTTCGACCCCCTCTCCGTAAGAATAAGATGAAAGGGAAGAACTCCGAAGCCTCTCTGGTACTGCCGCTCATACTGACCGTCCGCAACCAACGCGTCATTCTCGATTCGGACCTCGCGAGCCTATATGGGACGTCGACGATGCGATTAAACGAGCAAGTTCAACGTAATCTGCAACGTTTTCCTCCGGACTTCGCTTTTCGGTTAACACGTTCGGAAGCGGCGGGGATGCTATCGCAAATTGCGATAGCATCCCGGAAAAAGCGCAATTGGAGCAAACCACCGACCGCATTCACAGAACACGGGGCTGTCATGGCCGCCAACGTCCTGAAGTCGAAGCGAGCGGTGGCCATGAGCGTTGAGGTCATAAGAGCGTTCATTCGCCTTCGAAGATCGCTGGCCTCTCATGGCGTTCTTTCGAAGAAGTTCACCGAACTCGAGAGCGCTGTCAGAAGGAAGCTCAATGATCACGACGTGGAGATCGATCGTCTCTTCCAGACCGTCGAATTCCTGCTCGACAAGGCAGGATAGCATGAGGTCGCAAAATGCGGCCTCATCCGAAAAAAAGCGACGTTGCCTCAGGGTTCCGAGCGCTCATCGATGATATCGCAAATTGCGATATCAACATGCGGTCGAAATTTGCGACCGTATCGGAGCTAGCGCTTTTGCCAGAGCAGAGGCGGCTCCGGCGTCTCGGGCTGCTCCGCCTCGGGCAGGCCGCTCGGCGAGAAGGCCTGCGGCGGGGGAAGGACGTCGCGGTCGATCGTGATGGGTAGCAGCGCGGCCGACGGGCGGTCATAGCCGATCTCGAAGCGGCCCGGGCTCCCGTTCACGCGGCCGCGCAGGTCTTCCGGACGTCCCAACAGCGCGAGCTCGTACTCGCCCGGGCCGAGGTCCGAGAACGCGAAGCGGCCGCTGTCGTCGGGGAACGTCGAGCCCGACAGCAGGCGCTGGCCCGAGGAGGTCGGCGTCGTGCGCCAGACCTCGAAAAGCCCGACCATCACGCCGCCGGCCGGACGGCCGTCGA
>Ga0134128_10008329_pt1 | contig 12477 bp, 11 predicted proteins | sample KB31754_FD_96462 | JGI IMG/M metagenome (GOLD analysis project Ga0134128, IMG submission 96462) | Terrestrial soil microbial communities with excess Nitrogen fertilizer from Kellogg Biological Station, Michigan, USA - KB3-175-4 | ecosystem: Environmental > Terrestrial > Soil > Unclassified ...
GAGCTCCCCGATGAGCTCGCGGTGCCGGCCCATGTCAAGTTCGAGCATGATCCGGTCCTCGATCGTGGTCATGCGCAGCTCGTCCAGCCGGTGCGCCGCCGTCTCCAGGATCTGGCTGTCGATGTCCTCAAGGGCCGGACCGCGCCAAAGCCGCAGGGCGTCCCGGTACTGGGCGATGGCCTGGTCGAAGTGCTTATCGCGGCGGGCCGTGCGGGCCGCGTGGACCGAATCCTTGAAGAGCTGCGCGTCGAGCGCGCCCATGCCGAGCCGCAGCACATAGCCCTCGGGAACGGTATCGATGAGCGCGGGCTCGCGTTGGGCGGCGAAAAGCCGGCGCAACGAGGAGATGGCGATCTGCACCTGAGAGCGGCCAGTCGGCGGCGGGGCCTCCTCGTAGAGCCCTTCCAGCAAACGACTCACTGGCACTGGGTTTCCCGCGTTCAGCAGGAGCGCCGCGACCACGATTCGCTGGCGACGACCGCCGAGATCGAGCCGCTGACGAGCCGCTGTTACCTCTAGAGGGCCCAGAATGTTGAATTCCAAAAGCACTCACCGGGCCCGAAATTCTACGTTCGCCAGCGAGGGGCGCCAGCAGAGACCAGATGATCATTTCTGCTATTCACAGATCCGGCCGCCTTGTGGACTCTTGGAGTATGCCAGCAAGGTGGCACCGCGTCAAGAACGCCCGCCCGTGATCACTTGTAAACAGACATGATCGCTTGGTACCACTAGCACGCCCAGCCACTTGGACATTTGTGCCAGGTTTTCACGCGGCTTTCCAAGGCGTGCCTGATGCCTGCCGCTGGTGGGGGCCGAGAGCGGGCGGAGCAGCCGGTTGTGGAGTTCGGTGTAGAACACGGCGCACTTGATGCGACGAGAGCGGCTGCGAACCCGAGACCGCATCGGCGCTCTTCGACGATCCCGGCATCGCCACATCCGGTTACCGGCCGTGAGTGCCTCCCGCTTAAGTCAGTAGCGAAATGAACCGTGTATGAATAGGGAGACAGATCCAGCCTAATGGAAAGAGTCTCGAATTCTTCACGCAAGCGGAAGGAGATGCCGACTTCCGGGTAGGCACCCAGCTCGCCGAGGCTGGAAAAATAACTGCCGCAGTCAAATGAAATCCGGTAGAAGCCGCGTGCCAGATTAAGTCTTAGCCACTCTTCGAAGCATCCGAACCTACCACTCTCGGCCTTTGCGAGCGGTTCCCAATCGGCGCCGTCGGCTCGGGCCAGAATGGCTGATACACCGACTGCGGCCCGGCCGTAAGTGCTGTCGAGCACTCTTGGGATTATCCGCATATGTGGACTATACCCTATCTGATGCACTCACTCCGGCCTGCACCGGGATGCGATCTTAGATTTATCGTCGAGTTTCTTCTGAGTATTGGGCACCTCGCTGTCTACATGCTTTCATCGCCAGATAGCGATACGAAAACGGCGCTTACTAGGTTCATGCCAAGCAAACGGGCTCATCGACACGTCAGGGGAAACGAATGCGACATGCGAAGAGAAGAACTTGCGTCGCCCGTGTGACCATCGGGGTGGCGGCCGCCGCGCTGGCAGCCGCGCACTGCACGGCCGTGGGCGTGTGGGCTTCCGTCGCGTCGGCCGCGAGTTCGGCGTCGGCCAGCACCTCTGCGGTCAGCGTGAACAGCAACACACCGTGGACATGACGGTTTGGGCGCGCGGCACTCCGGCCAGCCAGCACGGCGCCGGCCGATCACGATGAACGGGGCAGCAATGAACATGAAACTTGAACCAGCCCACGACCTAGGCGAGTCTCCCACTGCCGCGCGGCCTGAGCTCATGCGATCAAAAGAGCGCAGGCGCCTCGCGCGCGATCTGCACGACTGGCTGGGGGAAAGCCTGGGGGCGGCGTTCCGGCAGCTCGAACTGCACGAGATAACCTCCGGCTGCACCGCCGAGCCGGTCAAGGAGTCGCTTATCGAGGCCATGCGCAGGTTGCGCATCACGCTCTTCGATCTGCGGCAGGACCCGGTGGCCGGCCTGGAAAGCGCCATCGTCGGATACGTCGATTCTGTCGGCTCCGGGCCCGATGTGCGGTTGACGGTGCACGGCGACGAGGCCTGGGTGCCGAACGACGTCATGGGCGAGGCCTTCGTGATCATCCGGGAAGCCCTTCGCAACGTACTGCGCCATGGCCACTCCGCCACGGTGACAATCACGGTCGCGATCGATCCACGCGATCTGTACGCACGGGTCGAGGACGACGGCTGCGGCTTCCGGCCCGACCACCTTGACGGGCCACCGGGGGGAAACGGGCTCGCCTCCATGCGGGAGCGAGCGATTCTGCTTGGCGGGTGGCTGACGGTCTCAAGCGCTCCCGGGCGCGGAACCCTCGTCCAGATGCGCCTGCCGCTGCCCGGGGGTGCTCGGTGACTGACCCGGCCGGCCTCATCTCCGTCCTTCTGGCCGATGACCACGCGCTGGTCCGCGACGGGGTCCGCGGAATCCTGAGGACACAGGCCGACATCACGGTAGTCGGCGACGCCGAGGACGCCGCAAGCGCGATCGCCGCCGCCGCCAGCCTCCAGCCGGACGTGATCCTGCTCGACGTCGAGATGCCGGGGAACACAGTCACGGTGACCGTGCGCGGCCTGCGCAAGCGGTCGCCCAAGTCCCGGATCATCGTGCTCAGCATGCACGAGGGAGCGCAGTTGGTGCAGCTCCTGCTGTCCGCCGGCATCTCCGGCTACCTGCTCAAGAGCAGCCGCTGGGAGGAACTGGTAGCGGCGATCAGAACCGTGCATGCCGCTCCCGACAGGGTCGTCATGGGCGTATCGCGGCAGAGCCTCAGCCACGTTCGGCCGACGCTTGCGAGCGACACGCTGTCATTCCGCGAGCACGAGGTGATCGAACTAGTCGACCAGGCGCTGAGTAACGGCCAGATAGCGGGCCGCCTCGGCCTGACCGAAGCCACCGTCAAGCGTCACCTGCGGAATATCTTCGCCAAGCTGGGCGCGGTCTCTCGTCTCGATGCGGTGAATAAAGCGAAGGCCATCGGATGGGCGAAATCGCGCCCGGCATCGTCGGCCGTCGTAGCTTAGTCTTCCTCAGGCTCGATTAGGTAACGCGCGTAATTGCCGAGTGATCGCTGGTAGCGCGGCAGATGAGGGGCCAGCGCGGTGAGCGCGACCGACACCGCCTCGCGCTCTCGGCCGACGTCGACCAGCGCGAGCGCGAGGAACGCCGCGACCGCATCGTCGAGCTGATCCGACCCCGCGTCGCGTTCGTCGGTGAGCAGCTTGACGCTCTCGGTCGGCCGCTCGAGATTGCGCAGCGAGCTCGCGAGCTGGATCACGGCCCGCCGCCGCCGCAGCCCTGTCAGCCCGGCGTCTAGCGCGCGTTGGTAGAGGGGAACGGCCGAATCCGGATGGCCGGTGGAGTCGAAGGCGCAGGCCCGCTCGAACGCGGCGACCGCGCTGTCCTCGGGGAGTTCGGCCGCCAGGCGGTCGATCGCGTCACGGAGTTCCTCCTCGGACAGATCGTCAATCGAAGCCCAGGTAGCCGCGAGACGGTCCTCCCAGTCTGCGCTAGCTGTTTTCATTTTTTCTCACCTTTCGGTTCTCTGACGAAGCGCCGTGCAAGTGGCGGTCCCACCATTCAAGGATGGCTTCGAACCGGGCTATCCGGTGACTTGGCAGACCCGTTCGCGACATGTCATGCCCTTCTCCGGGAAAGAGTAGCATCTTTGTCTCGATGCCCCGGAGTTTCAACTCCACGAACAGGCGCTGCGCTTGTTCCATTGGGCAATGCCTATCGTTCTCCGAGTGTATGAGAAGCATCGGCAGCCGCATGTCGTCCACATATGATATCGGGTCCACTGATGGCCAGAGCTTCCGGTCCGAGCCGTAAAGCCCGATCACCAGGTCGACACCGTCGTCGCTCGTCGCGCAGTAGCTATTGATGCTGTAGAGGCCGCGTTCGCCGATGGCGGCGGTGAAGCGGTCAGGGTGATGGGCGGACATCCAGGCTGCCATATACCCGCCGAACGAGCCGCCCATGACGCCGACCCGGTCCTCGTCGAGAGTCGGGTCCTTCAGCGCCGTGTCGAGTATCGCGAACAGGTCGACCGCCGACTTGCGGGGCAGGTCTCCCTCGATGTAACGGCCATGCGCCTGGCCGTACCCGGCACAGCCGCGTGGGTTCCCGAGCACCACCGCGTAGCCCGCGGCGGCGTATATCTGCGCCTCATCGAAGGCGGCGGGGCCTGCCAGCGTGTAGCCCCATTGGGTAAACGGGCCGCCCTTGATCTGCAGGATGACGGGATGCGGCCCAGGTCCGCTCGGCCGTACGACCCAGCCGTCCAGCGGGTATCCATCCGGTGCCACGGCCGTGAATGACTCAACAGGCCGCAGGTCCGCTTGCTCGCGGACGGCTTGCCCGTACGAGGTGAGCATTCGCTCACGGCCGCCGCGGGTCACCAGCAGATCGCCAGCGCTTTCCCAGCTCGCGACCACGGCGACGATGGTGTCTGCGCCGTCGCCCGGAGCCACCGCGTAACCGTTCACCTGGCGCGGGCCGCCGATGACAAGCTCCGGCTCGCCGCCGCCGTACGGGACCAGAATGAGGTTGACTTCCCCGCGGTTGTCGGCCGCGAAGTAAACGCCGCGCGGGGCCGGAACGATCATCTGGCTGGCGAAGCTGAGGTGGAAGCGGTCATCGGTCAGCCGCCGGGGCGGCTCAGACCCGTCTAGCGGCACGGTCCACAAGCCGTAGGTGTCGAGCGCGTTGGTGTGGCCCGCCTTGTCGAGTTCCGAGGCGACGAAACAGACCGAGGCCCCATCGGCGGCGAAGCGCGGCGTAAACGCGTACAGGCCGCCCAGCGTCAGCGGACGGACGCCGCCTGTCGCGACCTCGCAGACCCAGATGTCGGTCCGGGCGTCGTCGCCGCGCTCCGGGTGCCTGGCCGAGACGAACGTCAGCAGCTTGCCCGACGGGCTCCAGTCGAGGTCGCCGTCGTCGAATTCGCCGACGGTGACGTTCCTGGTCGGACAGCCGGGCGCAAACGGCTCGGTCACGAAGATGTTCCGCGGCCGGTCGCCGGTGTAGCCGAAGCCATCGACGAAGTAGCACAGCTTGTCGATCAACCGCGGCCGCTCGGCGTCGGCGGGGCCGGCGTACCGGCCGGGCTCAGGCACCCGCGACGTGTAGGCGATCCGCGCTGAGTCCGGACCCCACACTGGCGTGCCGGCGCCGAGCGGCTGATCAGTGACGGGCCACGCCTCGCCTCCGCCCTCCATCGGGAGCACGTGAATCTGCATGCGTCCGTTCGCGTCCGGGCGCAGGAAGGCAAGCCAGCGCCCGTCAGGCGAGAATGCGGGCATCGCGTCGGCCGGGCAGTGGGTCAGCCGGCGGGGCGGCACCCCGCCGTCAGTCTCCGCCAGCCAGAGCTCATCGGAGTAGTCGTCGGCCGCCACATCGGTCCTGGTGACCGAGTAAACGGCGTAGCGGCCGTCGGGAGATACGTCGGAACGACCGAGAACGTGGAGTTTGTCGATATCTTCCGGAAGCATTTGGAGGTTCCTATCGTGACGAGGTGACCGTGGCCGGGGTGGCGAGCGCGCCGGGCTAAGCGCTCGCGAGCGCCTGCAGTTCGGCGCGGTCGACCGCGAGCGCGTCGAGCGTGTCGAGCGCGTCGGCAGCGTCGCGGGCCATTCTGATGAGCTTCCGCTCCTTGACCGAGAGGAAGCCTTCGGCCACCAGATGATCGAGCATCGCGAACATCGGATCGAAAAAGCCGCGGTGATTGACCACGACGATGGGCTTCTCGATGATGGCGAGTTGATTCCAGGTGGCGACCTCCATGAGCTCGTCCAGCGTGCCGAGGCCGCCCGGCAGCACGGCGAAGGCCGACGACAGGCGGTACATCAGCTCTTTCCGCTCGTGCATGTTGCGGACGAGGTAGACCTCGCCGCGCCCCAGGTCAGGGCGCTCGCGGTCGTACAGCATCTGCGGGATGACCCCGGTCACCCGCCCGCCCCCGGTCAGGACGGCATCGGCCAGTGCGCCCATCACCCCGGTCCCGCCGGCTCCGTAGACGAGGCCCGCGTGACGTGTCGCCAGCATGCTGCCGAATTCCCGGGCGAGCGAGATGTAATCGGCCCGCAGGCCGGCGCGGGATCCGCAGAAAACCCCGACGGAGGGTCCCGAAGACGGGCTACTCATGTTGATACTCCCTTTCCATGCCGGACCAGTGTCGGGACGGAACCGATTCCGCTAGGTCGCGCGAGCGACCCGCATTGCGGCTCGCAGTAGCACCCGCGCGCCGCTGATGAGATCTTCTGGTGCCGTGTCTTCTTCAGGAACGTGACTTACGCCGCCGATGCTCGGGACGAAAATCATCCCGGCGGGCGCTACGGTGGCGAGGATTTGCGCGTCATGACCCGCGCCGCTAGGCATGAGCTGATAGCCGAGGCCGAGCTCGCGGGCGCTGTCCGCGATGACGGCCCGCAGGGCCGGGTCCGTGCTGGCCGGCGCCGAGCGCGACGCCGCCGTCACCTCGATCTCAACGCCGGTCGCCTGGGCCACCTCGGTCAGCTCATGATGGAGCCGTGCCTCGGAGTTCGCCAGCCGTTCAGCCTGCGTGTCCCGCAGGTCGACGACGAGCTGCACGGTGCCGGCGATGGTGTTGGGCGAGTTCGGCTTGGCTGCCACCCACCCGACCGTGCCGGCGCGGCACAGCCGCTGCTCCCCGGCGATGCTCTCGACGGCGAGCACGATTCTGGCGGCCGCGGCCAGTGCGTCACGCCGGCCCGCCATCGGGGTCGTTCCCGCATGGCCGCTCGCACCCGTGATCTGCAGCGTCAGCACTGTTCTGCCGGTAATGCCATCGACGATGCCGATCGGCTTGCCCAGGCGCTCGAGCACCGGTCCCTGCTCCACGTGCAGCTCAAGATAGGCGGCGATCCCCCCCGCCGGCCACGCCGCGCTGCTCAGCGCACGCAGATCGCCGCCCGCGAGGGCGAGCGCGTCGTGCAGCGATGCCCCGTTGTAGTCGGCCGGAGCGGACGGCAGCTCGGACAGCTTCCCTGCCAGCACCTTGGATCCCCAGAACGGCTGCGGGAACAGCGCTCCTTCCTCGTTCGCGAAGGCCGCCGCCGCCACCGCCAGCTCGGTTCCCACTCCCGACTCGGCCATTGTCTGGATGACTTCGAGGGCGGCGATTACCCCGTAGGTGCCGTCGAGGCGGCCCGCGTTCAGCACCGTGTCAAGGTGCGAGCCGATGAGGAGCGTACGTTCGGACGAGGATTCCACCTCGGACCGGACGATAATGTTGCCGCCTGCGTCGACCCAAGCGTTGAGGTTGGGTGCGCTCGCCTCGCCGAGAAAGTAGGACCGCGCCGCGATATCGGCGGCGCTAAATCCAAGACGGGTTATTCCGCCGCCTGGGTCACGGCCTATTTCCGCAATCTCGTCCAGCCGCCTCAGCAGGCGCTTCGCGTTTATCTCAGGCGCGGTCCGGTGCAGCGCGGCAGGAGTGGCGGCCCGCGTCACAGCCGCCGACCCGCAAATACAGAAGGATCAGTCATGAGAGTTCCTCGCTCTATCGGGAATGACACCGGATATGTCCGCTTTGTCATCTACATAAAACCTATAACAACACAATTGTTCGATGATGTCAATCAACGGCAAAATGGAGGAAAATAAGGCTCTGTGAGCTAAGTTAAAGAAATTCGAAACGCTGGCCCTGTGGTATGTACATCGCATCGCCAGGTAGCACGTTGAAAGCCGCGTAGAAGGCGGCGACATGACCAAGCGAACCGTTGCAGCGAAATTCCGCGGGCGCGTGCCGGTCCCAGGAGAGGCGGCCGTTCATGCGCTCCGCGCTGCACTGAGAGCGCCACCAGGATGCCCAGCACGTGAAGAACCGGCGCAGCGCCGGCGGCTCCGCCGTCGTGGCAGGCAGGCAGCGTGAGTACGCATGGCTGGCCACGGTCAGGCCGACGATATCCGCCACGTTCTCGCTCAGTGTCCGCGCGCCGTTCACGCGCTGACCTGGCAACCCCTCGGGAGAGTAGCTGCTGTACTGCTCGACGAGGACGTCCGTCCGCCGGGAGAATTCCGTCAGGTCGGCCGGATCCCACCAGGCGTGCGGTCGCCCGTCTTCGCCGTGGCGAGCGCCGAGACCGTAAAACGCGTGCGCCACCTCGTGGCAGATGATCGAGCCGAGGACGGCGAAGTTGGCCGCGGGATCTCCGGCCGGGTCGAACAAAGGCGGCTGGAGCATGGCGGCCGGAATCACCACGTGGTTCAGACCGTGCCGGTAGTAGGCGGTGGCCTGGTGCGAGCAGGTCAGCCACTCCAGCCGGTCCTGCTGAGAGCCGATGCGCTTGAGCTGGCGGCCGACTTCCGCCGCGCGGGCCCGCAGCACGTTACCGAAGAGGTCGGCCGGGTCGACTTGGAAGCCTGCGGCCGTGCTCGGCTGCGACGGTGAGCCGATCTCGAAGATCATGTTGTCGATCTTGCGCAGCGCCGCGTCACGGGTGGGCGCACGCAGCCAGTCCGCCCTTTCCAGTCGTTCGCGGTAGCTCGCGACGAGCTCGCCGACCAGCTCCCTGGCCGCGTCGACGCTGCCATCGGCCAGGTTGCTCCTGGTGTACCGCTCGCCGATGGCCTCGCCGCAGAAGGTCTCCACGAACGACATCACCCGCAGCCGGCGGGGCCGGGGGGAGGACAGGCCGTTCACCACCCGTCCGTAGAAGCGGAAGTTGTCGGTGAACACCGCGTGGGGGCCGAACGGCACCATCTCGTGCACAAAGCGCCAGATGAGCCAGTTCTTCAGCTCGGACAGCTCGTGGCCGGACCACCAGGACTCGAAGGCGCTGAGGAATCCGGGCTGTTGCACGCGGACGACGGCATCGCCGCACTCAAGGCCGAGGCCGGCCAGCCACGACAGCCAGCTGAAACCGCCCTCGCGCGCCGCGAGGGCGGAGGCTGGGCAGCGCAGCGGCCGGGCGGTGTGCCGTCCGTCCGCACCGGGGCTCACGTGGCCGGCCGCCAGCTCAGCCTCCAGCCGCAGTACGCAGTCGGCCATGTCCGCCGCCGCGTCCACGCCCATGTGCCCGAGCATGGTCGCCATGTGGACCCGGTATTTCGCCAGTAGCCCGTCCTCGCCCGCCGGCCCCGTCATTTCCCCGGCTGTCAAGCCGATTCCGCTCTGCGACAGCAGCAGCTCGCAGGCGCCGGACCCGTCCGTGCCGGGGGAACCCGAGAATTCGAAGGCCCCGCCGATGCCCCGCGATTGCAGGCGCCCGAGCACCAGGCTCAGTTCGTCCCGGTCGACCGCGCGCTCGATGTCCCTGATGGCGGGCTGGTAAACGGATGTGCCGAGGCGTTCGATGACGTCCTCGTTCATGAACGACGCGTACAGCGCGCTTATCCGCTGCTCGGCGTCCGTCTGGCGATCGTGGGGCGTGCTTACAACAGAGTCGACCAAGGTCGACACGTCGGTCTGGATCTTCTCCGCTAGCAGGGAAAGCATCGATACCTCCGCCTTGTAAGGCGGCCGCACCAGCGCGTCGAGCCACATCTGATTCACGTGCCGGTAGAAGTCGGCTCGCGGGCTAATGGCGGAGGCTGTCCGGGTCTCCAGGCGCAGCGCCTCCGCCGCCCACTCGCTGCCGGCAGTCGGCCCGGCCAGCCCGCTCGCGGTCATCAATCAGCCCGGTCCGCTCCATTGGGGGCTACTTGCAAGACACCGAGCCTGACAAGCCGTTGCGCGGCCAGCACCGAGCGCTGCGGGGAGGCGCCGCGGAAGATCTCCGCCGCCGGGACCAGACTGCCCGCGTCAAGAGCGCGCACGCTGGTCATCAGCGCGGCCGGCAGCGTCACCGTGTGCCCGTTGACGGCCATCGCGACCTTGGAGTCGGCGCATTCGCCGAACTCGACCGGGAGCGGGCTGCGGCCGAGCAGCGAGTCCGCGATGATCCCGTCCGCCGCGGAGAGGCGTTCGATTTCCCGTGCCGCCGTCGGCCGGGCGGACGCCTGCCCGTCGCGGATCAGGCGGCTCATCATCTTCTCCGGATCAAGCTGGCCCAGGCGATCACGAAGGTCCGCCAACAGCTCGGCCAGCCGCTTGGCCGCCTGCGCCTCCCCGTGTCCGGCTGCCAGACCCGGCACCTCGCGAAACTCGTCTTCCGCGAGCAGTATGTCCATGACCGTCCGCAGGTGATCGCGCCACGGGCGGCCCTCGATGCCGATCGACAGGTGCATGGAGATACTGTCCTCCGCCGCCGCCGCGTGCGGAGTCCCGTGCGGGACGTAGAGCACGTCCCCCGGATGCAGGGTGACGCGCAGCGCGGGCTCGCCGAGGTCGGCGTCGCTATCGCCGCCGGCCAGCCCCAGCCGGGGCGACGGGGTTTCCCAGACGCGCCAGCGCTTCGTCCCCGCGAGCTGTATCACGAACGAATCGGTGGAATCGTGATGCGGGTTGAACCCGTCGTACCCGGCAGGGGTGACGAAGAGCACGGCGTCGGCCCGGGCGGCAAACTGCTGGCCAAAGGGGTAGAGCACCTGCCGGACGGCCGGCAGGATGTGCTCAAGCGAGTTCCAGGTGAGCGTCGCGCCCAGCCGGAAGAGCTGGTAGACCTTCTCCGGCACAATGATCTCGGTGAGGGCGGTGTTCTTTCCGGCCGCTCGCGTGTATGCCTGCCGCGCTATCGCCACGCCGCCCTTGGTCACCCGGAAGTAGGGTGCCGTGACGATCTCCAGGGCTAGCAGGTCGTCCAGCACCTCCAGGTCCGGCAGTCCGTCCAGCCTGGCGGCCATCGTCTGCCGGAAGCACTGCGGCTTCTTGTCGAACGACTCGCCGAGAAACGCCTCGCTGTCCCCGACGAAGTCATCGAGCTCGTACTTTCTCATCCCGCTCTCCCGGTTGATCACGGCGCTGAAGTACGCCCGTTTCCTGAGCGCCCCTAGGCGCCAGGAACCACCTCGAGGACTCCGGCCCGCACGAGGGCGCGGGCCACCTTGACCGACCGCTCTGGCGGAGCCTCCAGCAAGACCCGGGAGGCAGGGACGGGAGTGTCCGCGCTCAGCGCGGCCAGCCGGTCAGCCAGCGGCACCGGGATGACGACCTTGCCGCCGTCGACGCTGAGCTCTACCTTGCCGCTGACGCTCGGGCCGAAGTCGAGCTTCTTGGCCGTGCGCCGCAGTGAACTGCCCGCGCCCAGGTTCTCGGCGGCTGTGATCGACTCGAAGGTGTGGCCGCTCGAGCTGCCGGGCAGCCGCCTTCCCACCTCGGCCAGCCGGTCCAGCTCGGCCGCGACGTCCAGTTCGGCCAGCTTGGCGGCTAGCAGGCTTATCTTGGCGCGGAAGGCGTCCGCGGCCGCCGTCGTGCGGGCGGCGCCGATGTGCGGGTAGTCGTAGAACTCGGGGCTCGCCGCTACCTGCTCGACAGTCTCCATCAGCAGATCCTGCCACCGTCGGGGCCGCATCATGATCGACAGGTGCAGCGACGCCTCCTCTTGGGCGGCGGCCGCGTGCGGCGTTCCGTACGGGAGGTAGAGGACGTCGCCCGGCCTGAGCACCGTCTCGATCGCGGGCTCGCCCAGATCCTCCTCGGTGTAGCCAGCCGCCGTGCCCAGCCGGTTGTCACCCGGATTCCACAGCCGCCAGGCCTTGGAGCCCTCAAGTTGGACGATGAAGAGGTCCACCGGGTCGTGGTGGGGGAGGTAGCCCTTCTTGCCCGCGGGCGTCAGGAACGCCACCGAGTCGGTCCGCACGGCCATCTTCTCGCTGATAATCCGGGTGAAGGAGCGCAGCGCCGGGGTTACCTGGTTCAGCGAGCACCAGGTCAGCGTCGCTCCCGCACGGTAGAGCGAGTACACCTTTTCCGGGTCGACCACGTCGGTCACGGTCACGCCCTGGATAACGACATTGCGCGTGTATCCAATCTCGGGGACTCCTTCTCCTCCCAGATTGGCCTTGATATACGGGGGCCGGATGACTTCGAGGTGCAACAGCTCGTCCAGCTCCCTGATGGACAGGATCTTGCGCAGGTCGCCGGAGATGGCCGACTGACGGAGCAACGGCTTGACGTTGAAGTATTCCTCGAAGAACTTGCTCTCATCGCCGACAAGGTCACTGAAGTCATAAGTGGCCATAATATCTTCCTCGTATCCTCGTATTCGAATGCGTGCTGCCTTCGCCGCTACCAGGGAGCTGGTGGCGGGGCGCGCCCGTAGCGCGCCCCGCCACTAACCTAGTGGACTTCTTACTGGATGTTCTTGTAGTAAGAAACGCCCAGCAGGGTGTCGTCGGACTCGATGAACTCGATGTCCTCGACGGTGACGTCCGTGTGCTCCATGGCTGTCATTCCTTTCGTTCTCGGCACCCGTCTGGGAGCCGATTGCTCCATAAGAATGTCTGCCGCGCGGCATTTATGTCAATGAGCACAGAAGCACAGAGGCACAGAAACTTAATCAAGGCCCAAGCGGAAGTCGGAAAGCAA
>Ga0134128_10008330_pt1 | contig 12477 bp, 9 predicted proteins | sample KB31754_FD_96462 | JGI IMG/M metagenome (GOLD analysis project Ga0134128, IMG submission 96462) | Terrestrial soil microbial communities with excess Nitrogen fertilizer from Kellogg Biological Station, Michigan, USA - KB3-175-4 | ecosystem: Environmental > Terrestrial > Soil > Unclassified ...
CTGGTCCCCTCCGGCCAGTACTGGACCTACCGGGCGTACGCCGACCTGACCGGAACGCGCGTATCGACCACGGGGAGCGGCAACACCGCTATCACCGCAGCCGTCGACAGCACCAAGAAGCAGATGGCGGCGCTCATCGGCGACTCTGGCGGCTTCGTCGGGCAGGCGAACGTGTCCATCAGCGGATTCAGCGCGGATCCGTGGCTGGTCTCGGGCAGCGCGACGCACGTCGAGGTTGACCGGATCCCCGACGTGGCCTCACTCAACACCCCAGAGACGGTGTACAGCGGCAACGTCACCGTTTCTGGCGACGCGATCACCGTGCCCGTCACGCTCGGCGACGCCAACGGCGCGTACGTCGTATTCGTGACGCCGCCAGGCTCGGCCGCCGCGGACACCACCAGCGATGACACCGCCACCTCCGGCACCGACCATTTCTCCTACGGAGCGAACTGGGGCACCGCCACCGGCGTCTCCGACCTGTATCAGGGCACTGCCCACTGGAGCAACACCACCGGCGGCACCGCGACCTACACGTTCACCGGCAGTGGCGTCACCATCTGGGGCGTCAAGGACCATGATCAGGGCATCGCGGCATTCTCGGTCGACGGCGGACCAGTGACTTACGCCGACGACTACGCCAGCACCCGCACTGCTCAAGCACCGCTGTGGTCCAGCAGCGGTCTGGCCCCCGGCACCCATACCGTGACGATCAGCAACACCGGAACCAAGAACTCCGCCAGTGCCAACGACACCGTCGCACTCGACTACGCCACCGTGACCCCGGCCATCTCAACCATCGATGACGGCACGACGACCGGCACCACCTCCTTCGCTTACGGCAGTAACTGGGGGACTGCTACCGGAATCGGCGACCTCTACGAAGGAACCGCGCACTGGAACAGCACCGCCGGATCGACCGCGACGCTGGCCTTCACCGGTACCGGCGCGGTCATCTACGGAGTCAAGGATGTGGACCAGGGCATCGTCACCTTCTCGGTCGACGGTGGCGCCGCACGCACCGTCGATGACTACAGCGCCACCCGCATCCCCGGAGCGAGCCTGTTCACGGTGTCCGGCCTGAGCACGGGAAGCCACACCGTCACCATCACCGTGACCGGAACCAAGAACAGCGCGAGCTCGAACGACATCATCGCGCTGGACTCGGCAACCATCTTCTGAGTTCAGGACGCCGGCAAGCCAAATGGCCGGCTAAGACGCGAACTGGACCCAGTTGTCGGCCCGTCAGTGCGGGTGACAGCTGGGTCCAGGTCGAACGGTGTCTAGATGGGACAGGGTATAGACGGGTCAGTGTCTAGACGGGACAGTCAGTGCGCAATCAGGAGGTCACGCCCAAGGCGATCAAGTCCGCGAGACCGTTGTACGCGCTTGAGATGTAGTAGTTGGTGACGTCTTTGCCGCGCGCGAGCAGGAGCGTGTCGTAGCCGTACGGGATGTACACGGCGTCGGACATGACTTGAGTGTCAAGGCGACCAGCCAGCGCGGAGGCCTCGCTCGTCGTCTTGGCCGCCTTCATCTGGTCGAGCAGGCTGTTGACCGTCGGGTCATTGAGCCGGCCGTAGTTCGAGCCGCTGCTGGTCGCCGAGAGCAGGCGGCCATCGGTGATCTGCGAGAAGAAGGCGAAGCTGGTCGGCCAGTCGGGGCCCCAACCGGACAGCGCGAGGCCGTAGCCCTTGCTCTTCATCACGTCGGGACGCTGCAGGTTCTGGCTGTAGTACTTCGAGCCCTCGACCTGCGCGATGTTCGTGGAGATGCCGACCCGCGCCAGCGCGCTCTGCAACGCGATCGCCCCGCCCGGACCCTTGCCGGTGTTTACCGTGATGATGCCGGTCGCGAAACCGTTGGGCTTGCCGCAGGCCGCCAGTTCCGCCTTGGCCTTGGCCACGTCGCCCTTGCTGTCCGGACCGGTCGGGTAGGGATTGGCGTTCGAGTGACCCGGCACTCCCGGGGGCAGCATCGTGTTGCCGATCTTGGCGCCCGCGATCTCGCCGCCGCGCGCGTTGACCAGGTCCACCTTGTTCAGCGCGTAGGCCACCGCCTTGCGGCAGTGGACGTTGTCGAACGGCGCCACGTCCTGGTTGATCGTGATGTAGCGGGTGGTGTTCGCGCCCGGGTTGTCCGTGTACTTCTTCTTCGCCGGATTGCTCAACACCGTGGCCACGTCGGCGGTCTGCAGACCGCTGCCGGCGTAGTCGGCTTCCACGGTGCCGGCCAGGATCGCCTGGTCCAGTTGGGTCGCGTCCCAGTCGGTCTTGACCGTGATCTTGTCGGGCAGCGCGGGGTCGTTCGGGTCGCTAGCCGCCGACCAATTCGGATTGCGCGTGAGCGTGATGTTCTTTCCCGCCGTGTAGGCCGAGATCACGTACGCGCCGGAGGAGACCACGTTGGTCCCGGTGTAGTGCAGCCCGCCGGTTGCCGAGTTCTGATCCACATCGATCGGGACCGGCGCGGTCTGCGGCATCGTCAGCACGTACGGAAAGTCGTTGTACGGCGAGACCAGGTGGAACACCAGGGTGGTGTCATCCGGCGTGTCCACACCGGTCAGCCCGAGATGGTCGGCCGACTTGTCCTTGTAAGGGCCGAGGTAGCTGCCGCCGGTCAACACCGCCTTGAAGTATTCGGGGCCGGCCGTGTTGACGCTGTCCACCGCATACGAGCGCTCGATCGCGTACTTGACCTCTTTCGACGTGATGTTCTCTCCGTTGGAGAACTTCAGCCCCGAGCGGATCTTCACCGTCCACGTCTTGCCGTCCGCGGATGCCGTCGGCGCGGCGGAGGCCAGCCCGGGGACCAGTTGAATCGACGCAGGGCCGGGCGCGCCGACCTTGTAGGTCATCAAGGTGCGCGCGTAATACCGCGAGAAATCCCACGCGTATGCGTAGTACTGGTTGACCGGATCCACTGAGTCCAGATCCTGGGTTCCGCCCAGAACGAGCGTGCCGCCCTTGTGGGTCGAGGGATTGACGACGCCGGTGAGCGCGTAGTTCGCCGAGATGCTGTCGCCCCCGTGGGCGGCCGGCCCGGCCGAGCTGCCGCCGCCGCACGCGGCCGCGGTTCCGACCGCCAGCGCGGCGGAGGCCGCCGCTGCGGTCCTGATCGTACGTGGAATGCGTCTGCTACCTCGCGTGCTCCGCACTGCGCGCAAACCCCCAATGCCATTGGTTGATGTCGCCGTGATTCGTCTCATGGCGTGCCGGCTGCCGATTCGGGTTTGAACCTGCCGGTCAGTTCGTGGCCCTCGAAGTTCTTTCCGATCACCCAGCCCCGTTGCAGCGGCGGTCGCTGCCGGGTGATCCACCAGGCCCCAATCCAGTGATAGAACCCGGGATGTTGATTGGCACCGGTGCTCGGTGTTCGCCAATCAATGCCGAACAACATGGCCTAGGTCTCGCCGGCGGGCCGGCCGAGGCGGGTGAACGGCGCCTCACAGCCAACTGACATGAGTCGTGCGGATTGGTAGCGTGGTGAGGGCGGTGGCGGTGCGGGCCGGACGTTTTGCATGGCGCGCTTGATCACGGCCTGTGGCGTAGTTCGCTCTCAGGGGGCTTGGCATGCCGCGCAACGAGGAGTTCCTGGATCCGGGCGCCGGACCGTTGGCGACTTTCGCTTGGGATCTGCGCGCCCTGCGGGAGTCGGCGGGGAAGGTGCCCTACCGGGTGCTGGCCAAACGCGCCGGATTCTGCGCCAGCACGCTGTCCGTGGCCGCATCAGGAGCGAAGCTGCCTTCCCTGGACGTGACTTTGGCCTACGTCCAGGCCTGCGGCGGCGACGCTGAGATCTGGCGGGCACGCTGGCAGGCGCTGGCCGTACAACACCCGCCGGTACCCGCCACCCCGAACGGGCAGTCCGGCCTGCACGTCGCGCCGCCGTACGATGCCGACGAGCACGAGGAGCATGACGAGCACGAGGAGCCGTCGCAGCTCGACGCGGTAACGCTCAGCCCACAGCCGGACAGCGGCCGGCCAAGCTCGCGGCGCGGCTCCAGACGCGCGATGCTGCCGCTCAGTCGTGTGGCCACGCTCGCGCTCACCGTGATCACCGCGGTCCTGGGCATGAAGGTGTTGGCCGAAGGCTCAGGCAACACTCCGGCGGCCGGTCCGAACGCGCCTCGAGCCTCCGCGAGCCCTGCCGATTCGCCGATGCAGCAGGCTGATGAGCTGTACCTGCTCATCTACCAGTTCGCGCCGATGCGCTCGGATACGAACGACGCCATCTGGGACCTCAACGGCTGCCGCAACCTGTCCAACGCGCAAAGCAAGCTGCGCGCGATCGCGCGCAAACGACAGGAGCAAGTCGAGCAGCTCACCGCGCTGAACGTGTCAAGAGTCCCCGACCATGACCAGCTGGTCGCGGCGCTGAAACACGCGTGGCTCACCTCCGCGCAATCCGACACCGCTTACGCGAACATCGCCGCCGACCTGCAAACCGGCTGCACCTCCGGAGCGATCCAAACAGACCCGAACTACCAGCAGGCGGACAACTACGCTCAAGCCGCCACGGCAGCGAAAGCTGAAGCGACCCGGGTGTGGAACAACAACGCCGACGCGTTGGGCCAACTGCGGATCTTCGACGCCGAGCTCTGACCACTGAGCCGGGCCCAAGCGCGCAGGTGGCGTCCCGCGACAAGGCCACAGGGCCTTACTCACTCAGTAAGGCTCGTCACGTATCTCGGGTTGGACTGGGTGCGTCGGCGCAGTTCCGCCGCCGCGACGGGATGATCGATCAGCAGGAAATCCTTGCTCTCGAAGCTGTTGTCGAAATCGAAGTACACCAGTGCCTTGATCGTCTTCGGGTAGCGTTCGGCCCAGTCGAGCACGAGGTCGACCGATGCCGCGGTGTCCGGGTGCGGCAGCTGCGGCGCCCATTCGGCGAGCATCAGGGGTTTGCCGTGCGCGGCGGCGAACTGGGCCATCGGTTCCATGGCGTCCGGGCCGTGCAGCAGGTAGTCCGGCGCGGCGCCCTGCGGGTAGGCGTCGAGTCCGACCCAGTCGACCGCGTCGTCCCCGGGGTACCACGCCGAATCGTCCACGCCATTCGGGCCGCTCCAGACGGTGGGGCACCACACGAACGCCGCGTTGCTCGCGCCCGCGGACTTGAAGAGCTGGTCGACATGCCGCCAGGCCGCGATGAACGCCTGGGGCGTGACGGCCGGCGGATTCCAGCGCGGATACCAGTCGGCGTTCATCTCCCAGTCCAGCCGGATGAACACCGGTCCGCCATACGCCTTGACTGCTGCCGCCTGATCCCAGAGATAGCTGTCCTCGCGGCCCGCCGCGACGGCGCCGTCGGCGAGCGGCAGGTTCCACGAAGCCATCGCAGCCATGCCCGGGCGGGTGCGGGCATCGTCGAGAATCGGCTGGAGTGAGCCGTTCGGGGTCGTCCATCTGTTGTAGATCGCCGGATGTGCGGCGATGCCTGCCGCTTGGTCGAACGCGTCGAGACGGTATAGGTCGGTGGAAACACCGAGCAGAATCGTCCCGTCCGGCGGCGTGAACGGCCCCGAACTCAACCGCCCAGGCACCGCGACCGCACCGTGGATGGGAGTGGCGGCAGGATCCGGCGCCGATCGCGCCACCGCCAGCCGATGATCTCTGGGCATCGAGCGATGCTGCGCGCCGGCCACTGCCATCGAAACGCACACGCCCAGGCACAGCGCGGTCGCCGCCCGCCTGCGATATCGCGCTCCGGCGTAATTCTGCACGGGCTCAAGGCTCGCACAACCGTGCAACGGCGATTCACCGCTGGACGGGTGTGCTGATCAATGCGCGCCTGCTTTACTGATCCACAATCGACATCCCGACATCCGGTCTGGTGCCCTCCCCGGAGTTTGGGCCCGCACCAGCCTTTCGCTATGCCCGATTGCGTACGATCGCGGCACGATCCGCCCTTCGAAGGAGACCGCCAGTGCTCATCGGAGTGACCCGCGAGCCGGTCGGGGAGACCCGCGTGGCCGCGACACCCGCGACCGTCAGACAGCTGATCGGCCTCGGATACGACGTGGTCGTAGAGGCCGGTGCCGGTGCGCTGTCCGCCTTCCCCGACGCGGCCTACACCGAGGCCGGCGCGGTCGTCGCGGCCGCTGAAGACGCCTGGGGCGCGGACGTGATCCTGCGCGTCAACGGCCCCTCGCCCGACGAGATCGGCAAGCCCCGGGACGGCGCCTACCTAGTCTCGACGCTGGCCCCGGCGCTTAACCCAGACCTCGTCGACGCGCTCACCGAACGCGACATCACCGTGCTGGCCATGGACGCCGTGCCGCGTATCAGCCGCGCCCAGTCCCTGGACGTCCTGTCCAGCATGGCCAACATCGCCGGCTATCGCGCGGTGGTCGAGGCCGCCCATGAGTTCGGCCGGTTCTTCACTGGCCAGGTGACCGCGGCGGGCAAGGTCCCGCCGGCGAAGGTGCTGGTGGCCGGGGCGGGGGTCGCGGGCCTCGCCGCGATCGGCGCCGCCTCCAGCCTCGGTGCCGTGGTGCGCGCCACCGACCCGCGGCCCGAGGTCGCCGACCAGGTGAAGTCGCTGGGCGGGGAGTTCCTTCCCGTCGTCGTCGACGAGGCGGCCCAGCAGTCCGCAGACGGCTACGCCAAGGCGACCTCGGATCAGTACAACGAGGCCGCGGCGAAGCTCTACTCCGCGCAGGCCGCCGACGTGGACATCATCATCACCACCGCGCTGATCCCGGGCCGCCCGGCGCCGAAGCTGATCACGGCGGCCGACGTCGCCTCGATGAAGCCGGGCTCGGTGATCGTCGACATGGCCGCGGGTATGGGCGGAAACGTCGAAGGCAGCGTCGCGGGCCGCAAGACCGTCACCGACAACGGCGTGACCATCCTCGGCTACACCGACCTGGCCGGCCGGCTGCCCACTCAAGCCAGCCAGCTGTACGGCACCAACCTGGTGAACCTGATCAAGCTGCTGACTCCGGAGAAGGACGGCAAGGTCGTGCTCGACCTCGACGACGTCGTCCAGCGCGCCGTCACCGTCGTGCGCGCCACCGGGTCCGGCCGCGGTGAGAAGCTGTGGCCGCCGCCACCGGTCCAGGTCAGCGCGGCCCCCGCGGCTGCGCCGACCGCGCCGGCGCTGGCCAAACCCGAGAAGAAGAAGCTGTCGGCCACCGCGAAGCTCACCCTGGTCTTCTCCGGGATCGCGTTGTTCTGGCTGGTGACCGCATTCGCGCCGGCGCCGATTCCGCAGCACTTCACCGTGCTGACCCTGGCGATCGTCGTCGGCTACTACGTCATCGGCAAGGTCCACCACGCGCTGCACACACCCCTGATGAGCGTCACCAACGCCATCTCCGGCGTGATCGTGGTCGGCGCGCTGGTCCAGATCGGGCTCGGCGTGCGACCGGTCCAGATCTTGGCCGGGATCGCGCTGCTGCTGGCCTCCATCAACATCTTCGGCGGCTTCGCGGTGACCCGCCGCATGCTCGCCATGTTCAGCAAGGGGAACTGACGTGTCCGCCGCCTCGATCGCCACCGCGGCGTACCTCGTCGCCGCGCTGCTGTTCATCCTGTCCTTGGCGGGTCTGAGCAAGCACGAGACCGCGAAGCAGGGCTGGGTCTTCGGCGTGGCCGGCATGGTCATCGCGCTGGCCGCCACCATCGGCCTGTCCGTTCACGACAGCTCAGTGCGCGGCACCACCGCGCTGATCGTCGCCGTCGCGACGGTCATCGGCGCCGTTGTCGGCCTGTGGCGTGCCCGCATCGTGCAGATGACCGGCATGCCGGAACTGATCGCGCTGCTGCACTCCTTCGTGGGTCTCGCCGCCGTGCTGGTCGGCTGGGCCTCGTATGTCGAGGTCGAAGACAAGGGCTTGGGCTCATTCGCCGGCTCACTGCTGCGCATCCATCACGCCGAGGTGTTCATCGGCATCTTCATCGGCGCGGTCACCTTCACCGGCTCGATCGTCGCGAACCTGAAGCTGAGCGCGCGCATCAAGTCCGCGCCGCTGGTGCTTCCCGGCAAGAACCTGCTCAACCTGTCCGCGCTGCTCGCCTTCGCGATCCTGACGGTGGTGTTCGTGCTGCACCCCGCGCTGTGGTCGATCTCGGCGGTGACCGCGGTGGCGCTGCTGTTCGGCTGGCACCTGGTCGCCTCGATCGGCGGCGGCGACATGCCGGTGGTGGTCTCGATGCTCAACAGCTACTCCGGCTGGGCGGCCGCAGCCAGCGGCTTCCTGCTCGACAACGACCTGTTGATCGTCACCGGGGCGCTGGTGGGCTCCTCAGGCGCCTACCTCTCCTACATCATGTGCCAGGCGATGAACCGCTCCTTCATCTCCGTCATCGCCGGCGGCTTCGGCATCGAGGCGCCCAGCGGCGCAGGTGAGGGGGAGTACGGCGAGCACCGCGAGACCTCGGCCGAGCAGACCGCCGAACTGCTCGCCGCCGCGTCCACCGTGGTGATCACACCTGGCTACGGTATGGCGGTGGCGCAGGCGCAGTATCCGGTGGCCGAGCTGACTCGAGCCTTGCGCGCGCGGGGCGTCGACGTGCGGTTCGGTATCCACCCGGTCGCCGGGCGCCTGCCGGGCCACATGAACGTGCTGCTGGCCGAGGCGAAGGTGCCCTACGACATCGTGCTGGAGATGGACGAGATCAACGACGACCTCGCCGGCACGGATGTCGTCCTGGTCATCGGCGCCAACGACACGGTTAACCCGGCCGCCGCCGAGGACCCCAGCAGCCCCATCGCGGGCATGCCGGTGCTGCGGGTATGGGAGGCCGCGCACGTCGTGGTCTTCAAGCGCTCCATGGCCAGCGGATACGCCGGAGTCCAAAACCCGCTGTTCTACCGCGAGAACGCCGCGATGCTCTTCGGCGACGCCAAGACCAAGGTCGACGAGATCGTCGCGGCGCTGGCCGCGCAGCCGGCCGTTCCCGTTCCCGCATAGTCCTCGCGCAGCGGATCCGCCAGCCGGATCCGGCCCAGCGACAGCGGCCGCCGCGCGCCTTTGCGCACGGCGGCCGCGTCAGTTCTGTCCGTTCCAGGGGCCGACTCGGGTAGCGGCCTTGCCATCGAAGGCCGCCTCGACGGTCACGGCCTCCAGCTCGCGGGCGCAGGCCTCGATGTCACGCGGAGCGAGCGCGTGCGTGTCGGCCCAGATGGCGAAGTAGACCGCTGGCTGCTGCTGTTCTTCGGGAACGAGCCGGCCGGGGACGTTGACGTCGGGGGCGGAGTCGACCTGCAGGAAGAATGAGCCGTCGAAGATCGGTTGTTTGCGATCCCAGCGCAGCCTGGTACGGGGGAGGGCGGCGCGCAGTTCGTCCTCGGTCGGCGGGGGTTCTTCGGGCGCGACGACGCGGCGATCGTTCACGAAGCAGGAGAGGTCGATCTTTTCGCCGCGCCGGCCGGCGATGTCGTCCAGCAGCTGCTGATGGGCGTCGCCGTCGTAGTAGCCGTGCAGCGAAGCGCCCGCGGACGCCTTCCAGGCGCGGGCGACGACGTCGTCGAATACGCAGTCTGCGACGTCGATCACACAGATGCCAGTCTGCGAGAGCTGGGTGACCGCGTCAGCGAAGCCGGGGCGGAATCGGTTGCTGACCACCAGCTGAGCGACGCTGGGGGTGCGGCGGGTGACTCGGGCGATGGCGACGGCGTAGGCGGCGAGCAGTACGTGCGAGGTGTGCGCCGCGGTGCGCGCGCTGATCGCACGCATGGCCAAGTGCATCGCGGGGGAGTAGCAGAAGATCTCCCAGAAGCGGGGCTCGCGCGGGTCGTCGGACGGGGTGAAACGCTGCGCGGGCACGGTGGCCAGCTGGCTCTCCCAGTAACGCAGAGCCTTGTCGCTCTGGCGGCGTCCAGCCGGGCTTGCCTGTGCCTGGGCGATCTGAAGCGGCTGCGTCCCGCTGACCGGCGCGGTGGGGCGGTTGGTTTGCGGGTCGCGGTGAGCCAGGTCGCGGGCGATCGCGTCGATGCCGAGGCCGTCCACGGCGAGGTGGCTGTATTGCACGACCAGGTGGGTGAGTGCGCCGGCGCTTCGTACCACACCCATCCACACGGGCCATTCGTTGGCGTGGTCGAAGGCAGTGGTCTCGTAGCGGCAGCGCAACTCTTCCGCGGCGGCTGCCGGGTCGTCGGTTTCGTCGATATCGACGATGTGCAGGATGGTTTCGCCGGATGCGTTGACTGTTTGGCGCGGCAGGGCGCCGGGTGGGCGGTCGTGGTCGACCTGGAGCGTGGTGCGTAGTGCCTGGTGTCGGCTGACCGCGAACTGTAGGACCGCGGCGATCTCTTCGACCGGGGTGCCTTCCGGCAGCGGCATGACCCCGCCGATGTTCATGGTGCGCCCGGTGTGCTGCATGGTGTTCCAGATTCCGCGCTGTCCCCAGGTCAGTTCGCCAGACCCCGAGCCTTCGCCGTGAAACGGAACCCTTATTTCCGACACCGTACTGGACAACGCGTCGTCTCCCGTCGATCGAAGGCCGTCAGGACTGTGGGCCACGGTATGGGGCGTTCGCGGCGCGTCAACTGCGGCACTGGCGACTCCGCGGCGGTTGATGGGGGAGGGCTCTGGCCAGTGGCGGCTCCGTGGCTGCGTGGATGCGCGCGGTGCAAGTCGCGAAAGCCCCTGGCGGGGTGAAGCAACACACTGCTACCGCATATCGCCGGCGTATCGAAAACCACATACGTGCTGGTAACAGCCCGCAGCATTGACTGGAGGCGTGTCAAACAGCGAACCAGTACGGACAGCGGAGCGCCCCCGCACCCGGTCGGCGGTGTCCTCGTCTCCGGCAGTGATCCCAAGAACAGGAATCACGGTTTATGGCTGTGAGCCGGACGAGGCCGTGCTGTTCCGAGAGCTGGCGCCTGGCTTTGGCATGACCGCTACCCTCACGGACGCGGCAGTGTCCGAAGCCAATATCGAACTGGCGTATGGAAACCGCTGCATCAGCGTGAGTCACAAGGCCCGCATCGCGAACTCTACGCTTCTCGCGCTGAGCAAAGCGGGCATCGCATATATCTCCACGCGCAGCATCGGATACAACCATGTCGACGTGAAGTACGCGGAGCGTGTCGGCATCACCGTCGGAAACGTCGCCTACTCACCGGACAGCGTGGCCGACTACACGCTGATGCTCATGCTGATGGCACTGCGCAACGCAAAATCCACTATCCGTCGCGCCGATGCGCATGACTATCGGCTAAGTGAGGCACGCGGGAAAGAATTGCGCGATCTGACTGTCGGGGTCATTGGAACAGGGCGTATCGGCGCAGCGGTGCTGGAGAGGCTCCGGGGTTTTGGCTGCCGAACATTGGCTTATGACAGTTATCCCGGCGCCGCTGCTGACTACGTCCCTCTCGACGAACTGGTGCAGCGCAGCGACGTAGTGACCCTGCATACCCCGCTCACCGCCGAGACATATCACCTCATGAATCGCCCGCGGATCGCGCGGATGAAGCAAGGCGCGTTCATCATCAATACTGGACGCGGCTCGCTCATCGACACTGAGGCCCTGGTCTGGGCATTGGAACGCGGCGGTTTGGGTGGCGCGGCGCTGGATGTAGTCGAGGGGGAAGAAGGTGTGTTCTACGCCGACTGCAGAGACAAACCCATCGAGAGCAAGCTATTAGTGCGTCTGCAAGAGCTGCCGAACGTGATCGTCACTCCGCATACCGCGTATTACACGGAACATGCGCTGCGGGACACCATTGAGAACAGTATCGTCAACTGCCTGAAGTTTGAAAGCGGGGAACAGCATGGATAGGTTGAAGGTCGCAATTGTGTTCGGGGGCGCTTGCGAGGAGCACCCGGTCTCGGTCAAATCCGCGCAAGAGGTCGCGAAGAACCTCGACCTCGAAAAGTACGAACCGTTCTGGATCGGGATCACGAAGAGCGGCGCCTGGAATCTCTGCGAGAACCCTGACGTGGACTTGGAAGCCGGCGCCTCCAGGCCCGTCGTGCTATCGCCGGATCGAAGCGCGCGCGGACTGCTCGTCCTGGACCAGGGACGATACGAAACGATCCAGCTGGACGTAGTGCTGCCTGTCCTGCATGGCAAGCTCGGCGAGGATGGTGCGATTCAAGGCTTACTGGAGCTCTCCGGGATACCGTACGCCGGCTGTGGCATCCAGAGTTCCGCGCTGTGCATGGACAAATCCCTCGCCTACGTCATCGCCGGGAGCGCGGGAATCGCCACGCCGAGGTTCTGGACCGTCACCGCGGACGAGAAAATAGAGCTCGGGCAGCTGCCCTATCCGGTCTTCGTGAAGCCGGCCCGGTCGGGTTCATCGTTCGGCGTCAGCAAAGCATCTGATGATGAGGAACTGCTGAGCGCGGTGGAGGAGGCCCGGCAGTATGACGCGAAGGTGCTGATCGAAGAGACGGTGATCGGCAGCGAGGTCGGATGCGCGATCCTAGGGAACGGCACGGATCTCGTCGTGGGCGAGGTGGATCGAATCTCGCTGTCGCACGGTTTCTTCAGAATCCATCAGGAAAGCGAACCCGAAAGC
>Ga0134128_10008331_pt1 | contig 12477 bp, 13 predicted proteins | sample KB31754_FD_96462 | JGI IMG/M metagenome (GOLD analysis project Ga0134128, IMG submission 96462) | Terrestrial soil microbial communities with excess Nitrogen fertilizer from Kellogg Biological Station, Michigan, USA - KB3-175-4 | ecosystem: Environmental > Terrestrial > Soil > Unclassified ...
ACCCACCGGCAAATACCACCCGCCGAAGCCCCGCACCACCCAGCCGCCCGCCTACCCCAAATGGCTCAAAAAACGCATCACCAACGGACCTGCGCGCCGTGACAACAGGGTCGGCACGGCACCGCGGATCGACCTGCGGCGAAGCCCGCTCGAGAGCCTCATCGAATACAACAGCCAGCCCCACCCGGACAACGACAACTGACCGGTTTCGACAGGCTCAACCACCGGCGGACAGGGCCGGTTTGGACAGGCTCAACCACCGGCGCCCGAGCTGACTAACCAGCCGCTGCGCAATGGCGGCGTTTGTGCGGCCCTGCGCCATCAGTGCCAGCATCCCGGACTCGCGCGGACTCAGTGCGGCCACGGGGTCGGAGGCGCCACGGCCGGCCGGCAGCTGGCTGACCACGACCGGATCGACCATCGCATCCCCGGCGGCCACCCGCTCGATCGCGTCCGCAAAATCCTCAAATCGGGACACCCCGTCCTTCAGCAGGTATCCGACGCCGGCCCCGGCTGACGCCCCTGCCAACAGCTCAGCGGCGCATGTCAGCTCCACGCACTGCGAAAGTACCAGCACCGCTACAGCGGGAAGTCGCTACGGATGGCCAGCGCCGCCTTCGGTCCCTCGTCGCGGCGGAAGGGCGGCATCCGCACATCCGTAATCATCAGGCCCGGGACATGTTCGGCGACGGCATGCACCAGTGCGTCCCCGCCGCCGACAGAGGCACATACGTCTGCCCCGGTTTCCCGGACCAGTCTGACAAGGCCGTCCCGCGGGAGCACCGAATCCTCCGCCAGAACCACTCGCATGGGCTCAGGCGAAGCGTTATGACGTGACGGTGGCTGGGTGGCTGGCATGCAGAACGGGATGGTTGGGGACGTCGTCGTGCTTCACAGGCAATGGGCGGGGCGAGGAGGCGGAAGATGGGAGGATTAACCGGTGGGACACATTGACGTTGCAAACATTGACTACTTTCTCTCCGACGGCCGGCAGCTGCTGAACGGGGTGAACTTCCGCGTCGCAGACGGCACCAAGACGGCGCTGATCGGACCCAACGGCACCGGCAAGACCACGCTGCTGCGGATCATCTGCCAGGACATCAAGGCCGACGAAGGCGTGGTCTCACGCTCCGGCAGCATGGGCGTCATGCGCCAGTTCGTGGGCCAGGTCCGCGACGACAGCACAGTACGGGACTTGCTGCTTTCCGTGGCGTCGGCCAACATCGCCGCCGCCGGCAGGGCCGTGGACGCCGCGGAGGAAGCGATGGTCGAACGCGACGACGAACCCTCCCAGATGGCCTACGCCCAGGCCATTGCCGACTGGGGCGACGCGGGCGGCTACGAGATGGAAACAACCTGGGACGAAGTCACCATGGCCGCCATGGGCCTGGACTTCTACTCGGCGCAGTTCCGCAAGGCGTCCTCCCTCAGCGGCGGCGAGCAAAAGCGGCTGGTCCTTGAGGCGTTGTTTGCCGGGCCCGACGAGGTCCTGCTCCTCGACGAGCCCGACAACTACCTGGACGTCCCCGGCAAGCGCTGGCTCGAAGCGAAAATGGCGGCCTCGGACAAGTCCGTGCTGTTCGTCAGCCACGACCGCGAGTTGCTGGCCAACGCCGCGGACCGGATCGTCACGCTGGAGCCTGGCATCAACGGCGCCTCCAGCTGGACCCACGGCGGGGGCTTTGCCTCCTACGTGAAGGCGCGCGCGGACCGCAATGCCCGCTTCGAGGAGCTGCGCAAGCGCTGGGACGAGGAGCACGTCAAGCTCAAGGAACTCGTCACCATGTACAAGACCAAGGCGGCGTTCCGCTCCGACATGGCAAACCGCTACCAGGCCGCACAGTCCCGCCTGGCGCAGTTTCTGGAGAAGGGCCCGCCGGAGGCCCTGCCCATCGAGCAGAACGTGAAGATGCGGCTCAAGGGCGGGCGCACGGCCAAGCGCGCCATCGTGGCCACCAAACTGGAGCTGACCGGGCTCATGAAACCGTTCAGCACAGAGGTGTGGTTTGGCGACCGCGTCGGCGTGCTGGGGTCCAACGGCTCCGGCAAAAGCCACTTCCTGCGCCTGCTGGCGGCCGGCGGCTCCGACCCGGACAAGGAACACGAGCCCGTGTCCGACGTCGAAATTGCGCACGTTCCGCACACGGGTTCGGTAAAACTCGGCGCCCGCATCCGGCCCGGATTCTTTGCCCAGACGCATGCCCGCCCCGACCTGCTGGGCCGCACCCTGCTGGACATCCTGCACCGCGGGGACGAACACCGCTCGGGTCTGGGCCGGGAAGCCGCCGCCGGCGCCCTGGACCGCTACGGACTGGCCTCCAGCTCGGAGCAAAAGTACGATTCCCTTTCCGGTGGCCAGCAGGCAAGGTTTCAGATTCTGCTCCTGGAACTTTCCGGCGCCACGCTGCTGCTGCTCGACGAACCCACGGACAACCTGGACCTGCATTCGGCCGAGGCGCTGGAAAAGGCGATCGACTCCTTCGAGGGAACGGTCCTGGCCGTGACCCACGACCGCTGGTTTGCCCGCTCCTTTGACAGGTTCCTGGTGTTCGGATCCGACGGCAAGGTGTACGAAGCCGACGAGCCCGTCTGGGACGAAAAGCGCGTGGAGCGCGCCCGCTGACCGCGGGCTGAAGCCGAAAGGGTGCAGCCGGCTGCCCCACTAGAGTGGAGGTAGTGCCACCTGTTCCCTAGCAGCGTAAGAAGCAGCCCCACCATGAACAAGCATTCGGTCCGCCGCGCGGCCGTCGCCACCTTTGCTGTCTTTGCCATCAACGGTCTCGTCTTTGCCAGCTGGGCGGCACGAATCCCTGCCGTCACACGCGTCCTGGACCTGACGGCCGGCGAGATGGGCCTGCTGCTGCTGACCATTGCGGCCGGTTCCGTCATTGCCCTGCCCCTGGCCGGGACGGTGGTGGCCCGCCTCGGCACCGCGTCCACCGTGCGGGTGGGCGGCCTCACCTCCTCCCTCGGCGGCCTGATCGTCGCCACGGCCCTGGCCCTGGGGTCCGTCCCGTTGACAGCCGTTGGGCTCTTCTTCTTCGGCGTGGGGATCGGCCTGTGGGACGTTTCCCAGAACGTGGAAGGCGCCGACGTGGAGCGGCACCTGGGCCGAACCATCATGCCCAAGTTCCACGCCGGCTTCAGCGGCGGCGCCTTTGTCGGTGCGCTGGTCGGTGCCGGGCTTTCGGCCCTGAACGTGAGCATGTCCGCCCACCTGTTCACGATCGTGGCGCTTGTGGTGGCCGCCATGATTACTATCCCGCGGCACTTCCTCCCGTCCCCTGCAGGGGCAGCGGGGACGACGGCGGCAGCGTCCGGGTCCCAGCACGCGCCCGGGTCGCGTGTGGCCCCGGCCGGCGGGTCCACGGGCGGCGGGTCCACGGGCGGCGTGGCGACGCGCGCGAAGGGACGCAGCGCCTGGACCGAAAGCCGCACGCTCCTGGTGGGCCTGGTGGTCCTCGGTGCCGCGCTGACCGAGGGAGCGGCCAACGACTGGATTGCCAAGGCCACCGTGGACGGCATCGGCGCCACCGAATCCGGCGGCGCCATCATATTTGCCCTCTTTGTGGCGTCCATGACGGCCTTCAGGTTCTTTGGCGGCCGGTTCATTGACGCCTACGGCCGCGTGCCAGTCCTCTACGGCAGCCTCGGGGCCGCACTGCTGGGGCTGGTGCTCTTCGTGGTGGCGCCGAACATCTGGCTGGCGGCCCTCGGCGCAATCTTCTGGGGTGCCGGCGCCGCGCTGGGGTTCCCCATGGGGATGTCCGCCGCCGCCGATGATCCCGCCCGGGCGGCCGCCCGCGTCTCCGTCGTGTCCACGATCGGCTACGTCGCCTTCCTGGCCGGCCCGCCGCTGCTCGGCTTCCTGGGCGACCACATCACTGTGCGCTGGGCGTTGCTCGCGATTGGCGTGGCGATCATCGCCTCCATCCTCACGGCCCCGGCCGCCCGCCCGCTTCCGGCCGAGGCGCACGAGTCCTACCAGGGCGCCGGGTGCTGATCCCCGCCTAGCCGATTCCTAGCCGGTTCCTAGTCGATTCCCAGTCGAGTCACAGCCGATTCCCGGCTGGTTTCCGGCTGCGGCACAGTATGCCCTGCCAGGCATCCATCCCGCACCACGGCCCACAGCAGCAGCGGCAGTCCCAACCCCAGCAGCGCCCCGGCAATGGTGTCGGAAAGCCAGTGGGCGCCCAGGTACATGCGGCTGTACATCATGGCGACGCCAAGAATGGCCCCGCTGACCCACATCCACAGCCGTCCCAACACGACGGCGGTGGCCACCATCGCCGCCACCGTGGCACTGACATGCCCCGACGGGTATGAGGCGGTATGGACGTGGACCAGGCTGTCCGGCGGCCGCTCCCGCCCCAGCAGGAACTTCAGCAGGTTCGTGGCGCCGGCCACCAGGAGGTTGGCACCTCCCGTAAAAAGTGCCAGTCGGCGGTGGCGCACCAGCAGCGCCAGGAACAACGCGGTGCAGTAGATGTACATGCCGGCGTTGCCCACAAAGTCGAGAACCCGGTTCGCGCCGGTGAGCCACGGCGTGCGTGAAGCCGTCAGCGCGCGGAGCCAGGCGCCGTCGTACATCTGGAAGAACGGGTGGCTGCCCGAGGCGGCCAGGACCAGCGCGCCGGCCAGCACAAGGGCCAGGGCCGTGCACGCGGTCCAGAGCAGTGGTCGCCGCGAGCCGCGCAACGGACGCAGCGGGCGCAGGCCGGGACGGGTGCGTACGTAGGCGGGCATCTGGCCATTCTACGGGCGCCCCGCGCGGGGGCGCCCGGGCACGACCCGTCATCCAAAGGGACGACCCTGAACGGACCCTGATTCATCCCTGAGATCGAAGAAAACCCCGGCATGGCTGCGTACGGTGGTTAACATGTCTAGAAATAAGGGGATGTCCACATGATTGAGGCAGTCAACCTCGCCAAGCACTACGGTTCCAAGACCGCGGTGGACGGCGTCACGTTCACGGTCAGGCCCGGGATGGTGACGGGCTTCCTCGGCCCGAACGGCGCCGGCAAGTCCACCACCATGCGCATGATCGTGGGACTGGACAAGCCCAGCGCCGGTTCGGTCACGGTCAACGGCAAGCCCTATGTCAAGCACCACGACCCGCTCCACCAGGTGGGCGCCCTGCTCGACGCCAAGGCGGTGCACACCTCGCGCAGCGCCTACAACCACCTGCTGGCCATGGCCGCCACGCACAACATTCCCACCAGCCGGGTCAATGAGGTCATCGACATGACCGGGCTGGCCGCCGTGGCCAAGAAGAAGGCCGGCGGGTTTTCCCTCGGCATGGGCCAGCGGCTGGGGATTGCCTCGGCCCTGCTGGGCGACCCGCAGACGCTGATCCTCGACGAGCCCGTCAACGGCCTGGACCCGGAAGGTGTGCTGTGGGTGCGCAACCTGGCCAGGCACCTGGCCGGGCAGGGAAAAACCGTGTTCCTGTCCTCACACCTCATGAGTGAGATGTCGCAGACGGCGGACCACCTGATCGTCATTGGCCGGGGCCGGATCATTGCCGACGCCCCCATCGCCGAGATCCTGGCCGGCAGCCAGCAGGCCAAGGTCCGCGTCCGCACCGCGGAGGCCACCCGCCTGGGCGAGCTGCTCAGCGGCACCGGCGTGCAGGTCCAGTCCAACGAAACCGAGACCCTGGAGGTGACCGGCGTCGATTCCCGCCGGATCGCCCAGGTGGCGCTTGAGAACCAGGTGCTGGTCTACGAGCTCACCCCGCTGGCGACCTCGCTGGAAGATGCGTACTTCGACCTGACCAAGGACTCCGTGGAGTACCACTCGCAAGAACTTGATGACGCCGCTCCGGCCGGCGCCCTGGAAGGGACACTGAAGTGATGAGTACGACGACGAGCCCCGCGCCTTCCGCCGCTGCCGGCGGCACGGGACTGACATTTTCGGGCGTGCTGCGCAGCGAATGGATCAAGTTCCGTTCCCTGCGCTCCACGCAGCTGCTGCTGTTGTTCACCTTTGTGGCCGTGGTGGGCGTGGGCACCATCGCCGCCTTCCTGCGCGGGACCATCATCCACCAGCTGATGAAGTTCGGGGCGGAGCGGCCCGGTGCCGTGGGCGGGCACACCCTGACCATGGACCAGGCGATCGGCGCCGCCGGCGCGCAGGGCATCAACATCTACGGCACGCCCATTGCCGGGCTGCAGCTGGGCATCCTGGTGCTGGGTGCCCTGGCCGTGCTGCTGATCTCCTCGGAGTTCGGCACCGGCATGATCCGATCCACGATGACGGCCGTGCCCAAGCGTTTGCCCACGTTCCTGGCGAAGGCCATTGTCCTGGTGGTGGTCTCCTACGTGCTGACCCTCCTGGCCGCCTTTGCCACCTTCCTCATCTCCATCCCGATCCTGCACTCCTACGGCATCAGCATGTCCCTGGGACTGGACGGCGTTGTGTACAGCATCTTCATGGGCGGGGTCTACGTGGCCGGCGTGGCACTCATGGGCCTGTCCCTCGGCACGCTGATCCGCAGCTCGGCCGGCGGCGTCATCGTCCTGGTGGCCCTGTTCTTCCTGCTGGAAATCGCCACGTCGCTGCTGGGACTGGTCCCCGGCGATTTCTGGAAATACGTGGGCCAGTACGTCCCCAGCGTGGCCGGCGGGCGGATGCTGGAGATTGGGGACAAGGCGGCATTCATCAGCCCCCTCTCCGGCGGGCTGATCTTCCTGGGCTGGATTGTGCTGGTCACGGTTCCGGCCGTCATTTCCCTCAAGACCCGTGACGTCTAAGAGCGTCTTTTGCCCGGCACGCCTGCCGGGCTTCTAGACTCACCCTTATGCGCACACATGAGCAGGCGGGGGTTGCGGAACGAACGGCCGCCGCCCCCGCCGAACTGCCTTCCGCCGCCCGGCGGGCCGACGAGTTCACGGCCAGCCGGCGCGGCGTGGTGCGCAAGTACCTGTACAACCACCCCCGCGTCATGGACGTGGTGGTGGTCCTGGTGTACCTGCTGGCCGGCTCCGGCACGTTCCTGAACGGCCGCACCGCCAACCTCGGCGCCCATCTGGTGGTGCTCGCCGCGTCCTGCGTTGTCCTGATGTTCCGCCGGGACAGGCCCTTGTCTGTCCTGGCCATCCTGGCCGTCTTTGAAATCATCAACATCATCCTGGTGCCTACCTCGGGCAACATCGGGGCCAGCCTGTGGTTTGCCCTGTATGCCGTGGCCGTGGCCTACCGGGGCGTGTTCAGCTTTTCCGTGGCCGCCGCCGCCTCCCTGCCACTGGTCCTGTACACCCTCTTCGTGTACCAGTTTCCCAGGGAATTCCTGAGGGTGGACGGGCCCACCGCCTTCGAGAGCAATGTCATCACGGGAATCGTCATGCTCCTCTCCAACGTCATTGCCACGGGCGTGGGCGTCTCCGTGCGGCGCGGCCGCGAGCACGAGGCCGAACTGAGGCAATGGGCGGTCCGCAACGCCCAGCTGGCCTCCATCGCCGAACGGAACAGGATTGCCCGCGAAATGCACGACGTCGTTGCCCACTCCCTGACCGTGATGGTGGCCCTTTCCGACGGGGCCGCCGTGGTGGTCAGGAGGAATCCGGAGAAGGCGGGCGACGTGCTGGCCCAGCTCTCCCAAACGGGGCGCAACGCGCTGGCGGACATGCGCCGCGTGCTCGGCGTACTGCGGGACGACTCCGGCGCGGATTCACGCTCTCCGCAGCCCGACGACACCGACCTGGCCGCCTTGTTCGAGGGGTTCCGCCAGGCTGGGCTTCCGCTGTCCGTCACGCAGGCCGGCCCCCTGCTGCCCAAGGACCCGGCGCTGCAGCTGACGGTGTACCGGATTGTCCAGGAGTCCCTGACCAACGTGCTGCGCTACGGCACCTCGATTTCGCGCGTGCAGGTGCGCATTGACAACGATCCGGCGGCGGGGGTGCTGAAGGTGGTGGTGGCCGACGACGGCCGCGGCTCGCTGGACGCGTCCATGGGAACCGGCCAAGGCATTGTGGGCATGCGCGAGAGGGCCCGGATCTATGCCGGCACGGTCGACGCCGGCCCCGCGCCGCACGGAGGATGGACCGTCGACGCGGTGCTGCACCCCGCGGCGGCGCGGGACTGAACGCGTGCGGGACCTGCCTGCGTGCACCACCACGGACCCAAGGAGAACAAGTTGAACGCCGAACCCATCAGGGTCCTGCTCGTGGACGACCAGCCCCTGCTGCGCATGGGCTTCCGCCTGATCCTGGAAGGCGAGGACGATCTCAGCGTGGTGGGGGAGGCGTCCAACGGGCTTGAGGCGCTGGCCGCCGTCGACCGGCTGGAGCCGGACGTGGTGCTCATGGACGTTCGCATGCCGCTCATGGACGGGATCGAGGCGACGGGGAAGATCTCCGCCTCGGCGTCCCAGGCCCGGATCATCATCCTGACCACCTTCGACCTGGACGAATACGCATTTGCCGGGCTGCAGGCGGGGGCGTCCGCGTTCCTGCTCAAGGACGTGGCACCGGCCGAGCTGGTCAACGCCGTGCGCCTGGTGGCCAGCGGGGACGCCGTGGTGGCGCCCCGCGTCACCCAGCGGCTCCTGGAGAATTTTGTGCGCTCGCAGCCGGCCCGCCCGCCGCTGCCGCGGGACCCGCTGCTCGACGAGCTGACGCCGCGGGAGCTGGAAGTGGCGAAGTCCATTGCCCAGGGCCTGTCCAACGCCGAGATCGCACACCGGCTGTTCCTTTCCGAGGCCACCGTGAAGACCCATGTGCGGCGGATCCTGACCAAGCTGCACCTGCGCGACCGCGTCCAGGTGGTGGTCTACGCCTATGAGACCGGCCTGGCCACGCCGAGCAACCCCGACTACTGAACCCCGCCGGCGTTCGCGGCGCCCGGACCCGGCTTCGCCAATCGCTGGCGCTGGATGGATCGCGTGGGTGCCCTGCCGGCCCCCCGCCTGCCTTGTCGCCGGGGCCGTCGTGATTGAATCGAAGCATGACTTCCCTTGAGCACATCCACGACCTGCGCGACTTCATTGAGGCGTCCCCGTCAAGCTTCCACGCGGCCCGTGAAGCGGGCCGGCGGCTGGAGGCCGCCGGATTCACCCGCCTGGACGAAAGCGCCGAATGGCCCGCACACGGGCGGCACTTTGTGGTTCGGGACGGTGCCGTCATCGCCTGGATCACGCCGGAGCGTGCCACGGCCACCACGGGTTTCAACATCCTGGGCGCCCACACGGACTCGCCGTCCTTCAAGCTCAAGCCCAGGCCCACCACGGGCCGGTTCGGCTGGCTGCAGGCAGGGGTCGAAGTGTATGGCGGCCCGCTGCTGAACTCCTGGCTTGACCGCGAACTGCAGTTTGCCGGCCGCCTCGTGGACCTCGACGGGACGGAATCGCTCGTGGCCACCGGCCCGCTCCTGCGCTTCCCGCAGCTGGCCATCCACCTGGACCGCGGGGTCAACGACGGGCTGAAGCTGGACAAGCAGCAGCACATGAACCCGGTGTGGGGCCAGGGCCATCCCGGCAGGGAGGACCTGCTGGGGCTGCTGGCGGACCGGGCCGGCGTGGATGCCAGGACCATCGGCGGCTACGACATCGTGGTGGCCGACACCCAGCCGGGACAGGTGTTTGGCGCCAAGGGTGAATTCTTTGCCGCGGGCCGGATGGACAACCTGACCTCGGTGCATGCCGGCCTGACGGCCCTGATCAACGCGGCGGAGGGGTCGGCCGGCGACACCGTCATCCCCGTGCTGGCCGCGTTTGACCATGAAGAGATCGGCTCGGGCTCGCGCTCCGGCGCGTGCGGCCCCATCCTCGAGGACATCCTGACCCGCGTGTCCGACGGCCTGGGCGCCTCGGTGAGCGAGCGGCGTCGGGCCTTCACCAACTCCTTCTGCGTCTCCGCCGACGCCGGGCACGCGGTGCACCCGAACTACTCCGAACGCCACGACCCGGCCAACCTGCCCGTGCTGGGCGGTGGCCCGCTGCTGAAGATCAACGCCAACCAGCGCTACGCCACCGACGCCACGGGCGCCGCCGCCTGGGCCAGGCTGTGCACGGCGACGGGCGCGCCCTACCAGGAGTTCGTCTCCAACAACGACGTCCCCTGCGGCTCCACGATCGGCCCGCTGACGGCCACGCGCCTGGGCATCCGGACCGTGGACGTGGGCACGCCGCTGCTGTCCATGCATTCGGCGCGGGAGCTGTGCGGGGTCGATGACCCCTTCCACCTTGCACGCATCACGGAGACGTTCTTCCGCACCTCGGTCCAGGGCGTGGTGTAGGAGTCACTGCGCGAGGCTGACCACCAGGTTGATGGTGGTGGCCAGGATGCCCGTGCCGAACACAAAGGCGAGCAGGCTGTGCCGCAGCACGGCCGAGCGCATGTGCCGGCTGGTGATGTTCGTGTCCGAGACCTGGTATGTCATCCCGACGCTGAATGCCATGTACGCGATGTCCGTGTACTGCGGCGGCGCATCCTGGTTGAAGCCGATGCCGCCGGGCTCGCCCGCGTAGTAAATTTCCGCGTACCGCAGGGTGAACAGCGTGTGCACCAGGAGCCAGGACATGGCAGTGGATGTCATGGCCAGCAGCGCCAGCAGCAGCTTGCCGCCGCCGGCCACGTCCTTGCCGCCCACCATGACCAGCACGACGGCGGCCAGCGAACCCAGCGCTGCCAGCAGGATCAGCAGGTCCGAGGTGTTCCGCCCCGGGTCCTCCTCCTGTGCATGGGCCGCTGTGTGCGCGTTGTCCATGGGCGCGATGGTCAGCCAGACCCAGAGGTTGTAGATCAGTGCCGCAACTGTCCAGCCCACGGCAGGCGCGTACACCCACGCGCCAAAGACGGCGGTGGCGGCCGCCGCGCCAAGCCCGGCGAGGACCATGACGGTCAGGCGGCGCCGGCGGTGCCGGGCACGAGTGGTTTCCATCTCGCGATCATGCCATGCCTCAGGGCCCTATTCACTCAGCCAAGCGTGGTGGTGGCGCGGGCGAGGAGTTTTCCCAGCAGGCCGGGGCTGCCCGCGGCGGCACCGAGCCGCGCCTCCTTGACCCAGTCAGGGTCCAGGGCCGCCCAGTTGACGGACCAGCCGGCGCCGCGGGCCAGCTGGTCCAGGAGGACGGCCTGGGAGCGGATGTTGCCGTCCCGGAAGGGGTCCAGCACGGCCAGCGCACCCCAGTGGTGCGCCAGCCGCTCGGTGAATCCGTCGACGTCCAGACCCGCCAGAAAGCCTTCGTCCTCCAGCGCCCCAAACACGCCGTCGGCCGCCGCCTCAATGAACTCCGGACGGCAGTGGACCACGCCGGATCCCCGGGCCGTCCGGTCCGTCTCCCGGAGCTGCCCGGCCCATTCGTACAGTTCCCCAAAGAGGCGCCGGTGGATGGCCTGCAGGTGGGCCAGGCGGAACACCGGCTCCTCGGGGGCCACGGCCAGCCCCGCCAGGCCGAGCTCCACCAGCCCGTTCTCCACCCGGCGGAGCGCAAACTGTTCGACCAGGCTGAACTTGTTCTTCAGGACCTCGGAATTGGGGTAGGTGTATCTGTCCGGCATGGCGGCTACTGCACCTCCGGCAGGGTGGCATCCAGGTAGCGGCGCACGGCGGACTCGGGAGACGAGGTGCCGCGCAGGATCCGCCGGGCCAGGCGCAGGGACCGCTTGTCCGGGTTGCCGCCGGCGAAGCCCTGGATGCCGGCCGCGAACTCCATGGCGGCGGCCACGTCCTGCTCGTCCAGGGCTTCGTTGCGGCTCAGGCTTGTCCTTTTGGTGGTGGGGGGCGACAGCCGGGGCCAGGTGGTCGTCCCAATGGCGGGCCGGACGTTGGGCAAACCCATCGTGGTCCCGGTTGAGCGGAAAGCTGAAGGGACCGGGAATTGGGGATGGTGGCAGTTCGGTGAGCCCAATTCGGGTGTGGTTCCGTTCCGCCGGGTCACGACGGTCTTGGCCCCGGATCCGCGGGAACGACCCGCCGAGCCCCGTTTGCAAATTCCAGGGCCGACTGGACCTCGGCGCCGGTCAACCCGCTCTTGTCCTTCAGCCTCGACATGCCACGATTCCTTGGATTGAAGGTGACGGACCAGTTGTGAACGCGCCGCCTGCTCCCTCCATTCTACCGGTCGGAGCTGGCGAGAAGCCGGAGGAAGAGTCGCATGTGGACAACTCTGCGCCGCGGACTTTGGCCGGCCGTGGCAGGCCGCAGCGGCCTCGTCGGGCTGCTTGTGGAGTTTTATTGAGGTCGCCGTACCCGCCGTCGTCCAACAGGTTGAAGAGCCTGGTGAGGCCAAGGTTCGGCAATGAGAGTGCCCGGCCAGTGCAGGTCCATGAAGCCGGACGAGCCGTTGAAATCCTCACAACGGGCGCCCGCGGTTTGGCGGTTGGAACCATGGGCCTCTGCCCTTTCCGTGCCCGAATGGCTACGCCCCAAGCAACCGACGTTTATGGAGACCATGCCGCAAGGGTCGGACTAAACATGTCGGAGCCCTTCCTGGCCCGGGAAATGGTGTGCTCCAAGTTCAGCTGGACGTCCGAG
>Ga0134128_10008332_pt1 | contig 12473 bp, 11 predicted proteins | sample KB31754_FD_96462 | JGI IMG/M metagenome (GOLD analysis project Ga0134128, IMG submission 96462) | Terrestrial soil microbial communities with excess Nitrogen fertilizer from Kellogg Biological Station, Michigan, USA - KB3-175-4 | ecosystem: Environmental > Terrestrial > Soil > Unclassified ...
ACCGGCGAGTGCGGCAAACTCGAATCGCCGAGCTTCACGGTGACGTTGTCGAGGGGGAGGCCCAGCATGTCGGCCGCCATCTGCGCCATAATGGTGTAAGTGCCGGTGCCGATGTCGGAGGTGGCGCAGGCGACCTCGGCATGGCCGTTGGCGCTGAGCACAATGCGCGCGCCGATCGTCACCTGCAGCGCCTCCCAGACGCCGCTCGCCACCCCCCAACCGACGAGCTCGCCGCCGTCGCGCATCGAGCGCGGCTCGGGCTTGCGCTTTGCCCAGCCGAAAGCCTCGGCACCCTGGCGATAGCACTCGCGCAGCGCCTTGCTGGTATAGGGCAGATCGGCGTTCTGATCGCGTTCAGAATAGCATTTGAAGCGCAGCTCGAGAGGATCGAGATTGAGCGCCACGGCAAGCTCGTCCATCGCGGATTCGAGAGCATAGATGCCGGTTGCGGCGCCGGGCGCCCGCATGTCGCAAGGCGTGGGAAGATCGACGCGGGCGAGCTTGTGCAGGTAGCGAGCGTGGGGTGAGGTGTAGAGCAGGCCCGACCAGCCGGTATCGTTGCGCGAGAAGTTCTCGAACTGCGAGGTCACCGCGGTCGCTTCATGCGTCACCGACTCGAGTGTGCCGTCGGGCCTGGCGCCCAGTTCGAGGCGTTCGATGGTTGCTGGGCGGTATCCGAGCGCATACATCTGCTGGCGTGTCAGCACGAGCCGCACCGGCCGCCTGAGCTTGCGGGCCGCAAGGCCGGCGAGCACCGTCTCGTATTGCGGGCGCAGGGCAGAGCCGAAGGCGCCGCCGGTGAAAGGCGAGAGGACGCGCACCTGCTCAGGCTTCATCCCGAAGACGGCGGCGAGATAGCGCTGCACATTCTGCACGCCTTGCGTCTTGGCATAGACGGTGAGCGTGCGGTCGGCGTTCCACACCGCGGTGGTGCCGAAGAGCTCCATCGGATTGTGGTGCTCGATCGGGATCACATACTCCGCCGCATGGCGCACCGGCGCGGCGGCAAAGGCGCTGGCGGCGTCGCCGCGCGGTTTCACCGGCTTTTCGACGGTGATCGCGCGCGCGCTCTCGGCCTTGAGGTCGGTCGCGTGCGCTTCCTTCAGGTACTCGACGCGGACGAGTGCCGCGGCAAAGCGCGCGGTTTCCCAGTCCTTGGCGACGACCAGCGCCACCGGCTGGCGGCTGAAGAGGATTCGGTCGTCGTAGAGCGGGCGGAAAGGCTCGCCCCGCTCCGGCGCCGTGTCGTCCCGGTACGCCCCGGTCTCGCGCGCCATGGACGGGCGGTTCCCGTGCGTGAGCACGTCGAGCACGCCGGTGACGCGAAGCGCCTCGGTCGCGTCGATGCGGGTGATGCGCCCCTTGGCGATGGCGGAAGTGACGACGAAGCCGTAGGCGAGGCCGGCGGGGGCGAACTCGGCCGCGTATTTCGCCGCGCCGGTGACCTTGGCGCGGCCGTCGATGCGGGAAGTGGCGGTGCCAATATAGGTCATGGCGGGCTCACAGGATCTTCTTCTGCCATTGCGGCTGCGGCGCGCCGCGCGCCGCCTGGCTCAACGCACGCAGGATGGCGCGGCGGGCGAGGTCGATCTTGAAGGCGTTGTGGGCGTAGCCCTTGGCGCCGTGCAGCAGCAGGTCGGCGGCCTCGGCGAAACTCGCCTCCGTAGCAGGCCGGCCGCGCAGCGCTTTTTCTGCTGCCGGATCGCGCCAGGGCCTGTGCGCGACACCGCCCAGCGCCAGGCGCGCCTCCTTGATCGCTTGACCGTCGAGCTCGAGCGCGGCAGCCACCGAGACCAGGGCGAAGGCGTAGGACGCGCGGTCCCGGATCTTGAGATAGCTGTGATTCGCGGCGAAGCCCCGTGCCGGCAGCTCGATGGCGGTGACCATCTCGTGCGGCTCGAGATTAGTGTCGCGCTCGGGCGTGGTGCCGGGCAGGCGATGGAAGTCGGTGAAGGCAAGCGTGCGCTCGCCGTCCAGCCCTGCCACATGCACTTCGGCTGCCAGCGCTGCCAGCGCCACACACATGTCGGAGGGGTGGGTCGCGATGCAAGCCTCGCTCGCCCCGAGGATGGCGTGGATGCGGTTGAGGCCGGTCAACGCGGAGCAGCCGCTGCCGGGCGCGCGCTTATTGCAAGGCGTGGCAGAATCGTAGAAGTAGTAGCAGCGCGTGCGCTGCAGCAGGTTGCCGCCGGTCGACGCCATGTTGCGCAGCTGCGCCGAAGCGCCGGCGAGGATCGCGCTCGCCAGCAACGGATAGCGCCGCTCGATCAGCGGGTGCCAGGCAAGATCGGAGTTGGGCACCAACGCACCGATACGCAGCCCGCCCGACGGTGTCTCTTCGACGCTCGTGAGCGGCAGGCGCGAGATGTCGATGAGCCGCGCGGGGCGCTCGACATCCACCTTCATGAGGTCGATGAGGTTGGTGCCGCCGGCGATAAACCGGGCGCCCGGTGCGGCGGCGCTGAGGCGCACCGCCTCGGCGACGTCGCGGGCGCGCACGTAGTCGAAATTGATCATGTTCGCCCCATCACCTGCTCTATCGCCGCGAGAATGTTGGGATAGGCGCCGCAGCGGCAAATATTGCCGCTCATGAGCTCGCGGATCTCGTCAGCGGTCTTCGCGCGGCCCTCGGTGATGAGGCCGAACGCCGAGCAGATCTGCCCCGGCGTACAATAGCCGCACTGGAAGGCGTCATGCTCTATGAAGGCTTGCTGCAGTGGATGAAGCCTGCCATCCTGGGCCGCGAGCCCTTCGATGGTGGTGATGCGGGCGCCGTCCTTCATCACTGCGAGGGCGAGACAGGAATTGATACGGCGACCGTCCAGCAGCACGGTGCAAGCACCGCATTGGCCGTGGTCGCAGCCTTTTTTGGTGCCGGTGAGGTTCAGATGGTCGCGCAGCGCGTCGAGCAGCGTCGTCCAGGGTGCGAGCTCGAGCCGCGTCTCGATGCCGTTCACAGTCAGCGTCACGAAAAACTTGCCGGGCGTTGGGATGGGCTGTGCGCGCGCTCGCGTACCGCTCGTTTGTGCCATGGGCATCTCCGTCGCGGGGTGGCAAGCACAAACGCTGGCGCACTGCCTGTGATCCGCGCCGCCTTCTTGGTTTCGTCGCCGCCGGGTCATTCACGGTGTGGTTACGGGTAGGCACTTGCCGCAGCGTTCAGGATGAGGCGATGATCTTTCGGGCATCAACCGATGATGCCCGTCTCTACCTTTCCTCATCCTGAGCCTGTCGAAGGACGCAGCTTCGCCATGCGGCTTCTGCGTTATCCTTTCGCGACCGGTGTTTCCGCCATGACGCTCTCCGCCAGATGGCAGGCGGCGAGGTGACGCTCGCCGACCGGGCGCAGCGACGGCGCCTCGCTGTGGCAGCGCGGCAGGGCAAGCGGGCAGCGGGGGGCATAGGCGCAACCCTGTTGAGCGGCCGCCGCATCGGCGGCGGGCGCCGCGGCGGCGGTCGCGCGGCGCCGCCGTCCCGGCACCGGCCGCGGCACCGCTTCCAGCAGCGCCCGCGTATAGGGATGCGCGGCGCGGCGGAAGAGCAGCTCGGTCGGCGCCTGCTCGACGATGCGGCCGCGATACATCACCGCCGCCTCCTCGCAGACATACTCGACCACCGCGAGGTCGTGGCTGATCAGCAGGTATGTGACGCCGAAGTCGCGCTGCATGTCCTGCAGCAGGTTCAGCACCTGCGCCTGGACCGAGACGTCGAGCGCACTCACCGGCTCATCGGCGACGATGAGCTTGGGCCGCGTCACCAGCGCGCGCGCGATCGCGATGCGCTGGCGCTGCCCGCCGGAGAATTCATGCGGGTACTTCGCCATGTCCGCGGCGCGCAGCCCCACCGCCTCGAGCATGGCGCCGACGCGCTCGCGCCGCTCGCGCGCATCGGCCGCGTGCAAGGCGGTGAGCGGCTCGCCGACGAGATTGAGCACCTTCTGGCGCGGATCGAGCGAGCCATAGGGATCCTGGAACACCATCTGGAAGTCGCGCCGTGCCGCGCGGAGCGCCCCGCGCGAGAGCCTGTGCAGGTCGCGCCCGAGGAGCCGCACCCGGCCCGCGCTCGGCCGCTCCAGCGCCATGACGAGGCGCGCCAACGTCGATTTGCCGGAGCCGCTCTCGCCGACCACGGCGAAGCTCCGCTGCGGCGCGATGCGGAAGCTGACGCCGTCCACCGCGCGCAGGATCTCGCGGGGCGCCAGGACTCGCTCGCGCGGCAGCGCGTAGTGCCGCGCGAGATCCTCGACCTCAAGCAGCGGATCGCTCATCGGGGCGCCAGCACCTTCTCGAGGCGGATGCAGCGCGCGACATGGCCGGGGCCGACCGACTCGGGCGGCGGCGGCGCAGGCCAGCAGGCGTCGATGGTGAGCGTGCAGCGCCCGGCGAAGGGGCAGCCGCGCGGCAGGTCGGCCAGCTCCGGCACCGCGCCGGCAATGGTGGCGAGCCGGGTGCCGCGCGTCGCACCCAGCCGCGGCCGCGCGGCGAAGAGGCCCTGCGTATAGGGATGCGCCATGCGCCCGAAGATCGCCGCGGTGGGGCCGCTCTCGACGATGCTGCCGCCATACATCACCAGCATGCGCTCGACGCTCTCGGCGATCACCGCGAGATCGTGGCTGATCAGCAGCAGCGCCATGCCGCGCTCCTCGACGAGATCGGCGATGAGCTCGAGGATCTGGCGCTGCACGGTGACGTCGAGCGCGGTGGTCGGCTCGTCGGCGATGAGGAGATCGGGGCCGCAGGCCAGCGCCATCGCAATCGTGACGCGCTGGCGCTGGCCGCCGGAGAGCTGGTGCGGGTAGCTGTCGGCGCGGCGCCGCGCGTTCGGAATGCCGACGCGGTCGAGGAGCCGCACCGCTTCGGCGCGCGCCGAAGCAGCGCCGAGGCGCTTGTGGAGCAGGAGCGGCTCCGCCACCTGCCGGCCGATCGGCTGCACCGGGTTGAGCGCGGTCATCGGCTCCTGGAAGATCATGGCGATGCGATTGCCGCGCAGCCGGCAGTAGTCGCGCTCGGCGAGCCCGACCAGCTCCTGCCCGTCGAAGCGGATATGCCCCGAGAGCCGGGCGCCCTCTGGCAGGAGGCCCATCAGCGACAGCGCGGTGAGCGACTTGCCCGACCCCGATTCGCCGATGAGCCCCAGCGTCTCGCCGCGCTCAAGCGCGAAGCCGACGCCGCGCAGCGCCGTGGCGGTCCCGCGCGCCGTCGCGAGCGTGAGCGAGAGATCCTCGACCGCGATGAGCGCCATCAGCGGCCTCGCGCGAGGCGCGGATCGAGCAGATCGCGCAAGCCGTCGCCGAGCAGATTGAGCCCGAGCACCGCCAGCATGATGGCGAGCCCGGGAAAGACCGCGAGCCAGGGCGCCTGGAAGAGCTGCGCCTGCGCGTCGTTCAGCATGCGGCCCCAGGAGGGCTGCGGCGGCTGCGTGCCGAGGCCGAGATAGGAGAGTGCCGCTTCCCAGAGGATGGCGTTGGCGAACTGGATCGTCGCCTGGACGATGACGACCGAGAGGATGTTGGGCAGCACATGGGCAAGCGTGATGCCGAAAGGCCCGCGCCCGGCGGCGCGCGACGCCAGCACGAAATCGCGCTCCCACACCACCTTGGCCGAGCCGCGCGTCACCCGCGCGAAAATCGGGATGTTGAAGATGCCGATGGCGAGGATCGAATTGACGATGCCGGGGCCGAGCACGGCGGTGAGCATGATGGCGGTCAGGATGGCGGGAAAGGCGAAGGCGAAATCGGAAAGCCGCATCACCGCCTCCTCGACCCAGCCGCGCCGCGCCGCCGCCACCGCGCCCAGCGCCGTGCCGAGGCCGAGGCCGATCGAGACGGCGATGACGCCGACCAGAATCGAGTTCTGCGCCCCCACCATGAGCATCGAGAAGACGTCGTGGCCGAGCGAGTCCGTGCCGAACCAGTGCTCCGCCGACGGCAGCTGCAGCTTGTGGGGCACGTCGATCACGTAGGGCGAGAGCGGCGTCCAGACGAGCGAGACCCCCGCGGTGGCGATCAGCGCCGCGGTCAGCGCCGCGCCCACCAGGAAGCTCCGGTGCCGCACCGCGCGGGCGGGGAAGATCGCCAGTTCGCTCATAGCTCGCGCAGCTTGAGCCGCGGGTCGATCACCGCGTAGAGCAGGTCGACGATGAAGTTCACCGCCACCACCATTGCGGCGAGAAGCATCACTACGTCCTGCACCACGACGACGTCACGATTGTCGATCGAGTTGAGGATGAGCTTGCCGAGCCCGGGCAGCGAGAAGACGTTCTCGACGACGATGGTGAGCACCAGCAGGTTCGAGAATTGGAGGCCCATGATGGTGACGATGGGGATGAGCGCGTTGCGCAGCACGTGGCGCCGGAGCGCCGCGCCGCGCGTCAGCCCCTTGGCGCGCGCCGTGCGCACGAAATCCTCGCGCAGCACTTCGAGCACCGCCGAGCGCGTCACTCGCGCCAGGATCGCGCTCTGCACGATGGCGAGCGACACGGCCGGCAGGATGAGGGCGCGCAGCCCCGGCCAGAGCCCGGCATCCCAGCCGGGAAACCCGCCGGCCGGGAACCAGCCGAGCTCGACGGCAAAGAGCAGGATCAGCAGGATCGCGAACCAGAAGGTCGGGATGGCGATGCCGACCTGGCTCAGCGCCATCACCGCGACATCGCCCAGCCGGTTGTGCCGCGCCGCGGCGAAGATGCCGAGCGCCAGGCCCAGCACCGTGTTGAGCGCCATGGCGATGAGCGCCAGCGGGATGGTGAGGGTCAGCGCCTGATCGACGAGATCGGCCACCGGCGTGTCATAGGCATAGCTGGTGCCGAGATCGCCCTTGGCCATGCCCGCGATCCAGCCGGCATAGCGGGCGAGCGCCGGCCGGTCGAGCCCGAGCTTCTGCGAGAGCGCCGCCACCGCCTCGGGCGGCGCCTCGGGCCCCAGCATCACCTGCGCTGCATTCCCCGGCAGCACCTCCAGCACCAGGAAGATGACGATCGAGGCCGCGACCAGGGTCGCGATGAAGGTGGCACCGCGTTTCAGCAGAAAGGCACTCATCGGAGCGCATAATCGCTTATTGGAGCGCGCCGCGCCACGCGCCCTCGCATAAACCCTCTCCGCCCCTCCGGGGCGGAGAGGGCAGGGTGAGGTGGGGCCCGCGCAGCGCTGTCGCGGGGTACTGCCACGCACCCACCTCATCCTAAATCCTTCTCCGCCCTCCAGGGCGGAGAAGGACTTGGTGGGTACGGTGAACCGCGGCTAGGATCGGCGCCATGATCCCGTTTCCGACCGATCTCCTCTTCATCGCCGGCGAATGGCGCGCGCCCGAAGGGCGCGAGACGCTGCCGCTCGAGAACCCGTCCGACGGCTCGCTCCTCGCCCGAATCGCGCGCGGCGGCGCCGGCGATATCGTCCGCGCCGTCGGGGCCGCCCGCGCAGCGCTCGCCGGCGCCTGGGGCAAGATGAGCGCCACCGAGCGCGGCCGCGTGCTGGCATCCATGGGCCGCCTCGTTGAGGAGCGCGCCGACGAGCTGGCGCGGCTCGAAGCGCTCGATGTCGGCAAGCCCTTGCGCCAGGGCAAGGCGGATGCGCTGGCGCTCGCCCGATATCTCGAATTCTACGGCGGCGCCGCCGACAAGCTCACCGGCGAGACCATTCCCTATCGGGGCGGCTACACCGTGCTGACCCTGCGGGAGCCCTATGGCGTCACCGGCCATATCATCCCGTGGAACTACCCGATGCAGATCATCGGCCGCAGTGTCGGCGCGGCGCTCGCCGCCGGCAATGCCGCGGTGCTGAAGCCCGCCGAGGAGGCGTGCCTCACCGCGCTCGCCTTCGCGCGGATCGCCGAGGAGGCGGGGCTGCCGGCGGGCGCGCTCAATCTCGTCGCCGGGACCGGCGAGGAGGCGGGCGCGGCGCTCGCCGGGCATCCCGGCATCGACCATATCTCGTTTACCGGCTCGGTCGCGACCGGCGCGCTGGTGCAGGCCGCGGCGGCGCGCAACGTGGTGCCGGTGACGCTCGAGCTCGGCGGCAAGTCGCCGCAGCTCGTCTTCGCCGATGCCGATCTCGACGCGGCGCTGCCCTATCTCGTCAATGCCGGCATTCAGAATGCCGGCCAGACCTGCTCGGCCGCCTCGCGCATCCTGGTGGAGCGGCCGGCCTATTCAGCGGTGCAGGCGCGCATGGCCGAGCGCTACCGCGCGCTCCGTGCCGGTCCGGCGCTCGCCGATCTCGATCTGGGTCCGCTGGTCTCGCGCCGACAGCAGGAGATCGTCGAGCGCTATCTGACGCTGGCGCGCGACAATCGGCTGATGATCGCGGCGAGCGGCGAGATCGTCGCCGACGCGCCCAAGGGCGGGCACTATCTCCGGCCCTCGCTCATCGCCGAGGTGCCGCCCGATCATGCGCTGGCGCAGGAGGAGATCTTCGGCCCGGTGCAGGTGCTGATCCCGTTCGAGGACGAGGCGGACGCGATCCGCATCGCCAATGGCACGCCCTATGGGCTCGTCGCCGGCCTCTGGACGCGCGACGGCGCGCGCCAGATGCGGCTCGCGCGCGCGCTCCGCGCCGGACAGGTCTTCGTCAACAATTACGGCGCGGGCGGCGGCGTCGAGCTGCCGTTCGGCGGCGTCAAGCAGTCCGGGCACGGCCGCGAGAAGGGTTTCGAGGCGCTCTATTCCTTCACCAGCCTCAAGACCGTGGCGTTGCTGCACGGCTGACGCGCAGCGCGCGATCCCCGCCCTTCGGGCGATAATCCCCTCTCCGCCCCCTTCGGGACGGAGAGGGGATCTCCACACGCCTATATCAGCAGTGATAGGTGCCGTTGCTGAGCGTGGCCGGCGCGCCGCCCGGACAGATCACCGAGGCTCCCTGCGGCACGACGATGGCCGGTGCGCGCGAGATGCTGATGCAGCCGCCGAGCGCCGCCGTCGCCGCCAGGATCAGCAGCAGCCGGTTCAGCAACGATAGGCGCCGTTCGAATAGACGGCCGGCGCGCCGCTCGGACAGACGACGTTGGCGCCCTGCGGTACCACGACGGTGGGCGCGGGCTGCGGCACGACCACAGTCTTTTCGTCGTCGCCGCCGCAAGCGGCGAGCGAAAGACCGACAATGAAAAGCGCCAGGGCTGCTGCGCGCATCGGGCGATCCTCTTGAGAGTTGCTCTGGTTGGAAAACAGCGCCGCGGCCCGAACGTCCCGCGCGCGCAGGCGCTAGAAAAAGAAGCCCCGCCGCGTCCCCCGGGTGGGATGAGCGGCGGGGCATGCGCCTGTCTGGGGGGAACGTCGACGGCGCCATCCTCATCAACGCGGGCTGCGGCGCTTCCTGCGCCGCGCAACCGCCGTGTCAAAGATGGGACGCGCCGCGCTCGGGAGCGATCCCTCACGCAATGGCGCGGCGATGTCCCTCGAGATCGCGCGTCTCCGGCACCCCGGATCCGACGGTCATGCCGGCTCTCCCATGGCCGGAGCGCGCGCTTCGGCGAGCCAGCCGAGGCCGGCGCGCGTGCCGGCGCGCGGGCGGTATTCGCAGCCGATCCAGCCGTCATAGCCGAGCGCGTCGAGGCGGCGGAAGAGGAACGGGTAGTTGATCTCGCCCGTGCCCGGCTCGTGCCGCCCGGGATTGTCGGCGAGCTGCATGTGGCCGATGCGCGGCAGGCAGCTCTCGATCGTCCACGCCAGATCGCCCTCCATCACCTGCATGTGATAGATGTCGAATTGCAGGAAGACGTTGTCGGCGCCGATCTCCTCGATGACGCGTAGCGCCTGGTGCGAGCCGCTGAGGTAGTAGCCCGGCATGTCGCGCGTGTTGATCGGCTCGATGACGATGCGGATGCCGGCCCGGCGCGCCTCAGCCGCGGCATAGGCGAGGTTCTGCAGGTAGGTGTCGTGGAGCCGCGCCGGTGCGTGGCCCGCGGGCGCGATGCCGGCCATCGGATGGAGCCGCTTGCAGCCGAGCGAAGCGGCATAGTCGAGCGCCAGGCCCAGCCCGTCGCGGAACTCGCTCACGCGGTCGGGATGGCAGGCAATGCCGCGCTCGCCCTTCGCCCAGTCGCCGGGCGGCAGGTTGAACATGACCTGCTGCAGCCGGTTCTCGCGGAGCTTCTCGGCGAGGAGCGCCGCGTCATGGGCGTAGGGGAAAAAATATTCGACCGCGCTGAAGTGATCCGCCGCGGCCGCGGCGAAGCGGTCGAGGAAGTCGAGCTCGGTATAGAGCGTCGAGAGATTGGCGGCGAAGCGCGGCATGGGGCCTCCGGTCTCAGGCGATCTGCGCACCGCCGACTGCGCTTACGCATTTTCCGCCATAGGTCTCGGTGAGGCTGGCGGCGGTGCGGCGCACCAGCTCGCCCAGCGCCGCGAGGCGCTCGTCGGGAATGCGCACCGCCGGACCGGAGAGCGACACCGCGCCGGCCGGCTGGTGGTTCTCGTCATAGACGACGGCGGCGATGCAGCGCAGGCCGAGCGCATGCTCCTGATCGTCGATGGCGTAGCCCCGGGCACGCGTCTGCTCGAGCTCCTGGCGCAGGCGATAGAGCGTGGTGATGGTCCGCGGCGTGAAGCGCGGCAGCCCGCCCCGGCGCAGCACCTCGGCCAGCACCGGTTCGGGCAGCATCGCCAGCAGCGCCTTGCCGGGCGCCGAGCAATGCGGCGGCACGCGCATGCCGGGAAAGGCCAGCGCGCGCATCATCTGCCGGCATTCGACCTGCGCCAGGAACACCACCTCGACGCCGTCCAGCACCGCGAGATTGGCGGTCTCGCCGCTCTCTTCCATAAGCGCGCGCATCTGCGGCCGTGCGATCTCGACGAGGCTGCGCGCCTTGGCGAAGCCGTTGCCGGCGATGAAGGCCTGGACGCCGATCGACCAGCGCCGCGTGGCGGGGTCGCAGCGCACATAGCGATGCTCTTCGAGCGTGGTGAGCAACCGATGCGCGGTCGAGGTCGAGAGCCCGACCCGCTGGCAGAGATCGATGAGGGCGACCCCGCCCGGTGTCTCGGCGAGGCTGTCGAGCAGCGCGAGGCCGCGTGCCAGCGATTGGACGAACTCGCCCCGCGGCCCTGGTGCCGCCGCTCCGCGCCGATCCGTTGCGCTCCGATGGACCATCTCCGTCCTCCCCATCGGCTCCGATGCCGGTCTGGTGCCGGCAAGCTTATCATTGGCATCAAATATCTGATATCAGAAATACCAGAATAAGCCTAATTTCCGGTGCAGTGGGCCGGGGCCGCTTCCACAAAACGGCGAGCCGAGGGGTGGCGCTAAAGCGCGCTCCGAGTGAAGAACGCTGGGACAGACGGGCGTGCGTCCTTCGACATGCGCCCTTCGGGCGCAAGCTCAGGATGAGGCAGATTTCTTTGTGCTACCAAGAACTTACCTCATCCTGAGCTTGTCGAAGGACGCAAGCCGGACCTGCAGCTAATGGCTTGCCGCAAGCGTAAGGCGGCCGCCGTCAGCCTTTGCCGAGCAGCGCCGGCACCTCGGCGAGGGTCTTGATCTCCGCGTCGGGCGCGCCGGGGAGGCGTTCGCGGCGCTGGCCGTAGCGGTTGCACCAGACGACGCGCATGCCGAAGGCCGAGGCCGCATGCGCGTCCCAGGCATTGGAGGATTGGAAGGCGATCGCCGCCGCGTCCATTCCCAGGCGGTCGAGCGCCAGCTGATAGACCCGTGGATGCGGCTTGTAGTGGCCCGCCTCCTCGACCGACAGCACCGCGTCGAGCAGCGGACCGATCCCGGCGCTTTTGACCGCCGCCTCCAGCATCGGCGGCGAGCCGTTCGACAGGATGGCGAGGCGATATCCTGCGCGCTTCAGCGTCTCGAGCACGCCCGGCACCTCGGGAAAGGTTTGCAGCTCCAGATAAAGCTGCATCAGCCGGTCGCGCAGCGCGGAATCCGCGATCCCCAGCGTCTCCAGTGCAAAGTCGAGCGCATCGCCGGTCACCTGCCAGAAATCGGCGTGGCGGTTCTGCAAGCCGCGGAGCCACGAATAGGCGAGCTGCTTGTCGCGCCACAGCGCGGTGAGCGGCGCCGCCTTGTCCTTGGGGATTCCGGGGCAGCGCGCCGCCGCGCTGGCGAAGTCGAAGAGCGTGCCATAAGCGTCGAAGACGCAGGCGCGGATGCCGGAAATCTTCGTTGCCATGTCTGCCCTCCTGCGCCCTTGCTGTCGCGCGAGGTCATGCGCGGCGCCGGGGCGGCGGTCAAGAGGAGAGGGACGGCAGTTCCGGCGCTGCGTCCTTCGACATGCGCCCTTCGGGCGCAGCTCAGGATGAGGAAAATTCTTTATGACACAAAAAAATTTACCTCATCCTGAGCGCGAGCGCAGCGAGCAGTCGAAGGACGCACGTCCGTCCGTCCCATCGCCTTCCTGGCACGCTCTCGATGATCAGCTCTCCGGCGCCCGGACGAAGCACATGACGCCGAGCGCCGGCATCCAGCAGGCGATGGCGCGGCCGGTGGGATTGTCGGTGCGCTGCAGGATGCGGGACGGAGCGACATCCTCCCAATA
>Ga0134128_10008336_pt1 | contig 12471 bp, 10 predicted proteins | sample KB31754_FD_96462 | JGI IMG/M metagenome (GOLD analysis project Ga0134128, IMG submission 96462) | Terrestrial soil microbial communities with excess Nitrogen fertilizer from Kellogg Biological Station, Michigan, USA - KB3-175-4 | ecosystem: Environmental > Terrestrial > Soil > Unclassified ...
CGTGATTGGGCGCAGACTCATTGAATCCTACGCCGGACTCTTTCACACGGTCGATCACGTAACCGGAACGCTGATGGATGGCTTCGATTCGCTGGATGCTTTTCTGACTCATATGTGGGCCGTGACCATCATCGGCGCGCCCAAGAAGGCTGCGGCGCAGGCGATTGAGGACCTGGAGAAAACCGCCCGGGGCTGGTACGGAGGCGCTATCGGTATGCTCAGCTTGAATGGCGATATCAACACCGGTATTACCATCCGGACCGTTCACTTGAAAGACGGGATGGCGCGCTATGCTGCCGGCGCGACATTGCTTTACGACTCGGATCCGCGCTCGGAAGACCAGGAGTGCCGGTTGAAGGCGACCACCTTTTTTCGCGCGCTCTATCCCGCCCAGGCGTCGGGCGTGGAGACTCGCGAGATTCGAAGAGTTGGCGCCGGAGTCCGGCTGCTACTGGTTGATAACGATGATTGTTTCATCCATACTCTGGCGAATTACGCTCGCCAGAGCGGGGCTTCGGTTTCTACCTATCGCTCGAATGTAGCGCTCGAGATGATTGACCGCACCAGGCCCGATATTATTCTGATCTCGCCGGGTCCGGCGCGTCCTGGGGATTTTGGCCTTCCCTCGCTGGTTACGGAAATCGCGAAACGCGGCATTCCGGTTTTCGGCGTTTGCCTGGGCTTACAGGGGATTGTGGAAGCCTTCGGCGGCAGCCTGGATGTGCTCGATTACCCGATGCACGGAAAAGGTTCGCTTGTCACGCATCGCGGTTGTGGTGTATTCCACAATTTACCCTCGCCTTTTCGAGTCGGCCGCTATCACTCGCTATTTGCGAACCGAGATACCTTTCCCGCCTGCCTGGAGATTACCGCCGAATCGGAAGATGGAATCATTATGGGCGTCCGTCATCGCGATCTGCCGATTGAAGCCGTCCAGTTCCATCCGGAATCGATCCTTACTCTCGACCGCGACTGCGGCCTGCTGCTGATGGAAAACATGATCGAGATGTATGCTCATCAACCACTAGTCGCGGAGCGCACTTAGCCGCTTGCCTGAGAACCGCACGGTTGCGATCGTTGGCGGCGGACTCGCGGGCCTGGCTGCCGCTGTTGCCCTTGGTTCTTCCAATCATCGCGTCACCGTTTTCGAGGCGCGGCCCTTTCTGGGTGGGCGCGCCACGTCCTATCCACTGCACACAGGCGACGATAGCAGTACAACCATTGATAACTGCCAGCATGTGCTGCTTCGCTGCTGCACTAACCTTCTGAACTTCTATGGACGTTTGGGCGTGCGGGACCGGATCCGGTTCTATCGCGAGTTCTACTGGATTGAGCCGGGCGGCAGAACCTCTGTTCTGCGCCGTGGGCTGCTTCCGGCTCCGCTGCACTTCACCGAATCGTTCGTAAAGCTACGTTTTCTTTCTATATCCGACAAGCTGAGTCTGGCCAGCGGGCTGCTCGCCTTGAAGTACGAATATGGCAAGCGAACGGATCTGGACCGGATCAGCATGCTTGACTGGCTCTATGAGAAGGGGCAGACAGCGCGAACCATTGAGCGGTTCTGGCGTCAGGTGCTGGTGAGCGCCGTAAACGAAGATTTGGACCGCATGGCGGCTGCGCACGGCTTACAGGTTTTCTACCGCGGTTTCCTCGCCCAGGCCGATGCCTATGAAATGGGCGTGCCCGCCGTCCCGCTCGCGAAGCTCTATTCGGAAGAGGCGTGGTCGCAATATCCCGAAATTACGATCCGGCGCCGCGCACCTGTACAGCAGGTCTCCATCGAAAACAGCCGTGTGACGGCCCTGCTGGTGAACGGGGAAGCGGTGCAAGCGGACGCCTATATCCTTGCGGTGCCGTTTGAAAGACTCCCTGTCCTTGCGCCCGGTTTGGAAATGGATTTTTCGAGCTTCAGACACTCGCCCATCACCGGTATTCACCTATGGTTTGACCGGCCCGTTACCGATTTGCCTCACGCTACGCTGCTGGGGCGCACCATTCAGTGGATGTTTAATAAGCGGGACGGAAAGCATATCCAGGTGGTAGTGAGCGCTTCGCGCAGCCTAACGGAGATGCCTCGTGCCGAGGTGATCGCGCTTGCGCTTGCCGAGCTCAAGGAGTTTTTCCCACGCGTTCAGGAAGCAAAACTGGAGCGTGCTCACGTTATCAAGGAAATGCGCGCAACGTTTTCCGCTGCGCCCGGCCTGGAAAATCAGCGGCCATCCAGCGCGACTCCGGTTGGAAATCTCTTTCTTGCCGGAGATTGGACCCAGTCCGGCTGGCCCGCTACCATGGAAGGCGCGGTACGCAGCGGATATTTGGCGGCTGAAGCGGTTACCAAATCTTTCGATAATGGGCAGCGCTTCTTGGTGCCCGGATAGGACTGGCTCAGCAGGCACGCACTGATCTGCGCTTAGGCTGCCGCGCAGGTCGCCAAATCCTGTAGTGCTGCAACCCCGATGCGGTGGCAGAAGTCCCCGAACGTCTCGCTTGGGCGGCGGGAATCCCGATAGTACTCAATTATCGGTCGAAGGCGCTCCGGAATCTGTTCGCGTTTTACATTCTTCGCGAACAGCGTGCCCAGACGCGTGCCAAGCGGGGAGGCTCCCAGGTAAATAGAGTACATATCCACGCTTGCTCCTACGATGCCGATTTCAGCCGTATAGGGCCGGGAGCAGCCGTTCGGGCAGCCGCTGGTTCGCAAGTGCACGACGTCTTTCCGGAGTCCGACGGCATTTAACTCAGCTTGGATCTCGGCGACTACCTCGGGCATAATCCGCTCCGATTCTGTAATTGCTTGGCCGCAGGTGGGCAGGGCAGGGCAGGCGATAGCATGGCGTAAGACCGGGGGCAGCGCCTCGGGCTCGCAGATTCCGTATTCGCGCAAGAGCATCGCAATCGCTTCGCGGTCTGCGTCGGCGATGCCGCTCAGATAGAGATTCTGCTGGCACGTCAGGCGAACCTCAAGGCGGTATTTCTCGATCACCGTTCGCAGGCCGGTTCGAATACGGCGCTGGGCATCAAAATCCTTAATTCGTCCACTGATGATCCGGACACCGGCAAACCAAATTGGGCGGCCCTCCGGATCGACCCCCTGACGATGCCATCCCAGGTAATCGTTCGAACGGATCCAGGTGAGGGTCCTGGGCGGGGCAAGTTCGCGCCCGACGCGGTTCTCCAATTCCTGCTTGAACTTAGCCGGTCCCCATTCATCCATTACATACTTCAGGCGCGCGAGCCGGCGATTCGAGCGATTACCGAAATCCCTGTGAATGGTTACAATTGCGCTCGCAATCTCAAGTAATTCTTCGGGATCAGGACCAATCGAGCAGATGGGATCTGCAAGGCGAGGGTGTGAATCCTTAACCCCGGCGCTCTGCCCCATGCCACCACCCGCCAGGATAGTAAATCCGGCCAGTTTTCCGGCTTCGAAATGCGGTACAACGCCCACATCGTTGGCATAAACATCGGTGGTGTTATCGCCGGGAAAAGCAAACCCAATTTTGAACTTGCGGGGCAAATAGGCAGCGCCGTACAAGGGTTCTACTTCAGTGGAATCCTCGGCGCTCACGGCTTTCTCGCCGTTGATCCAAACCTCGTAATATGCAGTCGTTTTCGGCTTCAGACTGCGCGAGATGAATTTGACGATGGGAAAGAGTTCCTGACGCTGATCGCTCTCGAAAGGCGCGGGGCAGGAGATCACATTGCGCACCACGTCCCCGCACGCTGCCAGCGTGCTGAGATAACTGTCGTTGACACCCCGAATCAACTCATGCAAGCGGAGTTTGGGAACGTAATGGAACTGAATATCCTGGCGTGTAGTGATGCGAAGGGTACCGTCGCCAATATCCGCCAGCCGGTCCAGCGTAAGGTATTGGTCGGTGGTTAGCAATCCGCCGGGAACGCCGACTCGTACCATGGCCGAATACTGCTTTTCTCCGGATTTGCGCAGATCGCGATCATCCTGCTGGTAAACTCCATGGAATTTGAGGACACCTATCGCTGACTTTGAAAAGAGGCGCTCGGAGTTGCGAAGTTCTTCCGCAAGCGTGCCGTGCAGATAGTGGCTGGCAACCTTTGCGCCTTCGGCGGGCGAGGGAGCTTTGTCCATCTAGATACTAGAGTATCGCAGCTGGAGCAAAACGGAAAGTAAATCTATCGGGAATAGGTACAACGAAGTTTAACGGCCGAAACTGCTGGCGGAGCGGCGTCCTGGACCCGAAGGTGGTCTTCCGGGGCCGGAGGAGGGACGCCCAGGGCCAGGCGGCGTCGGAGCGGGTTCTTCCACGGGCGCCTTTTTGGGCCGCGCGTCCAGGCGGGCGGCAATCATCTGCTGGTGCACTTTGGCGAATTTAGGTGTTCCAGGCTGGACGCCGCGCTCAATGACATCCTTTTCGGTGATTTCCTGCGCGGCTGGAAGATACTTCTGCAGGTAGTTCTTGATCCGGTCAAGCACGAGCCGCTGACCAGATCGCATCAGCAGGAAAAGCAGAATTTCGCCAGGCACCCTGGAAAGCAGTGTGTACAACGCGGAAGGCCGGGTGATTTTCGCTGCTGCCAATTCCTTTTCCACCTTGCCAGCTTTACTTTCCAGCTTGGCGGCCGAATCCAAATCAGATTTTGGGATACCAACTGCCTTCGCAAGCTGACCGCGTTCCTTCGCGTTCAGTTTTTCAAGGAGCAGAAACAGGAACAGCGAATAGGAATTGGTTCCGATATCTGTACCGAACGGAAGAGATTGCCGGGCCTTCTGGAGCTTTTGGAAGCCTTGCAGGTTGAGCTTGGGCCCAGCGAGGGCAGGCGAGAAGATGTAGAGTAGATTTTCCTCTTCGAGAGCCTTCAAAATGTCGCCAGCTAGGGGATCGGAGGCAATCTCGCGCAATTCATGCTCCAGAGCCGAGGCCGCAATTTTGGTTTCGAGCTTGGCTTCGCGCACGTTGCCGTATTGGGAAAGTGTCCTCTCGTCAATGGCAAATCCGAGTCGTGTGCGCAGGCGGATCATGCGCAGAATGCGTGCCGGGTCGTCGTACAAACTGTAGTTGCTGATCGCGCGGAGTTCTTTACGGCTGAGATCCCCAAGGCCATTGGATGGATCGAGTAACAGCCCCCGGGATGCTTTACCCAGAGACAGGGCAATCGCATTCACGGTGAAATCGCGGCCGCGCAGATCTTCATGAATGGTTGCAGGCTGAACATGCGGCTTGATGCCCGGCTTGGAGTAACGCTCCTGCCGCGCCATTCCAATCGAAACCGTAACGTTTCCGGGGAAGCGCAGTTCCACTGACCGGCGATTTTCGTCCATGGACAGAATCTCCGCCGGTACTTTCAGGGCGAGCGATTTGGCGAATTTTGTCGCGCCGCCCTCTACCGTGAAATCGAGGTCGCGGATAGAAAATCCGCCCATCATGTCGCGCATCGCGCCGCCGGTGAGGAACACATTCAGGTTGGCCAGTTCGGCGGCTTCCCGAACGGCAGCCACTGCCCGGCTCTGGTCGGCGCTCAGGTGGCTTTCGAGGACGAACATGTAATCGCTCATAGCGGTTTGGATCCTTGATGCACCCCGGGTTGGCGTGCCGCTCCGGCTTTGCGCCCCGCCCGCGAATGGTGCTGGTCAACGGTCCGGCGTAGCCGGGAACGCATGACGTGAGTGTAAATCTGGGTAGTTCCAATGTCGGCGTGTCCCAGCATCGCCTGCACGCTTCGCAAATCTGCCCCGCCTTCCAACAGGTGCGTCGCGAAGGTGTGCCGCAGCACGTGCGGGCTCAAATTCCGGAAAATGCCGGCGGTTTTTCCGTGACCACGCAGCAGTTTCCAAAAACCCTGGCGAGTCATGGCCGTGCCCCGGCCGGTGACAAACAAATAGGGGCTTACGCGGCCCTTCAGCAGCTGGGGTCTTAGCCCCGCCCGGTAGCGTTCAACTGAGGCGAGGGCCTGGCTCCCAACCGGTACCAGGCGCTGTTTATTGCCCTTTCCGATCACTCGGAGCGTCCCTTGCAGCTCATCCAGGTCTGCAACGCGAATCTTGATAAGTTCACTGACTCGTACTCCGGTCGCATACAGAAGATCAAGCATGGCGCGATCGCGCAGACCGGTCGCCGATTTTTCGTCGGGAGATTCCAGCAGATGCTCTAAGTTAAGAGAATCAAGGTACTTCGGCAGAGTAGAACCGATCTGGGGCGCAATCAGAAGTTCGGCGGGATTAAGCGTGATTTCGCCTTCGTCTAACAGAAAACCGAAGAACCCGCGTAGAGTGGCCACTTGGCGGGCAATGGAGCGGTTTGATAAGCCATTCGATTGCAGTCCATCTAAATATAACCGAAGCGTATCCAGGCTTACCAAAATGAGGGGCTTTTCTCCTAGAAATGTCCCGAATTGGCTCAAATCGCGGCGATACGACTCGAGGGTATTCTTGGCTAACCCTTTCTCGGCCCGGCAGAAGTGCAGGTAAGACTGCATTCTGACCTCGAATGTGGCCGTCCCCATCATGCTGCTAATGATACAATATTCGCGAAATTGTTTGAAACAAAGTACTAATTTTATTACACCTTGTCGTCTAGTACCGCCAAACGCGTCGTTCTGTACCGGTTCGACCGGCAGCCGCTGGAAGGGATCGTCAACCCCGCTGCGTTCCTGCTAAAGAACGGCGTGGAACTGATCACACTGGACGGAACGCTGCAAAACATCCCCTACAACGAGTTCAAAGCGCTTTGTTTTGTGTCTGAGGCCCTACAACCAGACCTGTTCTCCGACCACAATCTGTTTGAAAGGCGGCCAAAAGTACCTGGATTGTGGACCCGGTTCGTTTTTCGGGATGGAGACCGGCTGGACGGGATTCTTTCGCATAATTTGCTGGACTGGCCAGAATCCGGCTTCTTCATTACACCGCCGCGCGCCGGGGTGAACCGCCAGCGCGTTTTTATCCCGCGCGCTGCCCTCACCGGTACGGAGTTGCGCGGCGTGGTTGGCACGTCGATGGGTGCGTCTGCCAGTCGAAAAAGAAAGTCAGCCGGTCCCGAAAATCAGCTCAGTATGTTCGAGCCGTAGGCGGCCGCAATCGCCGCCTCCTTCGCGCCGCGCGACCCAACGGCCAACGACTGCGACGAGATCCGCTGCCAGTCGCTCCAGGCAGCGGTGGGACTCAGCCAGAGGCAGACCACTTCCGTGATACGGAAGCGGGGAGAACAGCGCGTAGCGCGCCAAGCGGAATCCGCCTGATCCCGAGCCGCGCTCAGGGAGCACTCTGGAACGGGACCGCCCAAAGTCAGATGGGGAAGAAACTCGAATTTCTCGGTATGGGCTAATCCGCCGGTATTCAAGGCACTGTGCAACTGATGAAGCTGGGAGCTTCCATGGGTGACATCCAGGTACAGCATGTTCGTATGCGGGAAGCACTTGACCTGAGATAGCTCAACCTCGAAAGAAGGGAACTGCCGGAGCATGGTTTGCGCCTCCAGGAAGGCGGTTTCAAGCTTTCCCCTGAGAGGACGCGGCGGCAGAATTGTGATGTGCGGTGTGCTGTGCTCCCCTGGAAGAAAACGGCGCAGCGTATGCAGAAACGTCCCAAGCGGATCGGGTATGTAGCTGACGAGCGCCAGGCAGCCCCAACCCAGTGCGTCGGAATGACAGCTTTCCATCAACTTGCTCGTGGAAAGCCGGTCAGGAACGCTGGACTTGCGCAGTCGCTAGGGCTGGTTCGGCGACAGCGGCTACTTCGGCAACCGGTTTTGGCTCCGGAATCCACCATTTAGCCGGTTCAAAGCCAATATATTTGGCAATTTTGAGGTCTGCCGGTGCGTCCTCGGCAGAAAGCGACTCCAGCACGTCGCCGGGCCGAAGAGGCCGTCCCTGAGACGCTAAGGTTTTCCACGCCGCATAGGGTGTGCTTGATTCCACTTCTTCGTTACAATCGTAATCTTTGAGCTTTACGACAGCGATTCCTCCGGTATGGGCGGCCCAGCGGAAGCTCTCCCTTGGCGTATCCTTGATGCGGTGAATACGATAGCGCGTCACTAACGAAACAGTCTAGCGCGAATGCGCGCCCAAGCGGAAGCAAAAAAGGGTGAAGCATGGAACGTCTGTCACAATGTTGACGGGGAGTTGACTCGAAAACGCGCGAAATGAAGAGATACTGGCTGCTCTTGATCTTGCCCGTTGCGCTTCTGATCTGGTGGGGTTTGGATCGTGGCGGATCGGCGCCTCTGATTCATTTTGCAACCGTGCGCCGTGCGCGCATCGAGAGCACCGTTTCAACGAATGGGAAGGTGGAACCGGCGCATTGGGCGGCCGCACGGGCGGAAACCCCGGGTGTGGTGAAGACAATCTCGATACAGCGAGGTCAGCGCGTTCAGGCCGGACAGTTATTGATTGCGCTGGATACCACGGCTGCGCAGGCGAAGCTGGCCGCCGCGCTCGCTCACGAACAGGAGGCGCAGGCGGAGACCACAACCCTGAGTCAAGGCGGAAAGGCCGCGCAACTGGCAAGTCTGAACGATTCAATCCGAACCGCCCAGGCCACCGAGGCGGTAGCACAAAGAAGCTACGACGCGCTCCAACGCCTTGAATCGAAGGAAGCCGCTACGAAATTGCAAGTGCAGGAAGCCAAAGACGCCCTGGATCGCGCTAAACTACAGCTTTCCGCCTTCCAGGATCAAAAGCGAACTTTGGTAACGGCCACCGACCGCACAGTGGCGGAAGCCAAGCTGCATGATGCTCAATCCGCGGTTGCTCTTGCGAAGCATCAGATCGCGCTGGCGCAGGTTCGGGCTCCAATCGCTGGGACGGTCTATCAATTCGATTTGAAGATGGGCGCGTATCTGCAGACCGGCGACCTGGTAGCGAAGGTCGGGGATCTGGATGAAGTCAAGGTTACCGTGTACGTGGATGAGCCCGACCTGGGGCGGATAGGCTTAAATATGCCGGTCAGCATCTCCTGGGATGCGCGGCCTGGACAGAAGTGGTGGGGACGGGTGGATAAACTGCCGACCGAAGTGGTTGCGCTTGGCACACGCACAGTAGGTGAAGTAACAACCGTGGTCAGCAACCCGAATCACGATCTGCTGCCCGGAGTTACGGTGAACGCGACCATCATTTCCAAAGTAGAAGAGAACGCGGTGAGTATCCCGAAAGCGGCCCTGCGCACCATTGGCGGGACGGACGGCGTGTTCAAGCTGCAGCGGGATTCGATTATCTGGACCCCGGTGAAGGCGGGCATCAGCGACATCAACTCGGTGCAGATCTTGTCCGGCTTACAGCTTGGCGATCGCGTGGCCGACCGCGTCATTTCGCCCAGCGATGCTGAAATTAAGAATAATATGCAGGTCCGGGCAGTGTTCGATTGAGGAACGGCTCTCTGCGAAATGCCTGCGCTCAGCCTTGGCCAGACGGATGCGGAATCTTGACCAGAATCGCTTCGGCATCGGCCTCCGTGAATTCCCGGGTTTTCGCCGAATGATTCATAGAGCAGAATTTCGGGCCGCACATGGAACAGAACGCCGCATCTTTGAAGCCCTCCTCGGGTAAGGTTTCATCGTGATAGGCTTGCGCTGTTTCGGGGTCCAGCGAAAGCTCAAATTGGCGCTTCCAATCGAAGTTGAAGCGGGCGCGTGATAGTTCGTCGTCGCGATCGCGGGCGCCTTTACGGTGACGCGCAACATCGGCGGCGTGCGCGGCAATCTTGTAAGCGATGATGCCTTGCTTAACGTCTTCGCGATTCGGAAGTCCCAAGTGCTCCTTTGGCGTGACATAGCAAAGCATGGATGCGCCATGCCATCCGATCATGGCGGCTCCTATCGCGGAAGTGATGTGATCGTATCCCGGAGCAATGTCCGTAACCAGCGGACCAAGGGTGTAAAACGGAGCTTCAAAGCAGACCTCGCGCTCTTTCTCCACCTGCAGCGCAATTTGGTCGAGCGGAATGTGGCCGGGGCCTTCTATCATGACCTGCACATCGTATCCCCAGGCCTTCTTTGTCAGCTCTCCAAGCGTATTGAGTTCCGCAAATTGAGCGGCGTCGCTGGCATCGGCCAAACAGCCGGGACGAAGCCCATCGCCTAACGAAAAGCTCACGTCGTGTTTTTGGAAAATCTTGCAGATCTCGTCAAAGTATTCGTATAAGAAATTCTGCTTGTGCTTTTTGACCATCCACTCGGCAAGGATTGCTCCGCCGCGGCTGACGATCCCGGTAATCCGATTTCTTGTAAGCGGAACGTATTGCACCAGAACGCCGGCATGGATCGTCATGTAATCGACCCCCTGCTCAGCCTGCTCCTCAATCACCTCGAGCATGACGTTCAGGTTGAGGTCTTCCACCCGGCGCACGCGGTTCAGGGCCTCGTAAATGGGCACCGTGCCAATGGGTACCGGGGAAGCATCGATAATGGCCTGCCGGATGCGCGGAATGTCGCCGCCGGTGGAAAGGTCCATAACCGTATCCGCGCCAAACGTAACCGCGTACCGCAGCTTCTCCAGTTCCTCGTCGATGTTGGACGTGGTTGATGAGTTCCCGATATTCGCGTTGATTTTGCATTGAGAGGCCACGCCGATGCACATTGGCTCCAGCCGGCTGTGATGGACATTTGCGGGAATGATCATGCGCCCGCGCGCCACTTCGTCGCGAATGAGCTCGGGTGCGAGATTTTCGCGCTGTGCAACGGATTGCATCTCGCTTGTGATAGTGCCTTTTCGGGCGTAATGTATCTGAGTCCGGATGGGATCGTTAGAACGAGATGCAAGCCAGTCCGTGCGATTCATGTTTCGATTATAGGTGGATGCGCTGCGCCGTGATCCGCTGTAAAGCGTATTGCAGGTAGAAGTACCTGCGAGAGAATCGTAGCAATGGCAAAGGATAGTCCTAGCAGGAGAGAGTTCCTGTATACGGCCGGTGCTGCTTCCGCAAGCCTGGCGGGAACTGGTGCGAGAGATTTTCACGCTTTCTATTCCGCCGGTCTTCAGAAGAACGGCATTGTGGGCAGCAGTTTTCTGCTAACTCACCCCAATGCGACGCCCGTTGAAATTGTGTACGGCTATTCCAACCTGTCGAAGAGAGCGCCTGTCGACCACGATACCTGCTACCACTGGGCTTCGATCACCAAAACTTTCACGGCTATTGCCGTTATGCAGCTTCGCGACCGTGGTCTGCTGAATCTGGATGACGCGGTCAGCCGCTATGTTCCGGAGCTGCGCCAGATCTACGACCCATATGGGCCCGTTGATGAGATCACGATTCGCCAACTGCTGACGCACAGCGCCGGATTCCGGAGCCCCACCTGGCCTTGGCGCACCCAGCCGTGGCAGCCCTTCGAGCCAACCAAATGGTCGCAAATTGTAGCGATGCTGCCCTACACCAACGTTGAGTTTCGTCCTGGTAGCCGCCACAGTTACTCAAATCTGGGCATTGTGTTTCTCGGGCAAATTATCGAGCGGTTAACCGATGATGATTACGAAGTATATATAGCCAAGAATATTTTTGAGCCGCTCGAGATGCATCGAAGTTACTTCGATCAATCGCCTTATGATCTCTTGCAATACCGGTCGCATAGCTACTTCCTTAAAGAAGGAAAGCTGACGGAAGCGTCTTTCAATTTCGATACGGGGATCACAGTTTCTAACGGCGGATTGAACGCGCCCGTTCCGGACATGCAGAAGTATCTTCGCTTTCTTCTGGGCAACCCGGAAGAGAACCGGTATCAGGCGGTTCTAAAGCGCAGCACGCTCGAAGAGATGTTTGCGAAACAGATGAATATTTCGTCCAGCGATTCTTCGCAACTTGCCGGAGAGGGCGGTATTGATTCGATCGGGTTGGGTTTTTTCCGGCACGAACAAGGCGGGCGGTTGTACGTCGGGCATGGCGGTGACCAAAACGGTTTTCTCAGCCACTTCTATCTGGATCTACCGGGACGCACCGCCTACCTGGTGGTCTATAACACGGATGCCGGAGATCCGTCTCAAAACACCGGCAAACTGGATTTAGCAATTCGCAATTACCTGTTCGAGAGGCGTCTTCAGTAACAGCGTAGTGCGGCCTGTACGTTCATGCGCGTCGCGCGGCGCGCCGGAACAAGAGCCGCCAGGAAACTACAGCCAGCAAGCATAACGGCAGCTCCCAGATAGATATAGGGCTGGTAAAACGTCATTCCGTAGAGTTGCGTTCGAATCAACCAGAGGCCGAGGCATCCCAGAGGCAGCGCGAGGATGAGACCGCTTGCGATAACCAGCGCAGCTTCCTGCAGAATCAATAAGGCGATATCGGATTGTTGGGCGCCTACGGAAATGCGGACCCCAAATTCAGCGGTACGGAGCGAAGAGGAATAGGCCACAACGCCGTAAATGCCGACCACAGCGATCACCAGGGCGAGGACGGCAAAGATGCCGGTCAACAGCGTCATCGCACGCTCGCCGGATGCAAAGTTCTCCATGCGCGACGACATGGTTTGCACATCGTATGCGGATAGAGATGGCGTCTCCCGCCGAACCAGC
>Ga0134128_10008337_pt1 | contig 12470 bp, 13 predicted proteins | sample KB31754_FD_96462 | JGI IMG/M metagenome (GOLD analysis project Ga0134128, IMG submission 96462) | Terrestrial soil microbial communities with excess Nitrogen fertilizer from Kellogg Biological Station, Michigan, USA - KB3-175-4 | ecosystem: Environmental > Terrestrial > Soil > Unclassified ...
AACCTGATCGCCGTGCTGCGGCGCCTCGCTGCTCTCGGCTCGATCCTGCTGCTGAGCGCCGCGTGCGCGCAGTCGGGCGACTCCCACGCGATCGTGCTGGGCGCGATCTATCCGTTGAGCGGCCCGCAGGCCGCCGGTGGCAAGGCCGAGCTCGGTGGTGTGCAGGCCGCGCTCCGTGTCTCCGGCGCCGACGTGAGGCTGCAGGTCATCGACGCCACCACGCCGGAGGCCGCGGCAGCGGCGGTCGACACGCTCGTGAAGAGCTACCACGTGCCCGCGATCCTCGGCACCTACGGCAGCACGCTGTCGGCCGCAGCCTCATCGCGCGCCGAGGAGCAGAAGACGGTGTACTGGGAGACGGGCGCGGTGGCCGATCCGATCACTGATCAGCGGCACTACGTGTTTCGCACAGTCGCCACGGGGAGCTCGCTGGGGCGGATGGCGGTGATGTTCACCCGCAACGTTCTTGTTCCGCGCTTCTCCCTGGCGAGGCCGACGGCGGTCGTCGTGCGTGTGAACGACATCTACGGCCGGTCCGTCGGTGGTGGCGAGGAAGACCTCGCACGAAGCATGGGCATCGATGTGGTCGACGTCATCGAGTACAACCCGAACGCTTATGACGCACAGGTGATCGCCGCCCGCCTCGCGCTAGACCACGCCGACTTCCTCTGGGATGTGAGCTACCTCGACGACGGGGTGGCCATCTGGCGTTCGGTGCTGGCCAGCAACGTCACGTTCAAGGGCGCGATCGGGACGAGCTCCGCGTTCTGCATGCCCGCCTTCAGCGCTTTGCTCGGCGCGCAATCGATCGGGGTGTACGCGGCCGACAAGCCTGACGGCGACGTCGCGACCGCGGCCCTTTCCGGGTCTGGGCGGGCGCTCCTGACGCGCGCGACCGCGGCCTACGGCCGGCCGATGGACATTCCGGCGGTGGCGGGGTTCGTGGGCGGCTGGACGCTGTTCCACGACGTGCTCCCCGGTGTCCGGGGCTCGCTCAACGCGGAGTCGATCCGGCTTGCCGCACTGCAGGTCGACGTGCCGGTCGGGGAGAGCATCAACGGCGGGGGCGTGAAGTTCGCCGGCGCGGGCGCGCTGGACGAGGGCCAGAACACAAGGGCGGCCGCGGTCGTAGGGCAGTGGCAGGCCGTCGGCGTGATGCGGGTGGTCTACCCCCCGGCGTACACGACGATTGGTACCAATCGGTCCTAACCAGGGAGCCCAACCCTGGCGATTGGTACCAATCGCGTCGGATGGGAGTCGCCAACGCTGGGGATTGGTACCAATCGCATCGGGTGGGGATTTCGAGGGGCCGCTTAACAGGCTGGGTTGATCTCGCCGGGCGGGTCGGGGATGGTTGGTCGGTGCCGCCTGTTCCGCACATACCGCGTGTCCTGAAGACTCGGCCCTTCTCACTCGATGAAGCGCGCGCGCTGGGTCTGAACCCGAGCCTACTGACGAGCAAGCACTGGCGACGGCTCGGCGCAAGCATGTACTGCTGGTCGGAGCTGGCTCCGGACCCGCGGGCGCTCGTTGCCGCGTGGTGTCGCGCGCTTCCACCTGAGGCCGTCTTCGTTGGCCGAACGGCCGCCTGGTTGCACGGCCTCCTTTCCGACCTTGCCGCTCCCATCGAAGTTGCGCTGCCTGCGCGCAACGAAGCGCGATCTCGCCAAGGGCTGAGCCTGCGAAGGTGCGATATCGACCTGGCCGAGGTCACCTCTGCAATAGGCTTCCGCACCACATCGGTCCCGCGGACCCTCCTCGACCTGTGTGCGCGCCTGCCCCCAGTCGAGGCTCTGATCGCTCTGGATGTTGCGGTCCGCAAGCAACTTCAGTGGCCACCAGTCGATTTCGCCGGACCACCGGGGGCCGCGAGGCTGCGTCGACTCACCAATCTGGCGGCGTCCGCGGAGTCACCGATGGAGACGCGGTTGCGCTGGCTCTTGATCTCCGCCGGGCTTCCGCGACCGGAGGTGCAGGTAGACCTGTTCGACGCCGGGGGAGAGTTCGCCGGCAGGGCGGATCTGCTCTACCGCGGCGCTCGTCTGGTCATCGAATTTGACGGCGGCAATCACCGCGAGCGATTGGTAGGTGACGACCGGCGCCAGAACCTCATCACAACGGCCGGCTTCCGCCTCCTCCGATTCACGTCAGCCGACGTGTACCAACGCCCCGACGTCGTGGTCGCCCAGGTTCGGGGAGAGCTCGCTAGAGCTCGAGCCCTTTCTGGACCAGGGTGATGTCCATCCAGCGGTCGAACTTGTGCGCCGCGTTGCGGATCGTTCCGACCTCCTGGAATCCCTGCCTGGTGAACAGCGCCAGCCCCGCCCGGTTGTCCGCGGCCACGCTCGCCACGATCGTCAGGTAGCCCAGGTCTTTGGCCTCGGCGGTGAGCTCCTTCAGCAGCGACGCGCCGATGCCCAGTCCGTGGTGCACCGGGTCGACATAGACCAGGCACTCGACCACGTCGAACCCACGCTGCTTCCATGGCAACAGCCGCGCCCAGCCTAGGACGCCAGTGTCGTCCGTGGCCACGAGCAGCTTGGAGCGCTTGCCGTGCATCTCCCACCAGGCGGTCGCCTCTTCCTCCTCCAGTGGTTCGGAGTCGATGGTGGCGAACGTCTGGTTGACCGCCCAGTTGTAGATCCCCATGATCGACCGGAGGTCTTCCTTGGTGGCAGCCCTCACCGAATGGGTCGGTTTCGCCTTGGCCCGGGCCATCGAGACCATTATGCTTGCCGCCCTGATGACAAAGCCTGAGATCAAGACGCCGCTGCCCGGGCCGAAGGCGGCGGCTCTCATCGCTCGCGACGCGAAGACGATGTCGCCGAGCTTCACGCGCTCCTACCCCTTCGTCATGGACCGCGGCCAGGGCTGCTGGGTCACCGATGTCGACGGCAACCGCTTCCTGGACTTCACGGCCGGCATCGCGGTCGTCACGACCGGCCACTCGCATCCCAAGGTGGTGGCCGCGATCAAGGAGCAGGCGGATCGCTTCCTGCACATGTCCGGCACCGACTTCTACTACAGCCCTGAGATCGAGCTAGCCGAGCGCCTCGAGAACAGGATCCTCCCGGGCGTGCCGGCGCGGGTGTTCTTCACCAACTCGGGCGCGGAGGCGATCGAGGGCGCGATGAAGCTTGCGCGCTTCACCACGGGGAGGCCCAGCTACATCGCTTTCATCGGTGCGTTCCACGGCCGCACCTTCGGCGCCCTCTCGCTTACCGCGTCCAAGGCCAGCCAGCGCCGGCGTTTTGCACCGCTCCTCTCCTCGGTCTTCCACGCGCCGTTCCCGACCGCGTCCAGGGGAGTGACCACCGATCAGTCTCTCGAGCGCATCGAGGAGCTGTTCGCCACCGTCGCCCCACCCGAGAGCGTGGCCGCGGTCTTCGTCGAGCCTATCCAGGGCGAAGGAGGCTACCTTGTCCCGCCGGACGACTTCCTGCCGCGTTTGCGCGAGCTGACGCTCAAGCACGGCATCCTGCTGGTCGCCGACGAGGTGCAGTCCGGCATGGGACGAACCGGGCACTTGCTCGCGGTCGAGCACTGGGGCGTGGACCCCGACATCATCTGCCTCGCCAAGGGCATTGCCTCGGGCCTGCCGCTCGGTGCCTTCGTAGCCCGCGCCGAGCAGATGGACTGGCCGCCGGGATCGCACGGCAGCACGTTCGGCGGCAACCCCCTCGCATGCGCGGCCGGCATTGCGACCCTGGATCTCCTCGAGGGCGGGCTGATGGAGAACGCAGCACGCGTCGGCGCCGAGCTGCTGGATGGGCTTCGCGAGATCGCCTCCACGCACAAGAACGTGACCGACGTCCGCGGCCTCGGCCTCATGCTCGCGCTGGAGATGAAGACGCCCGAGCAGGCGGCGAACCTCGTGCAGTCGGCTTTCGAGCGCGGTCTGCTGCTCCTGACCGCCGGCACTCGCGCCGTGCGCATATGCCCTCCGCTGGTCCTGAACCGCGACGAAGCCGCGACGGCCCTGGAGATAATCTCCGCGGCGCTCGACTAGCCCCGGACGGCGTCACCCATCGGTTGGGTCGACGTCGCGGCGGACCGGTCATCGTTGGCCAGATCTGAAAAATTCTTGGCGCGCTGGTCGTCGACGACCTTGATCAGTGAGTTGACGTGATCGAGCGCATGCTGCTTCGAGACATGGGCCAGGCCTGCGACGTCTCCGGCGCTCTTGGTCAGGGCATCCTTCCCGCCATCGCCCGCGGCGTAGTTCTTCAGCGCGAGCATCTCCGCGTCCAGCGCGCCCTTCAGCGTCGCGGGATCCTGGCCCAGCGTCGAGGCAAACGCCTTGGCCGCCGCCTCCGCGTTGGTCGCTACCGAGGTCGCCGCGAACCCTGCCTCCGCGTTCCGGCCGCCGATCTGCGCCGCGGTGGCCATCGTCTCCAGGTACGAGCGCTCTTGCAGCAGCGTGTTTGCCGTCACTCTTGCGTTGACGGCCCGCAGCCCAGGGTCGCCCGGGAACTTGTCCGGAAAACGATCCGTGATCGCGACCGAGAGAGCGTCGCCCAAACGGGCCGTCTGAACGTAGGCGCGGTGCAGGTCGACGTAGAACTGGGCAAGGTTCTGCGCCCCGTAGTCGTCGATGAACGCCTTGTTCTCCAGTGTTTGCTGAACGAGCAACAGCGACACCGGGTCCAGGGGCAGGTGGCTCGCGTCCTCGATCAGACCGGAGAACTCGGGCACGAACTTCTGGGTGAGGTTGGCCGAGGCGGTCTTTGACCTTGTCGAATCGTGCGTCACGACGCCGATCGTGTAGTCGACCAGGTATTCGTTCTGCGCGTCCCACGAGTCGGCGAGGCGCATTGCGGTCGTGTTGCCGAAAGCCCGCCGCCACAGCTCGCCAAGCTCGGCCGTGTTGGTGGCGAGAAGCCTCGTATAAGCGGTGTAGTCGTCCGTGTGATTCGCCGCCGCAACCGTCTGCTTGGCGACGATCATCACCTGCTCGCCCAGGAGCAGGTCGAGGTGCGTCCGCAGGTCGCCCGCCAGAGTCGCGGCGGGATTGGGCACCGGGCTGGTCGAGGGTGACGGTGAGGGATGCGCATTGCCGACGTCGCATGCGGCGAGCGTCATCACGAGCGCGATCAGCGCGGCGCCTCTCAAAGCGCGGTCATTGTGGGCGAACTAGCATTCTCAAGTCTTGGCTGAGTGGCTCCTCGTGGACGGCTCCAGCATGTTCTTCCGAGCTTTCTACGCGATCCCGCAAACCATGCGAGCACCCAACGGCGCCATGGTCAACGCGGTGCGCGGCACGCTCGACACGCTTGCGCGCTACATCAACGATCGCAAGCCGCGCCATGTCGCGTTCACGACCGATGAGGACTGGCGTCCCGACTGGCGCGTCGAGCTGATCCCGGAGTACAAATCACACCGGACCGCGGAACCGATCCCGCCGGCCCTGATCCCGCAGGTCCCCATCATCCTGGCCGCGCTCACAGCGATCGGCGTCGATGTGGTGGGCCTCGACGACTACGAGGCGGAGGACATCGTGGCTTCGCTCGCGGCTCAGGTAAAGCCGCCGATCGAGATCGCGAGCGGCGACCGCGATCTCTTCAGTCAGATCAGCGGCCGCGACGTCATCGTGCTCTACCCGCAGAAGGGCGGGCCCGCGGAGGTGGACGAGGCTGAAGTCACCAAGCGCTACCACATTCCCGGACGCGCGTACGCGGACTACGCGATCCTTCGCGGCGATCCCTCCGACGGACTGCCTGGACTGCCCGGCATCGGCGACAAGACGGCCGCCCAGATGGTCACCCGGTATGGCTCGGTCGAGAAGATCCTCGAGGCGGGCATCATCCGCAACCCGGACCACGCGGCGTACTTGCGGAAAGCGCTGAAGGTGGTGCCGCCCGTCCGCGACCTGAAGATCAAGGTGCCTCGGGGACGGCGCGATCGCTATCCGGACGAACCGGAGGTCGTCGAGTTGATGGCCAAGAAATACGGCATCGGCAACAACCTCGAGCGGCTGGTGAAGGCGCTCGGCTCGCTCGCGGGGCAAAAGTCTGCCGCAGCCCGCTGAAGGCGTCGGCCTCTGCTACACGTGCCGGCACTCGCGAACCGTCAAGGGCGCGCGCACCATCTTCTGGATGTGTGAGCTGTCGAAGACCGACCGCTCCTTTCCGCAGTACCCGCGACTGCCGGTGATCCGTTGCCGAGGTTACGAAGAGGACTCGGTCAAATTCCCCACGAAGTCAGAGCCTACGGCGTGACTTCGCGGGGACGCTGTTTCAGGCCGCCGCCACCCTCATGAGCGCCATCGGCTGGCCGCCGCTCAGGTCGAAGATCGTGTCCACGGCCGCGCTGGCCATGGTGATCACCGCGACCCGGCCGCCCACGCTGACCGCGTAAAGCGTCTTGCCGTCTGGGCTGAGACCCAGGCTCGCGACGGGCCAGCCGCTGAGCGCGCGGTGGCGCACCGAAAGCGTCTGGCCGTCGACCCAGACGATGCCTGAGGTTCCACCGATGGCCAGCGTCTGGCCGTCGGCGCTGACGACCGCGATGTTGCCGCCCACCTCTTTGGCCTGCACCGTCTTGATCAGGCCGGCGACCGCCCCCGGCTGCGCCAGACGCTCGGCGCGGACGATGCGGGGCGTACCGTCGCTCATGCCGATCCGGGCCACGTCGCCGCTTGCGGCGTTGGCCGCGTAGAGGTCGGTGCCGGTGGGGCTCATCGCAAGCGCCCACTGCATCGCGGTGCCGTCGTCGGCGTAGCCGCCGCCGCGAAGGTCGAGACAGAACGCCAGCGGGTTGTCCAGGCTCAGCGCGTGAACGAACGGGCTCGAGTGATCCCGGACGTACATGCTGAAGAGCCAACCGCCTTCAGCCGAGGGCACGCCCGAGAGGCGGATGCCGGTCATCGCCTCGCCGCCCTCGTTCTTGTCCACGACCGGGTATGGGTCGAGCTTGCCGGCCGCGACGTCGTACATGCGGACGTAGTACTGCTTCCCGTTGACGTTCTGGATCAGGAACATGCGGTGGCCGTCGTTGCTGATGGCGTCGAAGTCGAAGAAGCCAGGGAGGTCGACGCGGGACGCGATTTGCATGGCGGCCGTGTTGACGACCAGGAAGTGCGATGCCGTCGGCAGCGAGTCACCGGCCTGGTCGTATCGCTCGACTACGAGCCATGAGGCGTTGGGCGAAAGGCCGCCCGGCATGCCGGTCGCGGTCGCGCTGGGCATGCGATAGGCGTGCTGAAGGTCGAGCCGCGCGCGGGTGAGTCCGGTGGCCGGATCCGTGTCGAGGATGACTGACGACTCGAGCGAGTAGCGGTGCTGCCAATCCGGAGAGGGCGCGCCAAACGGCAGCCGCCGCTCTTCCTGGTGGTTGCGGGAGTCGATCACCGAGATGAACTGAGCGTGGCCGCTCGACAGCGCCACGTAGAGCTGGTCGCCCCCACCAGCCGCGCGCTGGCCGGGGACGCTGCCGCACGCGGTGGCGGCGAGGATGACGGTGACGAGACCGATGACGACGCCTCTCGCGCGCATGCTTTTCACCTCACAGGGAGCGAATTGGCGATCTGGATCGCGCGCTCCCGGGTTGTGTACGCCTCGATGCGGGTAATGGTTCCATCGCCGCTGTCATAGATGAGAGTGTTGGTCGCCAGCCGCAGGGTGTCAGGAACGGGCTCTCCACTGGCGTCCTGGAACATGACCACGTGGGGGCTGCCCGCGAGCCAGTAGCCGGGCCTTCCGTGCACGGTCACCTGCTCGATGGTGGCGTCCTGGCCGAGCTGCTTGGCGAAGTAGTCGCCCCGGATCGTGCCTCGCACCTCGGTGACGAGCACCGCCACGCCCGTCTCCCCGGCCACCGGGATGCCGATCGCCCGCGCGTAGACCAGGGTGACCTCGCCGCCCGACGGCAGCGTCCGGACATAGACCGCGTCGGGCGGCCCGAGGTCGGCGGGGATCTCGATGTGCCACCTGACCTGCCGCTGCGCGTTCTCGAGCGTGAACGGCAATCCCAGGCCCAGCTGACTCCCCAAAGCCCCTGAGGGAAGCGGTGTCGGGGTGGGCAGGGTCTGGACTTTCTGGATGCTGACGTGGAGGTTGATCCAGTCGGCGATCGCGGTCCGGGAGGGTGGGAACGCCGCCAGCGCGATGGCGACGATGAGCAGGGCGGCGGCGGCGGCGAGTGCCCAGCGCGGAAGCGACGGCGTCGTCCGCATGGGACGCCCGACCTCTCCCGGAGCGGGGATCAGCTGTTCGACGCGGAAGCGCGGCGTGGCCGGCCACTCCAGTCCCTGGCCGAGCTCGACGAGCCGCTGCTCGAGGTCAGGCACGGGCGGCCTCCTGCTCGACGCGAGCCCGCAGGCGCGCCAGCGCGCGCGAGAGCCTCGACTTGACGGTGCCTTCGGGGACGCCGAGGGCGGCGGCCGTCTCCTCGCCGCTGAGCTCAAGGAAATAGCGGCTGGCGATCACCTTGCGGTCGTCCTCGCTGAGCGAGTTGACGAGCTCGAGCAGGCGCCGCCGCTCGTCCGAGGCCACGGCCACCGCCTCGGGAGATGGGGCCGCATCCCCCGGGCGGAAGCCTTCGGTCAGACGCAGCTCAAGCTGATGGCGGCGGCCCGAGGACCGGATCTTGTTGCGCGCTTCGTTGGCGACGATCCGCAGCAGCCACGGCCGCAGCTCGGCGCCGATTCGAAAGCGGTCAAGGGCGCGAAAAGCCTTGACGAAGCCTTCCTGGGTCGCGTCCTCGGCATCCGCTGACGAACCGGTGACGACGTAGGCGGTGCGGAACGCGATCTGCTGGTAGCGCTGCACGATCTCCTCATAGGCGGCCGACTCGCCGCGCAATGCGCGCGAGATCAGCACGGAATCGTCCGCTGGCCGGCCCTCCATCGGAACGCATCTTCTACACCATCGGCCGCATCATGGTTCCCGGCCCTGCAACCAATCGCGAGCGGGGTGTGTTCAGGAGGTTGATGGAAGGCAGCGAGCGCGTCTTCGAGCGCCTGGTCCGCGACAACCAGGATCGGGTTTACGCGGTCAGCCTTGCCCTGACGGGCAACCGGCATGACGCGGAAGAGGTCGCCCAGGACACGTTCCTGCGGGCTTACAAAGCGCTCCAGACCTACCCGCCCGAGCGGGTGCGAGAGCTGAAGCAGCGCGCATGGCTGCACCGGATCGCGGTCAACGTCGTGCGCAACCGCGTCCGCGGGCTCCGGCCGCGACTGGTCGAGCTGAACGGCAGCGAGCCGTCGTCTGCTTCAGGACCCGAGGAGGACGTGATGCGCAAGCTCGAGATCGACGCGCTGGTCGCCCGGGTGGCCTGCCTGCCGCCTCGATTTCGCGAGGCGGTGGTGCTTCGTCACATCCACGAGCTCTCCTACGCGGAGGCTGCGGAGGCATTGGGGCAGCCGGTCGGGACGGTGAAGGCAAACGTGCATCGAGGGTTGAAATTGTTGAGAGGTGAAAGCGATGGCGACGTTGACGAGTGAGGTGAAGCGGCTCGCCGATGTCAAGGCACCGGCGGGTTTCGCCGAGCGTGTGCTGGCGCAGGTCGGAGCGGCCGACTCCTACGCCGTGTTCGAGACGGTTCTGGGCCCGGTGTATGTGGCGTGGAGCCGGCTCGGCGTGTCGGCGGCGATGCGAAGCGAGTCGGCGGCGGAGTTCGAGCAGTGGTTCCGCCGGGACATCGGGCGCCCGCTGGTTCGGGTCGAGCCGCCGGCCGACCTGGCGGCGAAGATCGAAGACCAGCTGGAAGGCCAGCACCGGATGCGCTTCGACCTTCGCGGGCTGACCCCGTTCGCGCAGGCGGTCCTGCGCAAGACGATGGAGATCCGGCGGGGCGAGGTCCGACCTTACGGATGGGTCGCGCGCGAGATCGGGCATCCGGCGGCGGTGCGGGCGGTGGGCACGGCGCTGGCCAACAACCCGATCCCGTACTTCATCCCCTGCCACCGCGTTGTGCGCTCGGACGGGGTGATCGGAAACTACGGCGGCGGCGGGCCGGAGGCGAAGAAGAACATCCTCTCCCTCGAGGGCGTGCAGCTCGCGCGCCTGCAGAAGCTCGCCCAGTCCGGCTACCGCTACGAGGGCATCAAGAGCACAAAGATCTTCTGCTTCCCGACGTGCTACCACGGCCGGCGCGCCCGGGAGGAGAACTTCGTCTTCTTCCACGACGAGGCGGAGGCGCGGTCAAAGGGCTACCGGCCGTGCAAGGACTGCCGGCCGGCGGTCGCCTCCTAAGGAGGAAGCGGGCCGACGCTTGCCGCGAGCGGCGCGGGCCGTCGGTAATGGGCGCGCGCGAGCCCGCCATCGAAGTTGAGCGCCTTTCCGTCGTGGTAGCTCGCCGGGGTCGACTGGCGGTGCGGTGTGTGCCCGAAGACCACGCGCCTGCTGCCGGTGAGCTCGAGCCAGCGGTCGAGCCGCTCCGGCTGGGTGGCGAAGATGCCCTTGCCGGTCATGACGTCCCACAGCAGGTGGGCGTCGCCGGCCTCGAGGACGAGCCGGCCGTTGGTGTTGATGGTGCTCACAGGGTCGAGCCTTACGTCGCCCAGCAGCAACCGGTAATCGTCGTTGCCGCAGTGCTGCACCAGCGTCCCGTCGTCGAGCTTCAGCAGGAGAGGCCGCGCCTTCATCCAGTCCTGGAGCGGCTCATCTTTCCGCAGCTCCTCCAGGTCGTGCTGCTGGCCGCCGATGCTGATGTAGAAGCCGACTCGTGAGGCATCGCGCAGAGCCATGAGCATCGCGACCTCGTGATTGCCCAGCAGAACCTCGGAATTCTTGCGATCCCGAGCGAAGCGCATGCAGCCGACGCCGAACGCTCCGAAGTCGACCAGGTCGCCGAGAAATATCGTCCGCCACCGCTCCGCCGGGTACGGCTCGAGCGCGGCGAAGAGGCGCTCGATGTCGCCGTGGACGTCGCCGACGATCAGGTAAGGCAGATCGACCGGAGCCATTCCTCACCGTGGCCTTCGATCCGGCGCACCGCTCGCGTGTAGGAGCCGATCGTCTGCAACTCGGTCCGGTGCGAGGGCCATCGCAGCCCGGCGCCGAAAAGGGACTCGAGCTCGGGCCTGGCAAAGGGAGCGGCGCGATCGAGCAGCCGGCTGCGCCGGCTGCCCCGGAAGACCCAGAAGGAGTTCCAGGTGCCGGTCGCCCGGGCGCGGCGAACGTGCGCGTTGGCGTCCCACCAGCCGGGGCCCGGGTCGACGGTCACGTCCTCGATCAAATCCTCGATCTCCAAGCAGCCGACGAGGTGGAAGCCGGGCCCAGTGGAGTGGAGGCGAGCCAGGAAGACGATCAGGTCGCCGGGTCTGGCGCGGCGGAGGCTGAACGCGCGGCCGGCGCGGCGGCAGTTGTCTCCGTAGGTGGCGTGCTTCGGGGTGAGGTCAGGGTCGAGGTGGACGGCCAGGTCGGACCAACTTCGCGGTGCGTGAGCCTGCATCTGGGGCAGGTCGCGCCCTCTCAGCATCGGTTCGCGCCAGGCGACGCGCTCCGGGATGGGGAGGAGGGCGAACGACCCGTCGGCAAAGAGCGGGGAGCGAGCCGAATGGGCCGCATTGACGCCGACGTTGGCCAGAAAAGCGGTCACGGGTCGATGCTAGCGGTGGCCAGAAAGGGGTTGGGTAGAATTCCGTAGGCGCACAGGGGCGTAGCTCAGTCTGGTCAGAGCATCGGTCTCCAAAACCGAGGGCCGAGGGTTCGAATCCTTCCGCCCCTGCCATCTTCCTGGCCGCCAAAGCCCGCTCAGAGGCATCGGCCAGACGGCGCGTTTAGGCCCTGCGGTGTTACTTCAAATCAGATCGACCAGATGACGGCCCCTGTTGGTTGGTCTCTGACGGAAGGACGCCGGGGCCGAGCTTCGTATTAGGTCCGCGTTGCAGGGTGGGGGCGTCCTTCCATCGCGGCCGGCGACGCCCAAGGTTCGAATCCTTCCGCCAGGCCACCGCTGTCGATGGCTCAAGTAGCGGGGCGCAACGTCTCGTTCACCAAGTAGGGAAGGCCGCTGGTGAGCAAGAGGACCATCACTCGCTGGTACATCGCTGCGTGGATCGTGTGGTTCATCTCGCTGTGCGCGCTTGTCGTCATGACCCGCGCAAGCTCTGACAGCTTTGGCCGCGCATTCGTCTTCGACGTGATGATCGCCTCCGGCTTGACAACCCTGTACATGTGGGTCCGGGCGCTGATCAAGCTCGCGCGCCGGCGCGCGACCTTTTCTTTTGTGGCCATCCTGGTCCTGCAGCTGTTGGGCCTCGGGATAGAGGGCATGGCCGCCTACGCGCTGTCGGGGCCGGAAGAGAAGCTGGGGTACGTGACCAGGCCTTCCGTCACTTAGGGGAAATCCGTTCCATCCCTCCGAGGCTGGCCGGCTCGCTCTTGAGCCGGCCGGCTGAGTTTTCGGGCCTTCGTACAATCGAGCGGCCCAGCTAGACTCCGTGGTCTGGCCGGGGGCCGGGAACTACTGGCGAAGGGCCGCTAGCTCAACTGGTAGAGCGCCGTGCTGATAACGCGGAGGTA
>Ga0134128_10008338_pt1 | contig 12470 bp, 10 predicted proteins | sample KB31754_FD_96462 | JGI IMG/M metagenome (GOLD analysis project Ga0134128, IMG submission 96462) | Terrestrial soil microbial communities with excess Nitrogen fertilizer from Kellogg Biological Station, Michigan, USA - KB3-175-4 | ecosystem: Environmental > Terrestrial > Soil > Unclassified ...
GTGGAGCTCCGTCTCGGTCTACTCGCCCGGGCGACACCTGTTGCCGCTCCCGGAGGTGACCCCGGCGCTCGTCGCCGACAACCTGAGGACGCAGCGCGACTTCGGACGCGCGGTGCTCGCCTTCGATCCGGCCGCGAGCTGGCTCAGCGTCAACGCGAACCATCTCCCGCCCGCCGGCAGCTCGATCTTCCACCCGCACCTGCAGGGCAGCGCCAACCCGCTGCCGACGACGATGCAGCGCCTGCTCGCTGCGCTCCCGCCCAAGGATGTGCGTGCGTACGTCGCCGCCGAGCGCGACGACGGGACGCGCCTCGTCGCCGCTTCCGACGGGATCGACTGGCTCGCGAGCTTCGCGCCGCTCGGGCCGGCCGAGATCTGCGCATTCGTAGGCGGCGCCGGCTCGCCGCACGAGCTCGACAACGCACGAGTGGACGAGCTCGCCCGTGGGATCTCGGCCGTCCTCCGAATGTACGACGGCCTCGGCTTCCAGAGCTTCAACCTCGCGCTCTACGGCGTGCCCGGCGCGGAGACGCTGCTCCTGCGCCTCATCGCGCGCGCCTACTTCGGCGCCGCCGAGCGCTCGGACGCGATGTGGAGCGAGCGGCTGCAATGGGAGGCCGCGACCGACCTGGCGCCGGAGCGTGTCGCCGAGCTCGCCCGCGCAGAGATCTAGACGCCTTGCGGCGCCTCGGTGGCGACGGCGCGGGGCTCTCCCTGCACGGCCGGATGCTCGTCGAACCCGTACCTGACGACCGGCTGCTTCGCCGCCCGCACCTCGTCCAGCCGTTTGACCGGCCGGTCGTGCGGCGCCTCCTTCAGCAGCTCCGGCTCGTCCGCCGCCTCCCGCGCGATCGCGAGCATCGCGTCACAGAAGGCGTCCAGCGTCTCCTTAGCCTCGGTCTCCGTCGGCTCGACCATCAGCGCCTCGGGCACGACGAGCGGGAAGTAGATCGTCGGCGGGTGGAAGCCGTAGTCCATGAGCCGCTTGGCGACGTCGAGCGCCGTGCAGCCGTGCTCCTTCTTCAGCGTTCGCGCCGAGAGCACGAACTCGTGCATGCAGAGCCGGTCGAACGGGAGGTCGTACGCGTCCTTGAGCCTTGCGAGGACGTAGTTCGCGTTGAGCACGGCCGCCTCCGACATCTCGCGTAGCCGCGGCCCCCACATCCGGAAGAACGCGTACGACCGGACGAAGACGCCGAACGGCCCGGTGAAGCCGCGTACCTTGCCGATCGTCTGCGGGCGGTCGTAGTCGAGGCCGAAGCCCCCTTCCCCCCTCCGCACGACCGCAGGCACCGGCAGGAACGGCTCGAGCACGTCGCGCACCGCGATCGGCCCGCCGCCCGGGCCTCCGCCGCCGTGGGGCTGCGAGAACGTCTTGTGCAGGTTGATGTGGACGATGTCGAAGCCCATGTCGCCCGGCCGGGAGATCCCGCAGACGGCGTTGAGGTTCGCGCCGTCGTAGTACATGAGCGCGCCTGCGCCGTGGAAGATCCGCTCGATCTCCTCGATGTTCTCGTCGAAGAGGCCGAGCGTGGACGGGTTCGTCAGCATCAGCGCCGCCGTGTGCTCGTCGACCTTGCCGCCCAGGTCGTCGACGTCGATGTTCCCGCGCGGGTCGGTGCGCACCGGCGTCAGCTCGTAGCCGGCCATCGTCACCGAGGCGGGATTCGTGCCGTGGGCCGCGTCGGGGATGACGACCTTGCGCAGTTGCTCCGCCTCCCCGCGCGCGGCGAAATACGCGCGTACGAGCAGGAGGCCGGTCAGCTCTCCCTGCGAGCCGGCTGCGGGCTGGAGCGACACCGCGTCGAGACCCGTCACCTCCGCAAGGATCTCCTGCAGGCGCCACATGAGCTCGAGCGCGCCCTGCGCTCCGTCCGCCTCCTGCAGCGGATGAAGGCGCGCGAACCCGGGAAGTGCCGCGAGGCGCTCGTTGATCCGCGGGTTGTACTTCATCGTGCAGGAGCCGAGCGGATAGAAGCCCGTGTCGACCCCGAAGTTGCGCGTCGAGAGCTCCGTGAAGTGGCGGACGAGCTCGAACTCCGGCACCTCGGGGAGGCGCGGAGGCTCGCGCCGGCGGAGCTCTTCGGGGAGCTCCGGCACCGGCGGCAGGTTCTCGTGGCGCGGCAGCGCCGAAGCGCGGCGGCCGCTCTGCGACTTCTCGTAGATGAGCTTCACTCTGCGGCCCTCGTCGGGGTGATCCTCATCGGGCGACCTCGGCGAGCACGTCGGCCAGCCGGTCGATCTCGTCCGGCGTCCGGCGCTCGGTGACCGCGACGAGCAGGACGTCGTCCATTCCCTCGTAGTCGCGACCGAGCGCGTACCCGGGATGAACGCCCCGCTCGCGCGCCGCCGCAACGACCTCGCGCGCGTTCCGTCCGACGCGGACGGCAAACTCCTTGAACGTTGTCTGCGCTGAGAACACCGGCTGGAGGCCCGCCCGCTCTTCGAGCCGCTGTTTCGCATAGGCGGCGAGCGACAGGCAGGTCTCCCCCAGCTCCCGCAGTCCCTGCGGCCCGAGCCACGTGAGATAGACGAGCCCGCCGAGCGCGAGCAGCGTCTGGTTGGTGGTGATGTTCGAGGTGGCCTTCTCCCGCCGGATGTGCTGCTCCCGGGTTTGCAGGGTGAGGACATAGCCGCGCTCGCCCGCGGTGTCTACCGTCTCGCCGACGATCCGGCCGGGCATGCGACGGATGAACTCTTTGCGTGCGGCCAGGAAGCCGTAGTGCGGCCCGCCGAAGGACGGGAAGTTCCCGGCCGCCTGTCCCTCGCCGAGCGCGAGCGCCGCGCCGTAACGTCCAGGCGCCTCGAGCACGCCGAGCGAGAGGGGGTCCACGTGCGCGATTGGCAGCGCCCAGGCTTCGGCGGCGGTTGCGACGAGATCCGGCGCGGGCTCGAGACAGCCGAAGAAGTTCGGCTGCTGGAAGATGACGGCGGCGGCGTCGACGGCGGCGCGCTCGAGCTCGCCGGGGTCGGTCGTCCCGTCCCGATGCGGCACTTCGACCACCTCGAGCCCGAACCCGGCCGCGTATGTCTTCACGACCTGCCGCACCTGCGGATTCGTCGCCTCGGTGACGACGATCCTTTCCCGGCCGGTCGCATGCTTCGCGACGTAGCAGGCGTCTGCGGCGACGCTCGTGCCGTCGTAACCGGACGCATTCGAGACGTCCATGCCCGTCAGCTCGCAGACGGCTGTCTGGTACTCGAAGATCGCCTGGAGCACGCCCTGGCTCATCTCCGGCTGGTACGGCGTGTACGCGGTCAGGAGCTCGCCCCGCTGCAGGATCGCGTCCACGACCGCGGGGACGTAGTGGTCGTACATGCCCGCACCGAGAAAGGACAGCTCACGACTCGCGTCGGCATTCCGCGCCGCGAGTTCGGCGACGTGCGCGAACACCTCCGGCTCCGACAGCGCGGGCTCGAGCTCGAGGGCGCGTCCGAGGCGAACCGCCTCCGGCAGGTCGCGGAAGAGCTCGTCGACCGTCTCGACGCCGATCGTCTCGAGCATCTGCTCCCGGTCGGAGTCGGTGAGCGCGAGGAACGGGTGCTGCGTCACTGATCTGCGAGCAGCTGCCGGTAGGCGCCGGCGTCGAGCAGCGTCTCGGCCTCACCGGCTTCCCCGAGTCGGATGCGAATGAGCCAGCCGTTGCCGTACGGATCCTCGTTCACGGTCTCCGGCGCGTCGACCACCTGCTCGTTCACCGCGAGCACCTCGCCCGAGAGCGGCGCGATCACGTCGGAGACGGCCTTGACCGACTCCACCTCGCCGTACGACTGGTCCTTCGTCACGCTCGAGCCCACCTCCGGCGGCTCGAAATGGACGAGCTCGCCGAGCGAGTCGGCGGCGAACCAGGTGATCCCGAGCACGGCCTCGTCTCCTTCGACGCGCGCCCAGTCGTGTTCCTCGTGGTACTTCAGGTCGTCGGGATAGCTCTCGGCGGCTGCCACTCACTCCTCCCTCTTGTAGATCGGCTTCTTGACGACGCGTGCCCGCCGGGGGCGGCCGCGAACGTCGATCGTCAGCTCCGTCCCGGCCTGTGCCTGCGCGACCGGCACGTATCCCATCCCGATGCCGACCTCGAGCATCGGCGAGTGCGAGCCGGACGTCACCTCACCTCCGCCTTCGATCGGCATCCCGGGCCGGGGAATCGCCTTCTCCTCCATGACGAACGCGACGAGGCGTCGCTCCGGCCCCTCCGCCTTCACGCGCCTGAGGGCGTCGACACCCTCGAATTCCTTGTCGAGGGCGCAGGACCACCCGAGCCCCGCCGAGACGGCATCGGTCTCGGGGCCGATGTCGTTGCCGTGCAACGGATAGCAGACCTCGAGACGGAGAGTGTCGCGCGCGCCCAACCCGCACGGGACGACGCCTCGCGCGAGGACCGCGTCCCAGAGCCCGCCGGCGTCCTCGCTCATGCACAGCAGCTCGCAACCGTCCTCGCCCGTGTAGCCGGTGCGGTTCACGATCACCTCGACGCCGTCGAGCGAAGCCTCGGCGAACGTGAACGGCCGGGCCGTGGGCAGCCCGAGCCGCTCGATCGCCTTCGGGCCCTGCACCGCGAGCAGGGCGCAGTCGTCGGAGACGTCGCGGACGTCCGAGCCGGGAATCTCGCGCTCCTTCAGCCACGTGTAGGCGTTCGCCCGATTCGACGCGTTGACGACGAGCAGGTACGCGTGCTCGCTCATCCGGTAGGCGATCAGGTCGTCGATGATGCCGCCGTCCTCGTTCGTGAGCAGCGTGTACTGCGCCTCTCCGGGCGAGAGCCGGTCGAGGTCGTTCGAGAGCGTGCTCTGGAGAAGACCGTGGGCGTGCGGCCCCTCGACTTCGAGCTCGCCCATGTGCGAGACGTCGAAGACGCCGGCATCGGACCGCACCGTGCGGTGCTCCGGGATGACCCCGGCGTACTGCACGGGCATCTCCCAGCCGGCGAACGGCACCATCCGCGCTCCCAGCTCGACGTGCCGATCGTGCAGCGGCGTGTGCAGGAGCGTCGCGGGCATCGGCAGCGATCCTAGTGCGTGACCGTGCCGCCCCGGCTCAGTCGAGAATCCGCCCCAGAACGGAGCCGCCCCGGCTCGTCAGAGACGAACCGGGGCGGCGGACCGGGTCGTGAGGTTGACTCGATTAACGGTCAACCTTGTTGAGGGCACGATGCGTGTGCCCCGTTCCTACAGGTCCAAACCTGCCGCGACGAAATTCGTGAGAGGCCGCTTCCGGCGGTTATTCGCCGCGCAGGAAGGACGGGACGTCGAGCCCGTTCTCGCCCTGCTCCGGGGTGCCGGAGGGAGCCGCGACCTGCTGCTCGGCGCTTGCCCGGCGGCGCCGCCGACCGCCGCCGAATCCCGTCGCGATCACCGTCACGCGAACCTCGTCTCCCATCGCGTCGTCGATGACGGCGCCGAAGATGACGTTCGCGTTGACATCGGCCGCGCTCGTCACGACCTCGGCCGCCTCGTTGACCTCGAACAGGCCGATGTCGGGACCGCCGGTGATGTTGAGCAGGATCCCGGTCGCACCCTCGATCGACGACTCGAGCAACGGCGACGAGACCGCTGCACGCGCCGCCTCGGCCGCGCGGTTGTCCCCGCTCGCCACGCCAATCCCCATCAGCGCGGAGCCTGCCTCGCGCATGATCGTGCGCACGTCCGCGAAATCGAGGTTGACGAGGCCCGGGACCGTGATCAGGTCGGTGATCCCCTGCACTCCCTGGCGAAGGACGTCGTCGGCCATGCGAAATGCGTCGACGACAGAGGTCTGCTTCTCCACCACCTGCAGCAGGCGGTCGTTCTCGATCACGATCAACGTCTCGAGCTTGTCGCGCAGGCTCTCGATCCCCTGCTCCGCCTGCTGCGAACGCTTGCGGCCCTCGAAGCCGAACGGCTTGGTGACGACACCGACCGTCAGCGCTCCGAGCTCGCGTCCCAGCTCTGCGACGACCGGCGCGCCGCCGGTGCCTGTGCCGCCTCCCTCGCCCGCCGTGACGAAGATCATGTCCGCGCCCTTGAGCGCCTCCTTCAGCTCGTCGCGGCTCTCCTGTGCCGCCGCGAGGCCGACCGCGGGATCGGCGCCGGCTCCGAGACCGCGGGTCGCGGCCGAGCCGATGTGGATCTTCACGTCCGCGTCGCAGACCATCAGCGCCTGCGCGTCCGTGTTCACCGCGATGAACTCGACACCCGAAAGTCCGGCGTCGACCATGCGATTGACGGCGTTGGTGCCACCTCCGCCGACGCCGACGACCTTGATCACTGCGAGGTAGTTCCCGGGCGCGTCCTTCGTGCTCATGAGCTTCGAACCTGAACCTTCAGTAGAGGATTGGGGCTGAATTCGGCAACAACGCGGCGGAGCGTACGTGCGCGCAGGCTCGATGTCAACCGGAAGTCGAGGTGCATACCCTCAACCTCTACTAGAGCTTGGTACTGAAGTGAGGACCGGAGCTCCGTCCCCCGACACAGGCCTGCCCGGGATGCTGACGTCGAGGAACGTGGAGCCGGAGGGCAGCATGTAGAGGGCACGCCGCGCGACCGCGACCTTGAGCTTGACGTCCGCACCGTCGCCGAGCAGGAGCTCGACGCCCGAGCGCAGGTGGAACACGAGCGCGCCGCCGGTGTACGACACCGATGCGACGCGGGTTGCGAACCCGCCCGCCAGCCCGGCAGCGCGGGCGGCGGTGGCGGTGCCCGCGGCCGTGAGCTCCGCGCCCACCCGCACAGGGGTGCTCGTCGAGACCCAGATGCGCGGCAGCCGTGGGGCGGCGGTGGCCGGAAGACGCTCGATCACGCGTCCGCGGATCGAGACGAGCCAGCTCGAGGGCCCGCTGCGCAGGACTGCAGCCGGCCGCTCCGGCACGACGGTGACGCGCAGCGTGTGCGGGAAGTCGCGGTCGTAGGTCGCGCGCACGACCGTCGGAAGCGCGTCGACCTTTCGCAACACCGCCGAGCCGTCGAGTCCGACGAGGGAGGCACCGACGAGGGGCGCGAGTGCGTGGTGGACCTGGCGGGCCACCCTCGGCGAGCCGCCCTCGACCTTGATCCGGTCGACGGCGAAGAGCGGCGTCTCGCGTGCGAGGACATAGCCGCCGAGCGCGAGCGCCAGGATGGCGAGGCCGGCCGCAACCGACCGTCGGGTCGGCGCCAGCCGGACGAGCCACGTCCGCGGATGGGCGTGCGGCAGACCCACGCGCCACTGCGGCGCGAGGGTTTCCATGCGCGCGATGGACCGAGCGAGGCGGGCCTTGGTAGGCATGTCTCGAAGTTCGTCGCCGACGCGGGCCCTCCTACAGCTCCGGCAGCTCGAGCTCGCCGAGGAACTCGACCTCGTGCTCGAGCCGGACGCCGAACTGCTCGTGCGCGCGACGCCTGGCCTCGGCCATGAGCGCGATCGCGTCGGCAGTCCTGGCGGCCTCGGCGTTCTCGATGAAGTTCGCGTGCTTGGGCGAGATCTGCGCGCCGCCGATGCGATGGCCCTTGAGGCCGCATGCCTCGAGCATCCGCCCTGCGCTCAGCTCGTGCGCCGGGTTCTTGAAGACGCTGCCGAAGGTGCGCCGGTTCGTCGGCTGCGCCTCCTTGCGGCGCGCGTTGAGCTCGCGCACGTCGGCCTTGATCTCCTCGGGTGGCCGCGGCCGCAGGCGCAACTCGCCGCGCAGCACGACCTGGCCGTGCCTCAGCTCCGAGTGCCTGTAGCTCAGGCCGAGCTCCGCCGGAGTCAGCCAGCCGCTGCCGTCGGCGGTGGCGACGAGCGCGCGCCCGAGCACGCCCGCGAAGTCGCCCCCGTACGCGCCCGCGTTCATCCACACGCCGCCGCCGATGGTGCCCGGGATGGCGCAGGCGAACTCGAAGCCGCCGAGTCCCGCGGCGCGCGCGCGATGGAGAGCGACCGCGTTCGCCGCGCCGCCGCCCGCGCGCAGCACGTCTCCGTCGGTCTCGATCGTCGCGAGCTCCCCGCCGAGCTTGAGGATGAGCGCCTCGACGCCGTCGTCCGCCGCCAGGAGGTTCGAGCCGAGACCGACGACCGAGACGGCGAGCGATCGCTCCCGCGCCCACCACAGGAGCTCCTCCACCTCCCGTTGAGACTCCGGCCGGGCGAAGGCGCGAGCCGGGCCGCCGGTGCCGAGCGTCGTGAACCGTGCGAGCTCGACGCCCTCTTCGATCTTCATGCCAGCGCCTCGAGGATCAGCGGCGCGGCGCGGTCGACGTCGCCGGCGCCGAGCGTGAGGATCGTGTCTCCCGGCCGGGCCCAGCCGGTGACGACTTGGGCCGCATCCTCGAGCTCCGGCGCCCAGCCGATGCGCATGCCGGGTCGAAGCCCGGAGAGCTCGTCGACGATCAGGCGTCCACTGACACCGGCCACGGGCGGCTCCCGTGCCGGGTAGATCTCCGTCACGCACACGCCGTCGGCACGGGCGAGCGCCTCCGCGAAGCCGTGCAGGAGGTGGAGCGTGCGCGAGTAGAGGTGCGGCTGGAAGAGGGCGAGCACGCGTCCGCCGTCGCCGACCGCGGCGATGTCGGCGGCGAGCTCGGCCGGATGGTGCGCGTAGCTGTCGAGCACGGCGACACCGCCCGCCTCCCCCTTCTGCTCGAGCCGCCGGCCGGCGCCGCGGAAGTCGACGATCGCCTCCTCGGCCTCTTCCCGCGGCACACCGGCCAGCTCGAGCGCCGCGACTGCGGCAGCCGCGTTGTGCCGGTTGTGCTCGCCGGGCACCGCGAGATCGACCGTCAGCGGCTCGAGCTCCTCGGCGCGCACCACGTGTGGCACGTCGCGCAGCCATTCCTCGAAGAACGTCTCGAGCTCGGCGCGCGAGACGAACGTCGTGTGGTGGTCGAGGTCGATGTTGAGGAGAACCGCGATCTCGGGTCTCAGCGCGGCGAGCGAGCGGTCCGACTCGTCGCCTTCGACGACGAGCCAGCCGGAGCCGGCCCGTGCGTTGCCCCCGAGCTGCGGCACTTCACCGCCGATGAGGAAGGCCGGGTCGAGCCCGAGGCGGTCGAGGCAGAAGGCGATCATCGCGCTCGTCGTCGTCTTCCCGTGCGCTCCTGCGACGACGATCGCGCGCCGCTGCGCCACGAGCTCCGCGAGGAGGTCGGCGCGCGGGCGCCCCTCGACTCGACCTGCGAACGCGGTCGAGACGTACGCGTCCCAGCCCGACGGCGGCTGCGGCGGCTCCGGAGAGATCTCGACGGCGACATCCTCGAGATGCCGCAGGTACGGCGTCTCGGCCCGGTCCCAGCCCGCGACCTCCGCTCCCCACGCCCGCGCGAGGAGCGCGTAGCCGCTCATCCCGGCTCCGCCGATCCCGGCGATCCAGATCTTCCTACCGCCGAGCGGCTGCGAGGGAGACGAGCTCATCCGCGATTTCCTCCGCTGCGTCGGGCTTCGCGACCGCGCGCATCGCCGCTGCCATCGCTGCGCGCCGGTCGGCGTCGGCGAGCAGCTCCTCCACGACGCGCGGCGCGCTCGCCGCCTCCGACTCGGTCACGACCACTGCGCCGCCTGCGTCGGCGAACCACCGCGCGTTCTTCTCCTGGTGGTCGCCCGTCGCGAAGGCGCCGGGCACGAGCACCGCCGGCAGCCCGGCCGCGGCCAGCTCCCAGACGGAGCCGCCGGCCCGTGCCAGCACGACGTCCGCCGCGCCGTAGGCGACGCCGATCTCGTCCACGAACGGCTCGAGAAGGTAGTCGGGCCGCGAGACGCGGCCGCGCAGGTCCGGGTAGTCGCGCTCGCCGCACAGGTGGATCAGGGCCGGACCGCCCTCGGCCCACGCGTCGAGCGCCAGATCGTTGAGCAGCCGCGCGCCGAGGGAGCCGCCGAACACGAGGACGACGCGTGCCTCCGGTGCGAGCCCGAGCCGGTTGCGCGCCTCGACGCGTGCCACCGGCCGCGAGGCTGCCGGGATCGGCCGCCCGACGGCTCGGTACTTGTCCCCGTGCAGTCCGAGCGGCAGCGCGAGGAAGACGCGCTCGGCCAGCGGCGCAGCGAGGCGATTCGCGAGACCGAGATGCGCATCGGCCTCGGTGAGCGCGCACGGGATCCGGTCGAGCCGTGCTGCGAGGACCATCGGCCCCGCGACGTAGCCGCCGGCGCCGAGCACCGCGTCGGGCCTGCGGCGGCGGAGGATGCGACGACACGCGAGCGGCGCCGCGAGCGCCGTCCCCGCAGCGCGAGCGAGGTCGAGGCCGGGCCGGCGCGGCAGGCCCGAGACGGCGAAGGGGTCGAACTCGTAGCCGTGCTCAGGAACGAGCCGCGCCTCGACGCGATCCGGCGACCCGGCGAACGTCACCAGCCCGTCCCGCCGCCGCAGCGCCTCCGCGACGGCGAGTGCCGGCGCGACGTGTCCGACCGTCCCGCCGGCCGCGATCAGGAACCGCAGCTGCCGCTCGTCCGCCATCGCCACGGGCGATGTTAAGGAGGACGCCCACCCCGGCGAGCATCACGACGAGGCTCGAGCCCCCGTAGGAGACGAACGGGAGCGGGATCCCGGTCAGCGGGGCGAGGCCGATGGCAGCGGCCATGTTGATCGCGGCCTGTCCGCAGACGAGGGCCGTGATCCCCGCTGCGAGCCGCTTCGCGAAGGGATCGCGACAGGCGATCGCGAGCCGCACGCCCGCGTAGGCGAACGCGCAGAAGGCCATGATCACGAGCGTGACGCCGACGAGGCCGAGCTCCTCGCCGACGACGGCGAACATCATGTCGGTGTGGGCCTCGGGGAGGTAGCCGAGCGGCTCGAGCCCCTGCCCCAGACCGCGGCCGAAGATCCCGCCCGAGCCGAGGCTGATCAGCGCCTGCACGTTCTGGAGGCCCGCCCCGGTCGGGTCTTTCCACGGGTCGAGGAAGGTGAGCAGGCGGTCGCGGCGATACGGCGACGACCAGGCGGCGATCGCAGCGAGGCTGAACACGAGGCCGTAGGCGGAGGCGAGCAGCGGCAGGCGCGTGCCCGAGACGAGCAGGATCGCGCCGACGACAAGCAGGAGCGTGAGCGCGGTGCCGAGGTCCGGCTCGACGAGGACGAGACCCGCGAAGAGGAGGACGAGGAGGCCGATCGGCCGTGCGAGCTCCTTCAACGTCTCGGGTGGCTTGCGTCGCGAGAGGTACGCAGCCGTCCAAACGACGACAGCCAGCTTGGCGAGCTCCGAGGGCTGGAAGACGAGCGGCCCGACCGTGATCCAGCGGCGGGCTCCGTTGATCCGGGCGCCCACGGCGAGCACGCCGAGGCAGAGGACGAGCGCCGTCACGACGAGGGTCGGCGCGAACATGCGGATGCGGTCGAGCCGGACGCGCGAGACGAAGAGGAGGAGACCGAAACCGATGATCGCGTAGGTCACCTGCTTCTCGAGGAAGCCGAGCGGGTTGGCGTTGCCGAGGGCGGCGGACCCGGAGCTCGCGCTGTACACCATGACGAGGCCGAAGAGGACGAGGGCCGCCGTGACGAGCACGAGCAGGTTCCACTCGAACTGGAGCCGCTTGGCAGGACGGGTCATGTGAGCTCCTGCACCAGCCGCCGGAAGGTGTCGCCCCGGTCCTCGAAGTTCTCGAACTGGTCGAAGCTCGCGCAGGCCGGCGAGAGCAGGACCACGTCCCCGGGCTCCGCATCGGCGGCGGCGCGCGAGACGGCAGTCGGGAGGTCTCCGCTGCGGACGTACTCGCGGCCGGCGGCGTCGAGCGCGGCGGCGAGCTCGTCGCTCGCGGCCCCGATGAGATAGACGGAGCGGACGCTCTCCGGCAACTCGCCGACGAAGGGCCCGAAGTCCTCGCCCTTGAGCGAGCCGCCGAGGATGAGCCGGAGCGGCGCGTCGTACGCGGCGACGCCACGCCGGGCGGCGGCCGTGTTCGTCGCCTTCGAGTCGTTGACCCAGCGCGCGCCGTGCAACTCGCGGACGAGCTCCAGCCGGTGCGGGACTCCGGGGAACGTGCGAAGCGCCTCCGCGATGGCCTCGTCGGACACGCCGGCGGCTCGCGCCGCGGCGGTCGCCGCAGCCGCGTTCTCACGGTTGTGGCGGCCCGGGATCAGCGGCTCCGCCGGGAGCGGATCGTCGGCGGAGAACTCGATGCCGTCGACCCCGAAGCCACGAGGGACGACCTTCGCGCGCGCCCGCTTGAAGATGCGGAGCTTCGCGGCCCGGTAGGCGTCGAGGCTTCGGTGGCGGTCGAGGTGATCCGGTTCGAGGTTGAGCAGAACGGCGACGTCGCACGCGAGCGTGTGGACGTCCTCGAGCTGGAAGCTCGAGAGCTCGCAGGCGATCCACGACCCGTCCGCGGCGACGAGGGCTGCATCGGTGAGTGCGCGGCCGACGTTGCCTGCGACCTCCACCGGCCGACCGGCGGCGCGCAGGATCGCGCCGAGCAGCTCGGTCGTGGTCGTCTTGCCGTTCGTTCCCGTGACTCCGATGAGGCGCGAGCCGGCGGGCAGCAGCCGGTAGCCGAGCTCGACCTCGCTCCAGACGGGAATGCCGCGCGAGCGCGCGCCGGCGACGAGCGCCGA
>Ga0134128_10008339_pt1 | contig 12470 bp, 2 predicted proteins | sample KB31754_FD_96462 | JGI IMG/M metagenome (GOLD analysis project Ga0134128, IMG submission 96462) | Terrestrial soil microbial communities with excess Nitrogen fertilizer from Kellogg Biological Station, Michigan, USA - KB3-175-4 | ecosystem: Environmental > Terrestrial > Soil > Unclassified ...
ATACAAAAGCGCGCTTGTGGCTTCAGGAACCGGGACAACTTCAAGACTGCCATCTACTTCCATTGCGGCGGACTGAATCTTTACCCGGCTTCAGCTACCCACAAAAAACTCGGATGAATCTGAATTTTCTTTAAAGGGAGAGCTCTGGTTCATTGATGCAAACAATGGACTTATCGGAACGATTTCTACACCATACAAAGAAGAAATTCCTTATTCGCGGTTCGATTAGAGTTTTTTATATATTTTTGGAAAATTTTACTTAAAACGATTCTTTGATGGCTATCGGTGTGGCAGTGGCAATGACGAGATCAACACCGGCAACGACGGCGCGAAGCAGGCTACCTGCCAGATCGGCCGCGATGTTAAAATGTTAACCATCGTCAACGCGGGCGCAATGTATTTGCTGCGACTGATCGGGGGCAGTACTGTCGATCTCAGTGCGACGACGGCGAATGAATGGCCTTGGAATCGGTGTGCGGCACTTTAATACGAATTAGGAGAGAGAAATGATATTTAAAATTGAATCTATAATTAAGTCGAGTCTGCCTTTCTTGTGTGCATTCATTGCGACATCTTTTTATACCGCTGCCGAAGCTCAGGAATTAAATGTACGCAAACCCCAGGTGATCGATGGCTACAGTATCGTTGACTTTGCCATTGCAGGGGATGGTGGTATCTGGTTAATCGAAAAATCGAAAACTAATCAAAGAGTTCCCGAAGTGTTGGTTGAAATAGATTCTTTTGGAAAACAAAAGGAGTACAAAGAAGGACTTACCGCGCCAGCGGGCGATGGAGTACGCATGCTCGCCATCGCGCCAGACGGGAGTGTTTGGTTTCTTGAAGCAGGAAAAATTGGCCGTCGCTCTCCACAAGGAAAAATTGAAGAATTCTCGGTAGCTATCGATGATGATACTAGAATTTCTAGCTTAACCGTAGGGCCTGACGGAAATTTATGGTTTGTGCGGCCTAAATCAATAGGAAAAATTACTCAGGATGGAGTGGTGACACAATATCAGACAGGGAGATTGCCGCCGAGTTTTTTATTGGACATTACATATGGGTTAGATGGAAGCATTTGGTTTACGGACAAAGAGAATCTTGTTGGAAAGATCGCTCAGGATGGTGCCATGAAGGAATTCAAGATTGGCGCTGAAAAGCCCGTTATGCTTGGCAGTATCGTAACTGGGCCTGAGGGAAATATGTGGTTTACTGTGAGGCAAGGGAATAGTATTGGAAAAATTACTCCGCAAGGACTTGTAACTACATATTTTTCTATCATAGGCGGACGCTTTTTTATTCAAGGGTTGGCTGCCGGGCCGGATAATAATATCTGGTATACAGTTCCGCGAAGAAACGTACTTGGAAGGGTAAGTGTGGACGGAAAAGTAAGCGAGTATCCAATTAAGTCTGCGTTTTTGATTAACGACGCAGGAGTGAAAGAAAGTGTGAAGGTGGATAATTTTTATGTATCCAAGATAACATTTTCGCCAAAAGGAGAGCTTTGGTTTCTTGATGAGAAAAACGGCTTTGTAGGCCGTATCGATCCTCCGTACAAGATAGATGAAGGAATATCTGTTCCTATGTATTAAAGATCTTACTCAGAAAATGCGAAGTCCGATTTATTGAAGATAGTCCAGCTCGCAATTCATCACTTTCCTCGGTAAAGTATGGGTTGCCGAAAAGAAAAATGCAATTTATTTGCAAGGAGCTTGGCCTAATTTCGGTTTGCGGCTCCGCCCGATCAAATGCTGCATCATCAAGAAACGTTTGCGGGCAAGCTTGAGCAATCACTATCTAGTGAAATTATGGGCGTTGCGCCGCCATGAAATACAAGGCCGCTCAAAGCGAATTCGCTAAGCTGTTGAAAATGCAGAGGTTTATATGCGGCAGCGCTGTATCAATTAGGCTTATTGCAAAAGAGCGATTCTGACAAAAATTCAGCGACTAATGAATGAATTTCTGGTGTTGTAAAATAAGCACTAGTCATTAAAATATTCCCATAAATTTGCGTGCCAATATGCCATTTCAACCAATAACATCTAAAGACCAGTTTTCTACATTGATGGTTGGACTAGGATTGTCCAAATCAGCGGCCGAGTCGATTTGGGAGTATGCACAACTGTCTCCTGAATTTCAATACATGGTTGAACAAGGCGGATTTAGAATTCAAATTGGTGCTCCAGGTTTGGGGACAACAACAGAGAAGGGCGTTATAACTATTGATGGTAACACTTTGGGTACGCCAAAAGATCTGTTTGTTTCGCTTGCTCACGAAATGGGGCATGCAATCGACCCTGCTGGCCACGCACTTTATTTGCGCCCTGATGTAGAGACAATTAAGCAAGCCGTGAAAATTGGCGAATCGACCGAAGCTGTAGCGATGATGTATGAATACGTTTGCGTCACACAAGCTGCTTCTAACAAGATTCCCGTCAAGATGATAACAACGGTTCCGGCCTCATATTCTGGAACCATAAGTGGCAATTTTAAGAATGCGAATATTGACATCTCAAAATTTGCGGGGCCAATTTCAATGCTTGGCCAATTTCTTCAGCCCTGCATAGATGCAGGTAGTGAGGCAACTTCTACTGACCACCCTAGTTCAAGTAAGGAAATTACTTACGATGACTTATTTGTAAGTCAGTATATATACTATCGTGCTCTTCAGGAGTATAACGAAAAAACTAATACTATATCGAATAATGTAACAAAAATAAATACCAACGAATTGACAAATAAATTTCCGCCCCAAGTGGGCTCGATTTATTCGATCAATAACTGGACAGCCAATATTACGGATGGTAATAAGGAAAATCCTAAAGATGTCGAGACGGATGCCTTATCCGCCCAAGTAAACACAAATGGGGTATTTCTTTGGGAGTATTTATCAAAAACAGTTTTAGGCCAGACTAACCCCTATAGTGTCATACTTTCTGGCTCGCAACCATTGAAGCCTAGTGAACCTCTTCCAACGCCAGTTTCCGTACTTGACATCAATAACGTACCTTCGGTATTGGTTGCCGGTGCACCTCTCGGGGGAGGTGAGGCGAATGTTCCTATATTAAATAATGCAATCATTAATGGAGACGCCGATTCAATTTATGAAGCCGTCGCGGACTGTGCTATTACTTTAGTCGGTAGTTTAAAAGATAATCTCTACTTCGGTGATCCAGACGATAATCCAGAAAAAGTTCAAAATTTGAGTTGGACCGTCACTGGTCAAAGGGTAGTAAGCAACGGCGGAAACACATTAAGTTGGATGAATCATACCAATAATGGGATACTGAGTTACCAGTTTACCTACGGTTTGAATATGAACCCTGTAGGTACTTTGACTATCTCAACTACTGATGCGGGAAATGATAAATACGTTATAAATAACTTTAACATCGCGCTGGCCGGCCAAGGAAAAGGCATCGATGGAATAATTATTCCGAACGCAGTAGCAATTGGTTTTGTCCCGACGTCATCCTCTAGTCCCGCTTTTGGCACACCGCAAAACGTCTCAACCAGTTCCACCGGATCGCAATTCATAGACCTCAGTCTGCTCTATGCGCCAACGACAGCTACAACCTATGATGTCACGGTAACAGGTGCAAATGGATCAGATTTTGCCGTACTGGGTTCAGTCAAGGAACCGCTGGACAACAATAGTTTTTCTATCACGGTTCAACCCGGCCAAAGCAGTGTTTCCTTCGAATTGGTAGACGCTGGTGGTCAATCTCAAGGCCAAACCCTTCAGGTTTCGGCAGTCAAAGCCGGGTCAACAGATAGCAGTGACACAAGTAATGTTGCGACAATTAATTTTGCTGGAGCACCGAGCGCACCCACCCCCAACATCAGCCTCACCGACCTCACCTCCAACCAAGGCACCGGCCAGGTCAACCTCAACGGTGCCCAACTCGTCAGCGGCAGCGGCAATGGCAAGGCCGACACCTGGACCGACCAGAACGGCACCACCTACCAATTTACGCCCAACGTCAACGCCGACATCTACGACGGAAACGGCACCCTCACCATCAGTGGCGGTAGTTTGCCGGCGGGGGATCAACTCACCATCGCCCAATTCAACCTGGGCACGGCAACGACGCCGAACTCCGGGGGCTACCTCGGCCTGAGCCTTCAGGGCCAATTCGCGATGGAAAGCGTCAATGGCACCAACCCCTTCAACACCGGCGGCACCATTTCCAACGCCAGCGCCTCCGGCACCGGTTCAAGCGTGTCGTTCTACCTTGACACTCCCAGTGGCAGCCTGCAGACGCGTACGCTCAACCTGACCTTGAGCGGGGGGGACGCCTCAAAATACCAGGTCGTCGTCGACATCGGCGACAACCCGACGACCTACAACTTCACAGGAAACGTCGCCGCGATAAAAATCCCCGCCGGCGCAGTCAATGTCGCGTGCGACCTGAACTACATCGGCAGCGGCAACACACCTCAAACCGTCAGTCTGACCCTGAGCGCCCCGCAGGGTGCTCCCGCCATCGAAACCAACACCCTCAACCTCAGCACCTACAGCGCAATAAGCACAGGCACGGCCAATTACTACGGTTCCATCAGCGAACCCGGTAACTACCACATCAGCAACGACACCATCACCGTCACAGACAGCAACAAAGTGATTGTCGGCAACGGCACGCCCTCCATCATCGAAGGCGGCGCACAAAACAACGGTGGCAACACCATCTTTGCCGACGCCCAGATCCCGCTTGCCACGGCCCTGGCCAACACCCAGAGCCAAGCCCCCAATACCGTGAGAAACGGCAGCTTCCTCTACACCCAAAACGGCAACAACACCATCGTCGGCGGTGCAGAACCGGACACCATCGCCACCGGCACCGGCAACAACCTCGTCATCCTCGGGGCAGACAGCAGCACCTATGTCGGCGGGCTCGACGTCACCGGCGTCGCCAGCACCTGGTCCATCCAGTCCGCTAGTTCCACTTCCGCCAGCAGCAGCATCGTCGGCGGCAACGTCCAGTTTGCCGCCACGACTGCACCGGCGGCCGGCTACTACGGCAACAGCTTCGTCAACAGCAATGGCGTCACTAATACCGTTGGCGGCGGCAACGACACCATCTACGGTGGCGCCGGCTACAACACCTACTTCCTCTCCAACGGCAACAACTACCTCGACGCTGGCAACGGCGGCGACCTGATCTACGCCGGCACCGGGCAAAACACCATCTTCGCCGGCAGCGGCGCCGACGTCATCCACGGTGCGGGCGGGTCCAGCTACATCGATACCGAAAGCGGTAATGACACCGTCTATCTCGAAGGCGGCCACAATACCGTCTATGGCGGCAGTGGAAACGAAACGATCTACAGCGGCAATGCCTTGAGCGGGCTCGACGGCTTTACCAGCGAAAGCAACGTCATCAATTGCGGCAGCGGTAGCGATGCCGTCTACGGCGCCGGGGGCAACGACACCATCTATGGCGGTTCCGGCACTGCAGTCATCTACGCCGGCAATGGCAACGAAGTGGTCGAGGCCGGCAGCGGCAACACCAACATCTATGGCGGCAATGGTATTGACAGCCTGGTGGGCGGCAGCGGCACCGACGGCATCAACGCCGGTAACGGCGGCACACAGGCAGCGCCGACCACCATCGTCGGCGGCAGCGGCCAAATGGTTATTACCGGCGGTTCCGGCTTCGACATCATTTACGCCGGCGATGGCGGCACGGCGGCTGCGCGGACCAGCGTGCAAGCCGGCAGCGGTGCCACCACCATCTACGGCGGTGCCGGCGTGGATGCGCTCAATGGCGGTGCCGGCAACGATCTCATCTATACCGGTGACGGCGGCACGGCGGCAGCGCCCACCATCGTCGTCGCCGGTAGCGGCGCCACCACCGTCAACGGCGGTGCCGGCGTGGATTCCATCCGCGGCGGTGCCGGCAACGACATCCTCAATGCCGGTGATGGCGGCCTGGCAGGCGCGCCCACCAAAGTCACCGCCGGCAGCGGCGCCACCACCATCAACGGCGGCGCCGGCGTGGACTCCATCACGGGCGGCACCGGCACAGACGTGCTCAATTCCGGCGACGGCGGTACCGCAGCGGCTTACACCACCGTCAAGGGCGGCTCGCAAGGCAACGACACCCTGGCCGCAGGCCTCGGTTACGCCAGCCTGGTTGGCGGCGCCGCCACCAACACCTACCAGATCGAAGCGGGCGGCGGCACCACCACCATCTCCAGCACCCACGCCAGCGACACCCTGGTATTCGGCGCGGGCCTGGGCGTCGGCGACCTGGCCGGCATCACCCAAAGCGGCGCCAGCACCGTCCTGAACTTCAACGACGGTACCAGCGTCACCGTCGTCGGCACCAACCTGACCCAAGCCACCTTCGGCGACGGCACAACGGCCACCTTCGCGCAGCTTCTTTCGAACCAATTCACCGCCAACGGCGTGACAGAAAGCGCCGTCAGCACCACGCTGCCCCAGGCCAGCGGCAGCGCCACCAACACCCTCAACCTCTACGGCAGCGCAGACCTCGTCGGGCAGGGCAACAACGTCAACGACATCATCATCGCCAACGCCGGCTATGACACCCTGATCGCCGGCACGGCCAACAACACCCTGGTCGGCGGCGGCAGCGGTGGCGGAGCGGAAGTCTATGAAGTGCAATCCGTATCCGGCACCGTCACCACCATCAACGCCAGCACGCAAGGCGACACGCTAGTCTTTGCCACCGGCACCACCCTGGCCAATCTCTCAGTCAGCACCGCCACCGATGCCAACGGCAACCTGGATGTCACAATCCAGAACAGCCAGGGCGGCGAAGTGGTCGTCAATGGCGTGCTCAACAGCAGCGCCAATGGCGGCGACGGCAGCAGCACCCTGCTCGATACGCTGGCCTTCGCCAACGGCAGCAGCGCATCACTAAGCCAACTCATCTCCCAACTGACCACGGGCGCGACCGCAGCCACGTCCGGCAGCAGCGTCACGCTGGCAGGCGGCCTGCAAAACATGACGCTCAAGGCCGCCAACATCGCCGCCACGGGCAATGACCTGGACAACGTCATCACCGCCGGCGGCAGCAACGACACCCTGATCGCCGGCAGCGGCAGCGCCACCCTGAGCGGTGGCGGATTCGGCAACACCACCTACGAAATTGGCACAGGCAGCGGCGATGTCAGCATCACCAACAGTAGCGCCACCGACACCCTCGTGCTGGGCAGCGGCATCACCGAAAGCGACCTCACCACCACAAGCGCCACGGTCAACGGCCAGACCGTGACCACGCTCAGTGAAAGCCAGGGCGGCACAATCACAATCCAGGGCGCGCTGGCCAACATCAGCTTCGCCGACGGCAGCAGCGCCACGCTGACCCAACTGCTGGCCCCTTCCTATACCAAGGGCAGCACAACCTACTCGCAAGTCAGTGCCAGCGCCGGCAACGGCATCACCACCCTCGCCCTGACCGGCAGTGCGGACATCACCGGCACAGCCAACAACGGCAACATGACCCTGATCGCCAACGCTGGCATCGACACACTCGTGGCCGGCAGCGGCAGCGACACCCTGGTCGGCGGCGGCATCACGGACGACTACGTCATCGCCGCCGGCAGCCAGACCACCACGATAGCGAACAGCAGCCAGTCCGACGCCATCAGCTTCGGCACCGGCGTCACGGCATCAGACCTGAGCGCGAGCGAATCCACGGTCGGCGGTGCCGAAGTCATCACGCTCACCAACAGCCTGGGCGGCACAGTCAACATCGAGGCGGGCAACGGGCAGCAAGTCGACACGATCCTCTTTGCCGACGGCAGCACCGCATCGCTGGGCGCCATCCTGGCCCAAAACACCACCGGCGCTTCGGCGGCCACGTCGGCCGTGGATATCGCCTTGCCCGAAGGCATCCAGAACATGCAATTGACGGGCAGCACCAGCATTACCGTCACCGCCAATGAACTGGACGACGTGATCACCGCCAATGCCGGCAACGACACCCTGGTGGCGGGTGCAGGCGACGACACCCTGGTCGGCAGCACGGGCAGCACCACTTACGACTACGCAGCCGGCGACGGCAACCTCGTCATCCGGAACAGCAGCGCGAACGACGTGCTGGTGCTCGACAGTTCCCTCCCGGAAAACACCATCGCGGCCGCCAACGCGGTCGTCAACGGCCAGGCCGTGGTCGAACTGACAACAGGCCAAGGCCAGACCATCACCATTGCGGGCGGCTTGGGCCAGGTCACCTTCGGGGACGGCTTCACGGCCACTATGTCCGAACTGCTGGGAGACGGTTATACCGACACTAACAACAGCACCACCTATTCCAAGGTCAGCACCACGGCAGGCGCCGGCATTACCACGCTGGCGCTGACCGGCAATGCCAGCATCATCGGCACCGCTAATGGCGGCAACGACACCTTGATCGCCAACAGCGGCAACGACACCCTGGTGGCCGGCGCCGGCAAAGACACCTTCATCGGTGGCGCGGGCGATACCACCTACTCGATGGCGGCAGGCTATGGCGCCGCGACGATTGAAGGCGCAGGAAGCGACGACACCATCGCCTTTGGCACCGGCGTGAGCGCAAGCAATGTGTTCTTCGTGGAAACGAAGGCCAGCGACGGCTCGGTCAATTTGCTCATCGCAAACACCCAGGGCAATACCGTCACCGTCACCGACTACACGCCCGGCATGGCCGACACCATTGCGTTTGCCGGCGGCCAGACCGAATCCATCCAGGCCATCCTGGCACAGAGCACCACCGGCCTCGGCGCTGCCACTTCAGCGGTGAGCGTGTCCTTGCCCGAAGGCATCCAGAACATGACCCTGACCGGAACAGGGAGCGTGGTTGCGCAAGCCAACGACGAAGCCAACGTCATCACCGCCAACAGCGGCAACGACACCCTGATAGCCGGAACCGGCAGCGACACCCTGGTCGGCGGCAGCGGTGCCACCACCTATGTGGTCAGCGCAGGCGACGGCAACATCACCATCAACAACAGCGCAGCCCACGACACGCTTCTGTTCGACAATAGCATGAGCGAAGCCGCACTCACGGCCACCAGCGCCACGATTAACGGCCAAACCGTCGTCACCATTACCAACGCAGAAGGCGGCACCATCACCCTCAACGGCGGGGCACTCAACCAGCTCAGCTTCGCCGACGGCAACATCACCCTGGCACAATTGCTGTCCGGCTCCTACACGGTGGGCAGCACGCTCTACTCGCAAGTCAATGCCACGGCGGGTAGCGGCGTCACCAACGTCATCCTGACCGGCAGCGCCGACATCAGCGCCACCGGCAACAGCCTGGCCGACACCCTCGTCGCCAATAGTGGCAACGACACCCTGATCGCCGGGGCGGGCCCGGCCACCCTGGTGGGCGGCGCCGGCAACGACACCTTTGTCGTCAACAGCACCGGCGACGTCATCAGCAAAGCTGCCAATACCGGTAACAACACCGAAATCAGTTCCGTCCCGGTGACCCTGGCCGCCAACCTGCAAAACCTGACCGGCAGCGGCACCAACGCCATCATCCTGACCGGCAATAGCGGCAACAACGTCATCACGGCCAATGGCAGCAACGACACCCTGGTCGCCGGAAGCGGCAACGACACCCTGGTTTCCGGCCTCACCGGCATCGACAGCCTGGTGGGTGGTGCCGGCAACGACACCTTCGTCGTCAACAACATCGGCGACGTCATCAGCGAAGCCGCCAACAGCGGCAACAACACCGAAGACGCCTCAGTGTCGGTAACGCTGGCCAACAACGTCCAAAACCTCACCGGCATCGGCACCGGCAACCTCTACCTCACCGGCAACAGCCTGGCCCACAACGTCATTACCGCCAACAATGGCAACGACACACTATTCTCCGGCAGCGGCGTCGACACCCTCATCGGCGGGGCTGGCAATGACATGTTCGTCGTCACCAATGCCGCCAGCGTCATCGTTGAAGCTCCCAATAACGGCAGCAACCTGGAAAAGACCTCCGTCTCGGTCACCCTGGCGGCCAATGTGCAAAACCTCACCGGCTTTGCCGGCGGCAACCTCACCCTGACCGGTAACAACCTGGCCAACGTCATCACCGCCAACAACGCCAACGACGTCCTGATCGCAGGAACCGGCCTGGCAACCCTGGTGGGTGGCAGCGGCACCGACGTCTTCGTGGTCGACAACAGCAGCGATGTCATCACCGAAGCCGCAACCAACACCGCCAGCATCGTACAAAGCAAGGTCAGCTATGTCTTGCCCGCCAACCTGCAAACCCTGACCGGCATCGGAACCAATGCCATCACCCTGACCGGCAACAACCTGGCCGACACGCTCACCGCCAACAGCGCCAACGACACCCTGGTGGCCGGAAACGGCAGCACCACCCTGGTGGCCGGCACCACCGGCACCGACAGCCTGGTTGGCGGTACCGGCAACGACACCTTCGTCGTCAACAATACCGCTGACATCATCAACGAAGCCACGGCCAACACCGCCAGCATCGTGCAGAGTAACGTCAGCTATGTCATGCCCGCCAACCTGCAAACCCTGGTCGGCATCGGATCCAATGCCATTACCCTCACCGGCAACAGCCTGGCCGACCTTATCGTGGCCAACGGCAACAACGACACCCTGGTCGCGGGAAGCGGCAACGACACCCTCGTTTCCGGCATCGTTGGCACCGACAGCCTGGTCGGCGGTGCCGGCAACGACACCTTTATCGTCAACAACATCGGCGACGTCATCAGCGAAGCCGCCAACAGCGGCAACAATACCGAAGACGCGTCGGTGTCGGTAACGCTGGCCAACAACGTCCAAAACCTTACCGGCATCGGCACCGGCAACCTCTACCTCACCGGCAACAGCCTGGCCCACAACGTTATTACCGCCAACAATGGCAATGACACGTTATTCTCCGGCAGCGGCATCGACACCCTCATCGGCGGAACCGGTAACGATACATTCGTCGTCACCAATGCCGCCACCGTCATCCAGGAGGCACCCAACAGCGGCAGCAACCTGGAAAAGACCTCTGTCTCGGTCACCTTGGCGGCCAATGTGCAGAACCTCACCGGCTTCGCCAGCGGCAACCTGACCCTGATCGGCAACAACCTCAACAACACCATCACCGCCAACAGCGGCAACGACCTGCTGGTTGCCGGTAGCGGCGCCGACACCCTGGTCGGCAGCACCGGGGCCGACGTGCTGGAAGGCGGCAGCGGCAATGACGTCATGAACGACAGCAGCGGCGCCAACGCCATGATCGCCGGCAGCGGCAACGACAGCTTGAACGCGGGCAGCGGTGCAGCCTTTTTGGCAGGCGGCACCGGCAACGACGCCATCACCCTGGGCAGCGGCCAGGCCGTGGTTGCCTTCAACAGCGGCAACGGCCCGGCTGCCATCACCGCCGGCAGCGGCAGCAACACCAGCGACGTGCTGTCCCTGGGTGGCGGCATCGCCTATGCCAACCTTAGCTTCAGCAAGAGCGGCAACAACCTCATCCTGAACACGGGCGGCAACAACGCCATCACCTTCAACAACTGGTACGGCGGTTCGGCCAACCAGAACTTCGTCACCTTGCAGGTGATCGAGCAGGCGGCGGCAACCTACAGCGCCACATCGAGCAACCCGCTCTACAACAGCGAGGTGGAAACCTTCAGCTTCACGTCGCTGGTGGCGGACTTCAACGCGGCGCTGGCCGCCAACCCCGGCCTGACGAGCTGGAGCTTGTCGAACACCTTGTTGAACGACCACCTCGCCAGCAGCAACACGGCAGCCCTGGGCGGCGACCTGGCTTATTACGACGGCTTGAACGGCAACCTGACGGGGTTGAACCTGGCGACGGCGGCCACCACCTTGCAGGGCAGCGGGTTTGGCAGTATGGCGCAGACTGTTGATGCATGGAGCGGGGTTAGTGGCGGGGCGAATAAGCTGCACTAAGGCTTGCGCAGCAGGGCGGCCCTGGCTTCATCCGGCCGGGACCGCCCATCGTTTGAAAATTGGGGAAGCAACACATGCAACAGAATCAACCGGCCGGCGGCGCACAACCCGGCCAACCACGGGTCTTGTCGCCCGACGCCCTCGATTTCGCACCGGGGCTGTTATCCATCCAGGAAAGTCCGCCGGCACGCCTGCCGCGCGTTGTGCTGTACCTGGTGTGTGGTTTGTTTGTCATCCTGGCTTGCTGGTCCGTCTTCGGCAAGCTCGATATCGTCGCTTCTGCGGAAGGCAAGCTGGTGCCGCAAAGCTACGTCAAGATCGTGCAACCGGCCGATGCGGGTATCGTGCAGGACATCCTGGTCAGGGAAGGGGAGCACGTGGTGGCCGGCCAGGTACTCATGCGCATGGACGCCAAGGATGCCCTGGCCGACCAGAAGACCGTGCAGACCGAGCTGGCGCTGCGCTCGCTGCAATTGCGCCGCATCGACGCCGAATTGGGCAGCCGGGCGCTGGTGAAGCAGGCCGGTGACCCGGACGACCTGTTCCGCCAGGTGCAGGCGCAATACGACGACCGGCG
>Ga0134128_10008340_pt1 | contig 12469 bp, 13 predicted proteins | sample KB31754_FD_96462 | JGI IMG/M metagenome (GOLD analysis project Ga0134128, IMG submission 96462) | Terrestrial soil microbial communities with excess Nitrogen fertilizer from Kellogg Biological Station, Michigan, USA - KB3-175-4 | ecosystem: Environmental > Terrestrial > Soil > Unclassified ...
CATTGTTTGCCGCGACCGACGCCCTCGGCGAGGTCCTGCCGCCAATGGGTGCCCAGATCGGCCGCGTCATGGGTTCTTACGCGCATGTGATCGATGTTGGCTGAGTTGCGGCCCCTTGCCTCCCTTCTCCCCTTGCGGGAGAAGGTGGCGCGGAGCGCCGGATGAGGGGTGAGCCACGAGCTCAGAGTTTGTGGTCGACCCCTCATCCGTCTCGGCCAAACGGCCGATCCACCTTCTCCCGCAAGGGGAGAAGGAAGAAAGGGTGGCATTGCGCAAACGAGAACATGAACCCGGCCTCTCTCATCTCCGCGTCAATATCGGTGGGGATTTTTATCTCGGTCCCGGCCGCGCCGATCTGATGGAACTGATCGCCGAGACGGGATCGATTTCGGCTGCCGGCAAGCGCATGGGCATGAGCTACAAGCGGGCATGGAGCCTCGTGCAGGCGCTGAACGAGGGGTTTGGCGCGCCGCTGGTTGAGGCCAGCCGCGGCGGGGCGGGGCAGGGCGGGGCGCTGCTCACGGCCAACGGCGCCGAAGTGCTTCGCCGCTACCGCAACATGCAGGCAAAAACGCGCGAGGCGATCGCCACCGACGTGGCCGGGATTGCAGCGCTGATGACCGATATGTCACATAAGAAATAACGGTTTGCCGGCCTGGGCGCCTTGTTCTACAAACCTCGATAGCTTCTTTAGAACATATCGGGGAAAATTCATGCGCTTCAAACAATACGCCCTTGCGGGCCTCTTGGTCGCGCCGGCGCTTTTGCTCGGCTTTTCGGTTGCGGCTGAGGCCGAGACCGTGTCGCTCGCCGTCGCCGCCAATTTCGCCGACGCTGCCAAGGTGATCGGCGTGGCGTTCAAGGCCAAGACCGGCAACGACGTGACGATCAGCTCGGGCGCGACGGGTGCGCTTTATACGCAGATTTCGCAGGGCGCGCCGTTCGAGGTGTTCCTGTCCGCCGACAGCAAGACTGCGAAAAAAGCCGTAACCGAAAAATTCGGCGTCGAGGGCACCGAGTTCACCTATGCAGTGGGTAAGATCGTGCTGTTTTCCGACGATGCGGCGCTGGTGAAAGGTGCCGATACGCTGAAGACCGGCAAGTTCGACAAGATCGCCATCGCCGATCCGAAGACGGCGCCCTATGGCGCGGCGGCGGTCGAGGCGATGAAGAAGCTCGGCGACTATGATGCGCTGGCGCCAAAACTCGTCATCGGCACCTCGATCGCCCAGGCCTACCAGTTCGTCGACAGCAAGAACGCCGAACTCGGCTTCGTCGCCCTGAGCCAGGTGATCAAGCGCACCGACGGCTCGCGCTGGGAAGTGCCGCAGGAAGATTACACCCCGATCACCCAGGACGCCGTGCTGCTGACCCCCGGCAAGGACAGCCAGGCTTCGAAGGATTTTCTGGCGTTCCTGAAGAGCGATGATGGCGTGAAGATCATCGAGGGATTTGGCTATGGCGTGGGGAAGTGAGGCACGGTGTTGGGTTAGGTGGGCGTCCGCGGACTCTGAGCTTGTGGCCCACCCCCACCCTTGATCCCTCCCCTCAAGGGGGAGGGAGACGATGGAACCGCAGGTGCAATTGGTTCGGTTGGTCGCGAGTGATGCCGCAAGCTCCCCTCCCCCTTGAGGGGAGGGTGGCGGCAGCCGGGTGGGGGTGGGCATCCGACAGTGATGTTATGCCCGGTGCTCCCAATAGGAGCAAAAGAGCCGCACATGTCCCTCGATGATCTCCTGCCGCCGATCACCCTGACGCTGTCGCTCGCGGCCATCACCGCGTTTCTGCTGCTGCTGGTCGGCGTGCCGATTGCCTGGGGGCTCAGCCGCTGGCGATGGTCGGGGCGGGAGGTGGTGGCGGCGATTGTGGCGCTGCCGCTGGTGCTGCCGCCGACGGTGCTTGGCTTTTATCTGCTGCTGATGCTGGGGCCGAATGGGCCGGGCGGGGCGCTGGCCGGCCTTTGGGGCGGGCGGACGCTGGCGTTCAGTTTTCCGGGGCTCGTCATCGGCTCGGTGATCTATTCGCTGCCGTTCATGGTGCAGCCGGTACGCAATGCCTTCGAGGCGATCGGCGAACGGCCGCTTGAGGTTGCGGCGACGCTACGGGCGGGGCCATGGGACCGGTTCGTCACCGTGGCGCTGCCGCTGGCGCGCGCTGGCATCCTCTCGGGTGCGGTGCTGGCGTTTGCCCACACGGTCGGCGAGTTCGGCGTGGTGCTGATGATCGGCGGTAACATTCCGGGCAAGACCAAGGTGCTGTCGCTGGCCATGTACGACTATGTCGAAGGTCTGCAGTGGGGCGAGGCGCATGTGCTCGCGGCTGGAATGGTGGTCTTCTCGTTCGTCGTCATCGCCGCGACGATGCTGCTCGAACGGCGGCTCAGGCGCGTGGCGCAGTGAGAGGTCTCTCGGTCAGCTTTGCGGGGCAGCGGGGCGGTTTTGCGCTCGATGCCGGGTTCGAGGCGCCGGGTAGCGGGGTGACGGCGCTGTTCGGGCCGTCGGGGTCGGGCAAGACCAGCGTATTGCGCGGTATCGCGGGCCTCGAGCGGTTTACCGGGCGTTGCGTGCTTGGCGATGAAGTGTGGCAGGACGATAAGATCTTCCTGCCGGCGCATCGGCGGGCGGTGGGCTATGTGTTTCAGGAGGCGAGCCTTTTTCCGCATCTGACGGTGCGGAAAAATCTCGAATTCGGCCTCAGGCGAACGCAAGTCAAGCCGACAATCGGCTTCGATGAGGCTGTCGCCTTGCTCGGGCTCGATCGGCTGCTGGCGCGGGGGCCGGATACGCTGTCGGGCGGCGAGCGGCAGCGGGTGGCGCTCGGGCGGGCGCTGTTGAGCCAGCCAAAACTGCTGCTGCTCGATGAGCCGATGTCGGCGCTCGATCGCGACGCGAAGGATGAAATCCTGCCTTATTTCGAAGGGCTGCGCGGCGCGCTGTCGCTCCCGGTGCTGCTGGTGACGCACGATATCGCCGAGGTTGAGCGGCTGGCCGACCATCTCATCCTGATGCGGAACGGGAGTGTTTCCGGCGCCGGGCCGCTCAACGATATGCTGGTCGGTGGTGCGCTCGGGTTGAAGACGGCGCGAGAGGCCGCGTCGGTGCTGCGCGGCACGGTCGCCGGCTATGATGCGGATGACGGGCTTAGTGTGATCGGTGTGGGCGGGCAACGTTTGCTGATCGCCGGGCGGGCGGGGGAGCCGGGGGCGGCGGTTCGTGTGCGCATCGCGGCGCGGGACGTTAGCCTTGCGGCGGAAAAGCCGTCGGCGACCACAATCCTCAATATCTTGGCCGTGACGATTGCCGCGATCGAGCCGGTGTCGGAGGCCGAGGCCATCGTGACGCTAAAACTTGGCGACGATACCATGCTGGCTCGCGTGACGCTGCGTTCGGTACGGCAATTGGGGTTGCAGGCTGGGCAGGCGGTTTTTGCGCAGGTGAAGGGTGTGTCGCTGGTGGCGGGGGCAAACGGCTAGCCACGCGGGCCACCGATGCCCAGTTCCCCACCTCATGGTGAGCTTGTCGAACTATGGGCCGCAAACGCCGTGCCCGCCCTCGTGGTTCGACAGGCTCACCATGAGGGCTACGAGGGGCAGGACGACGACTTGGCCGTGGTTTCTGTGCGGGTTTGGCGGGCACCGTTCTTCCTTCTCCCCTTGTGGGAGAAAGTGCCCGGAGGGCGGATGAGGGGTGGGCCACGAACTCAGGCTCCGCCGCTCATCCCTCATCCGTCTCGGTCCTTCGGCCCGATCCACCTTCTCCCACAGGGGGAGGAGGAAGGCGGCGGCCAGGCGGTGTGCTTCTACAGCCTTAGCAATTCCACGAAGCGGCCCAGCGTTTCCCCCAGCCATGCCCGCTTCTTTTTCTTCAATTCGCCGAGCAGGGCGTTTTCGAGTTCGGTCCAGTTTTCGGCGAGCAGCGAGCGGATGCGTTCGCCGCGCTCGGTGAGGGCGATGCCAGGTGCGAGGTCGGGACCGATGGCACGGCGGGAGATGAGGTCGCGTTCGGCCAGGCGCACCAGCCTTATGTCGACAGCCGCGCGGGACAGGCCCAGTTCCTCCACGAGTTGCGCCTCGGTGGCCCCATGCTTGGCCGAGAGCACGAACAGCACCGCGTCGTCACCGGGTTCGAGTCCGCGCTCGACGAGCGGCACGAGCAGCGCCTGATGTGCGAGCTGCCCGGCTTCGATCAGCCGATAAAGGGTTGAACTCGCACTCGGTTTTGACATGGGCGGGAAAATAGTCCGAACTCCGTCCTGGGGCGACCGCCCACCAATCCTATCGTTAATCCAATGGCCGGCGCGACCGGAAATCGAGCGATGCAATCTGGCGCGGCCCGGTGCATTGTTCGCTGTTGGCGAATAAGCTATCGCTGATTTCAACGAATTTTGGGACGGAGACGACGATTGGCTCAGGACCTTGCGCGCATCCGGGCCTTCGTTCAGGTCTTCGATTCCGGCGGTTTTTCGGCGGCGGCGCGGCAGTACGGACGCTCCAAGGCGCTTCTGAGCAAATACGTCACGGACCTCGAGGACTATCTCGGCGTGCGGCTGATGAACCGCACGACCCGCAAACTGTCGCTGACCGAGGCGGGCGAGGCTTATTACCGGGAGTCGAGCCAGCTCCTGCAGCAGCTCGATGACCTCGACGCCGCGATCTCCGACCAGACGAGCGCGCCGCGCGGGCTGCTGCGCGTTTCGGCGCCACGCAATTTCGGCGAGCGGACGCTGGCGCCGGCGATCTTCGAGTTCCTCAAGAAATTTCCCGACGTGTCGCTCGATCTGAGGCTTGAGGATCGTTACGTCGACCTCGTCGATGAGGGTGTGGATGTGGCGCTCCGCATCTCGACGATGACGGATTCCTCGCTGATCGCGCGAAAAATCGCCGATATGCGGATCGTCATTGCCGGCGCGCCTTCGCTGATCGCTCGGGTTGGCACGCCGAAATCACCCGAAGCGCTGCGCGGGCTGCCCTGCATCATCGATACCAATCTCCAGGGGCAGGCGAACTGGCGGTTCGTCGAGGACGGCAAGACGGTCTCGGTGCATGTCTCGGGGCCCGTCCGCGTCAATTCGCCGCTGGCGGCGTTACAGGCAGCAACAATGGGTCTCGGCTTTGCCGCAATGCCGAGCTATCTCGCTGACCCGGCAATTGAATCGGGCGAGCTGGTTTCCGTACTCGAAGATTTCGTTCCGGCGGGGCAGACGCTGCAGGCAGTCTATCCGCACCGGCGGCACCTCGCGGGGAAGGTCAGGGCGCTGATCGACCATCTGGTCGGCTGGTTCGAGAGCCATCCGCTACCCTGACCGGGGTCGTTTAGGGATTGGGGCCAAAGGCCGATGCGTCGTTTCGCTGCCGCGCTTGCCGTCGCCCTTGCCCCGCTCGCCGCCTTCGTTGCCCCGGCTTTTGCCCATCCCCACATCTTCATCGACGCGAAGGCTACGATCGTTTTCAACGACGCGGGTGACGTGACGGGGATCAAGCACCAATGGACGTTCGACGAGGCGTTTTCGGCGTGGTCGATCCAGGGGCTCGACACCAACAATGACGGCGTGACCTCCGAGCAGGAATTGCAGCCGCTGGCCGACGAGAACATGAAGGGCCTTGGGGCCTACAACTACTACACTTCGGCCGGCGAGCCCGGCCAGCCGGACCTCACCTTCCACCACATGCCCAATCCGCGGCTCGACTATGCCAACCAGCAGACGACGCTGCGGTTCGGCATCGAACTCGACAAGCCCCACCATATCCAGAAGGTGCTCGAGATCGGCATCGACGATCCCGAATACTACGTCGCGATCACCTTTGCCGGCCCGCAGGCGATCACGCTCGAAAACGCGCCCGCGGGCTGCAGCGCGGTGCTCAACCCGCCCAAGGATATTCCGGCCGATCTCGCCAACAAGCTGATGTCGATCGGCGCGGATGTAGTGAAGCTGCCGCCCGATCTCGAAGCGGCGATGCGCGGCATGCAGGGTTCCATTGATGTCAAATGCGACTATGCCGTCGCCGGGCCAAAGCAGAACCCGACAGCGCAGCAGGTCAACGCCGGCAATGCCACGACGGCGGTCGACGCGGCCAATGCGATGGGCTCGGCCACGGTGGCCGGGAACTCGTCGAGCGCCATTCCGACGGCGCGACCGATCCCGTTTGGCGGGCCGCCGCGCGAGCTCGGCCTGTTCCTGCCGGACAACCCGGTGGTGAAGTGGATCATCGACGAGCAGAAGCAGTTCTACCAACTGCTGACCAACGCCATGACCCAGCTCAAGACCGATAACCGGGCGTTCTGGGTGCTGGGCACGCTGAGCTTCCTCTACGGCATTTTCCACGCCGCGGGGCCGGGGCACGGCAAGGTGGTGATCTCGTCCTATGTGCTCGCCAATGAGCGGCAGTACCGGCAGGGCATCTGGCTCAGTTTCATCTCGGCGATGCTGGCCTCGCTGGTTGCGGTGGTCTTTATCCTGTTCTGCGCCTGGGTGCTCGACCTCACCGGCGACGCGATGGGCAACGCCGCCAACTGGATCGGCATCGGCTCCTACCTGATGATCGCAGTGCTCGGCATCTGGCTGATGATCCGGCACATTTTTGGCATCGGCCATCATCACCATGACGGAGCGCCGGCCGACGATCGCCGCGACCGGGCCATCGCGCGGCGGCATCTTTATGCCGAGGATGAGGACGATGACCACGATCATGGGCATCACCACGATCACGGGCATGCCCATGCTCACGAGGTGCCACTTCGCCGGGGCTTGCCGCAGCAGGAAAATCTGCTGGCGCGGGCGTTCGAGACATCGTCACGGGCTACGCTGAAGCGGGGTGCGGCCGCGCCGGCTTATGCTTATGCGGACGGAGCAGAGGACGACTTCGACGACGGGCGCGACTACCACGACCACGAACATGACGAGCACGCCCACACCCACGTCGCCGTCACGCCGGATCAGATCGGTCATGGGGGCTGGCGCGAGTCGCTGAGCGTGGTGCTGGCCATCGGCCTCAGGCCCTGTTCGGGTGCGCTGGTGGTTTTGGTATTTGCGCTGTCGCAGGGCGTGCTCTGGGCCGGTGTCGCCTCGGTGTTTTTGATGGGCGTCGGCACCGCCATCACCGTTGCGGCGCTCGCCACCCTTGCCATGACCGCCAAGGGGTTGGCCGGGCGGTTGACCGGCGGCCGGCCGGGACTCGCCAGCACGCTGGTCTGGTGGGGCCAACTCGCCGCGGCGTTCGCGGTGTTTGCACTCGGGATATTGCTGACGGTCGCCAATCTTTGGGGCTGAGAGCTTGCGAAGTCTTTTCTTGGTCGCGTGCTCAAAACGCAAAACCGGTGACCACTTTTGCCGAGCACGCGAAGTCTTTTCATGGTCGCGTGCTCGAAACGCAAAACCGGTGACCACTTTTGCTGAGCACGCTCCAAAGCCAGTATTCGTGCTGCAAAGTGATGCAAATCGGTAACGCGGCGGCGGCTTTCTTTATGCCGGAGACAACAGACATTCCCCTCGTCTTGCGGTTATGCCGTAGTCTTCGTTGCCTTTTGAGGGCACCGATAAAAATCTGGAGGGGATTTTGGTGAAATCGCTGATGATCGCGGCTGCGCTTTGCGCGGCTTTTAGTCTTTCTGCTCCGGCGGCGCAGGCCGCCACGTCGAAACTGACCGATGTGCAGATCTACTGCACGTTCTTCTCGTGGACGTCCAAGTGCGCCAAGCCGGCCGCTCCGGTGAAAGCCGTGGCCGCCAAGCCGGCGAAGGTCGCCATGGCGAAGCCTGCGGCCCCCAAGGTTGGGCTGAAAGTCTATTCGTGCGTGCCTGCCGCCAAGGGCAAGGCCTATCTCTACGAGTGCGTCTGGAAGTAACTTGGTCGGGGGGCGGGGCGCCATCCGCTCCGTCCCTTGCGACCACGTGTGACTTGCACCCAAGGCATCAAAGGTTATGGTCGCGCCGCAAATAAACGAGCGGTCCGCGAATGCCCGATGTCAAACCCCCCGATCATCCTCAGATCAAGCCGCAGAAAGTCGGCGTGCTGCTGCTCAATCTGGGCACGCCGGATTCCACCGATTTCTGGCCGGTGCGGCGGTATCTCAAGGAATTCCTCTCAGATAACCGGGTCATCGAGGTCAATCGCCTCGTCTGGTGGCTGATCCTCAACGGCATCATCCTCAATGTCCGCCCGCAAAAAAGCGGACACGCTTACGCGAAGATCTGGGATCGCGAGGCCAATGACAGCCCGCTGCGGGTGATCACCAGGCGGCAGGCGGAAAAGCTTGGGTCGGCACTCGCCGACAAACCCGATGTGATCGTCGATTTCGCCATGCGCTACGGCAATCCCTCGACCGAATCGAAGATCAGGGCGCTGCAGGAGGCGGGCTGCCAGAAAATCCTGCTGGTGCCGCTCTATCCGCAATATTCGGCAACGACGATCGCGACGGCCAACGACAAGGCGTTCGATGTGCTCAAGACCATGCGCTGGCAACCGGCGGTGCGGACGGCGCCCGCCTATTACAACGATCCGCTCTATATCGAGACGCTGGCCAGGAGCATCGACGAGGGGGTGAAGGCGCTCGATTTCGAGCCCGACCTCGTCATCACCTCCTATCACGGCATGCCGATCGAATACCTGATGAAAGGCGACCCCTACCATTGCGACTGCATGGCGACGACGCGGTTGGTCCGGGAATATCTCGGCTGGCCCAAGGAAAAGCTGCTGGTCACGTTCCAGAGCCGGTTCGGCCGAGACGAGTGGCTCAAACCCTATACGGCCGAAACACTCATGGAATTGCCCAAGCGCGGCATCAAGAAAATCGCGATTTTGGCGCCGGCATTTTCGGTGGATTGCATCGAAACGCTGGAGGAAATCGCCATCACCGGCCGCGAGCAGTTCATGTCGGCGGGCGGCGAGCACTACGCCTACATCCCCTGCCTCAACGACACCCCCGGCGGCATGGCGGTGATCGAGAACATGGTGCGGCGGGAATTGGGGGGGTGGGTGTAGGGAAGGCAGGGTGTTGCCACGATGCTCTCTCCCCCTTGCGGGAGAGAAAGCAGTTTCTTGGGTTTAGCTGCGCCCTTTTGCGCAGTTAAATCCTTAGAAACTGCCAGAGAGGGGCTATCTGGCCCCAGTCTCAGCCGCCTTGAGGATCGTTGCAGCAACGCCGTCAGGATTATCGAGTATGTCGTTATTCCAGAAGCGTAGCGTATGGAATCCCGCCGCGGCGAAGCATTTGTCGCGCTCGACATCGCGTGCCGCACCAGAATGCTGCCCACCATCCGCTTCCACGATCAGCTTGGCTTCGAAGCAGACGAAGTCGGCGATGTAACCTTCGATGGGCACCTGCCGCTTGAATTTCAGGCCGCCGAGGCGATGTGCTCTGAGCAACTGCCACAACCGGTGCTCTGCATCCGTTGGCTCCGAGCGCATGACTTTGGCGAAGCCGCGATGATCAGGGGGAGGGTTGCGATGCATGAACGGCAGCATAGCCCCTCTCTTGCGATTTCTAAGGCTTAGCAAACGCTAAGCCCAAGAAATCGCTTTCTCCCCCGCAAAAGGGGGGAGAGGGGCGGTTTGCAGGGCTCTGCGTTTCTCCACACCGACAATTTCCGCGCAAGGGCCCGCTCATTGCGCGTTCATCGCGATCTCCCTACATCTTAGGGAAGGGGTGCATTCGTGCCCTTTGGGAGAAGAATCATGGGCTTCGGTCTCGATGGCATGAGTATTACGCTTATCGTGCTGGGCATTCTGGCCGTATTGGTGCTGTTCGCCGGCGCGAAAACCGTGCCGCAGGGGTTCAACTATACGATCGAGCGGTTCGGCAAATATACGCGGACGCTGCAGCCGGGGCTCAATCTCATCGTGCCGTTTGTCGACGGCATCGGCCGGCGGATGAACATGATGGAGCAGGTGCTGGAAATTCCGCACCAGGAAGTCATCACCCGCGACAACGCCACGGTCACCGTCAACGGCATCACATTTTACCAGATTCTCGACGCGGCGGCGGCGGCCTATGAAGTCGCGCGGCTCGAAAACGCGGTGCTCAACCTGACCCTCACCAATATCCGTACGGTGATGGGCTCGATGGACCTCGACCAGTTGCTGTCCAACCGCGACGAGATCAACCAGCGGCTCCTGAAGGTGGTGGATGCGGCGGTGTCGCCCTGGGGCATCAAGATCACCCGTATCGAGATCAAGGACATCGATCCGCCCAAGGACCTGGTCGAATCGATGGGCCGGCAGATGAAGGCGGAACGCGAGAAGCGCGCCACCATCCTCGAGGCCGAAGGCCGGCGGCAGTCGGCGATCCTCCAGGCGGACGGCGCCAAGCAGGCGCAGGTGCTTGAGGCCGAAGGCCGGCGCGAGGCGGCCTTCCGCGACGCCGAGGCACGCGAACGTTCGGCGCAAGCGGAGGCCAAGGCGACGCAGATGGTGTCGGAAGCCATCGCCTCGGGCAACGTGCAGGCGATCAACTATTTCGTCGCCAACAACTACATCAAGGCATTGGAGGCGATCGCCAAATCGCCGAACCAGAAGATTCTGATGATCCCGCTCGAAGCCTCGAACGTCATCGGGGCGCTGGGCGGCATCGCCGAAATCGCCAAGGAAACGTTCGGCAATGGCGACGCGCCGCGCACCAACGGGTCACGTCCTCCGGCAACGCCGCGGCAGGGATAGGAGGCAGCCATGGCTCTCTTCGATCTGTTCATCGAATACGGCGCCTGGTCCTGGCTGATCATCGGCCTCGTGCTGCTCGGCCTCGAACTGGTGCTGCCGGGCGGTGTCTTCGTCTGGCTTGGCATCGCGGCGATCATCACGGCGCTGGTCGAGTTCGTCCATCCGATCGACTGGCCGTTCCAGATCGGCGTTTTCGGCGTCCTCGGCATCCTGTCGATTTTCGTCTGGCTGCGGGTGTTTCGCGCACGCGGTGGCGGCAGCGACAGGCCGCTGCTCAACCGGCGTGCCGAACGGCATATCGGGGAGGAAATCGTGCTCAACGAGCCGATCAGCGACGGGTTCGGCCGCGTGCCGATCGGCGACACGGTGTGGCGCGTCGCGGGCCCTGACATGCCGGCCGGCCGCAAGGTGCGGATCATCGGGCATGACGGCGCCGTGCTGAAGGTTGAGGCGGCGTAAGGCCGTGCTCCTTCCTTCTCCCCTTGTGGGAGAAGGTGGATCGGCCAAAGGCCGAGACGGATGAGGGGCTTCGAGGCGGCGGCGCAGCCGTTAAATCGCTCCGGTGGAGCGATTTAAGCCGAGAAGGCCATGAGAGCTGTGCTCGAATGGCCTGAGCCACAAGCTCAGCGTCTGCCCCCCACCCCTCATCCGCCCTTCGGGCACCTTCTCCCACAAGGGGAGAAGGAAGCTGGTGGTTCTTTCGCAAGCGGAGAAGGAAGATTGGTGATCGCGACTCTTACGGCTTCAAATCCGCAGGCGCCGGCGGCGGTTGGTAGAGCACGGTGATGGTCACGCGCTGGTTGGCCGAGAGGTAGGGATCGTTGGGGAAGAACGGGTCGGTATCGCCCCGCCCTACCACTTCCTGCACCCGGTCGGTCGACAATCCCGAGCTTTCGAGAATCTGGCGCGTTACGTTGGCGCGATCGAAGGAGAGCTCCCATTCGCCGTAGTTCGGGTTGCGATATTTGGTGCCGGCGGGCGTGTGGCCGGAAATACGCAACTGGTTGGGCAGCTTCTGCAAGGCGGGGGCCATGGCGATGAGCGCCTTGCGGGTCATCTCATAGGGGTTTTTCGAGCCCTCGGGGAACATCGCCTTGCCGTCCTGATCGGCGATGGTGATGTTGAGGCCGTCCCTGGTGGGTTCGAGGATCAGGTTATCCGAGATCGCCGTGATGTCGGGCAGGTCCTGCCAGGCCTGTTTGAGGCTCGCTGCGGCCAGCGCGAACTGCGCCTCGCGCTCGGCCTCGGTGCGCTCCTTGACGTAGGTGTTGGCCTCTTGGCCCTGGTTCTGCCCGTTCGGATGGTCCTGTGTGGCAAAATTGGTCGTGCCATCCGACTTCTCGATGCCCATTTCCTTGAGATAGTCGCGCTCGGGGTTGCCGTGCCGCTCGATCACGCCGGCCTTGTCGCGGGCGGTCACCAAGCCAAAGGCGTCCTTCATCGAGCCGGAGGCTTCGGCAAGCTTTTGTTGATCCTGCACCGAGAAGGAAAGCAGCATGACGAAAAACGCCATGAGCAGCGACACCAGGTCGGCAAAGGTGATGACCCATGCCGCGCCGCCGTGTCCGCCGCCGCCTCCGCCGTGTTTTTTGGGCATGCCCGCCGACCCTTCCGCCTAGGCCGCCTCCGCCAGCATCTTGCTGCGGTCGTGCAGCGGCAGGAAGCTCGAAAGCTCGTCGCGGATGGTGGCGGGGTTCTTGCCCTCGCGGATCATCGTCAGGGCGTCGATGATGAGGGTGCGGTTGGTGCCGTCTTCGGCGGCGCGGTTGCCGAGCTTGTCGGCGATCGGCAGGAAGACGAGGTTGGAAACGACGGCGCC
>Ga0134128_10008341_pt1 | contig 12469 bp, 10 predicted proteins | sample KB31754_FD_96462 | JGI IMG/M metagenome (GOLD analysis project Ga0134128, IMG submission 96462) | Terrestrial soil microbial communities with excess Nitrogen fertilizer from Kellogg Biological Station, Michigan, USA - KB3-175-4 | ecosystem: Environmental > Terrestrial > Soil > Unclassified ...
ATGACGTGGTCGGTCATGTCGGTCGGGACCTTAGAGGCGCGCTTGGGGAAGGCGATCCACAGGCCGCAGGCGGGCGCCATCCTCGCGCGGAACCGGTCAAGGCCCGCCTCGAATTCCTCCCGCCAGATCGCGAAAACCACGATGACGTCGTACAGCGGTGCGGCGTCCAGGTCGGTGTGGAACACCGCCTCGCCGTCCAGTTGCGCCACGAGCCGGTCGGTGAAGCCCTCGGCCGCGCCGACGACCAGGACCTCGTCGTGCTCGCCGATCCCGAGCTTGCGAACCAGCGGCGTACCCGAGTATCCCGCCTCAGGCATGGCGAGCAGCTAGGACGCACGTACGAGCGCTGGCAGCCTCAGTCAAAGTGGAAGCCGCCCGGGCGGTCGTTCCGGTCGGCGATCAGGCCGGCGAGGGTCGAGATCGCGATCTCCGGCGGGGTCCTCGATCCGATGTTGAGGCCGATCGGGCGGTGCACCCGGGCGACGTCATCGGGCGCGACGCCGAGCAGGGCCAGCGCCTCGATGTGCGGTGGCTCGGCGCGCGGACTGCCCATGATTCCGACCCAGCGGGCAGGCGTGATGAGCGCGTCGCGCAGCATCACGCCGAGTTCCTCGCGGTGATGGTCGGTGACCACGACATCGGTCTCGGCGTCCGGGATCGAGCCGATGCCCGTGTGAACCTCAAGGCCATTCGAGCTCTTCTGCTTGGCAAGCTCGGCGTCGGGCTCGACCAGCACGGTGCGGTAGCCGGCCTCGGAGGCATACCGCAGCAGGTAGTCGGCGACCGGGGTCGCGAAGACGGCGATCAGCGCGCGGGCGTCGACGGGGGCGGGAGCCGTGCCGTGCGCGAGCTCGCAGGCAACGCCGTCATGGAAGTGCGTGTGGCTCATGGTAGTGAGCTTGCCACGCCCGCCCAATGCACGCGACTGCAGGGGGTTCTGGGGGATCGTCCCCCGGGCTAGCACTGCAGGGGGTTCTGGGGGATCGTCCCCCGGGCTAGCACTGCAGGGGGTTCTGGGGATCGTCCTCTGGCTTCAGCCGTCGAGCAGCGAGCGCACGGCTGTCCGCAGCGGTTCCATCCTGGCCCTGGCGGCGCGGCGGGCTTCGGTGAGTCGGCCCGCTATGACCGGCTCCACGATCTCCAGATAGGCCTTGATCTTCGGCTCGGTGCCGCTCGGCCTGATCACCACGCGTGCTCCGCGCAGCCGGTACCGCAGCACATCGGCCGATGGCAGCTCGCCGATGCCGCCGGTGAGGTCGGACATCGAGATGATCGCCTCGCCGCCCAGGTCGGCCGGAGCGGAGACGCGGAGCCTGGACATCACGTGCACCGGCTCGGTGGTCGGCACGGTCAGCTGCTCGGTCAGGTGCACGCCGTGCGCGACCTCGAGGGCGTCATAGGCCTCGAGAAGCGACTCTCCGCCCGATCTGGCTCTGGCCGCCAGGCTGAGCACGGCTAGCGCCGCCCCGATTCCGTCCTTGTCTCGCACGGTAGTGCCGATCGTGTAGCCGAGCGCCTCTTCATAGCCGAATATGAAACGATTTTCGGGGCGTAGATCGCCTGCCCTGGCGATCCACTTGAAGCCGGTCAGTGTTTCCGCGTAGCCCGCGCCGGCCGCCGACGCGATGCTTGCCAGCATGGTGGCGGACACGATCGTCGTGGCCACGAGCGGCTTGCGTGATGGGTCCCCTGAGTCACGTCCCAGCAGGTAGGCGCCGAGCAGCGCCCCGACCTGGTCGCCGGTAAACATCCGCCAGCCGCCAGGAGCGGCGTCGTCGGGCACGGCGACGGCGAGCCGGTCGCCGTCCGGGTCATTCGCCAGGACCAGGTCGGCCCCGGACCGGCGCGCCTGCGCCAGCGCCAGGTCGAGCGTGCCCGGCTCCTCAGGGTTGGGGAACGCGACCGTGGGGAAGTCCGGGTCGGGCTGAGCCTGAGCTTCGACCAAGTCCGGCGGCGGGAACCCGGCTTGCTCGAACGCGCGCAGGGCCAGGTCGCAGGCCACGCCGTGCAGCGGGGTGTAGATGTACCGCAGCCAGGCCGCGCCTCTGGGAGCCGGCGAGAGGGCACAGATCGCGTCTAGGTAGTCGGCGGCGACCTCGTCGCCATGGGTGACGATCAGGGGATCGTTGATCGCGGCGACCGGCACCCTCGACACCGGTCCGAGCGACCGGATCGCGGCCTCGATCTCGAGATCGGCGGGCGGCACGATCTGCGCGCCGTCGCTCAGGTAGAGCTTGTACCCGTTGTCGGCCGGCGGATTGTGGCTGGCGGTGATCATGATGCCGGCCGCCGCGCCGAGATGGGTTACCGCGAAGGCCAGCAGCGGTGTCGGCTGCCGCTGCGGCAGGAGGTGGACCGGGAGGCCGGCCGCTGCCAGCACGGCCGCCGCCTCGTAGGCGAACTCGTCGGATCGATGCCGGGCGTCGCAGCCGATCACCACGCCGGTCTGAGCGGCCGACGGGTCGACGTAGAGCAGCCAGCTGGCCAGCGCCGCCGTGGTTTCCCTGACCACCGCGCGGTTCATCCGGTTCGGCCCGGCGCCGACCGCACCGCGCAGCCCCGCCGTGCCGAACTCGAGCCGTCCGGCGAACCGGTCGGCCAGCTCGGCCACGGCCCGCTTGGTTTCCTCGCCGTCATCTGGCTCGCATGCGGCGCGCAGCAACGCCGCCAGCTCGGCCCGGTCCCCTTCGTCCGGATCGTCCGCCATCCATGCCGCTACCTGGGCATGCAGGTCATCGCTAATCATCGGTTGTGTCCCCCGTACCCTAAGATTCCCGGGCAGCCAGCACGCCAGGCAGGATCTGGCCAAGCAAGGCGCCGATCCGGGCCGCAGAATCCCTTCCCGCGGCGATCACCTCGGTGTGATCGAGCCCGCTAGCCGACAGCCCCGCCGCCGGGTTGGTGATCAGCGAGATCCCGAGCACTTCGACGCCGAGGTGCCGGGCGGCGATCGCCTCCAGCGCGGTCGACATGCCGACCATGTCGGCGCCCATCTTCCTGAGCATCCTGATCTCGGCGGGGGTCTCATAGTGCGGACCGGGCAGCGCGGCGTAGACGCCCTCGGCCAGCTCGGGATCGACGTTCCTGGCCAGGTCGCGCAGGCTGGTCGAGTAGACCTCGGTGAGGTCGACGAACCGGGAGCCATAGCCGGGCGGTGGCTCGGGTCCGGCCAGCGGAGAACGGCCGGTGAGGTTGAGGTGGTCGCTCAGCAGCACTGGCTGGCCCACGACGTAGTCGAGGTTGATGCCGCCGGAGGCGTTGGTCAGCACCAGCACCTTGCAGCCGGCCGCGGCGGCGGTGCGCACGCCGTGAACAACTGAGTCGACAGGATGACCCTCGTACAGGTGCGTGCGGCCCAGGTAAACCAGCGCCCGGACCGGCCCGACCTGGATCGACCTGGCCTTGGCGACGTGACCGGGGACGCTCGGGCGCGAGAAGCCGCCGAGATCATCGAGATCAAATTCGACGGTGTGCGCACCGATCGCGTCGGCCGCGGGCACCCACCCGGAACCGAGTACCACCGCGACATCGTGCCGGTCGAATCCGGTCAGCCGCGCCAGGTTAGCGGCGCTCGCCTGTGCCGTTGCGTAAGCATCGGCGCCCGCGGTGCGGTCTCCGGACCGCGGCCCGGAGACCGCACTGCCGGTGTTTGCCGACACGGGCCCACTCACCGAGTCACCACGCTAAGCAGATTAACTTGATTCATTAGACGACTATGCCTTGACGTAGGGTTTCCCGTCCGCGGCGGGTGCCCTTACCTTGCCGACGAGCCCGACCACCGCGACGATCGTCGCCAGGTACGGGGTCATCAGCAGGAAGTTAGACGGGATCGGGACGTTCAGCGAGGACAGGACGATCGCAAGGCTGTCGGCTACGCCGAACAGCAAGGCGGCGGCGACCGAGCCGAGCGGGGTCCAGCGACCGAAGATCATCGCGGCGAGGGCGATGAAGCCGAAGCCCGAGCTGATGTCCTTGTTGAAGAACCCGACCGAGCCGATCGTGAGGAACGCACCGCCGATGCCCGCCACCATGCCGCCGAGCACGACGTTGCGGTAACGGATCCACAGCACCCGCAGGCCCAGGGTGTCGGCCGCGGTCGGGTGCTCGCCGACGGCCCTGACCCGAAGTCCCCAGCGGGTGCTGAACAGGCCTATCTGGATCACGATGATCAGGATGTAGGCGATGTAGAGGAAGATCGTCGAGTCGAAGAAGATCGGCCCGATGATCGGGATGTTGCCGAGCAGCGGCAACTTGACCGCGCTGAACGAGTTGCCCGCGTTGAGATTCGCGTTAGGCACCATCAGGCGGTCGTAGAGGAAGCCGGTGATCCCGAGTGCGAGCACGTTGAGCACGACGCCCAGGATGATCTGGTCGACCAGGAAGGTGATCGCGAACACGGCCAGCAGCAGGCCGAGCAGGCCGGCGGCGATCGAGCTGGAGATCAGCCCGATCCACAGCGAGCCGATCGCGCTGGCGATGATCGCTCCGGTGAACGCCCCGACCAGCAGCTGTCCCTCGATCGCGATGTTGATCACGCCGGATCGCTCGCACATGCAGCCCGCCAGCGCGCCGAACACCAGCGGGATCGATGCCGTGAACGACTGCTGAACCAGGCTGATCAAGTTGACCGCGGTCTGGTTGCCGGCATCGGCCCAGCACAGCAAGGCGGCGAGGAAGAACGTGATCACGGTGCCGATCGCGAGCCGCTTCAGGCGGGGCGATGGCTCGGCGATCCCGCGCCAGAACCCGATCACGACCGAGAGCCCGCCGACCACGTAGCAGACCAGGGCGGCCGGAACCTTGATGTCCGGGATCTGGGTGCCGCTGCCTGAGATGGACAGCTGGAAGGTCGCGTGCCCGGCGTGCGCGAACACCCCGAACACGGCGATCTCGATGGCGCCGAGCAGGACGAAGAAGCCAGCGGCCAGCGAGTCGCGGTTGAGCGTGAACGACTGCCTGATGGGCGCTACCAGAGTCGTCACCCGTTCCACCCCTTCGCGACGGCCTCCATGCCGGTGCCGCGGGCGGCCCGGAGCCGGAAGATGGCCCTGATCAGCGGCGGCGCCGCGACGAACAGCACGATCAAGCCCTGAATGACCTCGACGATGTCGACCGGTACCTGCGGGTTGGTCGCCGCCTGCATCACGGTCCCGCCGGCCTGGAGCGCGCCGAACAGCAAGCCGGCCAGCAGGACTCCGACCGGGCGGGCCCGGCCGAGCAGCGCGACCGTGATGCCGTCGAACCCGTAGGTGCCGTAGGTGTTCGGGTTCAGCGGTGGCGGCGGGCCGCCGCCCTGGATGATCGTCGATGCGGCGAGTCCGGCGAGGCCGCCCGAGATCAGCATGACCAGCGCCCAGCTTCGCTCCACGCTCATGCCCGCGCTGCGGGCCGCCCGCGGGTTGGCGCCGACCGTGCGGAACTCGAACCCGATCGTGCTCCGGCTGAGCAGCCAGGCGACGCCGGCCACCGCGGCGAGCGCGACCAGGAAACCGACGTTCGCCTGGGGCGGCGGGCCTCCCACGTGCGGGAAGATCGCGTTCTGCTGGATCGGCGGAGCGATCTGGTTGGACTGGCCCGGCTGCTGGAGGAAGTTCGTCGAGGACAGCAGGAAGTTCAGCAGGTTGTACATCACGTAGTTGAGCATGATCGTGATGATCACTTCGTGGGCGCCGGTGCGGGCCTTGAGTTCGCCGACCACCCAGCCGAGGATCGCGCCACCGACGAGGGCGCCGAGCACGCAGGCCACGATGTGGATGACGACCGGCAGGTGGACCGCGAAGCCGATCCAGGCCGCGACGCAGGCGCCGCCGACGAACTGGCCGGAAGCGCCGATGTTGAACAGGCCGGCCCGGAACGCGATCGCGACCGACAGGCCGGTCAGGATCAGCGGGGTCGCCTCGAAGGCGGTCAGCGAGAGCGGGTAGAAGATCGCCGCTATCGAGCCGCCGTGGAAGGCCGCTCCGATCGTGGCCGGGCTGAAGATCGCGCCCTCAAAGAGCGCCGAATAGGCGGTCGCGATCGAGTGCCAGGTCAACGCGAGGGCGGCGCCGGGCGCGGAGAAGAAGTCACCCCAGGCGTGCAGCACGTTGTTGTCGCTGAACACGATCAGCAGCGCGCTGATCACCAGCGCCATGAAGACGGCCAGGATCGTGATCACGACCGGGCTGCCTTCGAGGATCGCCTCGATGATCACTTTGCCGGTCAGCCGGGGACGCGGTTTGCCGCCGTCGTCGGCTGGATCCGGCTTGGCCGCTTCGGGGGCGGCCGGGGTCAGTTGGTCACTCATTACCTGACTCCTCGCCCGTGAGTTCCACTGTGTCCGCCCGGGGGGACGACCCCCCGGAGCCCCCCGGTAGGACGTCCGCGACCGCTTCCGCGGTCGTCAGGCCCGCGGCCGCCAGATCGGCGGGGGACTGACCCTCCGCAACGGTGTGGGCAGCGCTGGCGCTCGCGCCGGCCATCATCAGGCCGAGTTCGGCCTCGGGGATGTCCGGTGCGCAGAAGCCGACGATCTTTCCCTCGTACATGACCGCGATCCGGTCGGACAGGGCGTAGATCTCATCGAGTTCTGAGGAGACGATGACGACCGCGACCCCGTTGTCGCGCTGGGCGACGATCTGCTTGTGCACGAACTCGATCGAGCCCACGTCCAGGCCTCGAGTGGGCTGGCTGGCCAGCAGCACCGTGTTGTTCCGGCTGATCTCCCTGGCCAGGATCACCTTCTGCTGGTTGCCGCCCGACAAGGTGCCCGCGGGGGTCTGCACCGAGGTGGTCCGGACGTCGTAGTCGGCAACCTGGGTGGTGGCGGAGTTCCTGATCGCGTTCAGGTCCATCGAGATGCCCGAGGCGTACGGCGGCCGGTCGAAGACATCCAAGATCAGGTTCTCGGCCACCGAGAAGTCGCCGACCAGGCCGTCCTCCTGGCGGTCCTCAGGGATGTAGCCGATCCCGGCCCGCAGCCGCTCCTTGGTCGACAGGTGGCTGATGTCCTTGCCGTCGAGCAGCACTCCGCCGGTGGAAGGCAACAGGCCCATCAGCGCTTCGCACAGCTCGGTCTGGCCGTTGCCCTGCACGCCGGCGATGCCTAGGATCTCGCCACCGCGCACCTCGAAGGACATCTGCTCGATCGCGGTGCCGCCGTGGTCGGCGGAGACGGACAGGTCCTTGAGCGCCAGCCTGACCTCACCGGGTGTGGCCTGATCCTTGCTCACCCGGAGCTGGACCGACCGGCCGACCATCAGGGCGGCGAGCTCGGTGTCGCTCGTGCTCGGCGGCCGCTCGCCGACCACCTTGCCGCGCCTGATGATCGTGATGCTGTCGGCGATCTTCTGGACTTCCTTTAGCTTGTGCGAGATGAAGATGATCGACCGGCCGCCCTCGCGCAGCTCGCGCATGATGCGGAACAGGTCTTCGGCCTCATTGGGGGTCAGCACCGCGGTCGGCTCGTCGAGTACCAGGACGTTGGCGTTGCGCAGCAGCGCCTTGATGATCTCGACGCGCTGCTGGACGCCGACCGGGAGATCCCCGACGTAGGCGTCCGGGTTGACCGCGAGTCCATATCGCTCGGAGAGCTCGAGCACGTCCTTGCGGGCCCGGCGGCGGTCAAGCAGGCCGAATCCCAGCCTGGTCCGCTCGACCCCGAGCGTCACGTTCTCGGCGACGGTGAAGACCGGCACGAGCATGAAGTGCTGGTGCACCATGCCGATGCCGGCGTTGATCGCGTCTTTGGGGGAGCGGATGCGAAGCGGCCGGTCGTCCACGAGGATCTCGCCCTCGTCGGGCTGCATCAGGCCGTACAGCACGTTCATCAGCGTGCTCTTGCCGGCCCCGTTCTCGCCGAGCAGCCCCTTGATCTCGCCCGGCCGTACCACCAGGTCGATGCCGTCGTTGGCTACCAGCCCGCCGAAACGCTTGGTGATGCCGCGAAGCTCGAGCTTCACCGGCAACCTCCTTTAGTTACGCCCGTGCCGCCCGGCCCCGGGAGTGCGGGGGTTCAAGGGGGTCGCCCCCCTCGGCCAGCACTGGGGAACGGGGACCGGGCGGCATGCAGGCGTCAGCGGGTGATTACACCGGGCTCTTGGTGGCCGGGACGATCTTGCCGCTCTCGATCTGGGCCTTGAGCGCGTTGACCTCGCTCACCACCGAGGCCGGGATCTTGCTGGCGAAGTCGTGGTACGGAGCCAGCACGGCGCCGCCGTTGGCCAGGGTGCCGATGTAGGTGCCGCCCTTGAAGGTGCCGTTCTTAGCGGCGGTGATCGCGCCGGTCACCGAGGTCGTGATGCCCTTCTCCACGCTGGTGACGAAGTACTTGCAGTACGGCGCCGCGCTCACGCAGCCGTCGGTGTCGACCCACATCATCGACACGTTCTTGCCGGCGGCATTGGCGGTCTGCACCGCCTTCGCCGAGCCGAGGCCCACGCCGCCGGCCACCGGGAAGATGACGTCCGCACCTTCGTTGATGAACGTGTTAGCGATCTGCTGGCCGGCGCCGAGGTTGGTGAAGCTGCCCGCGAAGGTGCCCTTCTGGGTCGTCTCGTCCCAGCCGAGCACGGTCACGTTCTTGTGCTTCTGCTTGTTGTAGTACTGGACGCCGTCCCAGAAGCCGTCCTCGTAGATCGTGACGGTGCCGAACTGCTCGCCGCCGTAGGTCGCGACCTTGCCGGTCTTGCTGATCGCGGCGGCCAGGTAGCCGCCGAGGAAGCCGTCCTGAACGGTGTTGTAGGTCAGCTGGTCGATATTCGTCAGCGCCGGCTTGGGCAGGCAGCCCGAGGCGTAGGAGCAGTCGACGATCGCGAACTTCTGGCTCGGGTTGGCCTTGGCGGCGGTCTCGGTCGCGCTGGCCATCAGGAAGCCGACCGTCACGATGATCCCGCAGTGCTCGCCGATGAACGTGGAGATGTTCTTGGCGTAGTCAGCGGTCGAGGTCGACGGCAGGTTCTTGATCGCGATGCTAGAGTCAGCCGACTGAGCTGCCTGGAAGCCTGCCCACGAGGACTGGTTGAACGACTTGTCGTCGAGACCGCCGGTGTCGGTCACCATGCACGCGGTAAACGCGGGGGCCGCGGCTGTACTAGAGCTTGACTTGCCTCCGCTGGACGGCGTCTTGCTGGAACTGCTGCTGCCGCAGCCTGCGGCAGCTATCGCCAGGACGCTGAGCGCGGCGACAGTCTTGAGTGACCCTCTCACGGTTCCTCCTCTGCGGGGGGCGGCATGCCGCCGCTGTATAGCACCGGCCTGTTGAACCCGGGCCTGGCCGGCGGAGGCCTATTGTGCCCTGCTTGGTCCACTAGAGAACCCGGAGTCCCCCCCGGGATGATCGAGAATCTATTACCGTCACGTGTGTAGCGGAAGCGGGATATGACGCCGGTAACGGGGCTGTTGTGAAATCGAGACGCTTACATATGGTTACAAACGGGACAATGCTAGCATAACTTCGGGTTACGTCTTGACGTGGGAGCGGACGTGCTGACAGTCGATTGGCCCGCGCTACGGGCAGCCGCGATCTCCGCCGCCGAGAACGCGTACGCGCCATACTCAAGGCTGGCCGTGGGCGCAGCCGGGCTGGCGTCCAACGGCGTGATCGTGACCGGCTGCAACGTGGAGAACGCGTCGTTCGGCCTGACCCTCTGCGCCGAATGTGGCCTGGTCAGCGCGCTGCACGCGGCCGGAGCGGCCCGGCTGATCGCGGTCAGCGTGGTCGCCGGGGACGGCGCGCCGCTCGTACCCTGTGGTCGTTGCAGGCAGTTGCTGCTCGAAGCTGGAGGTTCTGGCTTGCTGCTCGACTTCGACGGTGGTCCGCGACGGCTCGGAGAGCTGCTGCCAGAGGCATTCACCGGCACGGACCTGGCTGAACGCCGTGATTCCAAATGACGGCCGCAGTCGACCTGATTCACGCCAAGCGGGATGGTCGGACACTCTCCGATGGAGAGATTTCCTGGCTGATCGATGCCTATACCAATGGCCAGGTCGCCGATGAGCAGATGTCGGCGATGGCAATGGCTATTTACTTCCGCGGCCTTACGCCGCGCGAGCTGCGGGCCTGGACCGACGCGATGATCGCGTCCGGCCAGCGGCTGGATCTGAGCGCCGTGCCGGCACCGACCGTCGACAAGCACTCGACAGGCGGGGTGGGCGACAAGGTCTCGCTGATCCTGGCCCCGCTAGTGGCTAGTTGCGGTGCGGCGGTGCCTCAGCTCTCCGGACGCGGGCTCGGCCACACGGGTGGCACGCTCGACAAGCTTGAATCGATCGCCGGCTGGCGAGCCGAGCTAAAAGCCCCCGACTTTGTTTCTCTACTATCTACTGTCGGAGCCGTCATCTGCGCCGCCGGTGCCGATCTCGCGCCCGCCGACCGAAAGCTCTATGCCCTTCGGGACGTCACCGGGACGGTCGAGTCGATCCCGCTGATCGCCAGCTCGATCATGTCCAAGAAGATCGCGGAGGGAACGCAGTCGCTCGTGCTCGACGTGAAGGTCGGGAGCGGGGCCTTCATGCGGGATCTCGACGCGGCCCGCGAGCTGGCACAGACCATGGTTCGGCTGGGAACCGAGTCGGGGGTGCGGACGACCGCGCTGCTGACCTCGATGGATTCCCCGCTCGGCCGGGCGGTCGGAAATGCGGTCGAGGTGGCCGAGTCGATCGAGACGCTTCGCGGCGCCGGTCCTGACGACCTCGTCGAGGTCACGCTCGCGCTGGCGCGGGAGATGCTGGCGCTGGCCGGGATCGACACCGACCCGGCGGTGGCGCTGGCCGATGGCCGGGCGCTGGCCAAGTACCGGGAGATGATCGCCGGGCAGGGCGGCAATCCCGACGTGCCGCTGCCGGTGGCGCGGCACGTTCAGATCGTGAAGGCACCGGCGTCTGGGTGGCTGCGGCGGCTCGACGCGCTCGCGGTCGGCACGGCCGCCTGGCGGCTCGGGGCCGGGCGGGCCCGCAAGGAGGACCCGGTCAGCGCGGGCGCCGGCGTGATCTGCAAGGTGAAGCCGGGGGAGCAGGTCAAGTTCTCCCAGCCGCTGCTCGAACTGCGGACCGACGAGCCCGAGCGGTTCGCCGCTGCCGTCGACGCGCTCGCGGGCGCGATCGAGGTCGGCCCGGACGCGCCGGTTATCGGACCAGCCGTCATCGAACGCATCGCGTGAGCCAGAATGGACGGCGTGTCCCTCACGGTTGATCAGATTCGACAGGTCCCCAAGGTACTTCTGCACGATCACCTGGACGGGGGGCTGCGGCCGGCGACGATCGTCGACCTCGCCCAGCAAACCGGCTACCGCGGCTTGCCGACCCACGACGCGGATGAGCTTGGCCGCTGGATGACCAGCGCCGCCGAGCGCGGCAATCTGGAGCTCTACCTGGAGGCGTTCCAGCACACGGTCGGAGTGATGCAGACCAGGGACGCGCTGGTGCGGGTGGCTGCCGAGTGCGCCGAGGACCTCGCGGCCGACGGCGTGGCGTACGCCGAGGTGCGGTTCGCCCCCGAGTTGCATGTCACCGCCGGGCTGTCGCTTGACCAGGTCGTCGAGGCGGTGCTCGAAGGGTTTGCTTCCGGAAGCGCCGGACGGGGGATCCGGGTGTACGCCCTGCTCACCGCGATGCGGACGGCGGCTCGATCGCTGGAGATCGCCGAACTGGCGGTGCGGTACCGGGACGTGGGCGTGGTCGGGTTCGACATCGCTGGAGCTGAGGCTGGTTCGCCGCCGAGCCGGCACCTGGATGCGTTCCAGTACGTGGCGCGGGAGAACTTCCACATCACGATCCACGCCGGCGAGGGGTTCGGCCTGCCGTCGATCTGGGAGGCCGTGCAGTGGTGCGGTGCCGAGCGGCTCGGGCACGGCGTGCGGATCATCGACGACATGGTTGCTGAGCCCGACGGCCTGGCCCGGCTCGGCCGGCTGGCTAGCTTTGTCAGGGACCGGCGGATCCCGCTGGAGATGTGCCCGACGTCGAACGTGCACACCGGCGCCGCGCGCTCAATTAAGGAGCATCCGATCGGGCCGTTGCGGCGGCTGTCATTCCGGGTCACCGTGAACACCGACAACCGGCTGATGAGCAACGTGACGCTGTCGAGCGAGTTCGCGGCGTTGAGCGAGGCGTTCGGATACGGGTGGTCGGACATCCAGTGGCTGACCATTAACGCGATGAAGAGCGCGTTCGCGCCGTTCGACGAGCGGCTGGAGCTGATCAATACCGTGATCAAGCCGGGGTTCGCCGCCGCGATGGCGCCGCAGGTGACGTCGCGGCCCGTCTAGCTGGCGGGCTGGTGAGCGAACGCGGCGGACTCGCCACATAGCCCGGGTTGCGGACCACATAGCCTGGATTGCGACGACTTAGCCCGGGTTAGGGCAAAGATTTATCCTATTTATAACATTTTGCGAAACCGTAATCCGGGCTAAGAGCGCGTAACCCGGGCTAAGTCATTAGCTTTGACTCGGATCGGCGGGTCGGACGGGTTAGCGGCGAGGCCGGTGTTATC
>Ga0134128_10008342_pt1 | contig 12469 bp, 5 predicted proteins | sample KB31754_FD_96462 | JGI IMG/M metagenome (GOLD analysis project Ga0134128, IMG submission 96462) | Terrestrial soil microbial communities with excess Nitrogen fertilizer from Kellogg Biological Station, Michigan, USA - KB3-175-4 | ecosystem: Environmental > Terrestrial > Soil > Unclassified ...
GGTTTGATCAATGCTTCAGGAAATCAAAAACTGGTAAATCTTACTCAAAATGGGTATGCGGATGAAATGCCCAAATGGGCTATGGGTGGGAAGATGATGATATGGAGCACCGAAAGAAAAGGCCTGCGCAATGAAAACAGCAATACTGTTCAGAATGATATTTATGGAATGTATTTCGATGAATTGGCCTGGGCAGATGTTAAACTTAACAGGTGGGATTCGGGCATGCAAAAAGATCCTGGCACTTCGAAAGAATTTACTTTGGAGCCCACATTCTATAACGCCGAAAATTTGCGCAACAGGGAGGCTAGGCTCACCAACCGCTCCTCTTTTGTTATGGATGCCTTAGTAAGTAAAAACGGAAAGTGTTTATATTACCTGGATAAATTTGAAAAAAATTATGATCTGTGGGTAACTGATCTCCAAACGAAAGAAGCCCGTAAATTAATCAACCTCGATATAAAAAACGGGGAAATGAAATGGGATAAAGAAGAGAGCAACATTTTCATTTTAGCAGATGGCCAGGTAATAAAAATAGATCCTTTAAACTCAAAAAAGGAATCCATCGCCATTGAAACCGAAATGAAAATTGATGTTGCCAAAGAACGCGAAGCCATGTTTGATCATGTGTGGCGCAGGACTGCGGAAACCTTTTACACAGCAGGAATGCATGGAGCCAACTGGAATCAAATGAAACCTTATTACAGGAAATACCTTAAAGGCATTAATAACAATTTCGATTTTGCGGAAATGCTCAATGAGCTTCTTGGCGAATTGAATATAAGCCACACGGGAGCTAATTTTAAGGATGATCGCAAAGATGGGGACGTTACGGCTTCTCTTGGAGTTTTTTATGACCAGGATTATAAGGGCACAGGCGTAAGAATAAAAGAAATCATTCAAAATGGACCGCTTGATATTCCTTCATTGAAAATAAAAGCAGGAGATATCATAGAAGCGGTTGATGGAAAAATAATTGAAAAAGATTCAGATATTGATCCCTACCTGAATTTAAAATCTGATAAAAATGTTTCTTTAAAAATAAATGATGGCCTGCAGTCAAAAGAGATAATCGTACGCCCGGTTTCGCCATCCGACGAAGAAGATCTATTGTACCAGCGTTGGGTAAAAAGGAACCAGCTGCAAACCCAAATGCAGAGTAACGGCGAAATAGGGTATGTTCATTTATACCGGATGAACGACCAGGCATATAGAAGTACTTATGAGGATGTAATGGGGAAATTCGCTAATTGCAAAGCAATCATAGTAGATACACGCTTTAACCGTGGCGGAGATCTCGCACCCGAACTCGTTACGTTTCTGAGCGGGATAAAAATCAGGGCCAACACCGCAGATAATTTTCTTAAAAATAATGAACCTTCTTCCCGGTGGACAAAGCCTTCCATAGTACTCGCCAATGAAGCCAATTATAGTGATGGGCATTGTTTTGCTTACGATTATCAATTGCTTCACATGGGTAAATTGATCGGGATGCCGATTCCCGGAAGCTGCACCTGGATGACGGGACAGGGATTGCAGGACAAATCTTTGAGTTATAGTGTTCCCACTTTAGGGGTTAAAACAATGGATGGAAGTTATTTGGAAAATTACCAAACCTATCCTGATATTCTTATCATGAATGAATACGGTTCCGTAAGCAAGGGCTACGATCAGCAACTGGAAGCAGCCATCAAAGAATTAAAAAAAGAATTAAAATAATAATTAGTTGATCATAAAGAGACAGTCTAAAAATGATTTTAATAAATTTCGTATGACCGCTAAAAGTGGCCGGTGGGACACCAGCCACGGCGGAGTGCCGCGGTTGGTGTCCTCACCAACCGCAATAAACGAAAATTTCATTTTTAGAAAGTTTCTAAGTAAAGTAAAGATTGGGTCAGATGAATGATGACGAACTAAATAAAATTTATTGGCAGCAGATCAGGGAAGGTAATAAACAAGCGCTTTTTGAACTGTACAATAATACCTATTTTCATTTGGTGCGTTTTGGTTTGAAAATAATTGCCGATGAGGAGCTGGTTAAGGATTGTGTAATGGAGCTTTTTTTAAAATTATGGGATAAACATACGCGGCTCAACCCTGTGGAACAGGTGCGGGCTTACCTGTTCACGTCAATCAGGAGAATGTTGCTGGACATGCAGAGCTATGAAACCAAAACCGGTACTGCCATCACCAAATTTTACGGGAAGAATGAACTGGAAGAATTATCCTATGAAGAAATAATTATACAGGTTCAACATGACAAAGAATTAAAACATAAATTATCCAGGGCCATGGAGCAACTCACTCCCAAACAAAAGGAACTCATACGCCTTAAATTTTTTGAAGGTCTCAGTTATGAAGAAGTAGCTCTGCAAGCTTCTCAAAATGTAAAGACAACTTACAATACCATTTACAATGCGATCCAGGTTTTGAGAAGAATTTTAAAGTAGTGTTTAAAACAGTTATGCTCCCTTTCAGATAAGCCAAAAAGTAGATTTTCAAGTTTTCAAAAATTTCATCTAAAAAGGTCATCAATTTTGATGGCTTTTTACTTTATGCCATTTTTTTAAAAATGACCACGGTTAAAGACATTCGGAGTAGTTTTTTCTGATTAAATTATGATCACTTCAATCCTTCCATTTCCTTAATCAAATAAAATAAATAAAAATTCCTTGGGATAAATACAAGGTTTTGCCGTCTGTACACCAAAGCACAGATCTGATGGAGATAAAAAATTATCGGGTTGAGGATTTTATCTGCGATGAATCATTTCAACATTTTTGTCTTGGTAACAACCAGGAACACGTGCTATTTTGGGAAGACTGGATAACTAACAACCCGCATCAGTCAGAAATAATTAGCGAAGCCATCCGCATTATATCTATATTAAATGCCAACCAGGGCAATCTCTTGGCGCAATCTGAATACCTGAAAGATAGTATTGACCGCTCGGATCGTTTAAAAGAAGTTTTACAGGGTAAAAGCGACGGATCAGAATTTCAGGAAATAAAACCCGCTCATCAAACCTCAGGAAAGCTAAAATACATTTCCGGAATTGCGGCTTCTTTGTTGGCACTCACTTTCATTGGATATTTATTTTTAAAGCCGGCCCATTCTGTAAAACACTCTGTCATTGCTGCAGAAGTTAAAAGTAATCAAATCACTTCGGGCAATCAGATTCGTAAAACGGTCGTTTTATCAGATGGCTCCATTATTATTTTACATCGAAACAGCACCATTACGTTAGCGGCGGATTTCAGTGCCAGCAAAAGAGAACTCACTTTATCGGGTGAGGCTTTTTTTGATATTATGCACAACGAATCGCATCCCTTTACAGTGCATACTGCAGAATTAGACATCCAGGTATTGGGAACTGAATTCAATGTAAAGGCCTATCCGGGCGATGTTCAAACAGAAACCTCCTTATTCCGTGGAAAAGTAGCCGTTTATAAAAAAGGGTTTCCTCATGAAAAGACGATATTGAAGCCTAATGAAAAACTGATATTTAGTAATGGTTATGCGATGAAACAGGCCTCAATCCCCAAAAAATCATTTAGCATCATTCCAATTGTTCCTGATACGGTAAGTAAAAAAGCGAAAGAAATTGAATGGGTTCATAACAGGTTAAAAATGGATGATGAGCCGCTTGAAACAATTGCCGCAAAACTGCAAAGGTGGTATGGAATCAACATTGTTTTTTCAGATGAGGAGACAAAAAATTACCGTTACTCGGGAACATTCGAAAGTGAAACCGTAGTGCAGGCACTGGAAGCTTTGCAATTATCTTATCCATTCCGGTTTAAGGTAGAAGGAGAAAAAATAACGATTAGCAAATAGTAATAAAAGCCATTAAAAATGAAACCAAAACATTTTATGCCGATAAAATACAAACTGATATGACCAAAAATACAATTATGAAGAAAATCACTGCTTCTGTAAGAAAAAAAACCAATTTCAACAGGCAACACTTTAAACTTATGAAGCTCACCATGCTTCTACTCCTGGTTGCAGGAATCCAGGTGCATGCAAAAAGTTTCGGGCAGGAAAAAATTAACCTGCAATTACGTGAAACAACCATCAAGCATTTACTGCATGAAGTTGAAAAACAGACTTTGTACAGGTTTGTTTATCATACAGGCACTTTGCCGGATAGCAAGAAAATAAATATCAAGGTATCCAACGCAGACCTGGGCCAGGTTCTTTCAGAAGCATTTCAGGGCCTTGCTCTTGACTATGCAATTAAGGAGACCAATCTTGTGGTGATCTTCTCAACTGCTTCAGATGATAAGGCATTAGTTGACAGAATAGTAAGAGGTAAGGTTACCGGGGTGAATGATGCCCCTTTAGCAGGTGTATCAATTATATTATCCGGAACTTCTAAAGGAACCACTACTAATGCAGACGGAACTTATAGTTTGCAAATACCTGATGATGCAAAAACTCTTGAGTTTTCATTGATAGGTTACCTGGACCAAAAAGTAAATATCGGCAACAGGCAAACTATCAATGTGACATTACAGCTTTCTGCTACCAGCCTTGGAGAAGTAGTAGTAACAGGTTATACGAATTATTCAAGAAATAAATCAGTTTCTGCGGCTACTACTGTTGGAGGAGACAAGATCAATGATATACCGGTAGCCACTTTCGAACAGTCCTTACAGGGCCGTGTTCCGGGGTTATCAGTTTCCTCTATGTCCGGGCAGCCTGGGACAAGCGCAAATGTAGTTTTGCGCGGTGTTGGATCCATTGCGGGTAACAACTCCGTTTTGTATGTGATGGACGGCGTTCCTATTGAATCAGGCTATTTCCAATCTATTAATCCCGGAGATATTGAATCAATCACGGTTTTAAAAGATGCATCTGCTAAAGCCATATATGGTTCACGTGGCTCCAACGGGGTTATTGTGATCACTACTAAAAAAGGAAAATCAGGAAAATTATTGGTTGAATACAAATCACAATATGGTTTATCAACGCTTACCTCTCCCAAATTCAGGATGATGAATACTGCAGAAAGAAAAGTTTTTGAGGAAGAATTGGGTGTTGAAACCGGATCTGAAGAGGGACCATTCTGGACCTTCTCTAAATTGAACCCGGACTATGCAACCAAAACGGCTGATGAAAAAAGAGAAGCAGATCATATCGTAGATAGCTTACTGGGTGTAAACACCGATTGGAGAAGTTTGTTCATGCGTGATGGAAGTTTTATAGAGCAACAGGTAAATGCCAGCGGCGGAAATGAAAATATCCGTTTTTATTCCTCACTTAATTATTTTGACCAGCAAGGTTTGGTAAGGGTATCTAATCTTCGCCGGTACACTTTGAAGAACAATGTTGACCTTTCATTCGGAAGATTATCGGCAACAGTGGATATGAACATAGGTTATTCCAATTCTTCCCTCATTCAGAATGAAGGAAGAACCGGAGCTACCAATCCTTTGTCCGCAGTATATTATGCACTCCCTTATGAATACCCTTATGCCTCTGACGGCAAACTGGTTACTACAGGCGATGGTGCAAAATACCCCGTATATGATCTTCGCGAAGGAAGCGATTCGTATGAACGCATGCTGAACACCACCAGTAAGCAAGACCAGTTAAAGACCATCATTGGTTTATCAGTGAATTATAAAATTGCCAAAGGGCTGGTTGCTAAAACCAGGCTGGGTATAGATTACAGGGATCAAACAGATGAGCAATGGATCAATCCCGATTCTTATGCCGGAAGAAGAGTCTCCAACGGAAGGTTAGGAAGTTTTGGCCAGCAATTGATCAGGCGCACTTCTTTGGTTTCTACCTCCGGTTTAACGTATAGTAATACTTTTGCTACCAATCATGACCTGGAAGTTTCAGGATTATTTGAATTTTTAAGAAACAGGTATAAATCTTTTGGTTTTACCGGCTATGGTCTTGATCCGAGATTGCCACAAACACCTGCTGGGATTGGCTCCCCGGGCACTTTTACCCCTGATTTGATGGGCAAAAGAACAGAAAATGCAATGGCTTCTTATATTGGTTTATTGAGATACACATTCCAAAATAAATATACCTTAAACGCCAGTTACAGGTATGATGGATCCTCAACATTGCCTGAAATAAACCGCTGGCATGGATTCTATTCTACAGGTGTAAGTTGGGAAGCAAAAAGAGAAGAATTTTTGAAAAATGTAGATGCGGTATCTAATCTTCGTTTCAGAGCAAGTTACGGTACAACAGCAAGTCCTTTCCCAAGCGATTTTGCTTATTTACCCACTTATCAGCGTTCATCTTACGGAGGCAATGCTGCTATAATACCGGTTCAACCGGGAAATGCACAGTACGATTGGGAGTATGCAAAAGAATTCAACGTGGGTTTTGACCTGGGACTTCTGAGCAACCGCCTGCGTATTACAACAGAATTGTACAATAGAATCACCAGTAATCTTTTTATAGATAAACCTCTGTCAGCTACCTCAGGATTTCCTGATCTCAATATCAGTTCCGGAAAAATGAGAAATCGTGGAATTGAAGTGGATGTACAGGGAGATGTTATCAGAACCAAGAAACTTTTATGGACCGTGGGAGCTAACATGGCCTATAATAAAAATGTGGTACTGGATCTTGGAGGAAGTGAAGAATTTGAATATCAATATACGGGTATTATCAGAGTAGGACTTCCGTATGGTGCTCATTATGCCGTGAAATGGGCTGGCGTAAATCCTGCAAACGGAGATCCTCAATATTATGACGCCAGCGGTAAAATCACTACTGATTATAACGCTGCAACCATGAGTGTGGCCGAGTTTGGAACTTATATTCCTCTTATAACCGGCGGATTCAATACTTCAGTAAATTGGAACAACTTCTATTTCAATGCATTATTTACGTTTACTGCAAAAGTGATGCGGTATAATAATGAAGATTATTTCAATGAAAATCCTAGTTTCACTTCCAGTAACCAATCTACGCGCTTATTATACGACAGGTGGAAGAAACCAGGTGACCATGCTATACTTCCAAGAATTTCGGCCGGCAGAAGTTTTACCTCAAGAGATATTCAGGATGCTTCTTACCTCAGGATGAGGAATGTGAACTTAGGTTACAATCTGCCTAAATCATTACTTTCAAAATGGAAAATAATTGAAGCAGTTCAGGTAAATCTTCAGGCACAAAATCTCTTGACCTTCACGAATTGGAGAGGTTTTGATCCTGAGAACGGGAATGAATATGCGCGGTTTAGTTATCCTTCACCACGGACATTCGTCTTGGGTTTAAACGTTAAATTTTAATTTTATCAATTATGAAAAAGACAAGTTCTTTCTATAAAAATATTTCACTCGCTACCCTGGTTGTTTCTTTATTTACCATGTCGTGTAGCAAACAAATTGCTCTCGTTCCAACGGATTCCATAGATCCTTCAAAGGCATTTAAAAGCGTGGCCGATATCAACGCCGGTTTGTTGGGAGCGTATAACAAATTGAATTATTATTCCAGCATATTTTATACTTCAAGGATTACCGATGAAGTAATGCTGCCTGCAGAGAACAGCACCGGATCAGGTGTAGCCACTTATCGTTGGCAATATGATGGCACTTTTACTCATGATGCATGGCCGGATAATTACAAAGCCATTGATCGCGCCAACAGAGTATTATCTGTGATAGATCGTATCGAAGCAAAACCCGGAGAAGCTATATTGAAAGATCAATATAAAGGGGAACTACTGGCCTTACGCGCCTACTGCCATTTTGAACTGATCAGAAATTTTGCTGAAAAATATGAGCCCAATGCAATGGGTGTTCCCTACATGGAGGTTTCAGAAATCGGCAGCCCGTCAAGACTTAGTTTTGGAGCAACCATGGCTAAAATAAATGCAGATCTTGTTGCCGCAAAAGCATTAATTCCTGCATCGTTTGGCGATAATAGCAGGATCACCAAAGCTGCGGTATCTGCCATCCAGGCCCGCTGCGCTTTGTATGAAAAGAACTGGGATAACGCGATCACTTATTCAACTGAAGCCATCAATGCCGTAGCACTTGCTTCCCGTACAGATTTCCCTCAAATATGGAAAGACAAATCCAATAAAGAAGTAATCTGGAAACTAAAAAGAGTGGTTTCCGATGCTGAAACACCTTTGGGCAATCTTTATACACAGGCAGGTTTTTTAACGAACCCTGCAGGAAGCCGTGTATATTTTGCTGCATCTCATGAATTAACTGATTTATTTGACCAGGCAGATGACATTCGTTTTTCATCTTACATAAAAATTGATGACGGTAGAAAGAATGCCGGTAAAATGCCTAATGTAGTGGTTAAATATATAAACGATGCCACAAGCAATCCTAATTTAGTGGATATAAAGCTTTACCGTACGGGCGAGATGTACCTGATCAGATCAGAAGCCTATGCCGAAAAAACCAATCTTACTTTGGCAGAAGATGACTTAAATGCGCTTCGGGCCGCAAGGATCAGTGGGTATGTTACGGAAACTTTCGGCTCAAAAGATGCCATTAAAACAGCGCTTCTTACAGAAAGATTCAAAGAACTTGCTTTTGAAGGCCATCGCCATTTCGACTTAAGAAGATACAATCTGCCTATAACAAGGCTTCCCGAAGACGCCGTGAATGCTTTAGGTGCCGTATTATTAACTCCTCAGGATGCCCGGTATGTTTTCCCGATTCCAAACAGCGAGTTGAAGGCCAACAAGAATATGAAACAAAATCCTAACTATTAATCGCCGGCTTCATCAGATCCGGATTATGAATGTAGTTTGCCCCAGAAAGCAAACTACATTTGTATAAAGAGGTTATATAACATTAAAAGCACTCAGATGGTATTATTTTTCAAAAAGACAATATTCTCATTACTTATTATTTTGATGGGAGGGCTCTCATTGCAGGCTCAGAAGTACAATGCCGCTTCAGCTTCATTAGGTATTGTGGGAGATGTGGCAGATGTGAAAACCACTACCAGCGGTGGTATAGCGCTGGTAGGCGGAGGCGGAAGTGTGAATGCTGCATTTAAATGGATGATTCAGAAAAGCGGTGGGGGAGATGTGGTCGTAATTACTGCATCAGGCTCTGCTGGTTATAATGAAGACATTTATAATATGGGGGGTGTTAACTCTGTACAAACGTTGAACATCATTTCACGTGAGCAGGCAGATAATGATACTGTGGCCAACATCATCCGCAATGCAGAAATGTTATTTATTGGAGGAGGTGATCAGTCCAACTATATGAAATACTGGAGAGGTACTAAAACTCAGGATGCGATTAATTACCTGATGAATGTAAAGAAAGTTCCGGTTGGCGGTACCAGCGCAGGCTGCGCTATATTAAGCGGAATTTATTATAGCGGCGAAGATGGAAGTGTAGTTTCAGATAAAGCGCTCAACAATCCCTACATGAAAGACGTAACCTTGTATAATAATGATCTTTTACATGCTCCTTACCTGGAACATGTAATTACCGATCAGCATTATCTTGCACGCAAACGTGAAGGTCGCCACGTAACTTTCCTGGCCCGCATCATTAGGGATTGGGGCATCTATGCCAAAGGAATAGCACCCGATGAAAAAACAGCAGTATGCATAGACCAGGAAGGAAATGCCAAAGTATTTGGCGTAAGCAAAGCTTATTTCATTATCACCGATCCAACGTTACCTCCGGAAAGGATCTCCGCTAACCAGCCGCTGCAATGGGTTTCCAACAAGAAAGCCTTATTGGTTTATGAGATTCAGGGAAATGAAACCGGAGCAGGAAATTTCTCTGTTGCAGATTTCAGTAAAGAGAAAGCAAGTGGCGGGCAATGGTATAACTGGTATGTTGAAAATGGCAAATTAATCAAAACCGCCGCTCTTGAAAACAAGGTGAAATATGCCATGGTCATTCACGGGGGGGCCGGAACTATTACAAAGAAAAGTATGACCCCTGAAAAGGAAAAGGAATATCGGGCAGCGCTCACTGCGGCGCTGAAAGCAGGCTATGAAAAAATAAAAGCGGGTAAAAGCAGTCTTGATGCAGTGGAAGCAGCAATACATATATTGGAAGACAGCCCATTGTTTAATGCAGGCAAGGGCGCCGTATTTACCCACGATGGTAAAAATGAAATGGATGCCGCCATTATGGATGGTAAGACCCTGTCGGCAGGCGCGGTAGCCGGCGTCACCAATGTGCGCAATCCAATTAGCGCGGCAAGGGCTGTAATGGAAAAATCTGAGCATGTGATGATGGTAGGCGCAGGAGCTGAGAAATTTGCAAAAGAGGCCGGATTGATTATAGTAGATCCGAGCTATTTTTATACAGAAAAAAGATGGCTTGATCTAAAGCAGGCAATTAAGGAAGATTCCATGAAAAGTAAGCTGGATCACAGTTTCAGTCCTTCTAAACTGGGTACCATCAATCGTGACTATAAGTTCGGAACCGTTGGAGCCGTTGCATTAGACCATAATGGAAACTTAGCCGCAGGTACTTCCACGGGAGGAATGACGAATAAAAGGTTTGGCCGTATTGGCGACGCCCCCATTATTGGTGCCGGCACCTATGCCAATAATAATACTGCCGGCATTTCATGCACCGGGTGGGGTGAATTTTACATTCGTAATGTCGTTGCGCACGACCTTTCTGCTCTTATGGAATACAAAGGATTAACCTTGGAAGAAGCCGGAAAAACCGTAATTAAGAAGGTGGGTGATATGGGTGGAGATGGAGGTTTAATTGCCCTGGATAAATATGGAAATGTGACGATGCCTTTTAATACAGAAGGTATGTATCGCGGTACGGTAACTGAAGATGGAAAAATAGAAATACAGATTTACGGGGAGTAATTGTATGTTGTTGTGATCAAAAATCTGTTTTGAAAACGAGATAAGTCGAAATATAGATTTTAAATTTTTTTTTTGAAAAACCAAAAGGCTGTTTGAATTGTTATTGGCCACTGATTACACTGATTTTCACAAAATGAATCTGTGTACTTAGCAAAGCGAAATATCTGTATAATCCGTGGCTTTGATTTTTACTGTTTTATCCCCCGTTGTTGGTCTTGTGGCCAACAATTTCTTTTATGTTGTTTGCCTCCCGTCAACGATGTCTTTATATCTTGCGCATGTTTTCTGCCTTGTGCCTACTTGGTCCCCACCAATCGTGATAACCCAAAATATAGAAAATTGCATTTCCTGAAAGATTTCAAGATATGGCTAATGCATATTTTGTTTTATAGAGAAATCCGAAATATCCCAAACCAAATCCTGCTGATTTTTTATTTTAAAAAAAATGAACAAATAATTGATAACCCGGTTTCAATTCTTTTATCTTTATTCTATATTCTATTGTATTTCGTCTGTTCTCTCCGGCAATAATTTTTAACTAGCGCGCTTTAAAACCAATAACGATTATGGCAGAAATTATAGGTCAGCAAAGGCTTTATTCTTTGGATGCTTTGCGGGGGTTCGATATGCTCTGCATTATGGGCCTTGAGGGAATTTTTAATGAGATGAACAAAGCAACCGGAGGTGCTCCGTTCTGGCAAGCTTTAACCACTCAGTTTACCCATCCTGACTGGAACGGATTTCATTTTTACGATCTGATCTTCCCGCTGTTCCTTTTCATCGCCGGCGTGGCCACTCCCTATTCGGTAGGCCACGAGTTAGAGAAAGGAAAAACCAAACAACAGGCTTTATGGCGGGTGATAAAAAGAGGATTACTATTGGTACTGCTCGGTGTTATTTACAATAATGGCCTCACTATAGAACCTTTTTCTAAAATTCGTTTTGGGAGTGTGTTGGGAAGAATCGGGATGGCGTATATGTTTGCCAATATCATTTATATCTATTCAAATTACCGCGCACAGATCGCCTGGTTTTTTGGAATTTTAATTGGTTACTGGCTGATGTTTAAATTCACGTCTGCGCCGGGTTTCCCCCATGGCGACCTGACGATGGAAGGAAATTTTGTTTCTTACATGGACCGGCTCTTTTTACCCGGAAGGCTTTATTTGGGTATTCATGATCCGGAAGGAATTATGGCAACAATCCCGGCAATTGCCACAGGCTTATTGGGCATCTTAACCGGTCAATTATTAAAAAACAGTCCTTATACGCAACTAAAAAAAGTAGCGCTGATGGCCGGCACGGGTGTATTGTGCATCACTATTGCCTGGATTTGGAATCTTGATTTTCCAATAAATAAAAATCTTTGGACAAGCTCTTTTGTTTTAAACGTTGGCGGCATCAGTCTTTTGCTGCTGGCTCTTTTCTATTACATCATAGATGTGCTTGGATATAAAAAATGGGCGTTCTTCTTCAAAGTAATTGGGATGAACTCTATTCTGATTTATATGTCGGGCAAGTTTATAAATTGGGATTATACCACTCATGCTTTCCTGGGATGGCTGGGGCAGCTCGCAGGCAATCCTTATAATGCGGTTGTGATGGCTATTTGTTTTGTGTTCGTAAAATGGTTGTTCCTTTATTTTATGTACAAAAAGAAAA
>Ga0134128_10008343_pt1 | contig 12466 bp, 10 predicted proteins | sample KB31754_FD_96462 | JGI IMG/M metagenome (GOLD analysis project Ga0134128, IMG submission 96462) | Terrestrial soil microbial communities with excess Nitrogen fertilizer from Kellogg Biological Station, Michigan, USA - KB3-175-4 | ecosystem: Environmental > Terrestrial > Soil > Unclassified ...
CGCATCCGGCGACGGCGCATCATCTTGCCTTCAAGCTCGCGCGCCACTTCATCGCCGACGATCCGCCGCCGGAGAGCGTCCGGCGCATCGCCGCCGTGTTCCATCGATCCGGCGGCGATCTCAGCCGCGTCACCGCGGCGGTGGTGATGGAAGAGGCGCTCTGGCGCGCGCCCTTCGCCAAGCTGCGCACGCCCGAGGAGATGGTGATTTCCGCTTGCCGCGTCGCCGGCTTTAACCCGCCGGCGCCGATGCTGGCCGGGAGCCTTCGCCTCCTCGATCAGATGCCGTTCTTCGCGCCCTCGCCGGCCGGCTGGCCCGATACCGCGGCGGAGTGGATCTCGCCCGAGGCGGTGCTGCGCCGAGCCGATTGGTGCCAGCAATTCGCCGGGCGCGTGCCCGTGCCGGAGGACCCGGTGTCGCTCGCGACTTCCTGCTTCGGCGAAGCGCTGCCGGAGGAAGCGGCGCAGGCGATCCGCCGTGCGCCGTCGCGCCGCGAGGGCCTGGCGCTGCTGCTGGCAAGCCCGCAATTCCAGAGGCGGTGAGAGCGATGATCGGACGTCGCGAGATGCTGAAGCTGACGGCCGCCGGCGGTGCCGCGGCCTTCTCGGTGCTGGGCTGGCCCGGCGCGGTCTTCGCCGCCGCGCCCGGCGAGCGCCGGCTCATCGTCGTCGTGCTGCGCGGCGCGATGGACGGGCTCGCCGCCGTGCCGCCCTTGGCCGATGCGCAATACCGCGAGAAACGCGGCAGCCTCGCCCTGCCTATGCCGGGCGAGGCGGGCGGCTGCCTGACGCTCGCTCACGGCTTTGCGCTCCATCCGGCGCTCGCGCCGCTCTACCCCTATTGGCAGAAGGACGAGCTGCTCTTCGTCCATGCCAGCGGCAACGGCTATCGTACGCGCTCGCATTTCGACGCGCAGGACCTGATGGAGAGCGGGCTTTCGGTGAAGCGCGGCATGAGCGATGGCTGGCTCAATCGTGCGCTCGCCCTGCTTCAGCACGGCCGGGACCGGCTCGGCCTAGCGGTGGGCGGCGCCGTGCCGCTCATCCTGCGCGGTAAGGTGGCGGTCGCCTCCTGGGAGCCGCCGAGCGGTATGCGCGATGCCTCGCCCGAGTTCATCGCCGCGCTCGCGCCGCTCTATCGCGCGGACCCGCTGCTCGGCCCGGCGCTCGCCGGCGGCTTGAAGGCGCAGCATTTCTCCGAGAGCGTGCTCGGCGACGCCATGGAGGGCGGACGCGGCTTCGGTCCCAAGACGTTTGCGCCGCTGGCGCAGGCCGCGGGCAAGCTGCTCGCCGCCGACGACGGGCCGCGCATCGCCGAGCTCGAGATGCTGGGCTGGGACACGCATGTGAACCAGGGCGCCGCGGAAGGGCGGCTTGCGCAGAATTTCGCCGGCTATGCCGAGGGCCTCGCGGCGCTCGCCGCCGCGATGGGCGATGCGTGGCGCAAGACCGTGCTCGTCGCGGTCACCGAGTTCGGCCGCACCGTCGCGGTCAACGGCAATAACGGCACCGACCACGGGACCGCCTCGGTGCTGCTGGTGATGGGTGGCGCGGTCAAAGGCGGCCGCATCGCCGGCGACTGGCCGGGATTGTCGCAGCTTCAGGACGACCGCGATCTGCGCGTCGCCACCGATTCCCGCTCGGTGATGAAAGGCATCCTGCGCGACCATCTCGGCCTCGACCGCGGCGATCTCGCCCGCAAGGTCTTCCCGGATGTGCCGGAGCTGAAGCCGTTCGACGGCCTGGTGAAGGTGTGAGATCAAGTCCTTCTCCGCCCTTCAGGGCGGAGAAGGACTTAGGATGAGGTGAGGTGCGCGGTGTGGGCTCTCGCGATTGCAGGAGCAACCGCTGTCGCTTACCCGCGACAGCGGTAAGCCCTGCACAGGCCCCACCTCACCCTGCCCTCTCCGCCCCAATGGGGCGGAGAGGGTTTGTTGAAGCGCTTACTCCTGCGCCACGAACTTGCGATATTCCTCAGCGATGTCGGCGACCGCGGTGTCGACGAAGCGCTTGCCGTGCTCGGGCGTGGCGAGGGTGGGATCGGAGCCGATGCGGCCGTCGGGATAGAGCCGGCGGTAGTCCTCGGCATCGGCGAAGGCGCGCTGCCCGCTCCTGGCCTCGCCCATGGCGACGCGCTTGATCGCCTCGGGATAGGCGAATTGCGTCACCGATACTTCGCTCGGCGTCGCATGGCTGCCCTCGCGCTGGCCGAAGGTCTCCTTCGAGAGCTTCTGCACGCCCGGCGTCTCCCACCAGTTCTTGAGGCGGAGCCGCAAGCCCGGCGCGTTGCCGCCGCGCGCCAGCGATCGCTCGGCATAGAGTTCTTGGAAGGCCGCGCCCACTGTCGCGACGTTGCCGCCATGGCCGTTGATGAAGAAGAAGCGGTCGAAGCCGTGCCGTGCGAGCGAGCGCACATAATCGCCGATCACCGCGATCAAGGTCGAAGGACGCAGCGTGATCGAGCCGCAGAAGGCCAGATGGTGCTGCGCATTGCCGACATTGATGGTGGGGCCGACCATGGCACCCGCCGCCTCGCCGACGCCCGTGGCGATCAGCTCCGCACAGATCGCATCGGTGCCGATCAATCCGTTGGGGCCGTGCTGCTCGGTCGAGCCGATCGGCACGATGATGCCATGGGCGCCCTTCAAGTAGGTCTCGACTTCCTGCCAGGTCTGAAGATGCAGCAGCACGGGTTTGAGCCCTCCTTCGCGGGACCTTAGCACAAACGGGTCACGGCTTCCCGGCGGTCAGCAGCGCCTTAAGCGCGGCGCGATCGGCCTTGCCGGTGCGGCCGGTGGGAATGGCGCTGCCGAGATGGATGCGGTCGGGGAGCTTGTAGCGCTCGAGCCGGTCGCGCGCCCAGCGGCGAAGCGCGGCGGGATCGAGGCTCGCGCCCGGCAGCGGCACCACCAGCAGGTGGATCGCTTCGCCGAGCTTCTCGTCGGGAAGCCCGGTGCAGAGCGCCTCGGCGATGCCGGGATGCTCGAGATAGGCGCGCTCCACTTCGATCGGCGAGATCTTGTTGCCGCCGCGCAGGATCAGCTCCTTGCTGCGGCCGACCAGACGCACGATACCGGGCGACGGCGTCTCGGCGAGATCGCCCGTGCGGAACCAGCCGCCCTGGAATGCGGCCGCGGTCTGCTCGGGCGCGTCGAGATAGCCCTGCATGATGAAGGGCGTGCGGAGCGCGAGTTCGCCCGCCTCGCCCGGTGCTGCGGCGCGTCCCCGCTCGTCGAGCAGCGTGAACTCGACACCCGGCGTCGGGCGGCCGATCGTGCCGGGGAAGCGGTCCTGCTCCTCGGGCGCGAGCATGAAATCCGAGGTGCTGGTCTCGGTGAGACCATAGATGTCCCAGAGCCGGAGCCGCGGCATGAGATCGCGCAGCGCGCGTCCGAGCGGATAGGCCAGTGGCTCGCCCCCCGCCATGGCCAGCAGCTCGTTCTCTTGCAGCGGCAGCGCCTCCGTTGCCGTGCGCAGCAGCGGCAACAGGGCGCGCAGCATGGTCGGGATGACGCCAAAGCGGGTGATGCGTTCCTGGGCCAGCGTTCTCAGCACGCGCGTGGCATCGAAGCGCTCGTGCAGCACCAGCGTGCCGCCGCGCGCCAAGGTGAGCAGCGACACCCATTGGCCGAAGCTGAATCCCAACTGCAGGATCAGCAGCGTGCGAGTTTCCTCATCGAAGCGGAGCGGGCTGTCGATCGCCGCGAGCTTGCCGGCGAAAGTGGCGTGGCCGAGGACCACGCCTTTGGGCCGGCCGGTGGTGCCGGAGGTGAAGATGATCAGCGCGGCATCGCCGAGCAGCTCGCGCTCTGGCGGTGCGCTGCGGCTCAGCGAGATGACGCTGCCGCCATCGCCGTCGAGAATGAAGCGTGCGCCGGTGCGCTCCAGCACCTCGGCGACCGAGGCGGGCAGCGCCAGGCGGTGGACCGGCACCACCACGGCGCCCGCGCGCCAGGCGCCGAGCAGTGCCGCGAAATCGCCGGCGCGGTTGGAGACGCGTACCGCCACCGGCTCGTCCCGCGTAATCCCGGCCCCGCGCAGCTCCCCGGCGATGACCGCGGCGGCGCGGTCGAGCTCGCGATAGCGCACCGGACCCGCATCACCGATGAGGGCGACGCGCTCGGGCTGCCGCGCGCAGGCAGCATCGAGGAGCGCGGCCAGATGCTGCATCGAAGCCTTTCTCCCCCCGGCCTTGCCATGCTCTTATAAGCCCCCCGCGGCGGGCGGAGAAGGGCACCTTATGGACTACGAAACCATCCTCTACGAGACGCAAGGCGCGGTGGCGTCGATCGTGCTCAACCGGCCGCAGCGCCTCAATGCGATGAATGCCACCATGCTGGCCGAGCTCAACCGCGCCATGGACCGCGCCGAGGGCGACGATGCGGTGCGCGCCATCGTGCTGAGCGGCGCGGGGGCGGGCTTCTGCTCGGGCTTCGATTTGAAGGAGCAGGCCGAGGCGCGCCCGACGGGGGTCGCGCAATGGCGCGGCGTGCTGCGGCGGGATTTCGACGCGATCATGCGCTTCTGGCACTCGCCCAAGCCGACCATCGCCGCGGTGCGCGGCGCTTGCCTCGCCGGCGGCTGCGAGCTGGCGCTGGCCTGCGATATCACGATTGCCGCCGAGGGCGCGGTTTTCGGTGAGCCGGAGCTGCGCTTCGGCGCCGGCATCGTCGTCATGCTGCTGCCCTGGCTGGTGGGCCCGAAGCGTGCGAAGCAGCTTCTGCTCACCGGCGAGGACCGGCTCGATGCGAAAGCGGCCGAGGCGATGGGGCTCGTCAACGAAGTGGTGCCGGCGGGCGGCGAGCTCTCGCGCGCGCTCGAGCTCGCGCAGCAGCTCGCGGTGATCGACCCGATGGCGCTCAGGCAGACCAAGCGCGCCATCAACCGCAGCTACGAGATCATGGGAATGGGCGAGGCGCTCGAGATGGCGCTCGACATCGATCTGCAGATCGAGGGCGAGGGCACCGCCGACAAGCGCCAGTTCCTCGAGGTCGCTCGGCGCGACGGCCTGCGCGCCGCGATCGCCTGGCGTGACGCCCGCTTCGCGAGGAAATGACGGAGGTCACTCCGCCGCCTTGATATCCTTCGGACTGTGCGGCCGGAGCTCGCCGGGAAGCGCCTTGTCGGCGATCGCATAAAGCTCCTCCTCGTGCCGGCGGAAATAGATCCAGCCGAGGATGAAGGCGATAGAGAAGACGCCCAGCAGGCCGAGCCCCACACCCTCCAGGATGCTGGTGGAGGACTCGCCGAGCACATAGGCAGAGACGCCCCAGACGCCGACCCAGACCAGACTCGCCGCCGCATTCACCGGCGCGAATTTCCGCCACGGCATGTGGTTGGCGCCGGCCAGGAAGGATTCCCAGGAGCGCAGAAAGGTGATGAAGCGGCCGACGAAGACGATGGGCGCGCCGTAGCGGAGATAGAGATACTGGACGAATTTGATCCGGCGCTGGTTGAGGCGGATCTTCGGCCCGTAGCGGCGGATAAGCCCGAAGCCGAAGCGATGTCCGATATAATAGGAGAAGTTGTCGCCGAGCAGCGTCCCGGGATAGGCCGCCAGCAGCACGAAGGCGATGCTGAGCTTGTGCCCGGCTCCGGCGGCGATCGCCGCGGCGATCAGCGTCGTCTCGCCCGGCACGAAGAAGAACCCGAACCCTTCCAGCGCGAGCAGGCCGAAGACCGCATAATAGCCCCAGCTTCCGATGGCCTGACCGATGAAGCTGTGAAATGCGCCCAAGCCCATCTCCGGAGATGCACCCTGTACAACCCCGCCCCGCCGCTTTCGTCCGTGGCCGACCGCGGAGAAAGGCGTGTTCCGGGCTGCAGTTCCGCCGTGCGTCCTTCGACAAGCTCAGGATGAGGTAAGTTCTTTGTGGCACGAAGAAATTTGCCTCATCCAGAGCGCGGGCGCAGCGACGGATGTGGTCCCGGCTTTCTGGAAGCCGGCTTACCCGTATCCGGCGAGCCGCGCATGCGGCAGCGGCGTGATGCGGTTGCGTGCCAGGAGCTGCACGGCGAAGTCGCCGGGGAAGAGCGCGCGCAGCGCCGGGTCGAAGACGTCGAGCCCGCCCGCATAAGCGCCGAAGGCGGGCAGCACCAGGCGCTGCTCGTCCTGGACGAAGCAGCGCCCGGAGATCCTGCGGCGGCGCACATCGACGCTCGCCTTTGGGTGATAGTGCCCGCTCACCTCGCCGCCGGCGAAGAGCGGCTCGGCGACATGGCGAAGGGTGAGGGGGCCAAGGCGGAACGCGCCGAGGGCGACCCGGCCGCCGAGATCCTCGGGCGGCTCCGGATCGTGGTTGCCGGCGACCCAGATCAGCTCGCGCGAGGATGAGAGCGCGGCGAGAAGCGCGCGATCCTCGGCATCGAGCCATGCCGGCGCCTCGCCGTCATGGAAGCTGTCGCCGAGGCAGATGATGCGGAGCGCATCGTGGCGGATCGCGGCGCGCTGCAGCCGCTCGAGCGTCGCGCGCGTGTCATAGGGCGGCAGCATGACGCCGCGCCGGGCGAAGCTTGAGCCCTTCTCGAGATGGAGATCGGCGACGACGAGCGTGCGCTCCTCGGGCCAGACCAGCGCGCCCTCGCCATCGGCAAGGAGCGCCACGCCGTGGAAGCGAAAAGCTTGCGTCTCGACGCGAGGTGCGGGCGGCTCGGACATCGGCGGCAGGAATAGGTCATTCCCACCGCCGCTGCCAGCGGCGCGTCAGGCCGCGTCGCGTCGTTGCGGCGTCTCGCCGCGGCTTGCCGACTGCCAGGACCAGAGATTGTCGAACATCACCCGGGTGCCGAGATCGGCGAGCTTGCTGGCCTCGGCGAAGTAGTCGCGCAAGGTCGAGCGTGCATAGTCGGCCTGAAGATCCATCGTCTCCTCGATACCGCTGGATCGCGCCATCGCGCGGCCGACTTCGAGATTACGGTCGAGCCGGTTGCGGCTGAACTCGAGCAGCTCCGAGCTCATCGCCACCCAACTCTCGAACCAGCGGTTAGACGCGCTCAGCAGCGGCTCGATACCGCCCATCGCCTGCGATGGGTCGAACCCGGCCATCATCTCCATGTCGCGGCGCTTCACCCGCATGTCCTCCGCCTGCGCCTTCGCCATTTCCGCCTCCCATCGATTATCGGTGATCGGCGAGCGGCCTTCTGCGGGGCCACTCGTCGTCATTTGAGCATACGACGCGTCAGTGACGAGGCAATGGCGATTAGGAAAATAGTGATGAGCGCGGCGGTTTATCTGCGCTTGTCGCCGCCGGTGCGGGAGCATGCGGCGCCGGCAGGCCGGCCTCGGCGAGGAGCTCCGCCGTCACGTCGTCGAGAAGCTGGTCGAGTGCCGTGCCATAGACCGCTTCACGGCCGATCTCGAGCAGGACCGGCACGGCAAGCGGCGAGACGCGATCGAGCCGGCGATGGCGGATGTGTCCCTTGATGCGCGCCAGCATCTCGCCGAGCCGGCGGATATCGGTCAATCCGGTGGCGGCGTCGGCGCGGGTCGCGCGCAGCAGCAGATGATCGGGCTGATGCTTGCGCAGCACATCGTAGATGAGATCGGCATTGAACGTGACCTGGCGGCCGGTCTTCTCCTGGCCGGGATGCTTGCGCTCGATGAGGCCGGCGATGATGGCGACGTTGCGGAAGGTGCGGCGCAGCAGCGAGGATTCGGCGAGCCACGCCTCGAGATCGTCGCCGAGCATGTCCTCGTCGAAAAGCTGATCGAGATCGCGCGCCGGCTCCAGGCTCCAGACGGCGAGCACGTAATCGGTGGCGACGAAGCCCAGCGGCTTCAGTCCCGCGCGCTCCATGCGCCGCGTCAGCAGCATGCCGAGCGTCTGGTGCGCATTGCGCCCTTCGAAGCAATAGGCGACGAGATAGTCGTGCGGGCCGCGCGGAAAGCTCTCGATGAGGAGCCCCTCGGGGCCTGGCAGCAGCGAGCGGTAGCGTTGGAGCCGCAGCCACTCCTGCACCGGCTCCGGCAGGTCGCGCCATTCGCGGGGATCGGCGAGGAGCGCGCGCACGCCCGCGGCAAGATGCGTGGTGAGCGGCAGCCGGCCGCCCTCATAGGCCGGCACCTTGGGGACGCCGCCGGCGGCACGGCTGGCAATGAGTTCGTTGCCGTGGATGCGCTCGAAGGCGAGCAGCTGGCCCGCGAACATGAAGGTGTCGCCCTCGGTGAGCGCGCCGGCGAAATACTCCTCGACCTCGCCCAGCACCTTGCCGCGTCCGAGCCGCACCTTGATCATCGACGCTTCGATGATGGTGCCGATGTTCATGCGGTAGCGCCGTGCCACCGCGTCGGAGACGAGGTGATAGCGACCGAGGCTGTCGCGGAAGAGCCGCCGCCAGCGCTCATAGCTGCTGAGCGCATAGCCGCCATTCTCGACGAAGCCCAGCGCGTCGTCGAAATCGCGGCGCGCCAGCGCGGCATAGGGCGCGGCGCCGGTCACTTCCTCGAAGAGCGCGTCGGCGGTGAAAGATCCGGCGCAGGCCATGCCGAGGATGTGCTGGGCCAGCACGTCGAGCCCGCCGGGACGTGGCTGCTCGCCGTCGAGCTCGCCGCGGGCGAGCGCCGAGACCGCGGCGCGGCATTCCAGCACCTCGAAGCGATTGGCGGGCACGAGCAGCGCGCGGCTCGGCTCGTCGAGCCGGTGATTGGCGCGGCCGATGCGTTGCGTCAGGCGCGAGACGCCCTTGGGCGCGCCGACCTGCACGACCAGATCGACATCGCCCCAATCGATGCCGAGATCGAGCGACGACGTTGCCACCACCGCGCGCAGCCTGCCTGCCGCCATCCAGGCCTCGACTTTGCGCCGCTGCTCGACCGCGAGGCTGCCGTGATGGAGCGCGATCGGCAGGTGGTCCTCGTTGAGCCGCCACAGCTCCTGGAAGCAGAGCTCGGCCTGGGCGCGCGTGTTGACGAAGATCAGCGTGGTGCGGTGGCGCTTGATCGCCTCATAGACCTCGGCCAGTGTATGGATAGCCATATGCCCGGACCAGGGCAGCTTCTCGCGCGTCGCCAGGATGCGGAGCTCCGGCCTCGCGCCGCCCGCAGCGGTGATGCGCGCCACATCCGCGCCGCCCGATCCGAGCCAGGCCGCGAGATCATCCGGCCAGGCGACGGTGGCCGAGAGGCCGATGCGGATGCTGCGCGGCGCGAGCCGCTTCAACCGCGCCAGTCCCAGCGCCAGCATGTCGCCGCGCTTGGTGCCGGCAAGCGCGTGCAGCTCGTCGATGATGATCGCCGAGAGCCCGGCGAAGATCTGCGCCGCCTCGGGAGACGAGATGAGCAGCGCCAGCGATTCCGGCGTGGTCATCAGGAGCTGCGGCGGATGCTCGCGCTGGCGTTGGCGCTTGGCGGCGGGTGTGTCGCCGGTGCGGGTCTCGCTGCGGAGGTCGAGGCCCAGCTCCTCGATCGGCGCGGTGAGATTGCGGTGGATGTCGACGGCGAGCGCCTTCAGCGGCGAAATATAGAGCGTATGCAGTCCGTCCCGCGGGTGCTCGGCCAGATCGATCAAGCTCGGGAGGAAGCCCGCCAAGGTCTTGCCGCCGCCGGTCGGTGCAACGAGCAGCGCCGAGCGCTCGGCGCGCGCCGCCTCGATGAGCGCGAGCTGGTGCGGATGCGGCGTCCAGCCGCGGCGCGCGAACCATTGGACGAAAAGCGGCGGCAGGAGATCGGAGGCGAACATGGCGCAGGGAATATGCCGTGCCGGTCGCGCCGGGGCCAAGCCCGGCCGCGAAGCGAGACGCAGACTTTGCGCGCTCAGCCGACCGCGCTGCGGAAGATGCGCAGGTAATTGCCGCCGGCGATCTTTCCCGCTTCTTCCGGGGTGAAGCCGCCGCGCAGCATGGCGGCGACCAGCTGCAGCCATTGCGCGTAGCTCTGCAGGCTGCCGGGATGGACCTGCTGATCGGTGCCAATGCTGACGTGATCGACGCCGACGATATCGGCCATCTCCTTGAGCCCGTCGACATAGCGCTCGAGGCTCGGAAAGAAATGCCAGATGCCGATCGAGCCGCCGGTTTCGGCGACGGCGCGCGCATGATCGGGGCTCACCTGCCGGCCTTTGAGCGGCGTCGGGCCCATCGCCGTCGAGCCGGCGAGGGCGGTGTGCGACAGCAGCAGGGGCTTGGTGGCGACCTTGGCCGCGTGCTTCACCGTATCCTCGGTCGCGTGCGCGACGTCGCAGACGAGGCCCAGCTTGTGGCAGGTTTGGATCGCCTCGGCGCCGAAGGAGGTCAGGCCCCGATGGGTCACCGCGCCGGTCTGGAAGTCGCCGATGTCGTTGGGCGTGTAGTGCACGAGCTGCACATGCCGCACCCCGCACCGATGCGCCTCTTCGAGCCGCTCCAGCTTGCCTTCGAGGAAATCGAGCCCTTCGATGTCGGCGATCACCGCGGGCTGGCCCGCCGCATGCGCCGCCTCGAGTTCGGCCGCCGTGTGGGCGCGGCGCAGCCCGTGCTTTGTCACCAGCTCGTCGAGCCAGGCAAGCCGCTCGAGGTGGTGGCGATAAAGCTCGCCGGGCTCGGGCGTGCGCAGGGCGCCCAGCACGCCCTTGGCGTTCCGTCCGAGCACCGGGCCATCGGGGACATCGGCGAGGCAGGCGACGGCGAGCGATCCCGCGCGCATGCCGCTCGCAAGATCGCCGCTTGGCGGCGCCGCGGAGAGGATGCCCGTCGCTCCGCCATGGGTGTGCACATCGACGGAGATGAAGCGGCGCAGCACCTCGCGCGCCGTGGTTATCCGGTCTGCGGTCCCGGCCGCTGCCGAAGTCTCGCCGCCGGCGCCGCCGAGCACGACGCCCATCGATGCGGGCGCCGTGCCCCACATCCAATCCCTGTGCGCGAGCCCGTGATGATGCCCACAGCAATCCATGGCTTTGCCTCCGAGGGCGCTTCGGTTTGCCATTGAGCCTCACCGTCTGGCGCGTATCAAGCCGCGATCGCCGCATATGCCGGGCCGGGTGACGCGCACTTTGACAGGCGTGCCGCTTTCCGATACCTAATTCGCCATGGACATGCCGCGCTCCCGCCGGCCCTTTGCGGCCGCGACCACGACGACGACCCGCATCGGCGGGCCGCGGCGAGGTCGCTTGCGCTGAGCGCGCGAGGATAGACCGAACCCAAGGCCCCGCCGGCGACGGACGGGGCCTTTTCATGTCCGGCCTCGCTCTCCGTCTCCGGCGATCGTGAGGAGCAGGAGATGGACGAGAGCGATCATCGCGTCATCGGCAACCGCCTGGACCTCTTCCATCAGCAGGAGGAGGCGCCGGGCATGGCCTTCTGGCATCCGCGCGGCTATGCGCTCTATGCCGTGGTGGAGGGCTATATCCGCAAGCGCATGCGCGAGGCCGACTATCGCGAGGTGCGCACGCCGCTGCTGCTGGCGCGCTCGCTCTGGGAGGCAAGCGGCCATTGGGAGCGCTTCGGCGCGCAGATGTTCTCGCTGGTCGATGGCGAGCGCGATTTCGCGCTGAAGCCGATGAGCTGCCCCGCCCATGTGCAGATCTTCAATGGGCGCGTCCGCTCCTTCCGCGAGCTGCCGTTGCGCCTGGCGGAGTTCGGCGCCTGCCATCGCAACGAGCCCTCCGGCGCGCTGCTGGGCTTGCTGCGCGGTCGCGCCTTCGTGCAGGACGACGCGCATGTCTTCTGCACCGAGGCGCAGATCGCCGGCGAGGTGGTGCGCTTCTGCGCGCTGCTGCGCCGCGTCTATGCCGATTTCGGCTTCGACGAGATCCGCGTCGGGTTCTCCACCCGGCCGGCGGAGCGCGCCGGCGACGAGGGGCTCTGGGATCGGGCGGAGGCGCTGCTGGCCGAGGCGGCACGCGATGCCGGCCTCGATCTCATCGCGCAGCCGGGCGAGGGCGCATTTTACGGGCCGAAGCTCGAATTCGCGCTGCGCGACGATCGGGGCCGGCTTTGGCAATGCGGCACCATCCAGCTCGACCTCGTCCTGCCGGACCGGCTCGGCGCCGCCTATGTCGACGCCGAGAACCGCCACCTGCGGCCGGCGATCCTGCATCACGCCGTGCTCGGCAGCATCGAGCGCTTCATCGGCTTGCTGCTCGAGCATTACGAGGGAAGGCTGCCGCTCTGGCTCGCGCCGGAGCAGCTCGCACTCTGCACCATCGGCGAGGGGCAGGAGCCCTATGCCGAGCGGGTGGCCTCGCTGCTTTCGAGCGAGGGGTATCGCGTCGCGCTCGATCTCCGGCCGGAGCGGCTATCGCGCAAGATCCTCGATGCAAGGGCGCAGGAGATTCCACTGTTGCTGGCGCTGGGCCGGCGCGAAGCGGCGACGGAGACCGTATCGTTGCGGCGGCGGGACGGGGACAGGGAGAGTTTGCCGCTCGCCGCGGTCGCGGATGCGCTGCGGGCGGAGGCGTTTCGATGACAGGCGTTCATGTCAGGGGAGGAGCGGCAGCGAGGGGCGGATGGACGGCGCGGAGGCGGTACGCACCACGGTTCCGGCACGGCTCGAC
>Ga0134128_10008344_pt1 | contig 12466 bp, 10 predicted proteins | sample KB31754_FD_96462 | JGI IMG/M metagenome (GOLD analysis project Ga0134128, IMG submission 96462) | Terrestrial soil microbial communities with excess Nitrogen fertilizer from Kellogg Biological Station, Michigan, USA - KB3-175-4 | ecosystem: Environmental > Terrestrial > Soil > Unclassified ...
CGTATCGACGAACAGGAGCGCCGGATGGCCGGCATTGTCGATCGCCGCCCGCGCCGCGGCGATCGGGCTCACGCATCCGGTCGAGGTCTCGTTGTGCACGACGCAGACCGCGCGGATGCGATGCTCGCGATCGGCGCTGAGCGCCGCCTCGATCGCCGCCGGATCGGCGCCGCGCCGCCAGTCGGTGTCGAGGATGATCGGCTCGATGCGGAGGCGCTTGGCCATCTCGCTCCACAACGAGGCGAACCAGCCGGTGCGAACCATCACCACCGCGTCGCCGGGCGAGAGCGTGTTGACGAGCGCGGCTTCCCACGCCCCGGTTCCGGAGGCCGGGAACACGACGACCGGGCCGCTGGTCCTGAAGACCCGCTTGAGCCCGGTCAGCACGGATCGCGACAGATCGGCGAAGCCGGGTCCGCGATGGTCGACCGTCGGCTCGGAAATGGCCCGCAGCACCCGCCCGGGAACGTTCGTCGGTCCCGGAATCTGCAGGAAGTGACGGCCAGGGGAGCGGACGTTCATCGCGGCGTCTCCATGTCGGGAAGCGGTGGGGGCGGGATTTCGCGCGAAATCGCGCGCGCGAACTCCAGCAGCGAATCGTCGGCCCCGAAGCCCGCCGCGAGTTGCGCCCCGATCGGCAGGCCGGACCGGGAAACGCCGATCGGCAGGCTGATCGCCGGGACGCCGGAAATATTGACCCAGCCGGTGAACACGGCATGGTCGCGGGGACCGGCCGGCCGTCCGTCGATCATGTCGGGATAGGCGGCAGCGGCGGGCCAGGGCAAGGCCGCGGCGGTGGGCGTCAGAACGAGGTCCGCCTCCGCGAACAGTTCCGCGCAGCGGCGCCGCAAGCCTCCGGCGCGCTCCAGCGCCCCGGTATAGTCGGCGCCGGTCATCTTGCGCCCCTCGGCCGCCATCGCGCGTGCGGAAGCGCCGGCTTCACGTTCGAAGCCCGGGTTCTCCCGCAAGAGCCACGCGACCCCTGAGCGCGAGACGACGCTCCAGATGCGCGCCGCCTCGTCAAGATCGAAGAAAACCGGCTTCTCCGTGACCTCGTGACCGAGGCTCTTGAGCGTCCGCGCGAAGGCCGCGACATGCGAGGCGACCTCGGGATCGACCGGGGAATCGCCGAAGCGAGGGACATAGAGCACGCGCAGCTTCTCTCTTGGCCAGGGCTCGGCGGCCGCGTAGAGCGACCGGCGGTCCCGCTGGTCGGGGCCCTTGAGGACCCCGTCGAGCAACATGGCGTCCTCGACCGTGCGCGACAGCGTCCCCGCGGTCTCGAAATCGGCGAGAATCACCGAGAATCCGTCGATCCGCGGCCAGCGTCCGATCGACGGCTTGAAGCCGACAAGGCCGGTGTGGCAGGCGGGGCGGCGGATCGATCCGCCGCCGTCCGTCCCGAGCGCCGCGGGGACGAAACCGGCCGCGACGCTCGCCGCGGCGCCGCCGCTCGATCCGCCCGGCGTCAGATCGGCGTTCCACGGATTGCGGGTCACGCCGAAAAGGTCGTTGCCGGTGTAGCCCTCGAGGGTGAACTCCGGCACATTCGTTTTGCCCATCACGATCGCGCCCGCCGCACGCAGGCGCGCGACCGGCAATTCGTCGATCGGAGGCATGAACGTCGCGAGCGCCCGGCTGCCCCAGGTCGAGGGTAAGCCCGCGACGTGGATGCTATCCTTGATCGAGACCGGCACGCCCTCGAGCGCCGAGCGGGCCGCGCCCTTCGACAGGCGCGCGTCGCTCTGGCGCGCGGCCTCGGCGGCGCCCGATTCGTCCAGCGCGACGAAACTGTTGAAGCGGCCGTCGAGGCGGCGGATGCGCTTAAGCGAGCGCTCGACCAGCGCGGTCGAGGTCAGCCGGCCTTGGCGAAGCGCCGTTGCGATGTCGGTGACGGTTTCCGGCATGAGAAGCCTCATCAATCCCATTGGAGCGGTTGGCCGATCGACGCCGGCATCCGGGAGGAGCGTCCGAGCCCGGCAAGCACGGCGAGCGCGATGACATAGGGCGCCATCTGGACGATGTAGGAGCTCACCGGAACGCCAAAGCCCTGCAGCCTGAGCTCGAAGGCTTCCGCCGCTCCAAAGGCGAGACACGCGACCGCCGCCCCGATCGGGTTCCAGCGGGCGACGATGAGCGAAGCCAGCGCGAGATAGCCGCGTCCGCCGGTCATGTTGTCGGTGAACGTCCCGACCTGCTGAAGCGACAGCACCGCGCCGCCCAGTCCTGCGACAGCGCCGCAAGCCACGACCGCCAGGATTCGCACCCGCATCGGTTCCGCGCCGGACGCGAACGCCGCCTCCGGGTTCTCTCCGGTCGCGCGCAGGGTGAGACCGGCCCGGGTTCGATACAGGAACGCTTGGAGGGCAACGCAGCCGACGATCGCGAGATAGGTCAGGGGCGGGAGCGAGAACAAGAGCGCGCCGGCGACCGGAATCTGATCCAGCTTCGGAATCGGCCACGGCGGCAAAGGCGTCAGATGGATGGCGACCGGCCGGCCTCCGCCGGAGAGGGCGCGCATGAGATAGCTCGTGAGCCCGACGGCCAGGATGTTGGCGGTGAGGCCGGTCACCATATTGTCGGCGCGGAAGCGCACGGTGACGATCGCGACGACGACGCCGATCGCGGCGCCCCCGAGGGATGCGAGCACGACGCCGGCGAGCGAACTGTGCAGGGCCCACGCGCCGACGATCGCGGAGAAGGCGCCCATCAGCATCATGCCCTCGAGGCCGACGGCGAACACGCCGGCGCGCTCGGACAGGATGCCTCCGAGCGCGCCGAGCAAGAGCGGGGTGGCGATGCGGATCGCCGCGGCGAGAAACTCGATCACGCGCGCCGCACCGTGGCTGCGAGCACGAACAGCATGGTGAGCCCTTCGATCACCACGACCAGCGCCGAGGGCACTCCAATCTGCCGCTGCATCGACTGGGCGCCGGCCTCGAGCATGCCGACGAACAGCGCCGCCGGCGCGACCGCCAGAGGCTCGATCGCGCCAAGCAGCGCCACCGTCACCGCCTTGAAGCCGAAGCCCAGCGAGAAGCCCTCGATCAGCCGATGCTGGACGCCGAGCACTTCGACCGCGCCCGCGAGCCCGGCGAGCGCGCCCGCGATCAGCATCACACTCCAGGTGATCGCGGAAACGGAGAAGCCGGCGTAGGCGGCCGCGCGCCGCGAACTGCCGGCGACGCGCAGCGAAAAGCCGAACGGCGTGCGCCAGAGGATGAAGGATAAGGCCAAGGCCGCGATGAGCGCGATCGGAAACCCCGCGTGCGCGCCAAACTCCGGGACCTTCCACAGCCAGGCCGCGCGCGGCAGCGCGGGGGATTGCAGGAAGCCGGCGCCGAACTGGCCGAGCGGCCCCGCCAGCATCTGCTGCACGAGCAGAAGCGCGACGAAGTTGAGCAGCAGGGTGGTCAGAACCTCATGCACACGCCGTCCGAGATGGATCGCCGCGGCGAGCCCGGCCCATAGCGCGCCGAACAGGGCGCCCCCGATCAGCGCGGCGACGACCGCCACAATGGGCGGCGAGGCCGGAAAGTGCAGGGCGACGGCGGCGGCGCCCACGCCCCCAAGCGCGATCTGTCCCTCCGCGCCGATATTGATGACGCCCGCGCGAAAGCACACAGCCACGCCGCTCCCGGCGAGCAGATAAGGCGTCGCGCGATTGAGCGCGAAGCCGATCTGGTGGGGCGAACCGAGCGCGCCTCTCAGCATAGCGGCGAATGCGGCGAACGGATTGTGGCCGGACAGCGCGACGAGAACCGCCGATGCGGCGATGGAAAGCGCGGCCGCGGCCACGACGCGCCAAGCCATCGAATCGGCGAAGCGCAGCCGCGGCGGCCAGACGCGCGCCTGCCCCGTGTCCCGCGCGCGCGGCGCCGTCTCCGTCATGCGGCCCGCCCCGACATCCAAAGCCCGATCTGGCCGATGTCGGCGCCCTTGCGCATTGTCACGCCGGCGAAGCCGCAATTGGCCATGACCGCGATGCGGTCGGCGACTTCGAGCACTTCCTCGAGTTCGGAGGAGAAATAGAGGACCGCCGCGCCCTCCTCGCGCAAGGCGAGAACGCGCTCCAGGACGAACCGCGTCGCGCCGGGATCCAGGCCCCAGGCCGCCTGATGCGCGATCAGCACCGCCGGCTTCCGGTCGAGTTCGCGCGCGATCACGATCTTCTGCTGATTGCCGCCGGAGAGCCGCGCCGCTAGCGTCTTCGGCCCCTGCCCGCGAATGTCGTATTCCTTCATGAGCCGGCCCGCCTTGTCGAGCAGTCCGCCGATGGAAAGAACCATGCCCTGCGCGTAGGGCGGCTCGCGGCTGTCGCGCAGCATCAGGTTTTCGGCGATCGAGAGGGTCCGGACCAGCGCGGTCGACGACCGGTCGGCGGGCATGTACGCGACGCCCGCCCTTGTCCGCGCCGCGACCGCCGCGCGCGTGATGTCGCGCCCGTCCAGCATGACGGCGCCGGCCCGGGGCTGGCGCAGGCCGGCGAGGGTCTCGGCAAGCTCGATCTGGCCGTTGCCGTCGACGCCGGCGACCCCGAGAATCTCGCCTCCGCGAACCTCGAACGTGAGCGGCCCGAGCCCAGGGCCTTCCAGCCCAGCGACTTTCAGGCGAACGGACCCCCTGGTGGGCGACCGATCGGCATGAGGAACTGTGACGTCGCGCCCGACCATCATTTCCGCAAGCTGGGCCTTGGTCACCTCGCCGATCGGCGCGCCGCCCGAGACTCGCGCCGCCCTCAACACGACGACCCGGTCGCAGACCTGGAAGACTTCCGGCAATTTGTGGGTGATGAAGACGATGCCCGTGCCCTCCGAGCGCAACCGGCGAAGGATCGCGAGCAGGTCGGCGACCTCGCTCGGCGCGAGATTGGAGGTCGGCTCGTCGAGGATCAGCAGGCGCGCCTCGCGCAGGACCGCTTTCAGGATTTCGACTCGCTGCCGGCGGCCGAGCGAAAGGTCGGCGATCATCGCGTCGGGATCGAGGTCGAGGCCGAAGCGGCGGCTCGCCTCGCGAACGCGGCCGGCCATTTCCGTCCGCTTCAGGAGCCGCCCCGCCGCCGGCCATCCGAGCATGACGTTCTCGACCACGCTCATCGCCTCGATCAGCATGAAATGCTGATGGATCATCGCGATGCCCGCCGCCATGGCGTCCGCCGGGCGATGGCCGGAGAGGGCCCGGCCGCGGAACACGATCCGGCCCGCGTCGGGCGGAATCATGCCAAAGAGCACCTTCATCAGCGTGCTCTTCCCGGAGCCGTTCTCGCCGAGGAGACCGAGGATCTCTCCCTCGCCGACTTCAAGATCGATGCCGTCGTTGGCGGTCACCGCGCCGAAACGACGGACAATCCCTCGCATCTCAAGGAGCGCGATCATCGCCGGCCTTCGCCAATCGTTCACGGGCGCCGGCGCGCGCTGCGCCGGCGCGCCAGGACACAAGCAAGCTGCTCGCGCGCGCCCCTCAACCGCCGGGGCGCGCGTCGTTCTCGGTCGGCGCGATCTTCAAGGCGCCGCTCTTGAACTGCGCCGCCAGATCGCCGACCTCCTTCGCCACGGCCGCGGGAACGACGGGGTTGAATTCCTTGCCCGGCTCGTATTCCAGCGTCGCCCCTGTGACGGGCGCGGTGTCGTATCCGTATTGCACGAAGGTGCCGAACAGCTTGCCCTTCTTCACCTGCTCGGCGGTGCTGCCGAACATCGCCGGCCAGTCCTCGACGATGTTGGTGAGCACGAGTTTGGGCGCGATCTTGGTCTGGTCGACTCCGCGTCCCGTGACCCAGACGTTCTTCTCCTTGGCCGCCTCGACAAGTCCGGTTTCCGCGGCGTTGAGCTTGCCGGTGATGAAGTCCGCGCCCTGCGCGATCAGCGACAGCGCGGCCTCCTTCGCTTCCGCCGAGTCCTCCATGTCCTTGACATAGAGGATGGTCACCTTGGCGCCCGCCTTGGTCGCGCAGATCCGGAAACCGCCGGCCTGCGCGGTGATGTTGGGCACGCCCTGCAAGCCATAGACCCCGCCGACCTTGTGGGTCTTGCTCATTTTCGCCGCGAGCAAGCCGAGCTGACAGCCGAACTGGGCGTTGTTCCAGTCGATCGACATCACGTTCGGCGGCTTGCCTTCATTGCCGCTGACCGCGATGAACTGGGTCTTGGGGAAATCGGGCGCGACCTGCTCCATCGCCGAGACGAACCGGCCGGAGTGCCCCATCACAATCAGATAGCCCTGGCTCGCATAGTCGCGCAGCGCCTCGGCCTCGTCGGCGTCGGAGACGTTCTCGGAATAGGCGGTCTTGAAGCCGTGGGACTCGAGACTCTTCAGGATCGCGTAGCCAAGCGCGTTCCAGCTCTGGTCGTTGATGCTGCCAGGAAGCAGGATGGCCGCCTTGTCCTCGGGCTTCGCGGGGGCAGTGAGGCTGGGAGCGAACAGCGCCAGCACGGCAATGGAGCCGAACAGAGAGGGCAGTTTCCTCGATTTTTTCATGAGAAGTCACCTTCGTTTCCGCGAGCCTCTCGGGCGGCGCGCCGTCGGCGGCTCTCGCATTTTTGGTGTTCCGTCGGAATTCGCGGGCGGCGCCTCCAGATGTTTCAGACGCGAACGATCGCCGCGATCGGCGCTTCGCCGGGCTTGCATTGATGCTCGGTGCCGCCCGACACGAAAATCGCCGAATCGCCGGTCACCGAGGCGATCACCGCGCCGAGAGCCGCGCGAGCGTGCCGCTCATAGTTGATGTCCGCGTCGGAGAGCATCGTGGTGCGGCGCCCCCGCAGCATCCCGCTGGGCGGCGCCTCGGCCTTGGCGAAAATGGCGACGATGCGCGCGGGATCGATCGCGGCGCCTTGGTCGCCGATCGCGTTACGGACCGCCGAGCGGACCCCATCGGCGTCGACGACGTCGCGGAGCACCGCATGGCCGATGGAGAGGTCGCCGCCCGCTGCGGCCGAGGCGCCGAACAGCAGGATCTCGCAGTTCTTGAGTTCGCCGCCGGCGGAGGTGTTGGCGACGGTGGAAAACAGATCCATGCGTTGCGCGATCGCGTCGTCGGTCAGGGCGGCCTCCTCGACTTCGCCGAGCGCCACGGCGACGCCGAGCGCGGTCGCGCCGCGGGCGAAGGGCTTCGAGCCGTTGGGGTCGCGGGTGACGAGTTTCGCGCCCCGGCGGTCCGCGTCGGCGACCGCCGCCGGCGTCAGCAGCGGACCCTTGACCTGGACATAGTGAACGTCCCGCGGATCATTGATCCCGGCTTCGGCCTGGGCGCGCCGGACCGCCTCCGCGACCGCGCCGACTTCGGCCATCGTGCCGACTTCCTCGGGCGCGAAGTCCCGCGTGACCGCGATCCCGATCGCCAGCCGCTTGCCCCCCGCGGGCGGCGACGGCGCGCGCGTGAACAGCGTCGCGTGCGGGCTCAGCACCCCTTCGGTTCCGCCCGACCAGACGAAGGCGACACGCTTGGCGACCTCTTCCGGCGTCACGCCGAGCCGCCGGGCGAGCGCGAGCGAATACGACAGGGTCGCGAAGCCGCGGGTGAAGTCGTTGGCGCCGCCATTACCTTCCGTCTTGCCGATCAGCGCCACGATTTCCGCGGGGTTCACCTCGCCCGCGTCGATCAGGCGCTCGAGCGCGGACACGTCGCTTGGGCTCATCATCGCCAACTTGTGGACGCCGACCCGCATGGCAGTCTCCGCCTTTCCTCAAGAGTGGAACGGCCTCAGACTTGACGCAACGAAAATAGAATGATTTTCACAATGTGGAATATTACCTACCGTCCGAGGGGATAATCGATGCGGTTGGACGCTGGCGACGCCATCGCGCCAGGAGAGGGAGAGAAGACAATCTCCTCCATCGAACGCAACGGCGGCGTTCAGTCGTTGCTGCGCGCGCTTTCGCTGCTCGACGCGCTCGCCGAGAACGACGACGGACAGTCGCTCTCCGCGCTCGCGAAGACGGTTGGTCTGCCGTTGTCGAGCGCGCACCGGCTGCTCACCACGCTTCAGCGCAAACGGTTCGTCCGTTTCGATCCCGCAGGCATGATCTGGCGCGTCGGCGTGCAGGCCTTCGTCGTCGGGGCCGGCTTCGCGCGCTCGCGCGAGCTTGCGCCGATCGCCATGCCCTTCATGCGTCAGTTGATGGAGAGGACCGGAGAAACGGTCAATCTCTACGTTCCGAACGGCGGGCACGCGATCTGCATCACGCAGGTTCAAAGCCGGCAGGTGATCCGGGCGATCTCGCGCCCGGGCGGCAGCGTGCCGCTGCACCGTTCCGCGGCCGGCAAGGCCATTCTCGCAAGGATGCCGGAATTCGAAGTCGACGAATTGCTCGGCAAGCAGGCCCCGCCGGCGGCCGAAAGATTGTCGGCACAGGCGTGGCGCAGGCTCCGCGCCGAACTCCGCGAGGTCCGGGCCCGCGGTTATGCGTTCGACGACGAGCAGGTCGCCGCCGGCCTGCGCTGCATAGCGAGTTCAATCGCCGACGAGAACGGCTCCGCCCCGGGCGCCGTTTCGATCGCGGGTCCGGTGATGCGGCTGACCGATCAGCGCCTGCCCCGGCTCGCGGAGCTGGTGGTGGCGGCGGGCGAAGCCATGACCCGCGAATTCGGAGGGACCAGGCGTCCCGGCGGTTCGACCGGCTAATGGCTCTCGTTTGTTTGAGCCGGGCTTCTTTCGGCTGGACTTGGTCAACGATGAGCGCGAATATGCACTCCATGACGCGAGAAGCGGGGCGGATTCGTGCTCAAGCCCCCTCAAGAAAATCAACGATTCAATAATGGAAGGATGGCCGAGCGGTTTAAGGCAGCGGTCTTGAAAACCGCCGTGGGCGCAAGTCCACCGTGAGTTCGAATCTCACTCCTTCCGCCACCTACTAGGACACTGATATTAATAGACAATGTGGCGTTACGCGGCGCAAATCCGTCGTGATTTCCGAGCGTTGTCAGGGAAGCGAACAGATGGGCCTCGAGGAGACCAATTCTAGCGGCTCTCAGTCGCTTTCCGACCTCGAATTCTCTGACGGCGTTTTTCGTGGTGCGGGGGTCTCTGAGCATCATTTCGACTGTGTGGTGGGTCGGGCGGTCACCTCGACAAGATCCGAGCGCGCATTTCTCAAGCACCGGACACGCGCAGGTTTGGCGAGTTCGGGAACGACGCAGCCGACGCGAGGCCGTTTCCAGGGCCTCCGCAATCGAAGTTTTCGATGTGCTGTGGCGCGTGAGCAGCGCCGCTCTCAGGGAACGACGGCCTTCGCGGGAAATCCGAGCGCCGCTCGCTGCGCCGACCATTCAAGTGGGAGCCGCGTATCGGCCATGACCGCATTGGCGGTCAGCTCCGGTGGCTGCCGTCCGTCGAGAATCGCTGCGACGATGTCCGGGGCGAGACCCGTCAAACGAAGAAGCCGACCGGCGTAAGTCGCCCCGTATCCTTCTCCGGCGGCAATATCTTCGATCGTGGCGGCGGGATTGTCCTGGAAGCGTCGAGCGAGGATCCTTCCCCGAACGATCAACCGAACAAGGCTCTCGTCGATGCGTGGGTCTTCGGCGATTGCACCGCCTTCGACGACGAACTTCATCTCGTTCCCGCGTCGCTTCAACCGCACGGGTACGACGGGAAGGATCAGCTCGCGTTGACCGGAGCCAGTTTGGGCTTTGCTCACGTCATCAGCGACGAAAAGATCCAGCGAGGTCGCAGCCAATCCCTCTGAGGCTGATTTTTCTTGTTCGGCGCGATCTTTTATCAGCGCCGCGGCGACGCGACGGCCGTCCAACTGGATTTCGATGCCCTCGAGGCGAACTTGAACGCGGGTCAGCACGGCGCGGAGGAACGGCTCACGCGATGGGTTGGACGGGTCGTCCAGGATCTGAATCAGTTCCACTGCCGCGTCGGAAGCCCGTTTGCAGGTGGGCGCATCGCGACTATCCTCGGGTAGGGCGTCGTCGACTGCGGCCGGGTCGGCGAGAAAAGCCCGCAGGCGAGCGATGACAAGATTCTCGAGCCCCGGAGCCGGGAGCCTCTGTCCGGGATCGCCGCTCTGCACCCCCGTCACCAGGTGGCGCGAGACGTAGTAGCGATAGCGCACGCCCTTCTTCGCCGCATGGGTCGGCGTCATCGGCTCTCCCGCGGCGTCGAAGAGGACGCCAGTAAGGATCGCCGGGCTATCGGATTTTCGACCGTCGCTTCGCTCGACGCCGTTGGCCCGCAACTTTCTTTGAACGGCATCCCAGAGATCCTGGTCGACGATCGCTGCGTGCTCTCCGGGATACGCCTGGCCCTTGTGGGCGATCATGCCGCGGTAGACTGGGTTTTGCAGCAGATGATAGAGCGCGCCCCGCGAGAATGGCAGGCCGCCGGAGACACGCCCATCCTCGAACAACCGCCGCTTACTGACGACGCCTTGGGCCAGAAGGTCCTCTCTCAGGGCCCGGACGCAGCCGAGGTCGAGATAGCGCCGGAAGATCAGGCGCACCCGTTCCGCCTCCTTCTCAACGACGATGAGCTTGCGGTCTTTGACCTCGTAGCCGAGCGACGGGAGGCCGCCCATCCAGAGGCCTTTCTTTTTCGAGGCGGCGATCTTGTCCCGAATGCGCTCGCCCGTGACCTCCCGTTCGAACTGCGCAAATGAGAGCAGCACGTTGAGGGTCAGCCGCCCCATGCTGGTCGTGGTGTTGAACGCTTGCGTCACCGAAACGAACGAGACGGCGTTTGCGTCGAAGATTTCGACGATCTTGGCGAAGTCGCTCAAGGAGCGCGTCAGCCGGTCCACCTTGTAGACGACCAGGGCCTCGATCTTCCTGGCCGCGACGTCGGCGAGAAGGCGTTGAAGCGCCGGGCGGTCCATCGTTCCCCCGGAAAAGCCCGGATCATCGTACAGCTCCGGTAGGACGATCCAGCCCTCATGACGCTGGCTACGAATGAAGGCTTCGCAGGCTTCTCGCTGCGCGTCGAGGGAGTTGAACTCCTGCTCAAGGCCCTCTTCTGACGATTTACGGGTGTAGACCGCGCAACGGATTCTTGCACGGGACGCTCCCTCTGACGATCTCTCCTTTTGCGATTCCCGCCTGTTCGTGGTTGAGCGATGGTTACGCATCGACGATGTCCTCCTCGGCATAGGGGACCGTGTTCGCAAGCCGCAAGTCCGCGGCGGCGTTTCGCGGTCGACCGGCGACGGGAGGGCGCCCTGAGGCGCTCAGTTCCACTTCATCGGACTCGCCGTCGCCCGTTCCACCTCTCTTCGCTCCCCGACGTCGGACGAGCCCAAAGAACCTCGGCCCCGACCAATGCGCGCCGGTGATCTCGACCGCTATGGCCGTGAGCGACGGAAAGGTCTTGCCCCCATATTCAAAGCCGCCGTCGACGACGGACACCACATGCGTCCGGCCGCGCCATTCCCTCACAAGGCGCACGCCTGGCTTCACCTTGTGCGATTGCGGAACGATGATGCGGCCCTGGCTTTCAAAGGCGTCCGTCAGCTTTGCCAACCGCCGCTCGACGGCGATCGGCAGGCCGCCGAATGCGATTTCCTGAATGCGGTAAGCGACCATCCGCATCATTTGGTCGCGGCTGAAGCGCGGCGGCTCACGCCGGAACAGCCGCCGCCATTCGCTTCGAAGCGCAGGCAGGCCGAGGGTCGCGAGCTCCGCAAGCAGCGATGAGACCCGCTGGTCCGCGAGGGCCCCAACTGGACCTGCACCTCTCATTGCGCTGATCCCTGAGCGCAACGATCATCGGGCACGGTTCGGAAGGTCGAAGCGCAGCCCGCCGCGCCCTTGCGTCGCTCCAGACTGAAGCCCCGCTGACGCAGTCGCGTCAACGCCGCACGCGTTGTATGCGGCAACCATCCTGTCGCCGCCGTCAGTTCCGCGATCGTCGCGCCCCGGTCGCGCGAGAGGAGGCCGAGGAGGAGGGCGAGCTTCGAGTTCGCACGGGGCTCCGAGCGGGCGTCCGAATTGTCTGCCTCAGAGCCTTTCGCGTCGGTGCCCGCAGCCGCGCGGGAACTTGGGCGCGGTCGTTTGCCGGCCTCCGCGGTGGCCAGCGCATCGGGCCGCTTCGCCGCAATCTTTGGGCTACTGCTGGCCTCGGGCTCCGTTTTGGCGATGGCGCCCTCTCCCTTGGTCGTCAGCTTAAGCGTATAGGTTCGGCCCGTCGCAGCATCCGTCCGCCATATCGGTGACGTTTCCTTTGCGCGGATCTCGCGCGCCAACCCCGCGCCGATGACCGTCGCCGCGAGCACCTTCAAGGCGCCGCCCTTTGTTTTCGGCGGCGGAGCCAAGCATCGATCATCGCGCTGCGCCGAGGCGCTGAGCGCGAGCAGTTGAGTATCGGTAAGCGTCTTGGACATGTTCGAACCCTTTGCTTTGATCGGTCGAGACGGTCTCGCCCGTCACCGACGCGAGCCCCGGATCGCTCGACGGCGATGGGGCGTCAGGGTTCGTCGCGCAGCGCTCTCCGCCGCGCACGCCGACACATGCGCTCTCTTTCAGAGA
>Ga0134128_10008345_pt1 | contig 12465 bp, 9 predicted proteins | sample KB31754_FD_96462 | JGI IMG/M metagenome (GOLD analysis project Ga0134128, IMG submission 96462) | Terrestrial soil microbial communities with excess Nitrogen fertilizer from Kellogg Biological Station, Michigan, USA - KB3-175-4 | ecosystem: Environmental > Terrestrial > Soil > Unclassified ...
ATCGAGCAATTGATGTTGGCGCGGCAGAAGCCTTCCGATGCGGCGGTAAACACCGAGATCACCTTGGCGCCGCAGGCGCGGGCGGCTTCATAGCCCTTCTCGTTCGGCACCAGCACGTGAAATTCACCGGCGAGACGATTGACGCCGCGCAGTACCTCGCCCGAGCCGACCATCTGCGGGATCGCCTTCGGCGAGACGAAGGCGCCGACCTCGATGATATGGAGGCCCGCGCCAAGCAGCTTTTCGATGAAGGCGATGCGGCCGGCGACGCTGACGGGGGTCTTCTCGTTCTGCAGCCCGTCGCGTGGGCCCATTTCGACGATGCGCACGGTATCGTTCATATCAACCTCACGCCGCAGGCTCGACTTTTGCGAGCTCGGCGCCTTCCTGCACGACATCGCCGACCTTGCATTTGATCTGCTTCAGCACGCCTGCAAACGGCGCGCGCAGCGTCTGCTCCATCTTCATGACCTCGAGGGTCAGGATCGGCGCGCCCTTTTCCAGCGTCGCTCCCTCCTCGGCCAGCAGCGCCACCACCGTGCCCGGCAGCGGCGCGACGATCCTGTCTTCGCCGGTCTGCTCCTCCGCTTCACCGCCGAAGGGATCGACCCAATGCAGCTCGAAGCGTCCATTGCGCGTGCGCAAATAAAACTCGTTGCCTTCAATAACGGCGACGATGCGCGATTTCACGCCATCCAGCGTCACATCATAGCCGCCCGCGTCCAATGGTGTTGATGCGAAGGCGATTTCGCGATTGTCGATCGTCAGCGTCGACGGCCCGCGACCGTAGTGCAGAGCAGCCCTTTGCTCAGCGCCCTGCCCGACGCGGAACGCGAACGCCCGCTCGCGCCGCCCGACCGGCATCCAGCCAAAGGTGTTCCAGGGCGAATGCGCTTCCTGCCGAGCGGCCCTCGCCTCCTCACCAAGGATTGCCGCCACCGCGGCGGCCAGCTCGAGAGCGCCCGGCACTGAGGCCGGAGGCGTCAGGGCCTTCAATTCGCGTTCGATGAAACCGGTATCGATCTCGTTGGCGCGGACCTTGGCATGCGTCACCAGCGCCGCGAGAAATGGCGCGTTGGTGACGATGCCGCGCACATCCGTCTCCTCAAGTCCACGGCCGAGGCGATCGATCGCCGCCTCACGCGTCGGCGCCCAGGCGATCACCTTGGCGAGCATCGCATCGTAATAGGGCGAGACCGCATCGCCCTCCCGATAGCCGGCATCGACGCGAAGGCCATCGGTCTGTGGCGGCAGCCGCCAGGTGCGGATCCCGCCGACCGAGGGCATGAAGTTCTTCTGCGGGTTTTCCGCATAGAGCCGCGCCTCGATGGCGTGGCCGTCCATTTTGATCTGGTCCTGCGCAAGCGGCAGCTTCTCGCCAAACGCCACGCGGAGCTGCCATTCGACGAGATCGATACCGGTGATCAGCTCGGTCACGGGATGCTCGACCTGAAGGCGGGTGTTCATCTCGATGAAAAACACGTCCTTGCCGTCGGAGACGAACTCGATCGTGCCGGCGCCGACATAATTCACCGCACGGGCGGCCTTGCGCGCGGCTTCGCAGACCGCCTCTCGCTGTTTGGCATTCAGCGTCGGCGACGGCGCTTCCTCGATCACCTTCTGGTGCCGCCGTTGCAGAGTGCATTCGCGCTCGAACAAGGACAGCAGATTGCCGTGAGTGTCGCCGATCACCTGCACTTCGATGTGGCGGGGATTATCGACATATTTCTCGATCAGCATGCGGTCATCGCCGAACGCCGCCTTGGCCTCGCGTTTCGCGCTGGTGATCGCCGCGCCGAGCTCGGCAGCCGAGCGAACCAGGCGCATGCCACGACCGCCTCCACCGGCAGAGGCCTTGACCAGCACGGGATAACCTATTCTGCCGGCGGCCTTGGCCAGGATCGCTTCGTCCTGATCCTCGCCGTGATAGCCCGGCACCAGCGGCACGCCGGCCTTCTCCATCAGCGCTTTCGAACCGGACTTGGAGCCCATCGCCATCATCATCGCGGCCGTCGGTCCGACGAAGACGAGCCCGGCCTTGGCGCAGGCTCCTGCAAAATCGGCATTCTCGGACAGGAAGCCATAGCCGGGGTGAATGGCCTCGGCGCCCATCTGGCGTGCGGCTTCTATGACGCGCTCGATATCGAGATAGCTGTCGCGGGCGCGCGCCGGTCCCAGCAGCACCGCATCGTCCGCCTGGACGACATGCATCGCGCCGCGATCGGCCTCCGAATAGACTGCGACAGTCCGCAGGCCCATCGCGCGCGCGGTGCGAATCACGCGGGCGGCGATCTCGCCGCGATTGGCGATCAAAAGCGTGTGAAAGCGCCGGTACATCTTTGCGTGATCCATGGTCACATCCTGAACAGGCCGAACTTCGTGGGCTCGATCGGCGAGTTCGACGCCGCCGACAGCCCGAGCCCGAGCACGAGGCGCGTATCGGCGGGGTCTATGACGCCGTCGTCCCAAAGCCGCGCGGTCGCGTAATAGGGATTGCCCTGGCTCTCATATTGGGCGCGGATCGGCGCACGGAACGTCTCCTCTTGCTCGGCCGACCAGCTCTCGCCCTTGGCCTCGATATTGTCGCGGCGGACCTGGCTCAGGACCATCGAGGCCTGCTCGCCGCCCATGACGGAAATGCGCGCATTCGGCCACATCCAGAGGAAGCGCGGGCTATAGGCGCGACCGCACATACCGTAATTGCCGGCGCCATAGGAGCCGCCGATCACCACCGTGAATTTCGGCACGCCGGCGGTTGCGACCGCGGTCACGAGCTTGGCGCCATCGCGGGCGATGCCTCCGGCCTCATATTTCCTGCCGACCATGAAGCCGGTGATGTTCTGCAGGAAAACGAGCGGGATCTGGCGCTGGCAGCACAGCTCGATGAAATGCGCGCCCTTGAGCGAGCTCTCGCTGAAGAGGATGCCGTTGTTTGCGACGATACCGACCGGATAGCCCCAGATATGGGCGAAGCCGCAGACCAACGTCTGGCCGTACAGTTTCTTGAACTCGTCGAATTCGGAGCCGTCGACGAGCCGCGTGATGATGTCACGGACGTCGAACGGCTTTCTGCCGTCGACCGGGACCACGCCATAGATTTCCTCCGCCGCATAGAGCGGCTCGCGCACCTCCCGCATGTTGAGCGCGGGCCGCGTCGGCGGCCCCAACGTTGCGACGATGCGCCGGGCGATCCCGATCGCATGAGCGTCGTTCTGCGCATAATGATCGGTGACGCCGGACTGGCGCGAATGCACGTCTGCGCCGCCGAGCTCCTCGGCAGTGACCACTTCGCCGGTCGCGGCCTTCACCAGCGGCGGGCCGCCGAGAAAGATCGTGCCCTGATTGCGGACGATGATGCTCTCGTCCGACATCGCCGGAACATAGGCACCGCCGGCGGTACAGGAGCCCATCACGATGGCGATCTGGGGAATGCCGAGCGCCGACATTTGCGCCTGATTATAGAAGATGCGTCCGAAATGACGTTCGTCCGGAAAGATATCGTCCTGCAAAGGCAGGAACGCGCCGCCGGAATCCACCATATAGACGCAGGGCAGATTGTTCTGCCGCGCGATGTCCTGCGCGCGCAAATGCTTCTTCACGGTCATCGGATAGTAGGTGCCGCCCTTGATGGTGGCATCATTGGCGACCACGACGCATTCCCGCCCCGAAATCCGCCCGACGCCGGTAACGATGCTCGCCGAATGCACATCCCCACCATAGAGCCCGTGCGCCGCAAGCGGCGACAGTTCGAGGAACGCAGTGCCGGCGTCGATCAGGAGGTCGACGCGTTGGCGTGCCAGCATCTTGCCGCGGGAGGTATGCCGCGCCCGCGATACCTTGCCACCCCCGCCGGCAACCTCCCTCAATTTGTCGCACAGCTCGGCGACGAGAACGCGCATGGACTCCGAATTGCGCGCGAAATCGGGGGACGCGGCATCGAGCGTGGAGTGAAGCGGCATGGTCGACATTTTCCTTTGAAGGCTGGAGAAGCGCGGAGACTGCCGCAAGCTCCTCTGTAATTAAACGATCATACGTTTTTTTAATTCAATCTCAAGGGCTCGCCCCGCGACTTCCATTTCAGACCATAGTGCATTGGAAATGCTCCAATTTTCTCGCGACAAACGTACGGGCGCTCGCTAGTATCTGCCGGAGACAAACCTGTTCCCCAGGACCCGGAATGGCGCGCACGATCGGCTCGCACGGCCCCAAGACGATGGAGGCGATCCGCAAGGCCGGATTGCGTCTCATCTTCGAGCATGGCTACGAGGCCATGAGCTTGCGCCAGCTCGCCTCAGAGGTCGGCATCCAGGTGGGCTCGCTCTATAACCATATCAGCACCAAGCAGGAGTTGCTGTTTGATCTCGTACAGGACCACCTCAACGAGCTGCTCCGTCAGCTCGACCTCGCGCTGAAGGGGAAGAATCAGCCGATCGAGAAACTGCGCGCCTTCGTTGCCTTTCACGTTCTCTATCACATGACAAGGAAGCGCGAGGTCTTCATCGCCAATTCGGAGCTGCGAAGCCTCGACCCGAAGAACTACGTCGCCATCGTGACGCTGCGCGGAGCGTATGAACGGCGGCTTACAGGAATCCTCGCCGAGGGCATCTCGGAGGGCGTATTCGAGGTTGCCGACGTGCAGGTGGCCACATTTGCCATCCTGGCGCTGCTGACTGGCGTCTGCACCTGGTACCGCCCCGGCGGGCGCCTCACCAGGGAAGCCATCGTTGCGACCCACGAAAAGCTCGTGCTGTCAGGCATCGCCGCCCGGGGCGAAATCGGCGCATCGCGCGGCAAGCGCAAGATGCTGCGGCCTCTCGAGGCCGGCTAGCCCGAGGCCTCGAGGCTGGACTCGGGCAACCGTCAACGCGTTTGCGGCGGCGATCACGGCCGCGCCACGCATTCAACAATGCCGGCGATCTCGGGAGATACCGATTTCTTGCTGAAATGCCTCGCGTCGGGCGAGACACTCCAGCGGCTCCGCCGAAATAGCGCCAAGCCTTGACTGCCGGCGGGCTCGCTAGTGCGTCCAGGGTTCGCCGCGGCGGAACGCGAAATTGTCGGCATAAGCCATCTGGCGGTAGGCCGACTGCTTCGGCTCAATCACCTGATAGGGAATGCCCATGCGCTCACAATAGGCGATCGCCTCTTCCTTGCTATCAAATTGCAGCGAGAGCTGCTGCCTCATGTCGCCGGAAGAGGTCCAACCCATCAACGGCTCGATCGCGCGCGGCTGCTCGGGTTCGTATTCGAGCCGCCATTCCTTGGTCTGAGCCCTGCCCGATTGCATCGCGTTTTTGGCAGGCTTAAAAATGCGAGCGGTCATGGATGGCGGCGTCTCCTGCGAAATGTGATATTGAAGCCCTTAATGGAAACGTCCAAGATGGGACCCTTAAAGACTCGAGACCGTTGATTCCCGTCCCAAGTGCTAGCCGTCCGACCGGTATAGTCATTATGCTGCGCTGTGACAATCTCATTGCTGCGCCATGACAATCCCGGCGGATTGACCTGTCGACCTCTCGATCGCCACGCAGAAGCATCACTTCGAAACAGTGCCCATGAAAGTCAACGCAGTTCTCCCCGAAAAGGGCCGTGATCTCCGCCTCGACCTGTTTCGCGGCATCGCCAACTGGGCGATCTTCCTGGACCATATTCCCGACAATGTCGTGAACTGGATCACGACCCGCAACTACGGCTTCTCCGACGCTGCGGACTTGTTCGTGTTCATCTCCGGCTACACAGCTTCCTTCGTCTATGCGCGGATGATGATCGAGCGCGGTTTCATCGTCGGCGGCACGCGCCTGGCCAAGCGTGTCTGGCAGCTCTATGTCGCCCACGTCATCCTGTTCGTGATCTACATCGTCTCGATCAGCTACCTTGCCCAGCGCTTTGCCGATTCCGAGTTGATCAACGAGTTCAACGTCGCGGGCCTCGTCGATCACGCAACCCAGACGCTCGGTCAGGGGCTCCTGCTCAAATTCAAGCCCGTCAATCTCGACGTGCTGCCGCTCTACATCGTGCTGATGGGTTTCTTCCCGCCGGTGCTTTGGCTGATGTTGCGCCAGCCTGATCTGACCATGTTCGCCTCGATCGTGCTGTGGCTTCTGGCGCGCCATTTCGACTGGAATTTCACCGCCTATCCCGCCGGCAGCTGGTATTTCGACCCCTATTGCTGGCAGGTGATCTTCGTCTTCGGCTCATGGTGTGCACTGGGCGGCGCGAAAAGAGCGGCCTGGATCATCAATTCGAAAGCCGCGCTCTATCTCGGTGTCGCCTATCTGATCTTTGCATTCATCATGACGTTCGCCGGCCGGTTCCCGGATTTCGGCGCAATGTTCCCGCACTGGCTCTATTCGGCCTTCAATCCGAACGACAAGACCTACATGGCGCCTTACCGCCTCATCCACTTTATCGTGATCGCGATGCTGGTCGTGCGTTTCATCCCGAAGGACTGGCCGGCGCTGCAATGGAAAGGTTTCGATCCAGCCATCGTCTGCGGTCAGCAATCGCTAGCCGTATTCTGCGTCGGCGTGTTCCTGTCCTTTGTCGCGCATTTTGTACTGACATTGAGTTCCGGCTCGCTGCTGGCGCAGGTGCTTGTCAGCCTGGCCGGCATCATGATCATGACGACGGTCGCCTACTACATCTCCTGGTCGAAGAGGCAGGACAAGCCGGCCGCCAAGGCGGCGAAGCCTCCGGCAGCGCCGGTTGTTCCGACATGAGCTTTGCGCTGGTCTCACCGGCGTTTCGGCTTGGCGACCACCTTGCCGCGTGACGCAAAGCCGCCCCAATCTGCGGCCCAGTTGAGCTCGCTGGTCGAGGCCGGCTCGATTGTGCGGTCGCTGGTTGTGCCCTGAAGCGAAAACATCGCGCCCTGCGGATCGATGCAGCGGGCGATCCAGATTCCGTCCGGTATTGGCATCGGCCCCTGCACTACCCGGCCGCCGGCTTGCTTCACGCATGCGGTGGCTACGGCGATATCGGCAACATTGAAATAGTACAGCCAGAACGGAGTCGGCACCCTCGGCAGCTTGTTGAACATGCCGCCCATCATATGACCGCCGGCAGAGAGCAACTGGTAGGGGTCCAGGAGTTCACGCTCGCCGGCTGCGCCCTGCCAACCAAACAGATCGCTGTAAAAGGCAAAGGCCTTTTTGCAGTCCGCGGCAAACAGCTCATGCCAACCCACCTGGCCCGGCTGATCCAGATCCGGAAGTCGTCCACCGCGCTTCAAGCCGCTGACCATGCCGAGATTCGCCAGCTGTGGGTCGGCTACAATCGAAACGCGACCGATATTGCTGTCGGTCGGCGGTACGTAGACCGATCCGCCGAGGCTCTTGAGCCGGTTGACGGTGCCGTCGACGTCGTCGACCGCGACATAACCAACCCAACGCGGCGTCGCTCCCATCCGTCGTCCCTCGGGCGGAAGCTCCATCAGTCCGGCGACCTCGGTCTTGTCGCTGGAGAAAACAGCATAAGGAAACGCTGCCGTGGATGCGTCCTGCGTCTGCCATCCGATGACGCGGCCATAGAAGTCGCGCGCGGCTGCAGCATCAATCGTCAACAATTCGTACCAGGCGAAAGCTGGACTGCGATCAGTCAACTCGATGTCTCCATTCGACCGGACAAAGCTGGGCTGAACCATTCCATCTCGCGCGATAGAGTTGTCACAAAATCACGCCCGCTTTGCTCGATGCTCGACACAATCACATTCATCAATATGAACAGAAACTAAATATACAACAATGCGTTAGTGAGATCGACAGCCTTGCGTGAGCAGCACCTTGAGCGTAGCATCATGACGGCTGGAGTCTGGAAAAAGCTCTACAGGTATTGGAGGAGATGCGACTATGTCGAAGCAAGCTTCTAAGCGGAAGCGTGTTACCAAAGCCGCAGTCGTGCCGGCGTTGGGCGCAGCCGGGTTGACCTTTTCGCTCGCCGGGGGCGCTTCTGCATCGGCCCTGCCGAACGCAGACACGCCGCAGAAACTGAACTTCTCGCCGACCCAATCGGTGCTGCTCGGCGAAGAAGAAATCGCCGACGTCAGCCTCGCCACGTTCCACCTCTTCGACAAGGAAAGCGGCAACACCGGCTTCCAGCAGATGGCACACGGCTGTCGCTGTGGCGGCTGCCGTGGTTGCGGTTGCCGCGGTTGCGGTTGCCGTTCTTGCCGCGGTTGCGGTTGCGGCGGCTGCGTTGTTGGCCCGTGCTGTATATCCTGGGGCTATTGCCGCCTCTGCTGAGCGGACTCGCCCGCTGATTGCGCATCGCAATCGACGTTTCCTGGCCGGGATCGACCATCGACCCGGCCAATTCCATGTGTAGGCCTGCGGCGCGTCTGGCGAGAGCGGCTTCGAAGCCTTGTATTTCCATCCCGGTCGAAAAATGCTAGCGCGCGATCCGGTACACACCGCCGGCAGACGAACATTCGCGATGCGCCGGCGTTTCCAGGAAGCAAGACAATCACGCGTGCTGACCCGATGACCGCCAAACGCAATCGCCGCGCGCCGAAGCAGACCGGCAAGGATGTCCTGCAATTCGCGCCGAACTTTACCGCCTATATCCTGCCGCCGGCGACTGTCTGCCTCTATTCCGAGCATCGAAAATTCTTTCTGCACGGCGAACTCTATTGCGCGCTGGTGGAAGCGATCGGAAAGAACGGCAAGAGCGCGCAAGCCTTGATGCGCGAGCTCTCGAAACGCTATCCGCCCGACCAGATCCAGGAGGGGCTGAAGCGGATGTTCGACCGGCGCTATATCGTCCAGGCTTCGCCCACGACGAGCGGTCCGGTCGCAGGCTTCTGGGCGAGCCTCGGCCTGCCGCCCGACGTGGCGGAAAAGAACCTGGCGGCCTGCCGCGTGCGGCTTGAAGCCTTCGACGTCAAGGGCGCCAAGGAGTTGACCGCGGCGCTCGCCAATCTCGGCGTGCGCATCGTCAATCGCGCGCCGAATCTCGCGGTGACCCTGGTGAACGACTATCTCGACCGCCGGATCGCCGAAGTAAACAGGCAGCACATCGCCGGCAAGACGCCGTGGCTGCTGGCGCAGCCGTCGGGCCCTTTCCCGCTGGTGGGACCGGTGTTCAAGCCCTTCGAGAACGCCTGCTGGACCTGTCTGTCCGACCGGATGATCCGTAACCGCGAGATCAAGGGTTTCCTCGATCGCGCGCAGGCGCGCACGGTCGCGGAATCGCCGCTGGTGCAAAACAGCTTTGGGCAAAGCGGGATCCAGTTCGCCGCGGTCGAGATCGCCAAAGCGATCGCCTCCGGCTTCCGCACCGATCTGTCCAACCACATCGCAAGCTTCGACCTGATGGGCGCCACCATCGGCAAGCACTACGTTGCCCATCGGCCGCAATGCCCGACCTGCGGCAACAAGAAGCTGTGGAATCCACACCGTGCGCCGCAGCCGATCGAGATCAATCCCGGCACCAAGCTGATCATGACCAGCGGCGGCTATCGCTCGGTGTCCTCGCGCACCACGGTGACGCGCAATCGCAAGCATGTCAGCCCGCTCACGGGGGTCGTGACCAGGCTCGAGAAGATGGACGGTGACCTGCCGCTCAACACCAACTTCTTCGCCCAGCACAATTTCTCCGCACCTGCGATCAGCGTCGATCAGCTCCGCTCGGGACTGAACGGCGGCAGCTTTGGCAAAGGCTCGACCGCCGAGCAGGCGGAAGCCAGCGCGCTGATGGAAGCCATCGAGCGCTACTCGGGAATCTTCCAGGGCGACGAGATCAGGATGAAGCGACGCTTCGCCGATTTTGGGGAAGGCGAGGCCATTCTGACCAACGACGTCCAGCGATTCAGCGAGGCGCAGTTTGCAGGCCGGGACGAGCCGCAGCCGGAAGGCGCGCACCCCGTCCCCGACCCGATCGATCCCGGGGCGGAAATCGAATGGACCCCCGCCTGGTCCTTGCGCGATCAGAGCTTCAGATATTTGTCGACCGGCCTGCTCTATTTCTTCTACCAGGACTACCACACCGACTCGAACGGCTGCGCGGCCGGCAACACCCGCGAGGAAGCCATCGTCCAGGGCTTCCTCGAGCTCGTGGAACGCGATGCGTATGCGATCTGGTGGTACAACCGCCTGCAGCGCAATGAGGTCGACCTCTCCGCGTACGATGACTCCTACATCCGCGATCTGACGAATCAGTTCGCCGATTTCGGGCGCAAGATCTGGGTGCTGGACGTCACCAGCGATCTCGGTGTGCCGACCTATGTCGCGATCATGCACTGGATGCAGGACGGCAAGGAGCACATCGAGTTCGGCTCCGGCGCGCATTTCGATCGGCGTATCGCGCTGCTCCGCTCGCTGACCGAGCTCAGCCAGTTTCTCTCGATCGGTGGCATCGGCGAGGGCATGCGCGGCGACAAGTCGACGCTCGACGGCCTCACTCCGCTCAGGTTGGAGAATTATCCGTTCCTGACCCCGGCGCGCCATCCGGTCAGCGCATCCGAGCTTGGCCTTGACGTTCCGCTCGACAGCGTGAAGGAACAGGTCGAGGCCTGCGTCCAAGTTGCCCGGCGCGCCGGACACGACTTTCTCGTGCTCGACCAGACCCGCCCCGATGTCGAGGTGCCTGTGGTGCGCGTGATCGTTCCGGGATTGCGGCACTTCTACAAGCGCTTTGCGCCGGGCCGGCTCTATGACGTGCCGGTCAGGATGGGTTGGCTCAACCATCCGCTCCGCGAGGACGAGCTCACGCCCTTCCTCCCCCACACCTGACGAGGTCCGGCTCGCGTGCCCGTACGGAGGAAAAAACCAGCGCAAAAGGCAGCGGTGCCGGTACTGGCCGCGCGCGTCAACGACCATGTGACGCTCGACGTCAACGACAACGGCAAGGTCGGCGCCTTCTTCGACGGCTATGCCATCGATATCGGCAACGTCGGTACAAGTGCGGTGAAGCGCACGCGCGAGCTAAGCGAGGGGCTACCGATTGCGTCGTTTTCGCCGGCCCGCAAGGCGGCCGATCGGGACATCGAAGCGCTGGTCCGCCGCCTCGCCCGCAGCGGACTTCTGGAATACCGTCTCGTGCCGCCGCGCGGCCGGGAGCTGGTTGCGATCGAGCCGCAGATGCAAGGCTACTGGCCGCAAGCGGCGAAGCTCAACAACTCCGACACACTCGTGCTGTCGCGCTTCGCCTATTTGCGGCGGCGCGGCTGCGAACTGGTGCTGGAATCGCCGCGCTCCCCGGCGCTGTTCCGGATCGCCGATCCCAGGATCGCGGCGGCGATTGCCGCGCTGGTCACGCCACAGAAGGTCGGCATGCTTCGAAACGAAAAGGCATTTGCCGGCCTCACATTATTGGGCTTGCTCGTCGCATGCGAGATCCTGTTCAAGGTCGGCGCCAGGGACGAAGGCTTGCGCGCGAGCGAGGGCGACGGGCATCTCGTGGTCTGGGACTTCCACGACTTGATGTTCCACACCCATTCGACCGAAGGCCGGCAGGCCAACCCGCTCGGAGGCCGCTACCCCTATATCGACACGATCGCACCGCCCGCCGCCGTGCGCTCGCCATGGGAGGGAACGCCGATCGATCTCGCCGCCCATGCACCTGCGCCGGGCGAACCGGCTTCGCCCCTCGCCGCGCTGCTTGCCGAGCGGCGTTCGGTGCGCGATTTCGATGCTGCAAGACCGATCCGGCTTGCCGAACTCGCCCGTTTTCTGGAGCAAGCGGCGCGCGTGAAATCGAAATGGTCGAGCCCGCTTGATTTCGGCGACGGCCCCATTGGACCCGTGCTTGACTACACTTCGCGGCCCTATCCCTCCGCCGGCAGCGCCTATGAGCTCGAGCTCTACCTCACCGTGAACCATTGCGAGGGGCTCGCACGCGGCCTTTATCATTATGACGCGGACCGCCACGCGCTGGTGCCGATCGAGGCGCGCACGCAGGAATTGGAAGCCCAGCTCTCGGCGGCCAGTTTCGGGATGGACGCGATGGACCCGCCGCAGGTCCTGCTGACGATTGCCGCGCGCTTTGGCCGCGTCGCCTGGAAGTACAGCGCCATCGCCTATTCGCTGATCCTCAAAGACGTTGGCGTGCTGCTGCAGACCCTCTATCTGACAGCCACTGATCTCGGGCTCGGCGGCTGCGCCATCGGCACCGGCAACATCGATCTCTTTGCCAGAATGACCGGACAGCCGTTCCACGTCGAGGGGCCGGTCGGCCAGTTCGCGCTCGGCCGCCCGGCCCAGGTCGGCGAAACCTCGTAGCGGCCGCGCTATTTCGGCATGCGTTCAGCGCACCTCGGCGCCGAAGGCCTTAGTGCACCGCCGCGTACATGATTTTCTCCTGGGTCGCCTCGCGCGGATCGAATTCGGCAACGATCTGGCCGCCGCGCGCCACCAGGATGCGGTCGGATATCTTCAGGATCTCCGGCAGGTAGGACGAGATCACGACCACCGCCTTACCCTCGCGGGCGAGTCCGCGGATGATCTCGTGGATCTCCTCGACCGAACCCAC
>Ga0134128_10008346_pt1 | contig 12465 bp, 8 predicted proteins | sample KB31754_FD_96462 | JGI IMG/M metagenome (GOLD analysis project Ga0134128, IMG submission 96462) | Terrestrial soil microbial communities with excess Nitrogen fertilizer from Kellogg Biological Station, Michigan, USA - KB3-175-4 | ecosystem: Environmental > Terrestrial > Soil > Unclassified ...
TCATGTGGCCGAGGGCGACACCGTCCGGTTGCGTTCCCTTGGCAAGACGGCCATCGTCCAGCGCCAGATCGACGATCAGAATTTTGAAGTAGCCATCGGGCCGATGAAGATGCGCATTGCTCGCGACGACATCGCCGAGGTCCTGATTCCCGGCCGCAAGCAGACACCCATCGAAGCGGCTCGAAAGCGCGGCATCAGCATCTCGGTGGCCGAACCGGACGTCATGAGCAGCGAAATTAACGTCATTGGCCGCACCGCCGATGAGGCGCACGATGCCGTTGAGAAGTTCCTGGACCGCGCCTTCCTCGCTGGTCTCCCGCGCATCCGGATCGTCCACGGCACCGGCATGGGCGTCCTGCGGCGGACCCTCCGCACCTGGCTCGAAAAGCACCCCCAGGTCGCCTCCGTCACGGAACCGCCGCAGAATGAAGGCGGCGCTGGCGCCACCATCGTCGACCTGCGGGAATAAGCGCCGGCAGAGCAACCCGGCGCCGGGGCTCGCGGATCACCCCTCAGTGTCCGCACTGCCGAGTGCTTGACGGACGATGCGGAAAGTTGCACTATCGGCAACGGCACGCAGAGGAACATCATGATTCGGGTCATTACCGTCGAACGCGAATACGGCAGCCACGGCGCGGAATACGCCCACCGGTTGGCCGACCGGTTGGGCTGGAGGCTCATCGACAATTGCCTGGTCGACGAAGTCGCTCGCAAAGCGGGGGTCGCGCCCACGCTGGTCAAGCGCTGCGACGAACGCATCGATCCCTGGTTCTATCGTTTTGGCAAAGCGATTTGGTTCGGATCGCTGGAGCGCCTGCCAGGCGATCCGGACGTGTTCGACAGCGAACGCATGGTCGAATTCGTCCGCGGCTATCTCCTGGAGCAGGCCAATAACGGCAACTGCGTTGTCGTGGGCCGCGGCGCCGCCTGCATGCTCGCCAAAGCCCCCGGAGCCTTCCACGTTTTCGTCTATGCCTCGATGGCCCGGAAGATTCGCTGGCTCGAGGATCACTTCCCCGAGCACGCCAAAGATGCCGAGCGGGAGATCATCGCGACCGACCGCCGCCGCGCTGAATACATCCGGCGTTTTCATCAGCGCGAGTGGGATGACCGACGGCTCTACCACCTGATGATGAATTCCTGCATGGGGACTGATTCGATGATTGAGGCGACCCTGGCTGCAGCCGCCGTACAAGCGGCCGCCACCACCGCCCGGGCCGTCTAGCCGCAGGAAGGTCGCTCAGTCCACAACGCCGGATCGATCTCCGGGAACAGATTGTCACGTTCCTCGATCGATTTCAGCCCCGCCTCTGCTTCCGGTGTGAGGCTCCCCACCTCCGCAAACTCGTTCCAGACCCTGTCCACTTCGCGGAACTGCTCCAGATGCGTCACAAATCGCTGCTCTGCATAATCACGAGCGGCTTCCGTGGTGATGAGAAACTGCCAGTCGGAGGACTCCAGCAACAGCAGTTCCCGGCATAGCTGTTTTGCGATTCGCTCGCCCGTTCCGCCATCCCGCCACCTGCCGTCATTCGCAATCGTACGCACCCGCGCCTCTGCCGGATAAATGTGCGACCACGTCCAGGCCGTCTGCGGATTCAGCCAAACTTCGTTGCTGCCGTTTTTGCCCCAGGATCCCTCCGGAATCGCAAGAGCGCCCCGCGGCGGATTGTGCTCGAGGTACTCCGACGCGGTGGTCAGGGCAATCGGAAAATCTTCTTTCGCGATGATGCGCGCCACCTGCTCCAGCCAGGCGGGTCCCTCATACCACCAGTGGCCAAACAACTCAGCGTCAAAGGGAGAGGTCAGGATAGGCGGATTATCCGTATCGAGCGTCTCCTTCAGCGCGTCGTACACCACGCTTACAAAATGCTCGGCATGCGCGCGCACCCGCTCTGCCGCTCGCTCCGGATAGTACGGGGTCTTCTGGGTCATGTCCGCATCCGACTGCGTCACCTGCCAATAGCGGTGCCCGCCCGGCCAGCGCTTTTTGTGGAAGTCGAGATAGTGCGGGTCACCCGGATAGCCCTTCTCTCCGCTCCACACCTGAATTCCCGTCCGCGGATCACGGGGAAAACAGGCCACAGCCTCGCGTCCAGTGCACGGACCCTCTACGTGATACACGCGGTAGAGCGACTCCGTTCCACCCATTGGCACCGGCAGAGCCGCTGGGGTTCCGACCGCGCCTCCGCCCGCCTTCAGCTCATACGGCGTAAACCGCACGGAGTCTTCGACCAGATGCGAATCGACAAAGAAATATTCAAGCCCTGCCTTCGCCAGGAATTCCTCGATCCCGGCGCGCTCGAACGGTCCCCATGGTGCGCCCTCCCCGTGCGGAATGACCGGCGTTTGCCACATCCCGCGCGGCCGATAGCCACACTCCGGAATCCACATGCCCCTTGCCTGGCGTCCCATATGCCGCTCGTGCGCTGCGACTCCGGTCTTCACCTGGGCCGCGATGCTCTCATCCGTGCCCAGAAGCGGCAGATAGCTGTGCGTTGCGCAGCAAGTGACCACCTCAATCAGCCCGGCATCGTTGCAGCAGCGAAAGCCCTTCACGATGTCGCCACCCAAATCCTCAAAGTCCTGCAGAGCCTGTTCGAAGAAGGACCGCCAGTAGCGAGCGGTACGCTCGAACTGCTCGTCACCGCTCTGCCGAAAATACGCCTCATCCTCCTGCGTGGCCTGAATCTTCCGGCGCAGATACTGAGGGAACTCCGATCGGAACGTCGGATGCGCGAACTGCTCCAGCAGCACCGGGGACAGATTCACATTCGCCTTCAGCGGAATGCCGTCGCGCTCAAGCCTCCTGATAACGCGTAACAACGGGAGATAAGTTTCCGCGGCCGCTTCCAGAAGCCACTCCAGACCATGCGGCCACGTGCCGTGATGCACGACATACGGAAGGTGTGCGTGCAGCGTCAGCGTGACAAATCCCCGGGCACGGCCGTGCTTCATCAGCAGTTTCCCTTTCTGAGCATTGCGGAACGATTCTCGTTCTCGCGGGCGGAATCGTCGTTACGCAAACAGTCCCGCCAATTCCACGAGAATGAGATGCGGTGCATCCTCCACCGCGAAGTCCTTCAGGACAGGCAGACAGGATCAGGAGGTCTGGGCGGCCGCACGCGGTGACTCGCGTTGTTGTTCTTCTTTGTCCCAGACCATCGCATCAAAGTGGTGTGTCGCGCGAAACCCGAGATCCTCGTACAGCGAAACCGCATTGCTGTTCGATGCTGTCACCGTGAGCGTGAGTTCGGTGAACTTTCTCTTCGACAAATTATTAGCGCATTCGCGCATCAGCAGCGTGGCGAGACCGTTTCCGCGGTACTCCGGAGCAATGCAAATCTGAGTTACGTGTCCCACGTCATCGCGGACGCGCGAACAAAGCAGCAACCCAACCAGTTCGTGGCTGGAGCGAAGCAGCAGCGACCGCGACGACTCTGCATCGAAGTAGCCGCACCCCGGAAACCGTACGATGTTGTGGAGAAAACGATGGGAACCGTGCGCCGTCCGATATTGCTCGTTGATGTGGCTGTCCTGGTGCCCTTCATAGGAAGCCGCAATCAAACGCGCCGCTGAGGCGAAATCGGCCTCTGCCCATTTCCGCAGCTCCAGCCCTGACATTACAAATTCATCCTGTGGGTTCAGATTGCTCACAGGATTCGGCTGCAGCGGCCATTCCATGAAGATGCGCTCGTGAATCTCAAACCCGGCTTCCTCGAAGACCTGCCGGTGGCTGCCATGCGGATGCAGCAGCAGCTGCGACTCGACCCGCGTCACGCCGGGAGAATTCTGGAGCATCTCCAGCAGACGCCGCAGCAGTTCATCCCGCCGTTCCTCGGCGGAGGAAGTTCCGTCTACCGCGAAGACGTCGCCAATGACCGCCTTGTGTCCCTCGTAGACGCAGAACACATAGCCGATCACCCGGCCGTTTTCCACCGCAACGTATCCCGGCAACACGCGCGAATCGAGATACTGCAGCAGCAAGTCCGCCGAGCCACGGTAATCCCAGTGCAGCCGCTCACTCCAGACGCGGCTCTCCGCATCCAGCAGCGGCCGCAAATTGCCGGCTGAGAAGTGCCGCAGGTCGAGGACCTCGAACTGTACCGCTGAACTCATCGACGCTTAGCCGCCCGGAAGCCCCCAGACTCCCCGAGAGTGTCTCCCCCTGTATCAGACGCAGGTCCTGCATCATTGACCAACTGCCCTTGCCTGTACCGCCGATACTTTGTAAATCACGAGCCCTTGCCAGGGGTAGTAGAACAGCGGGTCGTACTCCCGGCCTGCAAGCTTCTGACGTAATTGCCCAATCGATGAGTCCGGAACCACTAAGAGATGCTCTTCCTCCGGAACGTCGTCCCTCAGACTGCCGCCCAGGAAGACCGGAGCCTTTTCCGGAATCCTGGGGTCAAAGACCTCAAAGTCCAAATTCTGACCGCGATGCCAGCCATGCATCATGCGATTGAAATCGGCCGTGTCGAGAACGGGCTGCCCGTTCACCGCGATGATGTTTTCGCCCGCCAGTGCGCGCAGGCCGATCTCGTCAGCCCACGTTCCTTCCCTCACCTGGTCAATGGTGACGCCCTGCGGCCGCCGACCGGAGGTAACCACCGGATCCGTTACCAGGATGCCCACATCGTAATTCACTGTGCGCCTGTTCAGGTAAAAGGAAATTCCGTACTGTACCTCCCTGCGCACTTGCCAAACCGCCACCGGAGCTGCCGGAGGGCTGATTTCACTCAGAATGTGGGCCAGAGGACGCGCGGAGTACGTCATGTCGATCAGGTTGATATTTCGTTTGGTGGTGCCCAGCGGCCCCAGCCCGAAGAGCGGCCCAATGCCGAACATATACAGCAACAGCATGACCATGGGCGTCATGGTCGCGATGCGCAGCCGCTTGAGCCCGAACCGCGCCACCATGATCAGGATGAACACAGCCGCAGCAATACCCACCAGACTGGCGGCGAGGATCGCAATGGCGGGCGGGATTGCCTTCGGATCGCGGAGGTGCAGCGGCATCAGCAGCACAAACATGGTCAGAATGCCGGTAAGTACGGCATGCAGCACCAGCAGCCAGGTCTTCAGCCCCCGTGTCCGAATTCGGTTCAGGTAATCGCCCGCGAGGATGGTGAGAGGCGGGATGGCCGGAAGGATGTAACCGGGCAGCTTCGACTCCGAAAAGGAGAAGAAGATGATGGGCACCACCGCCCAGAGCACGAGAAACTCCGGGAAAGCATCGCCCGCCCGGCCATGTCCAACATACAGAATCTTGACCCTGCGTACCTTCCACTCGTTGGTCGATTCTTTGACGGCGTCCGCAAATGCTGTGATCGCGATGACCGCCCAGGGTGTCATTCCAAGCAGCACAACCGGCACGTAGTACCAGAACGGGTGGTAATGCTCGAAGCGGTTCGTAGCAAAGCGCTCGAGGTTGTGCTGCAGGAAGAAAATTTTCAGAAACGTGGGATTGCGTCGCTGGACCGCGATATACCACGGCAGTACCATGGCGAAATACAGCACGATGCCCGGCCACCACAGGCTTCGTCGAAAGAGCGACCACTCGCGGCGCAGAATCGCAAAGACACCGATGATAACGAGGGCAAGAAACGGCGCCACCGGTCCCTTGGCCAGCGTCGCGGCGCCGACAAAAAAATAAATATCAAAGAGCCAGAACTTGCTGTCGGTCTCGTACCAGGCGTACCAGCCCAGCATGCCGATGCAGAAGGGCGCCGCCAGCTGCATGTCGGTCGATGCGCCACGGGCAAAGCTGAGAATCCCTGCGCAGGAAGCCGTAATCAGTGCGGCGTCCAGCTGCCCGCCGTTACGGAACCGCCGGATGTGGAGGTAGATCAGCACGACCAGCATGAACGCAAAGCTGGCTGACGGCAGCCGCGCCGACCAGTCGTGCACGCCAAACTCCCGAAAGGAGAACATGGCCCGCCAGTAGTACAGCGCGGGCTTTTCCAGCCACGGATGGCCCCAGAGTACCGGGGTGATGTAGTCCTTGCGCGCCAGCATCTCCCGGGCGACCTGCGCATAACGGGGCTCGTCTGCGCCCACAAGACCGAGCCCATCGCCGCCAAAGATCGGAACCAGACCGTAGAAGAGAAAGAATGCCGTCAGGACGAACAGGGTTCCCGCTTCGGCGATCTCTTCCACCGCCGGAAACCTCTGTTCCAGATGCGCGAACCTGGCCGGCAGCAGACCACGCCAGCGACGCGTCGATTCGCCGGATGCGACGGAGCTTTCCTGGGGCTTGTCAGGGCTGTCCTTCACGTCCGAGTCAGCGTAACAGATTCAGAGAACGTCATTTCGCCTCGCCCTCCGTCTCCCGCGTATTGGCCATCAGCTCGCGGCGCACCGTCTCCAGAATCTTCTCCGTCGCTACCGGGAGAGGGCCGTCGAGGGTGCATCCGCCGGCATGCAGATGGCCGCCCCCGCCATAGCTCGCAGCGATGCGCGCTACATCCACCTGTCCCTTGCTCCGAAGCGAGAGGCGTACGCGTCGGTCGGGCAGCTCACGCAGCAGGACAGCAGCTTCGACGCCCCACACAGCGATGGCGTAGTTCACAATTCCCTCGCAGTCCTCCTCGGCCGCTCCGGTCCGCTGCATATCGGCATGCGTCACCCACATCCAGGCCAGGCGGCCATCGCGGCGAAGGGTCGAGAGCGCCGCTCCCAGCAGCAGCATCTTCGAGAGGGGATTCGAGAAATACACCTCGCGGGCAATGTGCGCCGGATCCGCCCCTCTCGACACCAGATCGCGCGCCAGTTCAAAGGCATGCGCATCGGTGCCCTCATAGCAGAACGATCCCGTATCGGTGAGGACGCCCGCATAGAGGCAGGTAGCCATCTCCGCGGTGACCGTAACAGAAGCAGCCCGCGCCAGCCGGTAAATCATCTCCGCGACGGCGCAGGCGTCCACGTCAATCCAGTTCACATCGGCGAAGGCTCGCCCGCTGACGTGGTGATCGATGTTCACCAGCACCCGGCCCTCCAAACCCGTGAGCCGCGAGCGCTCAATACCATCGCACTCCAGCAGGATCACCGCGTCGTAATCGCCCTCGAGCCGGGCCGTTTGGCGAATCGTATTCGCGCAGGGAAGTCCACGGTAGATCAGCGGAACCGGGTCGGCCGAGACCATCTCTACCTGCTTCCCCAGTTGGCTCAGCATCATGCCGCAGGCGAGCATCGCACCCACAGCGTCGCCATCGGGACGCGCATGCGAGCAGACGGCGAATCTCCGGCCGCGCTGCACGATATCCAGCACGGCACTGATGTCGTTCGACACCGGGCCGGTCTGACCGGCCGCAGTGCCTTGCTCCATCGGGATGTTCTGCCCAGCCGCCATGGATTTGTGCTACCCGCTCTGCTCCTTGCCTGCAGTCTTCAGCCCGGCGCGCTTCCTCCGGCCCAGCAATTCGTCGATCCGGGCCTTCATCTTCTCCGAGCGGTCGATGTGAAACGTCAGATCGGGGACGAAGCGCATCCCCATACGCTCCAGCAGTTCGTGCCGGATATAGCCGCGCGCCGCCATCAAACCCTCCAGCGTATCGGCTTCTTCCTGGGCGCCGCCGTCCACGGCCACGTAGATCAGCGCGGATTTCCCGCCAGGATTGAGCACGACCTGGCTGACGTACGCAAAGCTGATGCGCGGGTCGGAAAGCTCACCCTCGATCATCGCTCCGATCTCTTCACGCAGGGTTTCCGCCACCCGTTCCTGGTGGTATTTTCGTCCCCGCTGCTCTGGCATGTCTGCCCTCCTGCCGCTCTGTCAGGGTGGACTGCAAAAACGGAATAAACGGTTGAGGATATCAGACCGCCGCCCGCAAAAGCAGATCCGGCCAGCCCTGCACCGAAAAAGACGCCGACCCCACGCCCAAACCAAGCCGGGTGGCCTCGCCCGGTCCGCCTGCGTGCAGAATATGCTTACCCTGCACCTGTCCCGGACCACCGACCAAAATCCGAAACGAGGTCACGCAATGAAAGCTGCCGTCGTCCAGGCGTATTCCGAACCGCCGCGCTACACAGATTTCGAGGAGCCAACTCCCGGCGCCTATGAACTGCTCATCCATGTGACGGCCGCCGGCCTGCACCCTATCGTCAAGGCACTGGCCGGCGGCAAACACTACGGCAGCACAGGCAAATTTTCCTTCGTCGCCGGCGTAGACGGCGTGGGCCGCCGCGACGACGGCACTCGCGTCTTCTTTGGCGCTGCCCGGTTCCCCTTTGGAACCTTCGCCGAGCGGGCAATCGCAGCGCCGGACCGCTGCCTCCCGATACCGGACGGGGTGGACGATGTGAGCGTCGCGGCCATGATGAATCCCGGCATGTCGGCCTGGGCTGCCCTGGTGGCGCGCGCGCAAATGAAGGCCGGCGAAAACATTCTCATCCTCGGGGCCACCGGCAGCGCGGGTCACATGGCCGTGCAGATCGCGCGTCGACTCGGCGCTGGACGCATCGTCGTCGCCGGCCGCAATCCCCAGGCTCTGGACCAACTCAGGTCGATCGGCGCGGATGCGAGCATTGCACTCACCCAGGAGCGGGAAGCGCTCGTCACCGCCTTCCGCGACGAGATTTCCGGCCAGCACATTGACTTGATCCTCGACTATCTCTGGGGAGAGCCCGCGGAAGCGGTTCTCGCGGCGATCGCGCAAAAGGGCCTGGAAAAAGCCGCATCGCGCATTCGCTACATTCAGATCGGCAACAGCGCCGGACCCGCGATCACCTTGCAGGCGTCGGTCCTGCGCAGCTCAGGGCTCGAGATGCTGGGGAGCGGCTTCGGCAGCGCCTCCATCGAGCAACTCTTCCAGGCCATGGCCGCCCTCCTCGAATCTGCCGTGCAGAACCCATTCGAACTCCGCACCAAAGCAGTCGCCCTTCGAGATATCGAGCAGCTGTGGGACGCAAAGAACGACGCACGCCTGGTCTTTCAGCCTTGACCACATGACTGTCCGCCGCCGAACATCGCTGTTCAGTTGCGGACACCTTCGCCAATGAAGCATCAACGCCGGTCCTCACATTCCATAGATCAAGGCGACTTGCCACGGTTCCGAGGCATGGCAGATGATGTGCTCCATCGAGGAGCGCCATGCGCCGTTTTCTCCAGGACGTCCGCTTCAGCTTCCGCAGCCTGCGCAAAACGCCGGGCTTTGCGCTGACCGCCATCCTTACCCTCGCACTAGGGATCGGCGCCGTGACCTCCATCTTCAGCGTCGTCGATTCGGTTCTGCTCAGGCCATTCGACTTCGCCGACCCCAGCCGCCTCGTCTTATTGCGCGAACACGAGCCGCTGGGCGTCATGTTGAACGGCGGTCCCATCAACCCCAAGCACTTCCTGAATTGGCAGAGCACTGCGAAGACTTTCTCCGGAATGAGTCTCTTCCAGAACAGCGGTCACAGCCTGTCCACCGGCACCGATCATCCGGAGATCGTCAACGGAATGGACATCGAGCCGAATTTCTTCTCCGTCCTTGGCGTGCATCCCGCTCTCGGCCGTGAGTTTCTGCCCGTCGAAGCGGTCAAAGGTCACGATCACGAGGTGATCATCACGTGGAGCGCCTGGCAACGCTACTTCCACGGTGATCCCGGTGCAATAGGCAAAACGCTGCGAGACGGCGGCATTCCCGCGACCGTTGTCGGTATCCTGCCACGCAGCTTCAGCTTTCCCCACATTTCGGAAATCCCGGGGACCAGTTCGCAAAATGACGCAAAGCCGTACGAGGTATTTGAGCCTCTCGTACCGAATGGTGCCTGGCAGCGGGACGATGGAGATTACAACTATCTCGCGATTGGGCGCATGCGCGTGGGCGTGCCTCTGGAGCGAGCCCAGGCCGAGTTGAGCACGATTCAGTCAGCGTTCGATGAGGCACACCACCTGACGACCAATCCCCAGGTAGCCGCACTGCCCCTCATCATTGGAGTCGCCGGGACCGTCAGCACTGCGCTTTGGGTGCTGCTGGCCGCCGTAGGAGCGGTCCTCCTTATCGGTTGCGTCAATCTCGCCAATCTGCAGCTGGCGCGCGCCGTCGCCCGCGACCGCGAACTGGCCGTCCGCGCCGCCCTCGGGGCAGACCGCAACGGGCTCATCTGGGCCGCGCTCGCAGACAGCGTTGTGCTCGCTGCCGTCGGAGGCGCCCTCGGCATCCTGCTCTCGTTCGCGGGTGTTCGGCTCTTCATTGCGGCCGCGCCGAGCTATATGCCCCGCCTCAGCAGTGTCCAGGTAAGCTGGCCCGTGCTGCTGGGTGCAGCTGCGCTTTCCATTCTCACCGCCCTGTTCTTTGGACTGCTTCCCGCCCTGCGCTCGATGCGCATCGATCCGCAAACGGCGCTGCAGGCGGGCAGCACCCGTGTCTCGTCGTCCCGTGAAACGCAGCACACGCGCCACCTGCTGGTTGGCGCGGAGGTCGCCTGCACGCTGGCACTGCTCATCGTCACCGGATTGCTGATACGCAGCTTCGCAACGCTCCTGAACCAGAACCGCGATTTCGACGCCAGCCACGTCACCCTGGCGCAGGTTTACCTCTACGCGCCGCAATACGGCGACTCCATCAAGGATTCGCAGAAGGTCCGAGGCGCTTTCCAGGATCGCGCCATCGCGGCCCTCCACCAGATACCCGGAGTGCAGTCTGTTGCCAGTACCAGTGAACAGCCCCTGGCGGGAGACACGTGGATCGATGCCATTGGGCGCCCCGATCATCCGCTGCCGCCGAATGAAACCCCTACGGCAAATATCCGCTGGATCAGCCCTGCCTACGCATCCACGCTGCGCATTCCTCTGCGCGCGGGGCGCGACCTTTCCGACGACGACAAGAATCATCCGACCAATGCGCTGATCTCCGAAAAAGCGGCTCGCACCATCTGGCCCGGAGAAAATCCGATCGGGCGCATCTTCACGCTGGGTGACGTGACCAGATATACCGTCGTCGGCATTCTCGCCGATGCGCGCATCAATGACCTCAAGACCACCGCGAACATGATCTACCTGCCGTATTGGGAGAACCCGTGGTGGCGAGTCAACTTCCTCATCCGCAGCCCGCAACCCACCGCTGGCCTCACGCCGGAGATCCAGCACGCAATCTGGAATATCGACCCGCAGGTGGCGATCCCGAGAATCGCCTCGATGGATGAGCAGGTCGCCGTCTCGGTCGCACCCGAGCGCTTCCAGACGTTGCTGCTTTCCAGCTTCGGGTGCGCTGCGCTCCTGCTCGCGCTGCTCGGCATCTACGGCGTGCTCGCGTATTCCGTCTCTCTGCGGCAACAGGAGTTCGGTATTCGCATCGCGCTGGGATGCAACAAATCTGGCCTCATGAATCTGGTGGTGCGCCAGGCGCTGCTGCCTGTGTGCGGCGGCCTCGTGGCCGGACTCGCTCTGGCCTTCGCCGCCAGCCGCTGGGTGCACAGCCTGCTCTATCAGACCAGCCCTGCGGACCCGGCAGCGATCATCGCCAGTATCGGGCTGCTGGCGGCTGCGGCTGTGCTGGCTGCCATGCTGCCCGCGCGGCGTGCCGCTCAGGTGGACCCGATGCAGGTGCTGCGCAACGAATAGCAGGTTTCAGGGCTGCCCCTCGAAGTCGACGGCCACCCTGCGGCCGTCACGGCTGCTCTCGCGCGCCAATTCAATCAGACGAATCGTGCGCCACGCCTGTTCCGGCGTCACCTCCAGCTCCGACCGACCCAGCAATGCGTCCCGCACGTTGGCGTAGAACGCGCGGTAATCGCCGCGCAGCGTTGGGACCCGACGAGTTCCGCCCTCGCCCAGCCGCAGTTCCCCCCAGGCGCTCTCCGGCTCCTCGCCGATGCCCGGCGATTCATAGGTCATGCCGGACTTCAGCTGATCCTCCTGCGCATCCAGGCCCCACTTCATGAAGCTGCCTCGCATTCCGTGCAGCACGAACCGCGGCCCCGGAATACACGCCGTGAGCGTCGATCGCAGCAGAGCCGTGAACGAATGCGGCTTCTCGTATTCGAGCAGGATGTCCCACGCATCATCCACGATCGCCCCCTCGCGCTCGATCCGCACGCTGGCCGTCAGCCACTGCGGTGTCCCGAACAGGACCAGCGCCTGATCGATCAGGTGCGGGCCGATGTCCCACAGAATCCCGCCACCCAGGCCGCCGCTTTCCCGCCACCGCTCGCGGCGCGGGGTCGGCCGGAAGCGGTCAAAGTGTGACTCAAATGACACGATGCGGCCCAGTTCCCCACCAGCCAGAATCTGGCGAACCGTCTGAAAGTCTCCGTCCCAGCGCCGGTTCTGGTAGACACTCAGCAGCAGCTTGCGTTCCCGCGCCATTCGGATCAGGTCCCTGGCCTCTGCGGTCGACAGCGTAAACGGCTTGTCCACTACGACATGCCGCCCCTTGCGCAGGCATTGGCTCGCCAGCTTGTAATGGGAATCGTTGGGCGTGGCAATGATCACCAGCCGGCTGCTGGTGTCCGCCAGCAGCTGATCAACGGATCGAGCCA
>Ga0134128_10008348_pt1 | contig 12464 bp, 9 predicted proteins | sample KB31754_FD_96462 | JGI IMG/M metagenome (GOLD analysis project Ga0134128, IMG submission 96462) | Terrestrial soil microbial communities with excess Nitrogen fertilizer from Kellogg Biological Station, Michigan, USA - KB3-175-4 | ecosystem: Environmental > Terrestrial > Soil > Unclassified ...
CCTCCTGAACCAGTTCTTTGGCGTCCTCCCGGGGGCAGCCGCGCCGCCTGCACATCTTGATCAATTGCGCGTATCGCGCCGCGAGTCGGCTCATCGTTACGCAGCGTTGCGGTCGCCACGTCTCGAGAGCTCGCGAGCGCAGAGTCTGAGCGGCTGGTCCATCTGGCGTTCGTAATTTGTTTGCGCAAGGCCACTTGAAGGTCGTCTGGCTGATGCGGGCCGGTTGCCGCCGGCGCCGCAGGTCTGCCCGGAACTTTAGGCGGGCCCAAGAGCGGAATCGAGCGGAAGCAACGGTGAGAATGCGCGCGTAAGCGCTATCGAATCTGATTTCCATTGGGCATTGTGAGTCGGGAAAGACATGAAAACCGTGCGAGGGTCCGGTGGGAAGACTGCAAGCGCCCGAGTCCACCCTTATGCGAAAACATGTGACTTTGTGGTCCGTCCCGGACGCTTTGAAATACTTCGGTCGATGACGGTGCGCAGTCGTGCTAACGCACCGTGAGGGCTGGAGGTGACTAGAGCGCTTCTGGTCAGACGGATTATTTATGTTGGTTGGCACGAGAATGAGAGTCGATGTGTAATACTGATCTGCGAAGTGTTAAAACCTAATATTTAGTTAGTGTCCATGCGTCTGAATTCGAGTGCACCGGATCTGGGTTTGCGGGTCGAACGGGGGAAAGGATGCGTGGATGCCGCGAAAAGTGGTCTTGTAGAGTGGCTGTGCCTCACATACGAGGCTCAGTTAGTCAAGTATCTGACCCGAATGTTGGGATGCGCTGAACAGGCGCGCGAGGTGGCGCAAGAATCTTTCGCGGCGCTGCTAGTGGCGTATGTGCCCGAGAAGATACGATTCCCGAGGGCTGCTCTCTTCAAGGTCGCCACACGATTCGCTTTGATGCAGTTGCGGAGGCGAGGCATGGAGCGCCGATATTGGGGGCAGCCCGTCGAGCTGGAGTGCGTAAAGGACGCCCTGCCAGATGACGATGCTCTGCCGGCCGAGCAGGAAGTGATGGCGGAACAGGTCAGGGACCGTCTCGCGGCCGCAGTCAAAGAGATGCACCCCGCTTATCGGAGGGTCTTTGTAATGGCACTATTACAGGGCAAGAGCCGTAAAGAGATCGCGGTGGCGGTCGGCGCTTCGGAGAGGCGTGTAGATAAGCGTATGACGAAGGCGATCAAGGTGTGTCGTGCACGGCTCGCCGCGGAGGGCATGCGCCTGACGGACTTGCTTAGTGGGGCGGCCCCATTTTGAACCGGAAATAGGCCGCCATGCTCAAGTCTGCGTGAGCGGCCGCATGATACTCACGACCGCAGGACATCGGAAATACGCGGTTCGGCCAAGCCGCGGGAGCGGACGTGCTGCTCGCCCATCTGCTACTCATCCCACCAGTTTCTGCCAGTGCCAGGCTCTTTTTCCAGCGGACGGTCATGCGTCCGAACGCGCTCGCGCCTGACGGTCCATCCGGCGGTCGGGCTCCGGCCAAGCCCACTGGCGGTGCCACAACCGAAGGGACGTCAATCGCCATAGTCGAGTCGGACTACATGCGGTTCATACCAGACCCTCCGGGATCTGGAAGGCACGAGCGAATGAGGCTAAGGACGACTTCACATGAGGGGCAGCCCCTTTGCGTCAGCGGCGGGTTCCGAAAGTTCGTGACGACCGGACAAATCATCCGAACGGCCGGACAAACACCACCGCGGAGTTCTACGTCATTTTTCCCCTACCGTATTCCAGGGCGCGGCGTCACCGCTTTGCGTAAGAAGTGCGCTCCGTGACCTGAAGACCGGTCGCGTGAAAGTGGACTACACTTAAAGAGCCACTTCAAAAAAGAGAGACGCATATTCATGTTACAAGACGAGACTAGTGATCATCTGCGCCGACTGCGCGATGAACTTCGAAACGCTGGTATCCGAGGTTTGGTGGTCCCGTCCACGGACGAGTATCTGAGCGAGTTCCCGCAGCCGTTCGCGCGGCGATTGAGGTGGGCGACGGGTTTTTGTGGTTCTACCGGAGTTGCTGTCGTGTTGCACGACTGCGCGGCACTGTTCGTTGACGGCCGTTATCACGCGCAGGCCCGGTCAGAGAGCGGCCCAGCTGGGTTCGAGGTTCTGGATCTGACTCCGGACGCCCTTAGCGATTGGCTCGCGCCACGCATGAATGGAAGTGAACAGATCGCTCTCGACACCAGCCTTCAGTCGTACCCAGAAGTTCGACGATTCCTAAGCGCTATGGGCCGAGAGGGGATTTCGATCGCTAGCCTAAGCCAAAATCCAATTGATCGAGTTTGGGGCGCTGACCGACCAAAGCCATCAATGTCGAGAATTGTTGCCTATGCGGAACAATTCGCCGGCCTCTCTGCGCGAGAAAAGATCCGGCGCGCCTGCGATTGGATGCGCAAGGAACGGTATGATTGCTACCTGCTGGCGGACCCTGAGGATGTCGCCTGGCTTCTCAACGTGCGCACGGATGACAGTAAGTCTTTCAGCAGTGGCGGCTGGCATGTACTTCCCATTTGCCTGAGTCGAGCAATCGTTGAGGCAACAGGGGCGGTTGATTGGTTCGTCGATAGTTCTCGGCTCGAGCCTGCATTGGTCGAGAGACTTGGATCTCAGGTCGCGTGCGTGCCGCCAACAGAATTTGAGCGGTCACTTGAGAAGCGCTTCCACGGAAAGTCCGTGTGCGCCAACCTTCAGCGGACACCACATCGATTTGCGGTTGCTGCCGAGCAGGCAGGGACCATTGCGGACGCGCCTGAAGTCACCCGTTGGCGGTGGCGGAAGCACCCAGCCGAGATTGCCTGTGCGCGTGAAGGTCACTTCCGCGATGGTCAGGCAGTAATTCGATTCATTGTTTGGCTAAAGGATCAGGTCCAGCGAGAGGTTCGCATCACCGAGATTGAGGCAGCGCGGAAGCTGACTGAGTTGCGCGAGGAGCTTGAGGGCTTTCGGGGGCCCTCTATGCCCGTAATGTCGAGTAGCGGTGCTAGTGGCGCCATTCCGCACTATATTCCTGGGGACCACTCAAATCGGGTCATCAACGAGCATCCTATCTATTGGGTCGATTCGGGGGCGCAGTTCTATGGATGTTCGACCGACAATACAGTATGCATCGCAGTGGGGAAGCCAGAATCGTCCCACATCCTCGCGCATACACAGGTGCTCAAAGGCTTCATTGCATTGGCCTCGGTTAAATTCCCCGCGGGCATTTCGTCAAGCCAACTCGATACGGTGGCTCGACAACATCTATGGAGCGAGGGCATGGACTACGGTCACGGGACCGGTCATGGAGTAGGCAGTTTCATGAACATCCACGAGGGGCCATTTATCACAAAGAACAGCGCTCATCCTATGGTTGCTCCCCTCGAAGAGGGTATGATCGTCTCAAACGAGCCTGCTTATTATGAAGACGGAAATTTCGGTGTGCGGATCGAAAGTCATCTCACGGTCGTGAGATCGAGTGTCGCTGGATTTCTCGAATTCGAGACCATCTCCCGGCTACCAATCGATCCCGAACTCGTCGATGCCTCTCGACTCACGCCCGTGGAAAAGTCCTGGCTTGCGGACTACCATGCTCACGTGTGGGAGGGCTATAAAAATTGCCTGGACGAGATTACCGCGCGCTGGCTGCAGGGTGTCGCGACCCGTTACAGGCAAACTGCGAGCTCCTGACATCTTCTTCCGTAGAGTGTGCAGCAGTGTCGCTCGCGTGCCGCTGGCTGGTCATTGGCGGAGATGCTGAGTGAGAGTGCCGTGCCGGAAGGCATCTTGCGATGCCTGTAGTGGAGTGGAGGGTCAGGCCATTAAGCAGCGCGACCGGTTGATAAGCTTGCACTACCGCGAGAGCTGCAGGCAGAACCGAGGGAAGGGGCTTGCAGTTCGACCGTAGTTCGCCGCGCACTACGGCAGAGTAGTCGAGCAGATCCTGCACCAAACCGGTGAGGTTCTTGCAAGTCTCGAGGACATGGGCCATCGCGCGGGTGACCCACTCGACGTTCCCGACCAGTCGAATTCGCGAAAAGCGCGGTCCGCTTCTCCCATGCAGTCCTCCGGGTTGCTCCGCCCGGTCTCCCGCCTCCGGGTCATCATATTTGCGCTGAATTTTGTCAGGAAGGCGCTTGGGCGGTCGGGCAGGTTGGGAGCGGGAGGGTTGGGTGATTAACTTAAGCACAAACGCGGCCATACTGCTCCCCCTCCCTAGGACGTGATGACAGCGTAACAATTACCGGTGTAGACTCCGCCCAACAGCCTGAATCCTGTTCTGACTGCGGGGCCATCTCGAGGGACGAACAGGTCACCAGTGAGGCTTAGAGGGATGGGCGGTCGCCTCCGCCCGGAGTAAGTGTGGCCTATGACTGCCCCACCTCGGTCGAGCGGATCCGACATCCGAGCTATCCTTCATCAGCTCGGCCAGCCTCTTTCCGCCATTCTCAGTAATGCGCAAGCCGTGAAGCGGTTGCTCGCTTCCGACCCGGCGGATGTTCCGGAAGCCCGGGCGGCGTTGGGCGACATCATTGCCCAAAGCAAACAGGCCGCCAAGATTTTCCGGCGGCTCGAAGCCCAGGTTTGCGCAGGGCCCGAATCGGGAGACCGACGCGCAGAGAGTTGACCGGAGGGAGCAATGGGCGAAAGACCGGCTGTTATTTATGTGGTCGACGACAACGTCGCGTGCCGCACCGCGCTAGGGCGGCTACTGCGCGCTGAACACTATCTACCGCGCCTATACGGCTCGGGGGAAGAGCTAATCGGCGATGCCAGCGCGGCTGAGGTGCCGGGATGCCTGATCCTCGACCTCGCTATGCCAGGCGGGATGTGCGGCCTAGAGCTCCTCGAGCGACTCGCCGCGGCAGGGCGCCAGCACCCAACGATTATATTAACGGCCTGCAGTGAGCCCGAAAGAGCTTTCCGGGCGGGGAGGCTTGGCGCCTGCGAGTTCCTTCGAAAGCCCATAAGTGATATCGAGCTTCTGCGGGCGATTCAGAATGCAATCGCGCCCAGTCGGTCGAGGAACGTCGCCGACGCCCGTCGACGCAGGGCGCGGGAGTTGGTGAGGACGCTGTCCGCGCGCGAGCGACAGACCCTCGCGCTGCTAAAAGACTCGAGAAGCCGCAAGGAAGCTGCGATCGAGATCGGGGTAGAGCTTTCGACCGTCAAGTACTACTGCGATAACGCCTTCAAAAAACTCGAGGTTCATTCCTTGCATGCCGCGCTCGATATATGGGACGCGGTGACGGACGGCAACTGACCGGCAGATTTTTGCCATTATCTTCGCCCGATACCGACGACGTAGACCGGCGGTAAGGCTCTTCGCGTGGAGCCCAAAATACGCCTCGATCTCACGCCGTCTGGCAAGACCCCGTGTTAGCGCATAATCGGCAATCATCCCCCGCACGAACGGAAGCGGAACCCTCCGAGATTTCGAACGCAGCTGCTCCAAGTCCGTACGGGCGATCCAGTCCCGCGCATCACGATCGCTTAAGCATTGCCGACACAGCGTATGAAAGCCATCAATGATCGCCTCCGCGGCGCGGCGAATGATCTGATCGCAACTCTCTTCCACCGCCGCATGGTGGCTGGCGGCTGTTCCCTGGGCTTGCAGTACCCGGCTGATGAACTCACTGTCCCCGAGAATGCGACTATCCAGAGGTGAGCCGCGCTCAATCTGGCGAATCTCCTCTGGGGCTGCTGTCGCATCGAAGTACGCAAGGTACGCGGATTGCCATGCCGGCGAGCTTCCGCCACCGGGTATAAGTGCCCGAACGATCGCCGTAGTGGTTAGCCCGGTCATTCGCCGGCGATCGCGGTACGCGGCGTCGCTGTTCCACGAGAGGCCCCGCTCGGACGGTAACCGGAGCGAGTGAACGTGCCGGGCGATCGGGAGCAGCCATAGTTCAGGCTGAAATATCGTCACATGCGGGCGCTGTGTGAACAGCGGTCCGCTCTTACCCCGGCGACGGTTTATTCGCCGTGTAACTTCACGACATAAAACCCCCAATACCGGTATGAACGGGACGTGCCCCGTGCGTATCACAAGGTGAAGTTCGTTTTGATCGATGTGAAATGCATAGACTCTGGCACCACTCCTCCTCAGTGCGACGTTCAGCACGTCAAACAGAATTTCAAGCTCCTCTCGATCTTTGACGATCGCTCGTGCTTGAGCACCCGTCCTGCGATAGTAGTAGCAGGCGTATGAAAGCGGCGCTAGGCGTTTTGCACGAGGCATCCGTGCGCTTCCTTCAGTTGAGATTCACCGCCAATGTCTACCACCATGAAATGTGGTCCGCAAGAGGTCCCAACCCGTCCAAAGTTGTTCGACCCTCCGGGTACCAGTCATGAAGCCTGTGGGTTGGTGCAGGGTGGGGTCAGTCTCCACCGAGTCGAGCCTATACAGCACCTGCAAAATGCGGGCGACGCGCAGCTGCTCCGCTCGGGTGCTCGCCCGCCGAAGACTCTGAAATCTCTTAAAAAAACAGCACGTCGCGGCGGATAGTAGGCGTTGGGCACGCGCGAGCATTGAATCTATCAAGCGCTTCATTTCGTCTCGGAGACGCGCGACGTCGACGTGCTGTCAGCCTTCGAGTCACAAGATCTCGAGCTGCGCTGCGTTGACACCTGGCAAAGCGAATGTTTCTGTGTGCATGTATTCGCGACCGCAGAACTGTCTTCGCAAGGGCGTAATCATCACCCGGTAACAATCGAGGCGTATGAGTATTCGCCCACGGAAAGCAACCCGGGGCTATGGAGGTGCATCGGATGAACGGGTGGAACCAGAAGCGAGCTCGGCTGTGGCTGCGCCTCGTGATTGCAGTCCAACGCATGGTCTCGGCACTCCTATCGCAGTGGTTCTCAAAAGGAAGATCAGGCGCTAACAAACGACATCTCGCTCTGTGTCGATATGGGTCATCGGACAACCCGTATCTGACCGCCGCCTTCTGCACTGTCGACGTCTCCGAACAATCGGCATCCGGGCCCGCTCGGGGCTGCGCGAGGAGTACGCCAAATTCTCAAGGGCTAACAGGCGGCTTAGCGCCAGAAGCGACAACGTCGTAAAGCTGAACTAAATTTGTGGAGGCAAATGAGATGGAAGGACAACGCAGTTTTTCGGAGCACTCAGGCGACTCGATCGAAGGTGTGGATTCATCCACTCGCGAGCAGCGACGCGATATTCAGTCGATAACATGTCCAGAACTTGACCAAGCGCTCCTCGACTACATCGCCAAGGTTGTCCCTGGTGGGCTCGATAACGTCCAGGACGTGTATCCGCTCACCCACCTGCAGGAAGGGCTGCTCTTTCACCACTTGGCAAACAGAGAATTTGATACCTATGTACTGTCGACGCTTCTTGAATTTAATCAGCGAAGTATTCTCGATGAATTTGTTCGCGCACTTCAGTCGGTTATCGACAGACACGATATTCTTCGGGCCGCAATTCTCTGGGAGAAATGTCCCCGGCCGATTCACGTAATCAACCGGAGGGCGCCTTTGCCTGTTCAGATTGTTGAGGTGGATCAACAGGGAGCCGTATTAGAACAGCTTAAGGAGGAGCTGTTGCCTAGCAGACAGACGTGGAACCTGCAGAACGCTCCGCTCATGGCCCTGAAAATTGCGCAGGACTCTAGTACGGGGAAGTGGTACGCAGTGCTTCATGTGCATCACGTAATCTGCGATTACGGTTCTCTACGAAAGCTCGTAACGGAAATAGTGGGGACGCTCACCGGCCATGTATCAATGATCTCGGGTTCGGCACCTTACAGAGATCATGTGATGCGGGCACTGACTCATGCAAGCGCCGGAGACCCGGAGACGTTTTTTCGCAGCAAGCTTCAAGATGTATATGAGCCCACGATCCCGTTCGGACTCTCAAATGTATTGGGAAGCGATGAGCGCATTGAAGAGGACAGGCGGACTGTGGGCGAAGGTCTTGCGGCCGCATTGTGCTCTCTCGCCCGTCGCCTGGCCGTGAAGCCGTCTAGACTGTTTCATGCGGCTTGGGCGCTAGTAGTGGCTCATTTGAGTGCGCGTGACGATGTCGTCTTCGGAACGGTAATTTTGGCGAAATCGAGCAGGAGAGGGTCCGGTCAAGATACGTTTGGGATGGCAATAAACACGCTGCCGATCCGAATAAAGCTGCGAGGCATAAGCGCCAGCGAGCTCGTGATTCAGGTGCAGCGAGAGCTGGCGGATCTGTTGCGGTACGAGGATGTATCTCTGGCCATGGCACAGCGCTGCTCCGGGATCGCAGCTCCGGCGCCTTTGTTCGGGGCACTACTGAATTTTAGGCGGGCACCTACAGATCTGTCGGACGAGTGGGCTCGCTTGCCCGGCGTGCGAGTAGTTTGCGCGCCGGAAGCTCGGACGAACTACCCTATTGCGCTGACTGTGGATGACTGTGGCGATAACTTCATGTTAACTGCTCAGACGACGGATGGCGTAGATCCGCGGCGAGTTGTCGGGTACGTTTGCACTGCGCTGCAATCGCTAGTCGAGGCGCTGGAATGTGCGCCCGGGACGAGCGCTCTTGCGTTGGCAGTCATGCCGGGAAGCGAGCGCGAAGAGGTGCTGAGAAGGTTTAATGGCACCGAAGTCATTTTCGGAACTAAGGCGCTTGTTCACGAACTATTCGAGGAGCAGGTGCAGCGAACGCCGGAAGCCGTTGCGATTATGCACGACGGCCGGCAGCTAACGTACACCGAGCTCAACCGTTGGGCTAACAGGCTCGCGCGGGAGCTCATCAACCGAGGTGTCGGACCTGATGTTCCTGTTGGCATCTGCGTCGAGCGCAGCCTGGAGATGGTAATCGCGGTACTCGGCATTTTGAAGGCTGGCGGGGCGTACGTTCCGCTAGATCCTAACTACCCGACTGAGCGGCTGCGGCACATGCTGGAGGAGTCATCGCCGCCTATCGTGTTGACTCAAAGTGAGCTGCTGGCCGTCGTGCCGTCGACCGGAGCCGAGTTGATTGCTTTGGACGAACGGCTCAGGGAGATCGCAAGCAACGTATCCGAGAACCTGGCGGCATCAGAGCTGGGATTGAGCACTCGGCATTTGGTGTACGTGATTTACACATCCGGTTCCACCGGGCGTCCCAAAGGGACGGCGATGACCCATCATTCGATGGTCAATCTGATCGAGTGGCATCGTGGCACTTTCCCGGCAAGCACAGGCACCCGGGTGCTGCAGTTTGCCGCACTCAGCTTTGATGTGGCATTTCAGGAGACCTTCTCGACGCTGTGCACCGGTGGTACGTTGGTGCTGCTGGATGAATGGATCCGCAGAGACGCTAGGGCATTGACGGCGTTCCTGAGCGATCACTGCATCCAAAGGCTCTTCGCACCCCCGTTGGTGCTCCAGATTCTGGGCGAGTGCGTGAGGACGGCGGGACCGCTACCGCAGACCCTGCAAGACGTTATCACGGCCGGCGAGCAGTTGCGGATAAGCTCTGAAGTGGTCTCTTTGTTCAAGTGCCTCGATGGGTGCCGGCTGCATAACCACTATGGCCCTACCGAGACGCATGTAGTTACCGCACTGACCTTGACCGGAAATCCCGACCTGTGGCCCAGCTTACCTGCGATCGGGCGGCCGATCTGGAATACGCAATTGTACGTTCTAGATGGCGAGCGGCGACCGGTGCCGATCGGTGTGGCTGGGGAGATCTACATCGGCGGCGCCGGCGTGGCTCGCGGATACCTAGGCAAATCAGAGCTCACTGCACAGCGGTTCATCCAAGACCCTTTCGGCGGCCAGCCTGACGCGCGCCTCTACCGAACAGGAGACGTAGGCCGATGGCGGGCGGATGGAACGCTCGAATATTTGGGGCGCAACGATTTCCAGATCAAGGTTCGCGGCTACCGTATTGAACCAGGAGAGATCGAGATGCAACTGGCGCGCCACGCGCGGGTGAAGGAAGCCGCTGTGATTGCTCGCGAGGACGAGCCCGGCCAGAAGCGTCTAATAGCCTATATCACAGTCCGCGACAAGGCCCACCTCGATGTAGAGGAGTTGCGGGAGCATCTGAAGAGGGTGCTGCCGGAGTACATGGTGCCGAGTGCATTTGTGGTGCTGGACGTGTTTCCGCTTACCCCGAACGGCAAGCTCGATCGGCAGGGGCTTCCGGCGCCGGATCAATCGGCCTACGCGCGGCGCGAGTACGAGGCTCCGCAAGGGGAGCTCGAGGAGGTCTTGGTGGGGATCTGGCAGGAGCTGTTGGGCATCGAGCCGGTGGGCCGCAACGATAACTTCTTCGAGCTCGGCGGCCACTCGCTACTGATAGTGCAGATGCTCGAGCGGCTCAGGCGCCTAGGACTATCATGCGAGATCCGGCAGGTATTTGGGGGCCCGACGCTGTCGGATTTAGCGGCCACTCTAATGCGAGGGGAGCGGGAAATCGAGGTGCCGCCGAAGCTGATTCCCGAGGGCTGTGAGCGAATCACCCCGGAGATGCTGCCGCTCGTTGAGCTCGAGCAGGAGCACATCGATCGAATCGCAGGGGTGGTGCCGGGGGGGACGGCGAATATCCAGGACATCTACCCGCTTGCGCCCTTGCAAGAAGGCATCCTCTTCCATCATCTACTGACTGGTCCGGGAAATGACGTTTACGTGCGGCCGATTTTGTATGAGGTGTCGTCTCGCGAGCGGCTTGAGGAGCTGATAGCCGCATTGCAGGCGATTGTAGACCGTCACGACATCCTACGCACCGCGGTGCTGTGGGAAGGGCTGCCCAGGGCAGTTCAAGTGGTTTGCCGACAGGTTCGCCTGTCAGTCGACTCGATCTCGCTCGATCCAAAGCAGGATGCAGTCGAGCAGCTGAAAGAGCGAATGAAGCCACAATACGTGCAACTGGATCTGCGGCGGGCGCCGCTCATGCGAGTTCAGATGGCCGCCGCCCCGGATGGCATTCGCTGGTATGCGATCGTGTGCACGCACCACCTGGTTAGTGACAATGAGTCGCTGGATGTTCTGTTCGCTGAGCTTGCTGCCTACCTTAAAGGCGACTTTCAGACGCTCTCGGAACCGGGGTCCTACCGAGATCATGTGGCGCAGGCTCTGGCGCATACGCGCAGTCGGGATGCACGGGCTTTCTTCCGACGCAAGCTCGGAGATGTCGAAGAGCCGACTGCGCCGTTCGGGCTAATGGACGTCCGCGGGGATGGCTCCGAAATCCAGGAGACTCAGGAGGAGCTGGAGTCACATCTCGGGAAGCGCCTGCGCACCCAAGCCCGCCGTCTGGGTGTCACGGCGGCAAGTGTGTTCCATGCAGCCTGGGCGCTGGCGCTGTCTACGGTGAGTGGACGGGAAGACATCGTGTTCGGAACCGTGCTGGTGGGGAGGCTTAGCGGTAGTGCAGGGGCGCGGCGGGGCCTGGGAATGTTCATCAATACGCTGCCACTCCGGCTGCGCCTGGAAGGGCTCACGGCGAAGGATCTCGTCGAGCACACCCAGCGGGAGTTGGTGGAGCTACTCGGATACGAGCAGGCCTCCCTTGCCGAAGCGCAACGTTGCAGCGCGGTGAGCGAGGCGGTCCCGCTATTTACGGGATTGCTGAATTATCGGCACACCCTTCAGAAGGGCCCAGTGATTGATCGCCCACCCGGCGTCACCCGGCTTGCGAGCCGGGGTCGAACGAACTATCCAATATTGCTTTCGGTGGACGATCGAGGAGATGGGTTCATCCTTCAGATGGAGGCCGACCGGCGCATCGCTGCGCAGCGGCTGCTGGGATACGTACGAACGGCAGTGCAGTCGTTAGTAGAGGCACTGGAGAACGCGCCGGGTGCCCCGGCTCTCTCGCTTAGGGTGCTCCCTGAATCTGAGCGACAAGAGGCGCTCGAGGCATTTAATCCTGTGCAACAGCGTCGACAGGAGCAAGTGCTGCAGGAGCTCTTTGAGAGGCAAGTGCGACTGCATCCGCAGTCGATCGCGGTTGCGTGCGAGGGCGAATCTCTGACTTATGTCGAGCTCAACGCCTGGGCCAACAAACTGGCTTGGTACTTGAGGGAGCAGGGTGTGGGACCGGATCGATTGGTCGGCATCTGCATGGAGCGGAGCATCGAGATGGTGGTCGGGATACTAGGGGTACTAAAGGCGGGTGGTGCCTATGTGCCGTTAGACCCGAGTCATCCCGCCGAACGGCTCGCGTACGTGCTTGCGGACGCCGCGCCGGTGATGCTGCTGACGCAAGAACGGCTGAAGGAGAGCTTACCATCTAATGTTGTGGCGATCGCTCTTGATGGAAGTTGGAGTGAGATAGACCAGAGCGGTGCGACAGATATTTCCGCTGGGGAGATCGGTTTGCGTCCAGATCATCTGGCATACGTGATCTATACTTCAGGGTCCACGGGCAAGCCAAAGGGCGTGATGGTCGAGCATCGGAATGTACTGATGCTCTGGAGCGGTCTCGAGCGGGTTTATGGTGAGGTGGGTCCGTGCGAACACGTCGCCTTAAACGCACCCATCAACTTCGACGCGTC
>Ga0134128_10008349_pt1 | contig 12463 bp, 10 predicted proteins | sample KB31754_FD_96462 | JGI IMG/M metagenome (GOLD analysis project Ga0134128, IMG submission 96462) | Terrestrial soil microbial communities with excess Nitrogen fertilizer from Kellogg Biological Station, Michigan, USA - KB3-175-4 | ecosystem: Environmental > Terrestrial > Soil > Unclassified ...
GATCGTCAAGTACACACGTGCGTAGAGATTGGAGCGCTTTAACCAACTCGGGTATCCTGCGCGTCACAACAGCAGGTTTGCGCGCGTCGGGATCGCAGGAACCCGACCTGAAGTCGAGGAGCGTCGTGGTAGCACGTCCGCGAGCGCAGGGGCACGGCGGTCCGAGCATGCAGGATGTCGCCGACGCCGCGGGGGTCTCGCTCGGCACGGTCTCGAACGTGCTCAATCACCCGGCGAAGGTCGGGGCGGAGACGGCGCGGCGGGTGCGCGACGCGATAGAGCAGCTGGGTTTCGTGCGCAATGACGCCGCGCGGTCGCTGGCCTCCGGCTCCAACAGCAGCGTCGGCATGGTGCTGGCCGACATCGAGAACTCCCTGTTCATCGACTTCGCGCACGGCGCGCAGGAGGCGGCGCGGTCGACCGGCCTCAACCTGCTGCTGGCGAACGCCGCCTGTGACATGACCCTGCAAGACAACTACCTGGACCTGTTCGACGAGTCCCGGGTGACTGGCATGCTGCTGGCACCGATGGAGGACTCGACGGCCGGCATCGCCCGGATGCGGGCGCATGGGCGGCAAATCGTGCTGCTCAACTACGCCCCGAAGCCGGGCACGTGCTGCGCGGTGCTGGTCAACAACGAGCATGTGGGTTATCTGGCGGCCCGTCATCTGATCGACACCGGCCGCACTCGGCTGGCGTACATCGCGGCCCACGAGGACTATCAGCCGGTGCGCGACCGGCGCAGGGGCGTGCGCGCGGCCGTGGACGAGGCCGGTGCGGGCGTGGACCTGGAGGAGATCGACAGCGGCGGCCTGACCACCGAGCACGGCCACGCCGTCGGCAGGGCCCTGGCGGCGCGCGACGTGGACCAGCTGCCCGACGGCCTGGTCGTCGTCACCGACGAACTGGCCAACGGCATCATCCACGAGCTGCACACGGTCGCGGGCGTCCAGGTGCCCAAGCAAGTCGCGGTGGTCGGCTGCGAGAACAACCGCGCCGCCGGTCCCGCCGCGGTGCTGCTCACGGCCGTTGACATGCCGGGCCGGGCGATGGGCCAGGAGGCGATCCGGCTGCTGCTAGACGAGGTGGTGTCGGGAAAGGCGCACCGGCACGCCACCGTGGTGCTGGAGCCCGAGCTGGTCGTGCGCGCCAGCGCGCCGCGCCGAGCTGCTGCTGTCCCGCCGGCGCAGCGACCGGCCCTTCGCGCTCGACCAGCGCGTTGAGACTCGGTTTGGATACGCGAACGATCCATGCTTGACACCAAGCTGAAGCGGGCCGTACGGTCCCGGCAACATTTGAAGCGCTTCAAAGCGCTGCCGAGAGGACTCGCCGTGCCACTGCGCCACTTTCGCCCCCTCGCGCTCCTGTCGACCGCGACCACCACGATGCTGCTGCTGGCCGCGTGCGGCGGCACCGGCGGTGGCGCTTCGGCGGGCGGCGCCTCGCAGTTCAGCCTGACCATCAACGACGACAACCACATCGTGCAGCAGGAGCTGACCAAGCTGAGCACCGGCGCCTGCACGACGCAGAACCAGGCATTGCCGCTGCAGATCCAGACCGTGCCTATCGGCAACGTGGACCAAAAGGTGCAGCTGCTCGCCGGGCAGAGCGCGCTGCCGGTGCAGTTCGCCGCCGGAAACGCCCCGGCGCTGACCAAGACCCTGGACAAGGCGGGTCAGGTGCTCAACCTGGAGACCACGCTCAAGAGCCTTGGCGTGTGGGACGACATTCAGCCCGCCGCGATAAAGACCGTCCAGAACCTCTACGGCAAGTTCAACGTGATGCCCTATCAGTTCAACATCGAAGGCATCTGGTACAACAAGAAGCTCTTCGCACAGCACGGCGTCGCCGTCCCGACCAACTACGACGAACTGGTCGCCGCAGCAGCCAAGTTCAAGGCCGCCGGGGTCATCCCGTTCTCCGCCTCCGGCCAGGCCGGCTGGCCCATCACCCGCCTGATCAGCGGCTACCTTTACCGCGAGCTCGGCCCCGACGCGCTGCAGGCAGTCGCGAATGGCGAGGCGAAGCTGACCGACCCGGCGTACGTCAAAGCCGCGCAGGCCATCGCCGACCTGGGCAAGGCCGGCTACTTCGGCCAAGGCGTCGGCTCGATCGACTACGACACCTCCGTGCAGCAGTTCATCACCGGCAAGGCCGCCATGTTCTACATGGGCAGCTGGGAACTGGGCGACTTCAACGACGCGACCAAGGACCAGATCGGCGCCGCGAACATCGGCTTCATGCCGTTCCCGACCGTCGCCGGTGGCCAGGGCAGCGCGGACCAGATCCCCGCGAACGTCGGCCTGCCGGTCGCCGTCTCCGCCAAGTCGTACAACGCCAAGGTCGGCGACTGGCTCGGCTGCATCACCAAGAACTACGGCGCCGCCTCGCTCAAGGACCAGGGCACGATCTCCGGCTTCAAGCCCAACGGCGACGCCGGCTCGCTGCCGCCGCTCACCCAGCTGGTGCAGACCACGATCAACCAGACCTCCACGAGCGTGCTGTGGTTCGAAGCGCTGTTCAACACCAAGGCGACCGAGACCAGCCAGACCAACGCCGCGCCGCTGGTGACCGGCTCCATCTCCGCGCAGCAGTTCATGCAGAAGGTCCAGGACGATCTGGCCACCGGCTGACCCGGTCTCAGCCCGCAGTTGCGATCGAACCCCCCGCGAAAGAGCCCACATGCGTTCCGTTCTTGGCGACCGCCGAGCCATCGCCGTCCTGCTGGCCCCGGCGCTGCTGGTCTACACCCTGGTGATGCTGGTCCCGATGGGCTGGTCCCTCGGGTACACCTTCACGCAGGGAAACCTCATCCAAGGTTTCACCTTCAACGGCCTGGGCAACTTCCGGAAGTTGTGGCAAGATCCGCAGGCGCACTCCGCGTTGTGGTTCACCCTCAAATACGCGCTCGTGGTCAGCGTCGGGCAGGTGCTGCTCGGGTACCTGCTCGCGCTGTTCTACGTCTTCGTGCTGCGCCGCTCCTCGGCGCTGATCAGGACCCTGGTGTTCTTCCCGGTGATCCTGCCGACGGTCGCCGTCTCCCTGATGTTCCAGAAACTCTTCGCCATCGCGCCGCAGAACGGCCTGGCCAACGAGTTGACCGAAGCGCTGGGCATCCACCACGGCGACTGGTTCGCCAGCAGCACCGGCGCGTTCATCGTGCTGATCATCATGGACATCTGGCGTTCCATGGGCTTTTACGGCGTGCTGATCTACGCCGGTCTGCTCGACATCCCCGAGGAGATGCTCGAATCGGCGCGGCTGGAGGGCGCGACCGGCTGGCGGCTGGTCAAGCACATCGTGCTGCCGCTGTCCTGGCCGGTGCTGATCTCCGCGGTCGTGTTCAGCATCAACGGCACCCTGAAGGTGTTCGACTCGGTCCTGGCCTTGACCAACGGCGGGCCGGGCAGCGACACCACGCCACTGACGCTCTACATGTTCCGCACCGCCTTCTCCTACGGCGACTACGGCTACGGCAGCACGATCGCGTTCCTGCTGACCGTGGTATGCCTCGGCGTCACCCTGATCATCTTCCGCCTCTCGCGCCGCGACCCGACCAAGGGCTAATCAGTGATCGACTCCATGACGGCCCCGCCACGCCAGGCCCGGACGCATCCGCGAGCCGCCGCATTGCGCCGCCGCCGGCGCGCCCGCGGCGCGGGCCGCAACCTGCTGATCGCAGCACTCGTAGTCGTCGAGATCGTGCCGCTGCTGTGGCTGGTGCTCAGCTCGTTCAAATCCCAGGGCGACTTCATAGACAATCCGGCCTGGTCCCTGCCCAAGCACTGGATCGTCGGCAACTACGCCGACGCCTGGACCAGTGGCCGCATCGGCCTGTACATCCGCAACAGCCTGCTGGCTACCGCGCCATCGCTCGCGCTGATCATCTTGCTCGGCGTCGCCGCGGGCTTCGCGCTCGAGGTGCTGGTCTGGCGCGGACGCCGGCAGGTCCTGCTCGGCTTTCTGGTCGGAATCATGGTGCCCGGCCAGATGATCCTGCTGCCGCTGTTCCGGATCTACCTGCAGACCGGGCTCTCCGGCTCGTTCTGGCCGCTGATCATCACCTACACCGCCACCGGCCTGCCGCTGACAGTGTTCATGATGGCCACCTACTTCCGGGCGATCCCGCGCGAGATCCTGGAAGCCGCGACCCTCGACGGTGCGAGCACGCTCGGCATCTTTTGGCGCATCGGCTTCCCGCTGGCCCGTAACGCGGTCTTCACGGTGGCGCTGGTGCAGTTCTTCTTTATCTGGAACGACCTGCTGATCTCGCTGACCTTCACCACCAACGACAACCTGCGCACCGTCCAGGTCGGCCTGCTCAACTTCACCGGGCAGTACGGCGAGACCGCATACGGCCCTTTGTTCGCCGCGATCAGCATCAACGTCGTCGGCGCCTTGGTGCTGTATCTGCTGATCAACCAGCGGATCATCAAGGGCATGACCGCCGGCGCGGTGAAGGGTTGAGCGCCCGAGGCCTGCCCGAGGTCGCCGCACCGACCGCGGAGCACCACCGGGAACCGCTCGGTATCGGCGAAGCCGCCCCGCGCATCTCCTGGAAAACCCTCGCCCCGCCCGACTGGACGCAGCAGGCCTACCAGATCGAGATCACCCGCACCGACACCGCGTACAGCACCGACTGGATCGACTCCGCGGATTCCGTTCTCGTCCCGTGGCCAGAGCGGCCTCTGACATCGCGAGAACGCGCAGCGGTACGCGTCCGCGTCCGCGGGACAAAGGGCCGATCGAGCGACTGGAGTGCACCGATACACGTCGAGACGGGACTGCTCGAACCCGCCGACTGGACCGCGCGCGCTGTCTCGCCAGACTGGACGGAACCTCGCGATGCCGAGCGCCGTCCACCGCTGCTGCGCAAGGAATTCAGCCTCGGCGCCGACATCGCGCGCGCCAGGCTGTACGTCACCGCGCACGGCTTGTACGAGGTCGAAATCAACGGTCAACGAGTCAGTGATCACGCGCTTGCGCCCGGGTGGACGAGCTACCAGCACCGGCTTCGCTATCGGACCCACGACGTCACACACCTCCTGCGTAGCGGCGCCAACGCCATCGGCGCGTGGCTCGCCGACGGCTGGTACCGCGGCCGGCTCGGTTTCCACGGTGGCAACGCCAACCTCTACGGCGACCGCCTTGCGCTGCTCGCCCAACTCGAGATCGTGCACCGGGACGGAACCGTCGCCACCCTCGGCACCGACTCCTCCTGGCACGCGGCGCACGGACCGATCGTGACCTCCGGTCTGCTCGACGGCGAGACCTACGACGCACGCGACGAGCGTCCCGGCTGGTCGAGTCCCGGTTACGACGACGGCGACTGGTCACCCGTGCGCATCGTCGCGCGCCGACCCGCGACGCTGGTCGCGCCAACCGGCCCCCCGGTGCGATGCACACGGGAACTCACTCCGCTACGCGTTACCCCGCTGGACGGCGACCGCCTCCTGATCGACTTCGGCCAGAACCTCGTCGGCCGCGTGCGCATCACCGTCGCCGGGCCGGCCGGCCACACGGTGACCCTGCGCCACGCCGAAGTAGTCCAGAACGGCGAACTGTACGTGCGCCCGCTGCGCGGAGCCCTGTCGACCGACCGATACATCCTGCGCGGCGCACCTGATACCGAGACCCCCCACGCCGAGACATGGGAGCCGCGCTTCACCATCCACGGATTCCGCTACGCCGAGATCACCGGATGGCGCGGCGAAGACCCGTACCGCGACATCACGGCGCGTGTCTACCACACCGACATGGCGCGCACCGGCTGGTTCGACTGCTCAAACGAGCAAATCAACCGGCTACACGAGAACGTCGTGTGGAGCATGCGCGGCAACTTCGTCGACCTGCCCACCGACTGCCCGCAGCGCGACGAGCGGCTGGGCTGGACCGGCGACATCCAGGTCTTTGCCCCCACCGCCGCTTTCCTCTACGACTGCCACGGCATGCTTGCCTCCTGGCTGCGCGACGTCGCCGCCGAGCAGCACGAAGACGGCACAGTGCCCTGGTACGTGCCCGAGATCCCCGGGGGAGAGCAGTGGACCCCAGCCAGACCCGGCGCCGGCTGGGGCGATGTCGTAGCCCTGACACCTTGGGCGCTGTACCAAGCTTCGGGGGACGCCGGGCTCCTCGCCGCGCAGTATGACAGTGCTCGCCGATGGGTCGATCTGATCACCCGGCTCGCCGGCCCCTCCGGGCTCTGGAACACCGGCTACCAGCTCGGCGACTGGCTCGATCCGACCGCGCCGCCGGAGGACCCCGGCGCAGGCAGCACCGACCGGCACCTAATCGCAACGGCCTACTACGCATGGTCCGCACGACACGTCGCCTCGATCGCCAGCGTCCTCGGCCGCGAGCAGGACCGGCGCTACTACGACGCGCTCGCACGGCACGCCCGCCACGCCTTCCTTAACACCTACCTGCTGGCCAACGGCCGGATGACGAGCGACACCCAGACCGCCTATGCCGTCGCGCTCCAGCTCGACCTGCTCTCGGAGCCGGCAGCGCGAATGAGTGCAGGGCAGCGGCTCGCCGAACTCGTCGAATCAGGCGGTCACACCATTCAGACCGGATTCATCGGGACGCCGTTGCTCGCCCCTGCGCTGAGCAACACCGGCAACACCGACACTGCCTACTCGTTGCTGTTCCAACAGGATTGCCCATCCTGGCTTTACGCGCTCAAACACGATGCCACCACCGTCTGGGAGCGCTGGGACAGCATGCTGCCTGACGGCAGGGTCAATCCGGGCGAGATGACCTCGTTCAACCACTACGCCCTCGGCGCGATCGCCCAGTGGCTGCACACTACGGTCGCCGGACTGACCATGGCGGCACCCGGCTACCGGGACATCCTCTTTCGCCCCCACCCCGGCGGCGGCCTGACCTGGGCCGCCGCCGAACACGAATCCCCGTACGGCCGCATCGCCATCAAATGGAAACAGCGCGAGACCCATCTTGAGGTACGAACCACAGTACCCACCGGCGCCACCGCCAGGATCGAATGGCCCGACGGCAGCGCGACGCCCGTGCGAACCGGAGCCAGCATCAGCCGGTGGTTCGGGGCCGTGACTGCACCACCGCGCTGAGAGCGGTGTTGAATCCCGTGCGGTTGCACACTCACGCAGGGGGTCAGCTGGCCGAGAGCGGTTGTGTCGGGGAGGGCGCGTGCTGGGTGGCTCACGTTGTGGGCGCCACCAGCGGTGCGCAATGCGTCGCTGCGGGTAGACAGCTCCCCGACTAGGTCGTGCAGGTCCCTATCGTGCGACACGGGACGGCCCTCGGGTCACCGCGCGGCATCAGCTCAGCGCCGTGGGCTTTGGCCGGCCTCCCACTACCATTGAGCCTTTCCAACCTCAGCGTGCGCGCGGTGGCCGGATCGTTGTTGGGCGGCAGGGGAGCGGTATGGGTGGTCACGGGCTGGATGACGGGGTGGTGCTGCTTGCGGAGTGGGCGCAGGACGACGCGGGCTGGTATGCCGAGAGCACGCGCGATCCGTTGATTCAGCGGTTCACCACAGAGTCGCCGATGCTGGACGCGGCGCAGGTGGTGGCCGCGATCCGGAGTCTGCGCGGGGACGAGAGCGCGGAGGGATTCCTGATCCGTGATGCGGTCACCGGCGAGCGGCTGGGCAATATCGCGCTGAGTCATGACGGGCAGGTTGGCGAGATCTCGTACTGGGTGGCGGCTGCGGCGCGCGGGCGAGGTGTCGCCACCCGGGCGCTGACGCTGTTTAGCCAGTGGTCGCTGCGCACGCTCGGACTGCGTGAGGTATGGCTGTGCGTCCATCGGGACAACGCCGCCTCGCAGCGGGCCGCGATCAATGCCGGATATCAGCGTGCTGCGAGCCGCGATAAGACGGTGGAGGTCAAGGGCACGCTCTGGCCAATGCTCGGATACGCTCTGAGTGCTTGCGACCTTAACGCGAGCCCGCCAGGTGAAGGCTGAGCACGGCGCGAACGAGCGCCGTGGTTCGGCTTGGTGAGCAGCGCAGCTTGCGCAGCAGACGCCAGTTCTTCAAGACGGCGTTGCTTGTGCTTGCCGACGTAGTGCGGGCGGTCGGCGGCGACCCGGTCGACGCCGCAGCGCACACGTAGAGCTGAGCGCAGGACAGCGTGGTCGTCGCCTAAAGCTCCTGCGCGGCGTCGAGCCGGTCTGCGAGATTCGACCAGGATGAGGCGCACGCTCTGGCGATCTCTGCCACGATTCCGGCGCAGTGCGGTGGCACGTACGCCGGGATCTCGAACCACTGATCCCGCGCCAGCATCCGTCGCTCGAGCCAGCGAAGCAGCGAACGGCCTTGCTCGCTGTAGCGAAGGGAGGGATCCCGCGACAGTCCATTGAACAGTGCATTGACATCAACAGGTGACTCATCTTCATCCAGCTGCGCGGCGGTCCGGGTGGAGCGCTGCCGCTGCGGTATCGGATCTTCACCCGCCCGCAGACGCGCCTGCACATCGCGGACGGTGCCTACGGAGATTCCCGCGGCCCGTGCGACTTGGCGCAACGACGCGTCAGGGTTCTCGAGGATGACGAGCGTGGCCCGCTCACGCCCTTCGGCCGCGCTCAGTGGCCGGGATCGGCCGTCCCTGCCGACTCGGGCCGACGCCTCGGACTCGGGGCCGAGCGCCAGGCGGATGTCGGCGACTGTTCCGGGGGAGAGCCCGGTCGTGGCGGCGACCGCGCGGTCGGACATATGCGGCTCGGCGCGCAGCATCCGCTCGGCTGCCGCGCGTCGGTCCGACACGGAAAGCGGCAGGCCGTGGACGAGGTTCAGTCTGACGCTGAGCCGGAAGGCCTCCTCGGCGTCGCCCCGGAAGATCCGCGCGTCGATGGAATCGTGGCCGTTGAGTCGAGCGGCGGCCAGCCGGTGCGCACCATCCAGCACGCGCATCGACTCATGATGGACGACGATCGGCGGGATCGGGCCGGTGTTCAGCGAGGCGAGCACACGCACGTGGTCGGAGTTCATCCCACTGAGCCGGGGGGAGTCCACGCCGGTGAGTTGTGAGATCGGAAGCGCGACCACCGGTCCGATATCGATCGTGCCCGGCTCCACGGGCCGCAGCCGCTCGACGTCGCTGCCGCCGGCGAGCGACGGCAGGTGATGCTTGTGTGGCTGTTTCCTGCTGGTAAGCGATGTGTCCATGAGCCCCGTCTCCGCTTTTGTGCTTTCCGATCACTCGCTCTCTGTCGATGCGCTTCGACAGAATCTCGTGGTCGCCCCTTATGCCTGGGTGAGTCGCTCAGGAAGTCGAAGTTTCGCTGCCAGTCGCCTCAGCGAGGAAATACCCAGGAAGTCGTCGAATGCCAAGCCCACCGCGTCGGCATTCTGAAGACTCGTGAGCATCGTCGGGATAAGTAAAAACTCGCCACCGAGCTCACTGTAGGTCTTAGCCACGTCGACCTGGTGGTTACCGTGGATTGACGCGAATATCTCGGCGAGGAGCCGCTCCGGTTCGCTGGTGGCGGGGGAGAACGAGGCGAAACGGTGGTCGGCATCGAAGGCGTCCAATTTCGGTTGCCGTTCCCATGCGTCCTGCGAACCGCCCGCACTAGGCTCGACGGCGCAGACGACGTACCGACCTGGCGCGACCGTCGACGGAAAGTGCGAAACGCAGTCCCGTACGTAATCATTGAGCTCAACCAGGTCGAGGTCGTCCTCGTGAGGCGTGACGTAGACTGTCACTTTGGGCCTTGCGCGTTCGTCACTTGGTGAGTCTATGAATGGGTAAGCGCGAGAGACTTTCGGATGTGACTCGATCAGCGAGGCGATATCGTCCATGTTGACCCACGCATCGTTGATACTGCGCCAGTGATCACTTTCTCGCCACACCCGGTTGAGCGAAACACCATCGCGCACCACGCGAATCGAGGGATCTCCTGCTGCGACCGTCTCAAGAATGTGTGCGAATTCGAGCAGGAAGGTGCGCGCCTGCTCCTTGCTCATCAAGCTCGATGCACATTTAAGTATCACGCGCATTTCACCGATGGCGGGCATGGCATCCACCGCGATATACGGCACGTCGTTCCTGGCGAGTGCTCGTTGGTGGATAACGTCCCCGTCGCTTTCCCAGGGCCCGGGCACAATCGCGGTGAGCCCTGGCAGCTCCTGACCCGCCAGGTAGTCGTGGTACTCGAACGAGACGGAGTTCGTGATGCGTGCCCCCGATTTTGCGGAGGCGCGAGCCTCCTCCATCACCAGACCGCCGACGTCATGACAAGAGTGGACATAGGCCGAGAGCAGACTGGCGTGCACAACGCTGGAGAATTCAGAAAAGAGCTGGCCGTCAACCGGCGTCACCGGGACCCGTACTCCGCTGGAAAACCTACCAATGCTCGAGCTGAGCTTTTTGGACCACCGGTTTGCGGTCACTGAACCGATGGCGCAGGATGAATTCCCGGTCCAGCCTGTAATCAGAATTGCGAGTACCGACTGCAAAAGCGTCGGCGCCGTCACGGAATGCCGCTCCGCGCCCGCCTCTGCGGCTTTCGCGATCCGCGCCGAAGTGATGCTCGTGCGAAGCACGTGATCGCCCTCGCGCCAATCCCAGGAGAATGGAACGGTGGAGTGCGGCCCGGCCACGGCCAGCTGCCGCCAGTGGTCCCGTGCCTTGGCGCGACGAGTGCTCAGTCGTCCGGCAGTCTCGTCAATGGCCTGGTCTATGGGATGCCAGGTGATCAGGTCCAATTTGGCCGGACGTCGAGCACGTCCGGCCTCGATCAGCGTCTCCAACTCATGGCGGAGCAAAAACAGCGATGTGCCGTCTAACGCGATCGGGTGGCCGGCCACGAGCAGCTCTTGAACATATCCGTCTCGCATGGCCAGTACGGCGCAAAAGGAGGTTTCCGCGGCGATGTCCATCGTCCGTGGGATATGCCGGACGAGGTTGACGGGTCCGTCCGGTGAACTTGGTTCTGCCGCGTCCACTCGCACGATGCGAGGCGATAGATCGGCGTGTACTACCTGAACCGGGAAGCCATCAGCTCCTGATCGGTAAACGGTGCGAAACGCTTCATGGCGTCGACTGAGTTCGAGCAGGGCCTGTTCCACGAGTTCGCCTGAAGTGCCGCCGGGAACCCGAATATTGACGTGCGCCACCGGTGAAGGACCACCGCCCCTGATTACCGGTGCCTCGAGAACCCAGTACCAATGCTGGGCCCAGCACAGAGGGCCGCGCCGGAGGACTTCACCCGTCATTACGCGCACCAACCTTCCGGTATGAGTGTAAACCGGACCCCGAATCATCGAAGCGCTTCGACTTGATTCAGACTAGACCGATGAGACCGCCGACGTCCAGCGGACATTCGCGTCGAATAATTCGATGATTCGGGCAAATTGGTTGTAACGGGTTTATTGGCGAAATCGTGTGATCAGGCGCCGTCGTCTTCGGCGGCCATCCGGCGCTCCGCGAGGTCGGCTAGCTCCTCGAGATCGTAGGCAGCTCGGCCCGGCGTCCCGTAGCGGGTGAGTTTTCCGCGGCTTGCCCACTTGCGGATCGTCGCGACCGACACGCCTGCGGCGAGGGCAGCCAGTTCGGTCGGCACCGTGCGCGGTTTGAGCTCGCGGCGGGTCGTGGCGCTTTGCGTCATCGTCGCGTTTCTCCTCTGTTCTGAACCCGCCGTGCCGGCGGCATTGCCTCGTCGAACGCGGATGCTCAGGAAACCGGCGGTGCGGCCTGCCGCACTCGCAACCGCTTGGCTAGCAGAACCCAGTGGCTCGGTGGCCACCGGTGTCCGGCCGCGCAGCTCACCGAGGTCCCGGTCGCCGCCGCGTCGGCGTTGGTCAGGGCGTGCACCGGAGCGTCGCAGCCGCTCACGACGCACCGGCCGATCTCGATCCGGGCCTGCCCGTCACGCGTCGCGCAGGAACGGGCCCGCTGCGCCAGCCTCGCCGTCTCCTCCACGAAGTCTGCGGCCGCGGGATGCGCGGCGAGCCACGTCACCTGATGCCCGAGGAACGCGCACAGCGCATCGACGTTGCGCGCCGGTCGTTGCTCGGGTCCGAGACCGCGTTCCATGGCCACCAGCCCCGCCCATGAGGCGAGCAGGGTGAGGATGTCGGCTCTGACCGCCATCGCCGTTTCATTCAGCGGCAGGTCGACGCGTCGGCTGCTGCTGATTTTGCCGTATGGGTTCCACCCGGCGGCCGCGGGTGTGGGCTCACAGGCCCGATACAACGCGGACAGCTCACCCACAGCCCGCCGCGCCTCCCGCACGCACGATCCGCACAGCCGCGAAGATGACGCCCTCAGCGGTCGCGCACAAACGTCGCAGCCGACTCGGTCCGCCGCCACGCCCGCCGGCTCGATTCCGACGTCAGACATCTGCATCCCCGTTTCATCTGCCAACAGACCGTGAGTCACGGGACCGCTACCGGCCCCGGCGAGGACCCGCGGTCATCCGGTCGAACCCGCACTCGCGCGGGAGAGTCCTGCATATGCACCGGCGCCGTCGCCGATCA
>Ga0134128_10008350_pt1 | contig 12463 bp, 10 predicted proteins | sample KB31754_FD_96462 | JGI IMG/M metagenome (GOLD analysis project Ga0134128, IMG submission 96462) | Terrestrial soil microbial communities with excess Nitrogen fertilizer from Kellogg Biological Station, Michigan, USA - KB3-175-4 | ecosystem: Environmental > Terrestrial > Soil > Unclassified ...
CTTCCACCATCTGATCACGTTGCCGACCTATCACACGACAGCTCTGTCGACTGACAATCTCGCAAGGGAGTATTTCGGCGAGCAGGGCATGCTGGGCTATGTGAAGAATGTTCAGCGTCAGGAGATCCGTCAGGGTATCGCCTGCGTCAAGCATCAGAACATGGCCGGCTCCGATATCGGCGACGAGCACAAGGAATATTTCGCCGGTGCAGCCGCTCTGAAGGCGGGCGGCGCTCACAATACGATGAACCAGTTCGGCTAACGGTAACTGCAGGAGACGACCATGACCAAAGGCAGCAATTTCTGGGTGATTGGCGGCGAGTTCGGCTCGATGAACTTCCACAAGCTCGTGGAAGGTTCGGCCCAGGTCAAAGGCCCGTTCAAGACCCGCAAGGAAGCCGAAGACTGCTGGCGCGAAGTATCGGAAGAGAGCCGCCACAAGGCCGGCGTGCGCTTCTCGATCGTCGAAGAGCCTAACCGCACGGCGGCTTAAGCGAGCGTTGCCGGGTAGCGGGCACGATCCGGACCAGAAGGGCGGCGTCAGCGTAAAGTGGACAGCGGCTTTCCGGCAAGATCATGCCCCCAAAATAAGGGCAACGATCCGAAAAGAGATCGTGCCCTTGACCAATAAGTGCCCAAGGACGGAGGCCCCATCCGGTTATGCCGGGTGGGGTCATTCTGTCTCTTATGTAAGCTATTGTAAATAAACGGCCTTTGCGCGCGCCACGGTTACTGCTAGGTTAATTCGGCTGGAATGGGGAGTTTGAGGAGTAAAGGCCGTCCGATGTCCGAGGCGCCGAGTACCGGGCCAAATACTGGAAGCAATCCTGGCAGCGAGCCACATCCGATTCGTTTGCGCGACGCGCTTCACAAGGCGCGGATCGAGGCCGCCGATCGTACCGGCGTCGTTGTCGATCTTCGCGATGCCGAGGTCGCCCGGCTCGAAATCCTGAACGAGGCGCTCGATCCGCTGTTCGCGCAGGTGCCCGACAATATCGACCTGTTCGAGCGCGGCATCAGCAATGGCGAGACGCCGCGGCTCTGGATCGACGTGGTGGCGCATGTGGTGATGGGGCGCGACAAGCGCATCTATCGCTTCGTGCAGGACACCCGCTATGGCCGCATAGTGCTCGCCGAATCGCACGACGTGCCTGCGATCGTCGGTGCGGTCACGGACTATGTCGCCCGTCGCATGATCGAGCGCGAGCATGCGCTGGCGCCAGCAAGGCCGCCGGTGCCGAAGGTGGAGCAAGATAAGCCGCGACGGCGACGCGGCGGCTTCTGGATTTTTGTGTTGGGCTTCTTGCTTGGTGCGGCGGCCCTGTTCGGGTTCGCGCTGTTGTCGAGCTTGAAGAGTCTCTGACGCCGTCGGCAATTGCGAGCAGCGAAAGCGACGAAGCAATCCAGGCCGTGTCCGAGGAAGCATTCTGGATCGCTTCGCGGAGCCTGTCATCGGGCCGCGCTTCGCGCCGACCCGTTGGCTCGCAATGACGACTGCTAAATCAGCCGCGCCCGGCCGATCTCCTTGATCCGCAAATCAGTATCGATTCCGCGCGAAATCTGCTCGCAGCGCCAGGCGTTACCGTCGCGTTCGATCTCATAGAGGTTATAGGCCGCCGCGGGATGCCGGCCGCGGGCCAGTGCGGACGCCGCCGGCACGCCGATCGACGGGATTTTTCCGTCAGGCCCGTCAAACCACATGGTGGAATGAACGTGGTCATGGCCGTGCAGGACGAGATCGACGCCATGCTGTTTCAACAGCGCCAGCAGCGGCGCTGAATCCGTGAGCCGCTTGGGACGGGAGTCCGAGCGCAGCGGATGATGAACCAGCAGCACGCGAAACGCCTCTTCGCCGGCAAGCGCGATCAGCATCCGCTCCAGCGCGTCGAGCTGGCCACGGCCGAGAGTCCCCGTTGCCATCAACGGCGGCGTCGGCACGGCCGAGGAAAGTCCGATCAGCGCTATCGGCCCGCGCCGGCGCAGGAACGGAAAGGCATCGCGGGAGGCTTCGTCACCGCTGAGATAATCGCCGAAAGACTCGACGAAGCGATGCCGGGTCCTGAGGACATAGGCATCGTGATTGCCCGGGATCGCGGTCACGCCATGCGGCTCGCCGACACTTTTGAGCCACGCCTGCGCCGGCGCGAATTCCGCTTCGAGCGCCAGGTTGACCAGGTCGCCGGTGACGGCGATGTGGTCGGGCGCCTGCGCCTGCATGTCCGCCACCAGCGTGTCCAGTACCTCGCGCCGATAATATTTCTGACGGTTGCGGGTCCAGTTCAGGTAGCCGAAGGCGCGCTTTCCCGCGAGCTCCGCCAGCCGTGCTCTGGGCAGCGGCGGCAAATGCGGGTCCGACAGATGCGCAAGCTTGAACGAGGCCATGCCGCATTCTATTGGCAAGGGGCGCCCGTCGGCGCAAGATCAAACACGATGTCTGATGTTCTGGGGAAGGTGCGCAGGAAACTCGAGCCGCTGTTGCGGCGTATTTTCCATTTCTACTGGCGGTTTGCCCGCGGCATGACGCTCGGCGTCCGCGCGGTGGTGCTGGACGGCAGTAACCGGGTGTTTCTAGTCAAGCACAGCTATGTGACGGGCTGGTATCTTCCCGGTGGCGGGGTGGAGGTCGGCGAGAGCTTTGCCGACGCGCTGAAGCGCGAGCTGGTCGAGGAAGGGCGGATCGAGGTTTCCGGTGAGCCGGCGCTGCACGGCGTGTTCCTCAACAACCATGTGTCCCGCCGCGACCATGTCGCGGTCTACATCGTGAGAGAATTCCATCAGGACCGGTTGCCGCAGCCGAACCACGAGATCGTGGCTTGCGGGTTCTTCGAGCCCACCGCTCTGCCCGAGGGTACCACGCCGGGGACGCTGCTGCGGATCCGGGAAGTGCTCGATGGCCGGCCTCTGATTACGACATGGCGCTAGCTTTCAGCTGTGCTAGAGGGACCGGATGAAAACCCTGAAAATCATTTGCGGCGCGGTCTGCTTGCTGCTGTTTGCGACCCAGGTCTGGTCGATGTCGCACTGGAACGAGGCGCGCGGCGTCTACGATGACATCTGCTATTTGCGGCAGGCCCACCTGTTTCAGCGCTTCGGCCTTGCCGGGCTGGATACCGATATCTCGCATGACGATGACGGCTACCTGGTGCGGAAATTGAAGGAGATCAATTTCCCGCTGAGCGATCCGCCGCCCTGCCACACGCCGATGCCGGCGGCGAAGAAGCTCGTGATCCAGTATCCGCCGGGCACGGGCTTCATGCTGGCGCTGTTTCCGGAAGGGCACCAGGTGGTCCCGCTGTTCGTATCGGCGACGACGATCATGCTCGGTTTCGCGCTGCTGGCCATCTTCTACGCGAGTTCGGCGGAAGCAACGCTGCTGGCGACGGGCCTCGGCTGCCTTGCCATCTACATCATGATCAATCCGGTGAAAGCGAGCTACTCGATGGCGCCGACCATGGTGGTGTGCGCGCTAGCTGGCTTTCTCACTGCAAGATTGTTCGCGGGCGCGCAGCGCGAAGGCCGGCTTTCGCTGACCGTGTTGCTCGGCCTGCTGCTCGGATTGTCGGTCAATCTGAGGCTGGCGAACCTGTTCCTCGCCGCCGGCTATTGCCTGTTCTTGCTGTTCGCCTTCCTGTCGAGCCGGAAACCCGTGATCCTCCTGCGCGGCGTTGGCTTCGGCGTGGCGCTCCTCGTCGGCATGTCGCCGACGCTCGCCGCCAACTGGATCAATGCCGGCAGTCCTTTTGCTACGACCTATGGCGGACAGGACGTGGCGCCGCCGACCCTGTCGCTTGAGATCGTCTGGCTTTATGTCGCCGACATGCAGTTCGTGCTGCTGGTGCTTGCCGCCGTATCGGTCGGCTATTTCCTGCGCGCGGGCGTCGACAGTGGCATCAGGCGCGTCGCGCTGATTGCCGCCGTCAATCTCGCGGTGAACGTGGCTTTCTTCTTTACCCACACCGCGATCACGCCCTACTACACCATCCCGATTGCCATGCTCTCGCTGTGGAGCGTCACTTTCGCCGTATTGATGGGGCCTGCCGAAGCGGTGGACGGGAGCCTTGTCGGGCAGGCGGCAAGTGCCCGGCCGTGATATGCAGCAACACGAGTCGAAGCGTTCCGATGGACAGGCCTTTTTTGAGATGACAGCAGCATCGCCGCGGATCGCCGTTCTGGTGCCGTGCTATAACGAGGAGGCGGCGGTTGCTTCCGTCGTCACGGGCTTTCGCCAGGCGCTGCCCGCGGCGCGGATTTATGTCTATGACAACAATTCGAGGGATCGTACTGCCAACGTCGCGCGCGAGGCCGGCGCCGAGGTGCGCAGCGAGCGGCGGCAGGGCAAGGGCCACGTGGTCAGGCGCATGTTCGCCGATATCGACGCCGACGTGTATGTGCTGGTCGATGGCGATGCCACCTATGATGCGTCGAGCGCACCGCGCATGATCGAAAGACTTCTTGCCGAGCATCTCGACATGGTGGTCGGCCTGCGCGTCGACCAGGAGCAGGCCGCTTATCGCCGTGGCCACCGCACCGGAAACTGGATGTTGACGTCGTTTCTCTCCTCGGTGTTCGGGCAGGCCTTCAAGGACATCCTCTCCGGCTACCGCGTGTTCTCGCGGCGCTTCGTCAAATCCTTTCCCGTGCTGTCGGACGGGTTCGAGATCGAAACCGAGCTGACCGTGCACGCGCTGGAATTGGCGATGCCGGTCGCCGAGGTGGAGACACCTTATTACGCGCGTCCCGAGGGTTCGTTCAGCAAGCTCAACACCTGGGGCGACGGCTTGCGGATTCTCCGCACCATTCTCAAACTTTACCGGTCGGAAAAGCCGCTGCGGTTCTTCACCGCGATCGGCGCCTTCCTCGCGCTGGTCTCGATAGGTCTCGCCATTCCGGTCCTGGTCGTCTATCTCGAGACTGGCCTTGTGCCGCGCCTGCCGACTGCGGTGCTGTCGACCGGCCTGATGATCGTGGCGGTGCTTTCCGTTTCATCAGGTCTGGTGCTCGACACCGTGACGCGCGGACGGCGCGAGATGAAGCTGCTCGCCTATCTTTCGCAGCCGGCGGTTGGTCAAACGAAATAGTGTAGCTGTGTGATGAACGATCTAGCCCTCACCATCCTCCCCGAAACGGCAAAAGACGCGCATGCGATCGAGCGGCTGCACGAGCGGACCTTCGGGCCCGGGCGCTTTGTGCTGTCGGCCTACCGCTTGCGCGAGCATGTCGATCATCTGCTCGATCTCTCCTTCACCGCGCGCATCGGCACGCTGATGGTGGGCTCGGTGCGACAACTTCCGATCTGCGTCGGCGACACCAAGGCGTTGATGCTGGGGCCGCTGACCGTCGAGCCGCCGTTTCGAAGCCGCGGCGTCGGCCGCGTCTTGATGGAGCGCGCGCTCAATGATGCGAGAGCCAAAGGCCATCGCCTCGTGCTCCTGGTCGGCGACGAGGCCTATTACAGCCGCGTCGGTTTCAAGAAGGTGCCGAAGGGCCGCGCAGCCATGCCCGGCCCCGTCGATTACAATCGCCTGCTGGTCGCCGAACTCGAAAGCGGCGCCTTCGAGGGCGTGTCCGGCACGATCCGCCCCGACTGGGATTTTGCGCGAGCCTAGAACTTCTGCGTGATCCCCGCATAGAAGCCGCGGCGCGGGCCGAATTGCGGCGCGAACACGCCGATGCCGGAGCCGTCGCGGATTTCATAGACGGTGTCGAACAGGTTGACGACATCGAAGCGCAGCGTGGTCGGCTTGTTCGGCGCCACGATGTTGAAGTCGTGGGAGATGCCGAGATTGACCTGCGTGTAGGACGGCACCGTGCCGGTGTTGGCAAAGCCCGCGCGCAGTCCGCTGCCGTAGATCATATCAGCGGAAAACCGTGTGCCGTTCCACAAATACGACGCGCCGGCTGATGCCGTCAGCAGCTGGGCGTGGTCGGTGTAGACATAATGGCTCGCGATATAGGCGAGCTCGTCGGCATCGAACAGATACTGGTTCGACACCACATCGGTGGCGATCTGCTTGGCCACGGCGAAGTTGGCATAGGCCTTGAAGTTGCCGTTGGTGTAACTGGCCTTGAGCTCGAGGCCCTCGTTCTCGCCCCTGGCATAATTGAAGGCGGTCAGCACATAGGCCTGGCCGAACTGGCCGTCGTCCAGGAGGTCGCGTGCGGTCTTGTAATAGGCGTCGACGCCGACCTCGAGGCCGGGGATCGGATAGATCTTCTGCACGACGCCGATGTCGAACACATCGGAGCGCTCGGGCTGCACCGGATCGTTGGCGGACACACTGGGCTGCGCGGTGGTGCCTTGCACGAGCGCGAGGTTGGTCGGCGCGGCCAGCACCTGTTCGGGCGGGGTGAAGTTGCGGGCATAGCCGGCATGGAAAGTCGTGCCGTCATAGGGTTTCCAGGTCACGCTGAGGCGCGGTGAGAGCTGGTTGGCATCGACATATTGCCACATCTGGTCGAAGCGAAGCCCGGCATTGACCGTGACATTGTTGGTGACTTTCCATTCGTCGGCGAGATAGGTCGAGAACAGATAGCCGGTCTTGGCGCTGGAATCGAAGATCGAGGTCGGTATGTCGCTCGTTTGAGCGCCGGCATTGTCGACCGGCAGGACCAGCGAGCCGTTGTTCACCAGCGAGCGCTCGCCGCTGACGCCAAAGCCGAACTTCAGCGTATGCGCAAAGCCGGGGCGATAGGATGTGTCCTCCTGGATGCCGTTGATGAAACTCTGCCGGTAGACGTCGGAGGAAACGCCGTTGAAGACGAGATCGCCGATCGGACCGGGAATGAAGTGGAGCTGGCTGTAACGGTTGTAATAGGCGATCTGGTAGTCGAGCCCGTCGGCCGATTTCTGGTAGGCCACGACGTTGAACTGGTTGAACTCCTGCTGCCGCTCGTTCAGCTGCGAGGAGTCGAAATTGGACACGCCGAAGGCGCTGAAGGCCGGCACTTGCCCCGGATTGTTGGGGATCTGGTAGAGGCCGTTGGAGACACCGCCGATATAGCTGATGCGGCTGGTCGGATCGATCGTTGTGGAGATGTAGGCAAATCCCTTTTCCTGCGCCGTTCGGTCGTGAATGGCGTCATAGGCCGGCGTCGGATTTTCCAGGCCAAGCTGGCTGCCGAAATAGTTCCCTGAAAGATAATACTGCGTCTGCCCGGTCGTGCCGCCATATTCGGCCGACGTCTTGATGGTGTCGTGCGCGCCGCCATAGACGCTGACGCTGCCGGAATTGTTGAAGGCATCCGTCTTGGTCTGGATGTCGAGCACGCCGGCGGTGCGCAGGCCGTATTGCGCCGGCAGCGCCCCGGTGATCAGCGCGAGGCTGCCGACAATGCCGGTGTCGATGATCTGTCCGAACGCCCCGACGCCGTCGGGCAGCATGATGCCATTGATGCGGTATTGCAGGTTGGCATGCTCGTTGCGCACATGCAGCTCGCCGCTCGCCGCCGAATCCTGCGTGACGCCGGGCGCCTGCAGCAGCACCTTGTCGATCGAGGCATTGGTGCCCTGCGGCAGTGCCTCGATCGCCCGATGGTCGAGCTGGTAGCTGCCTGCGCCGGTCGCGGCCACGATGGCGCGGCGGGAGTCGTCGAGCTTGTCGTTCTTGCCGGCGAGGGCCTGCGCCTCCGTCGGCGGCGTCGTGACCGGCACGTTGCTGCGCGCGGTGCTCTCGATGCGCTTTTTCGGATGCCGTCGCACCTGAGCGAATTTCGGCGGGTTCACCGTCACGGTCGGTAATTCGGTGGCGGCGCCTGCGCTCGGCGCCGGCGCGGGTGAGGCGGCCTGCGCTGGCGTTTGCGCGGGCGCGGGAGTTGCTGCGGGAGCTGGTGCTTGCGCGGGGGTGGGCGTTTGCGCAGGTGAAGGTGTTTGCGCCGGCGTCGGCGCGGCCGCCGGTGCCTGCGCGCGTGCGGTGCCGTCAAGACTGACGAGCACGAGTGCCGCCGCGCTACAGGCGGCGGCCACGGATCTGGAGGGGGCTGACATTTGGTCCTGATTTCCGTTCAGGCCGCCGCTCAAATTGCTTGGGCGAGGCGCCTGCCGCCAACACAGGGCGGATCGATGTGAGGGAAGTCCTGCCGAACGGCAGCGCGAGAATGCGCACGCAGTTCTTCAGGCGTCATCAGTCGATGAGGATCAGGAGGCGGGAGGGGCGCGTGGCTGGAAGGCGGTGCCGGCCGACTTCAGATGGACGAATTCGGCATCCGTGGTGCGATAGAGAAATTCGACGGCTTCCGGCAACAGCAGGATCGGCGGCGAGACCGACAGCATGGTGCCCGCCATCGCCATGACGGCGCAGATGGCACAGCCGTCGGGGCCGTTCGGGTCGTTGTCGCGTTTATTGGGGGCCTGTTTCGGCTTGGCCTGCGGGCTCTGGACCGCGAGGTCGCTACCATTGACGGCCTTGGAGTGCGGCAGCGCCGATTGGGCGGCATCGACCGAGGGCGCGGCGAGCGCATGGAAGTGTCCGAACGATAGTGCGAACTGCACCAACAGCGAAAGCAGCGCCAGTCGCGCGCCGCTTTTGATGTTCGAACGGAACCATTTCATGTCGACCACGCCCGCGTCGGGAGGTCAGCCACCCGATGTTATAATGTAACATCGCCGGGATGACGCCTTGGTGTCAACCGGAACACAGGCGGATTTGCGCCGCCTGTGTTTTGCACGCCACGGCAAGTGCAATGTGTAACTTATCGCCCCTCGCGCAGCCAGGTGGCGGCGAAGGCGCCGAGCAGCAGCAACAGCCCAACCAGGCCGGAAAAGATCGGCAGCACGCCGACGCCCTTGACGACGCTGGCGTCGCGCATCTTGACGCCCATCCAGCCGTCGCCATGAAACACGGTCGAGGCGCGCACCGGTACGATACGCGGGATCTCGACATTGGAACCATCGACCACGCGCTTGGCGTCACCACCGGTTGCCTGCGCCAGCGGCTGCAGCATGTCGGGCGTGGATGTCACTTCCGAAAATTCCTTCGGATTGGTCGGGCCGACATTGATCAGCGCCTTCAGCGTGCCGTCGGTCGCCTGCCATAGCCCCAGCTCGTTTGCGGGCATGGTCGCGCGCCATTGGCCGGGATCGCCGGCCGTCAGCGTCAATTGCTTGGTGGCGCCGGAGGGCGAGGTGACCGTCACCGGCTGGACGCTGTCGCCCATGGTCTGGCGTATTACCTCCAGATCCTTGCCTTTCACCTGCATCCGCAACGCCTCCTCATCGAGGTCCGGCTGCTTCATCAGCCAGTGCGACACGCGGCGCAGCAGATCGAGATGCGGACCACCGCCCTCATAGCCACGCGCCCACAGCCAGATGTGGTCGCTGAGCAGCAGCGCGACGCGGCCTTCGCCAAAGCGCGACAGCAAGAGCAGCGGCTCGCCGTCGGCGCCGGTCATGACCGGCGGGTTGACCGCATTGCGGGTGTCGACGGTGCGGAAGAAGCGGCTCCAATGCGGCGGGTCACTCGCCGACCCTTCAAGCCCGCGTGTCACCGGATGGCGTTTACCGGCTTCCGTCAGCTTTGCGTAGAAGGGCTTCTCGGTCACGCCGACCGGCTCGGCCGGCAGCACCGAATCCAGCGGCGTGCGCCAGATGCTGGTGTTGGAGGCGTAGTCGGGCCCGGCGGAAACCAGGACCGCGCCGCCTGCGCGCACATAGCGTGCGATGTTGTCGAAATAGGCGATCGGCAGCACGCCCTGGCGGGCGTAGCGGTCGAAGATGATGAGCTGGAATTCGTTGATCTTCTGCTGGAACAACTCGCGGGTCGGAAACGCGATCAGCGACAATTCATTGATCGGCGTGCCGTCCTGTTTCTCGGGCGGACGCAGGATGGTGAAATGCACGAGGTCGACGCTGGCGTCGGACTTCAAGAGGTTGCGCCAGGTGCGCTCGCCAGAATGCGGCTCGCCGGAGACGAGCAGCACACGCAGCTTGTCGCGCACGCCGTCGATCGAAACCACGGCGCGGTTGTTGACCTGCGTCAGCTCATTCGCGAGCGGGGATGCCTCGATCTCGACGATGTTGGGGCCCGCGTGCTTGATGTCGACGTCGACGCTGGAGGTCTGGCCGCTTTGCAGCGTGCGCTCGCTGATGGTCTCGCCGTCGCGGCGGACCACGACCTTGGCGCGCTCGCCGGTGACGCCCTGGTCGTCGAGGCGGTAGGTGATGGTCTGGCTCTGACCGACGATGCCGAAGCGGGGCGCAGCCGTGATCGCGATGCGACGGTCCCGCTCACCCTTCTGGCCCGTGATCAGCGCCTGCACCGGCGCCTGGAAGCCGACCGCGGCGGCGTTCGCCGGAATGTCATGGACGCGGCCGTCGGTGATCAGGAAGGCGCCGGCGACTCGGTCGACCGGCACGTCCGACAGCGCCGAGGACAGCGCGCCGAACAGATGCGTGCCGTCGGTCTCGCCGTCGGCCTGGCCGGCGTCGACCACGCGCACTTCCAGGCCCTTGATCTTCTTCAGGCTGTCGACCAGTTGCTCCTGTGCCTTCGCTGTCTCCCGGGTGCGGTTGCCAAAGCTCTGGCTCGGGCTTTTGTCGACGACGACGGCGACGACCGAGGAAAGCGGCTCGCGATCCTCGCGGGTGAAGGAGGGATTTGTAAGCGCGAGCACGATCAGCGCCAGCGCCGTGACGCGCAACGCCCAGCCGCGCGAGCGCGCAAGCAACAGCAGGCCGGCGATCACGGCAATCGCCGCGATCGCGACCCACAGCACGAACGAGGGAACCAGCGGCGTAAACGCGATGCCGTAATTCATACCAAATCCTACTGGCCGAGGCGTTCGATCAGCGCCGGCGCATGTACCTGATCGGCCTTGTAGTTGCCGGTCAGCGTGTACATCACGATGTTGACCCCCGCACGGAACGCGTATTCGCGCTGCTTCGGCTCGCCCGGCGTCAACGGCAGCATCGGCTGGCCGTCGGGCCGGATCGCCCAGGCGCCGGCCAGGTCGTTGGAGGTAATGATGATCGGCGAGACGCCGTCGCCGCCGCGTGCGGGCCGCTTCTCGTCGGCCTCTTCCTCATCCTCGCGCGGCAGCGCTTCGACCCAGGTCTGGCCCGTGGTGAAACGTCCGGGGAAGTCGCGCAAGAGATAGAACGTCTTTGTCAGCACGTGTTCGCGCGGCACCGGCTCGAGCTCCGGCACGTCGAGCGAGGAGAGCAGGTCGCGCAGCGTCTGCATGCCCGGCGTCTGCGCCGCGCCATTATCGCCAGGGCCGGCCTCGATCGCATCGCGGGTGTCGAACAGCACGGTGCCGCCCTGCTTCATGTAGGCGTCGATCTTGTTGAGCGCGTCCTGCGGCGGCTTCGGCGCGCCCGGCACGATCGGCCAATAGATCAGCGGGAAGAAGGCAAGCTCGTCATGCGCGGGATCGACGCCGACGGGATCGCCGGCCTCCAGCGCCGTGCGCTGCGCGAGGAACAGTGTCAGCCCGGCGAGGCCCGCCTTCACGATGGAATCGACGTCGGCGTTGCCGGTGACGACATAGGCGAGGTGGGTTTGCGACGTCGCCTTCATGGCAAATTCGTCGGCGGCCTCATTGGCGCGTGCAAGCGACGGCATGAGCGCCAGGCCCGCCCCGATGATCGCCAGAGCGAGCACAGCCGGCGCTGCGCGCCGCCGCAACAGGCCGGCGATGCCGGCGCCAAGGAAGGCGATTACGATGGCGTCGATCAGGAACAAAGCGAGCGAAGACGAGAGCAGGATGCCGCGAAGGTCCCGCGGCTCGGCATTGGTATAGCTCGCACGTTGCGCCTTGAGCGCGGAGGTGTCGAGCGAAGCGATGCGGTCGGCGGCAGCGAGCGTATTGACTGCAAGAGGTCCGTCTGCCGGGCCATAGAGGCCCGGCGGATGATCGAGCGTGGCGCGATCGCGGTAGTCGGCCGACAGCGGCTTTGCGGTCGAGGGCGGCGGCCCAAGGGCGCCGAAACCGTCAAGCGTGTGCAGCGGCGCCAGGGTCTCCTTCGTGGCCTCGGCCGCAACTCCCGGTCCGGGCTTGGAAGTGTAACCGGAGGTATCCACGATACGCCGCAGCATCTCGACGAAGGTGCCCGACATCGGCAGGTCCGACCAGCGCATGTCGGCGCTGACATGGAACAGGCTTATCAGTCCCTTGCCGCGGCGCTCGCCGGTGACGAGCGGCGTGCCGTCTTCGAGCGAAGCCCAGCTCCTGGTCGGGAGCACCGCATCCGGCTCGGCCAACACCTGGCGATTCACGGTGACATCCTTTGGCACGGCGAGACCGGCGAACGGGCCGTCGGCGGAGAAGCCGGCAAGATGCTGCGGCTTCTCCCAGGTGAGGCTGCCGCCGAGCGTGCGGCCGCCCTTGCGCAGCTTCACCGGCACGAGATTATCCTCGCCCTCAGTGTCGCCTTGCGCAAGGCGCGGGCCGGCGAAGCGCACCAGCACGCCGCCCTGATCGATCCAGGCATTGAGCCGATCGCGAATTTCCGGGGACAGCGTTCCGA
>Ga0134128_10008351_pt1 | contig 12462 bp, 15 predicted proteins | sample KB31754_FD_96462 | JGI IMG/M metagenome (GOLD analysis project Ga0134128, IMG submission 96462) | Terrestrial soil microbial communities with excess Nitrogen fertilizer from Kellogg Biological Station, Michigan, USA - KB3-175-4 | ecosystem: Environmental > Terrestrial > Soil > Unclassified ...
AGCAGGTCGCCCTCCAGGCCGAGCGCGTCCGCCGTGGCAGCGGGATCGGGCATGCCGTTGGGGCAGGAGGCGACCCCGTCGTTCCAGGCCACGAGCATCATGTTCTGCATCGCGCGTCCGACATCGAGTGTCCGCCCGGCGCCTTCTGTCACGATCGCGGCCGCAAACGCGGCGGTTGCGACGTTCGCCGGCACATAGACGGTCGACGAAAGCGCCTGCTTCCACTCCTCGCTCTCGACGACCACGAATCGCCACGGCTGTTTGTTGGAGCCGCTGCCGGTCACCCGGCCGGCGTCGAGGATCCGCGTTATCACCTCCACCGGAACCGGCCGGTCGGCGAAGCTGCGCCAGTCGCGCTTGCTCGCGACGGCCAGGTAGGTGTCCACGGGGCTCTAGAAGGGCTGGTCGTTCGTCGAGCCGCCGTCGATGCCGACCCCGACCTCGACCCCGGTGACGACTGACTCCTGCGAGCGCTCGTGCAGCCGCTCGCGCCCCCGCTTGACCGCGCCCAGGAACTTGTCCAGGTTGACCTCGAGCGTCGAGAGGATGCTGTCGGCCCAATCCTCCATCTCGAGTCGCGTCTCTCGCGCCTGGCGCCTGGCCTCGTCGACGATCTCCTGCGCCTGACGCTCGGCGAGCTTGACGATCTCCGTCTGCGAGGCCTCGCGAACCGCCTGCTCCCGGGCCTCACCGAGGATCCTGTCGCATTCCCGCTTCGCTTCGGCGAGCATCTCCTGCCGCTCCTTGACGATCCAGCGGGCCTGCTTGATCTCCTCGGGGATCGTTGCCCGCATCTGGTCGAGGATGTCGTAGATCTCCTCGCGATCGATGCGCACCTGGTCGGTTAGCGGCACGGCCTTTGCGTTGTGCACGAGGTCGTCGAGCTTGTCGATGAGAACGAGTACGTCCATGAATCCTCTGAGTTTACAGAGGAAGCACTATTCGTTAGTTCTGCCGAAGAGACGGCTGAAGAAGCCCTGCTTTTGGTGCGGTTCCGGCACTGGCTGGGGCTCCGGCTCGGGCTCGGGTTCGGCGGGCGGTTCGGGCTCGGGTCCCGGCGGGGCTTCGACCTGGGCTTCGGGCGCCGGCTCTTGCTCCGGCTGCGACTCGGGCTCCGGCTCCGGCTCAGGGCTGGATTCCGGCTCCGGAGCTCTGGTCGTTGAAAGCTCCCTCGCCTCGGCCGAGCCGAACACCCAGGCGCGGCCGCTCTCGCGGAGCTGCTCGAGCAGGCTCTTTGCCTCCTCGGCTTCGAGGTTGACGTCACCCGGCGAGTTGAGTAGCTCCGTCAACCGCGCAGCGGCGCCCGGGTTCCCCCGTACCTTCAGTTTCTGGGCGAGCTCCTGGGCGTCTCTGCGCGGCAGCGTCACGCTGCCGCCGTTCCCTCCGGCGAGCAGGCTCTCGAGTCGCTGGGTCTCGTTCATTCCCCTGGATTCTCCGGCGTCCCCGGTCGCCCGTCCGGAAACATCTCCGCGAACCGTTTCGCAACCGCCTCCGGAACGAGCCCGTCCACCTTTCCCCCGAACGAGGCGATCTCCTTCACGCCGCTCGACGAGACGAAGCTGACCTCAGGGCTGGCCATCACGTAGACCGTCTCGACCTCCGGCGCGAGCGTCCGGTTCAACTGGTTCATCTGGAACTCCCACTCGAAATCCGAGATCACGCGCAGGCCCTTGACGATCGCCTTCGCCTCCCACTTGCGCGCGAAATCGACCACCAGCTGGGAGAAGACGTCGACCTCGACGTTCTCGAGCCCGGCGAGAGCCTCCTTCAGGAAGTCGACTCGTTCGTCGAGCGTGAACATCGGCTGCTTGTGCTGAGGGTTGCCGACGACGCCGATCACCAGGCGGTCGAAGATGCCCGCGGCGCGCTCGATCACGTCGACGTGCCCGTTGGTGACCGGGTCGAACGTGCCGGGATAGATGGCTGTGATCACGGGTGTTCGAAGATTGAGATGCGGGCGGAGCCGTAACGCCGGCTTGTGCGCTTGCTGAAGGGTGGGAGCTCCGGCTCTTCTCTCGCGCCGGTCTCGACGACGACTAGGCCGTCCTCGGAGAGGACGGCTGGAAGATAGCGGGAGAGCCCGTTTTGCAGGGAAGAAAACATCTCGTAGGGCGGGTCGACCAGCACGAGATCGTAGCGGCGGCCCGCCGCGGCTTCGACTGCGAGGGCCCGCAAGACGTCCTGCGGGATCACGCGCGCTCCGGTGAGACGGAGCTTGTCGAGATTGCGGTCGATCGTTCGGCGAGCTTCGCGGTCGTTCTCGACGAAGACGGCGCTGGCGGCGCCCCGCGAGAGCGCTTCGAGTCCCATTGCGCCCGAGCCGGCGAAGAGGTCGAGCACGGCCGCACCGTCGACTGGTCCGATCAGGTTGAAGGCCGCCTCGCGGGCGCGGTCGGCCGTCGGGCGCGTGTCATGTCCCTTCGGGGCAAAGATCCGCGCACCCTTCTTTTGGCCGGCGATGATTCTCATGCGCGCCTCACGCCCGAATCGTGCCGCGGGGACGTGCCTGTAGACGAAAAGTCACACTTTCGTCGCAGTTGCCATGTCCGCTTGCGCCAGTTCGGGTGGACAGTCCTCTCGAACTGCGCTGCGGTCACGCCAGCGAGTCGACTTCGGCACCGGCGAAGAAGCGATCGATCTCGTCGTTCAGCGGCCCCTCGTACGCGACCAGCTCGCCGGCGAGCTGGCGTGCATGCTCGAGCAGCTCGCGGTCGGCGCGCAGGCGCGTAAAGCGGAACTCCGAAAGGCCGGCCTGGCGTGTGCCGAGCAGCTGGCCCTCGCCCCGGAGCTCGAGGTCCTTCTCGGCCAGCTCGAAGCCGTCCGTCGTCTCGACGAGCGCCTGCAGCCGCTCGCGGGCGTTATCGGTTAGCTCCTCCTTGGCGCGCGACACGAGCAGGCAATAGGACTGATCGGCACCGCGGCCGACGCGACCACGCAGCTGATGCAGCTGGGCGAGGCCGAAGCGATCCGCTTCCTGGACGATCATGATCGTCGCGTTCGGGACGTCGACGCCGACCTCGATCACCGTCGTCGCGACGAGCACGTCGAGCTCGCGGGCCTTGAAGCTCGCCATCAGCTCCCGGCGGTCGCGCGGGCGGAGGCGTCCGTGCAACAGCCCGACGCGGTAGTCGCGGAGCTCTCCGCGGCGCAGCCGCTCCGCCTCCGCCTCGGCCGCCCGCGCCTGCGACGTCTCCGACTGCTCGATCAGCGGGCAGACGACGTAGGCCTGCCGCCCGTCATCGAGGTGCTTGCGCAGGCGCCGGTACGCCTCCGGCGCGCGGTCGTCGGTCACCCAGCTGGTCACGATCGGCTTCCGGTTGGCCGGCGGCTTCGCGATCTCGGTCACCGATAGATCGCCGTAGACGGTCAGCGCCAGCGTGCGCGGGATCGGCGTTGCGGTCATGTGGAGGACGTGCGGCGAGCGGCCGGCCGCCAGGGCGCCGCGCTGTTCGACACCGAACCGGTGCTGCTCATCGACGACCGCGACCGCGAGGTCGTCGAGCGAAACGCCTTCCTGGATCAGCGCGTGCGTCCCGACCAGAACCTGCGCGTCTTCGACCTCGCCCTTGACCGAACCCGTCAGCAGCGCCGTCCGGACGCCCAGCTCGGTGCAGATCGGTTCCAGGGTCAAAAAGTGCTGCTCGGCCAGGGTTTCCGTCGGCGCCATCAATGCCCCGGTCTTGCCCGCCTCGACCGCGCGGAGAAGCGCGTAGAGCGCGACCACGGTCTTGCCAGAGCCGACGTCTCCCTGGAGCAGCCGCTGCATCGGCTTGGCCCCGGCGAGATCGGCGTCGATCTCGGCGATCGCCTGCTCCTGGTCCTGCGTCAGCGCAAACGGCAGCGCCTGCCGGTAGCGCTTCACGAGCCCGCCGGGCGCGCCCAGCGTCGGTGCCGTCGCCTCCTCGGTTCCCTCGCGGATCCGCACGAGGCCGACCTGGAGCAGCAGCAGCTCGTCGAGCGCCAACCGCCGCCTCGCCGCCTCGGCCTCCTCCGCGCCGCGCGGCCGGTGCAACGCGACGAGCGCGTCGTAGCGGAGCGGGAGCCGGTCGCGCGCGCGCAGCGAGGCGGGGAGTGAGTCACTGAAGTCCCGAGCCGCGGGCAGCGCGCTCTCGACCAGCGTCCGCAACCGAGCCGAGGTCACCTCCTCGCTCGCGGGATAGACCGGTGCGAAGTCGGCTGTCGCGGCAGCGCCGTCCAGGTCGTAGGAGCGAACGTGGAACTCGTTGCGCCGCAGCTGTCCGCGCAGCCGCAACCGCGTGCCCGGCTGCAACTTGTCGGCGAGCCAGGGCTGGTTGAACCAGACCGCCGAGATCTCGCCACTCTCGTCACGCACGGCCGCCTTCAGCACCGTCAGCCGCCGTCGGGTCGGGCGGATCGAGACCCGCCTGACCTCGCCGGCGATCACGGCCTCCTCCTCCTCGCCGAACAGGCTCGAGATCGGGGTCTCACCGACCGCCTGCTGGTAGTCGCGCGGCCGGTGTTCGAGCAGGTCGCGCACCGTCCGCAGGCCGAGCTTTGCCAGCTTGCCCCGCTGCGACGGCCCGACACCCGGAAGCGTGTCGAGCGACCGCCCCAAAACCTCGGGCCGCGACCGGGCCCTCGTCGGCGGCCAAGGATCGGGCCGCTCGCTCCCGGCGAAACCCCGGAGCTCAGTCATCGGCGAACCAGAACAGCCCGACGGTGCCGGGGCCCGCGTGCGTGCCGATCACCGGGCCGAGCGTCGTCACGAGCTCGAGCTGCGCCTGCGGCCGCGTTCGCTGCACCAGCTCCTTCAGCGCCTCGCTGCGATCGGGCGCATCGGCATCGGCGATCGCGACGTGCAGGCCCGGCCCGTCCTCCGAGCCCGACTCGAAGGCCGTGATGAACTCGTGGAAGGCGCGCTGGTTGCCGCGGACCCGCTTGAGCGGGACGACCTCTCCGGCGCGGATCGTCAGGATCGGCTTCACCCTCATCAGCCCGCCGGCCCACGCCGCGGCGCGGCCGATTCGCCCGCCGCGCGCGAGGTAGTCGAGCGTGTCGAGCGTGAAGATCAGCTGCGAGTCGTTGCGATGCCTCCGAACGAGCTCCTCGACCTCCTCGTCGGTCGTGCCCCGCTCGAGCCGCCGCTGAATCGCGAGCCCGAGCATCGCCACCGCGGCGGAGGCTGTCTCGGTGTCGATGACACGGATGCGGTCGCCGAACTCTGCAGCCGCCGTCCGCGCGCTCTCGACCGTGCCGGAGAGCGTGCCGGCGATATGGAGCGAGTAGACACGCTCGTACCCGACGAGTCCTTCGTAGACCGCCTGAAATTCGCCGGGGGTCGGCTGCGAGGTGGTCGGCATGACCGGCGAGCCGCGCAGGCTGGTGTAGAAGTCGGCCGGCGTCAGGTCGACGTAGTCGCGAAAGCTCTCGTCCCCGAACCGGACGTAGAGCGGCACGATCCGCCAGTTCGGAAAGCGCCCCGGCGCCTCCGGAAAGTCGGCTGTCGAATCGACGACGATCGCGGTATTGGCGGCGGTCAGGTCCACGCTAGGCGGTCGGGGTCGTGCCCACGGCGCGATGGATCGCCGCAACGATCTCGTTGAGCTCTCCGTCCTTGCTCAGGCAGTCGACCGCGCCGGCATCGCTCAGCGCCTGGCGCTCGCGCAGGTTCGCCGATGCCGTCAGCCCGATCACCGCCGCGCCAGGGTATGCCGCGAGCACCGCCGCCGTGGCCTCGACACCGTCCATTCCCGGGAGTCGGTAGTCCATCAGCACGACATCGGGCCGCAACTCGCGTGCGAGCTCGACAGCTTCGACGCCGTCCTCGGCCGCGCCGACGATCTCGATGTCCGAGCGGAGACCGAGCACGAGCTCCAGACCTTCGCGGAAGACTCGGTTGTCCTCGACCAGGACGACGCGAATCGGCTGCTCCACCCGGTCGAATCTAGCGGTCGCAGCTGCTGCTACTCGGCCGAGACGAGCAGCGGATAGTGCGGCTGGCCGCCCTCGTGAACCTCGATCTCGAGGTCGGGGTTCGCCCGCTCGAGCTCGTTGAGCAGCTGCGAGAGGTCCGGCTCGTCCTCGCCCGTGAGAAAGGTGACGAGCTCGCGCGGCTCGGCCAGCAGGCGCTCCAGGATCTCCCTCGCCACAGGCTCGAAGTCGGCGCCTCCCGTGACCAGCTCGTCGCCGAGCAAACCGACGTACTGGCCTACCTCGACGGCGCGGCCGTTCAGCTGGACGTCCCGAGAGGCCGTCGTCACCGCGCCTGTTGCGACCCGCGACGCCGCCTCGGCCATCGCCGCTTCGTTCTCGTCGGCCGGCAGTTCCGGATTGAAGACAACGAGCGCCGCCAGGCCCGACTGCATCGAGGTAGTGGGAACGACGCGGGCCGGCTTCGTCGCCAGAGACACGGCCTGTTCCGAGGCGAGCACGATGTTCGGGTTGTTGGGCAGCACGATCGCCTCGGGCGCGCTCGCCGCCTCGACCGCGGCGAGGAGCTCCGCCGCGGAGGGATTCATCGTCTGCCCGCCGTCGACGATCTGCATCGCGCCCAGGCTCTCGAACAGGCTACGGTTGCCCTCGCCCGCGACAACCGCGACGACGCCCGTGGCAGCAGGGGGCGGGTCGGGAACCGCGGCCAGCAGCCTGCGCTCGCGCGCCTCGGTCTGGCGGTGCATGTCCGCGATCTCGACGTTCTCGATCGCGCCGGCCTCGGTGCCGATCGCGAGCGCTCCGCCCGGATCGTCCGTGTGTACGTGAACCTTGACGGCGTGTTCGTCTCCGACGACGAGCAGCGAGTCGCCCAGCCGTTCGTATTCGGCCTCGAGGGCGGCGGGGTCGAGGTCTCCCTCGATCACAAAGGTCGTGCAGTACCGAAAACGCGAGAGCTCCTGGTGAGCCGCTTCGATGGATGCCTGCTCGACGGGCGGCTCCTCCGGCAACGGCTGTCCGGCGACGACGGAGGCGATTCCGCGCACGAGCTCGACGAGACCGGCGGCGCCCGCGTCGACGACGCCCGCCTCGCGAAGCACGTCGAGCTGCTCCTGGGTCCGAGCGACCGCTTCCTCTCCCCGGGAAACGAGCAGCTCGAGCAGCTCCGGGACCGGCCGTGACTGCTCCTCCTCTGCTGCGTCGGCGAGCGTGCGAATCGCGGTCAGCATCGTCCCCTCGACCGGATTACGCACGGCCCGGTAGGCAGCATCCGACCCGGCGCGCAGGACACGTGCAACCGCGGCGCCGTCGATCGATTCCTCCGCGGCCAGAGACTCCCCGATTCCGCGGATGATCTGCGAGAGAATGACGCCGGAGTTCCCGCGCGCGCCCATGAGTGCCGCTCGTGTCGTTTCCCGGGCGATCGCCGCCCGATCTTCGGCGGTCGAGACTTCGAGAGCCTCGAGCACCGCGCGCGCGGTCAGCGTCAGGTTCGTGCCGGTGTCGCCGTCGGGCACGGGATAGACGTTGAGGTCGTCGATTCGAGCCCGGCTTCGCTCGAGCGAGGCAACGGCGCCGCGGACGAGCCCGATTGCTTTTTCGCGGGCGGTCAAGCGGACTGCCGGACGTCCAGGATGTGGACGTCCACGGCGGCAACGCGGAGGCCCGTCAGTCGCTCGACCTCGTATTGAACCTGGGAGCGGATCGTGGAGGCGACCTCGGCCAGGTTAAGGCCGTGCTCGACGACGACATGGAGGTCGAGCGACACAGAGTCGCCCTCGCCCGAGACCGAGATCCCGTGCAAGCCGCGGCTTCGCGGCAGCAGTCGCCCTACCTTGGCCCGGGTGCCGCCTCCGATCTCGACGACGCCGTAGCAGCGTGACGCAGTCTGGGAGACGATCTGGCCAATCGCGCCGGTCGAGATCGTGATCCGGCCGAGCGACGAGGAAAGCTGAGGCTCAGCCTGCTCCATCGTCCTTTAGACGTCGCGCGGCTTGGAAGAGGTTGCTATACGGCTTTCTGGACCTTGTTGCCCTTGAGGCAGCGGGCGCAGACGTAAGCGCGCGTCGGCTTGCCGTCGAGGAGTATCCGGACGCGCTGCAGGTTCGGGTTGAAGCGGCGCTTTGTAGCGACCATCGAGTGGCTCCGGTTGTTCCCGAAGCCCGGCTTCTTCCCACAGACTGAACAGACCTTGGACACGGCGCGGCAGTGTAGCTGAGTAACTGAGGCCTAAGCGTTTGCGCTGGCCCGCAGCTGCGCGAAGAGATCGGCCATCTCGAGAGCGGTCCGGACCGCCTCGGCGCCCTTGCTGATGCGCTCATCGGCCTGGTCTGCCGACTCGAGCGTGAGCACGCCGAACGAAACCGGAACGCCGGTCTCGAGAGCGGCGAGCTGCAGGCCGCTCGCGGCCTCACCGGCGACATACTCGAAATGCGGCGTCTCGCCCCGAATCACGCAGCCGAGCGCAACGACGCAGGCGAACCGCCGCGTCTTCGCGAGCGCCATCGCACCGAGCGGCAGCTCGAACGCTCCCGGAACCGGCATCACCGTGACCGAGTCCCGCGTGACGCCGGCGAACTCGAGCTCGTCGAGCGCGCTCTCGAGCAGCCTGCTCGTCACTTCGCCGTTGAAGCGGCTGACGACGACCGCAACGGAGCGCTTGGCGCCATCGGAGGAGCCCTTGAGGGTGCTGTAGCCGTCCGGCACCGACAGCTGCCCGGGAGCGTGGCCCGCGGCGCGCAGCCGCGGCAGCTCGTCCTCCTCGGCGGGCGGCTCGTTGTCAGGCGCCGGGGTGTCGCCGTCGCGGCGCTCCTCGGCCTCTTTCACGTCGAGCTGCTCTTCAGGAGGAGCCGGCTCGCCGTCTCCCTCGGCGTGACCGTTCTCGCCCTCGGCGACATCAACGTCGTTCTCTGGCTCAGAGGGCTCCGCTCGCAGGTCGTCCTCCTCGGTTGCGGAGATCCGGTCCTCGCCGGGCCAGCGCTCCTCGGTCACTGGCGCTCCAACTCGTCGAAGCGGAGATCCTGATGGTGGAGCTTGTGCTCGAGCTTGTCTCGTTTCGCCGCCAGATAGCGGCGGTTCTCGGCATTCGGCGGAACCTCGATCGGCACCTGCTCGACGACGGTGAGGCCGTAACCCTCGAGCCCGCTGATCTTCTTGGGATTGTTCGTCAGGATCCGGATCGTCGTCAGGCCGAGGTCGGCGAGGATCTGGTTGCCGATCCCCCAGTCTCTCGCATCGGCCGGGAAGCCGAGCTCGAGGTTCGCCTCGACGGTGTCGAGACCGTTCTCCTGCAGCTCGTAGGCCTTCAACTTGTTGAGCAGCCCGATCCCGCGGCCTTCCTGCGCCATGTAGAGCAGGACTCCGCGCTCCTCGTTCGCGATCTGCACGAGCGCCTGCTCGAGTTGCTCGCCACAGTCACAGCGCAGCGAGTGGAAGACGTCGCCGGTCAGGCATTCCGAGTGCACGCGTACGAGCACGTCCTCGGCTCCGTCGACGTCGCCCTTGACGAGCGCGACGTGGTGCTTGCCGGTCAGAGTCTCGCCGAAGGCGACCGCGGTGAACTCTCCGTACGCCGTCGGCAGCCTCACCGCCGTCGTTCGCTCGACCAGCTTCTCGTGTCGGCGGCGGTACTCGATCAGATCGGCCACCGTGATCAACTTCAGCCCGTGGCGCACGCAGTACGGGATCAGATCGTCGACGCGGGCCATCGTCCCGTCCTCGTTCATGATCTCGCAGACGACGCCCGCTGGGATCAGGCCGGCGAGCCGGGCAAGATCGACGGCCGCCTCCGTCTGGCCGCCGCGCTGGAGAACGCCCCCGTCGCGGGCCCGGAGCGGAAAGATGTGGCCCGGCCGCACGAGGTCGTCGGCGCCCTTGCTCGGATCGATTGCGACCTGGACGGTGCGGGAGCGGTCGTGCGCGGAGATGCCGGTCGCGATCCCCTCACGGGCCTCGATCGAGACTGTGAAGGCGGTTCCGAAAGGCGTCTCGTTGCGCTCGGTCATCTGCTGCAGGCCGAGCTCGTCGCAACGCTGCTCGGTCAGACAGAGGCAGATCAGGCCCCGGCCGTGCGTGGCCATGAAGTTGATCGCCTCGGGCGTCGCGAACTGGGCCGCAATCGTCAGATCACCCTCGTTCTCGCGGTCGGCGGCGTCGACGACGACCACGAACTTGCCCGCGCGGATGTCCTCGATCGCCTCCTCGACGGTTGCGAAAGGCGTCTGCTTTTCGACCTCGGTTGCCATCCGCTGGATCGTACCCTTGCTCATTCAGGCGCCTCCCAGACAAGCTCCGCGACCTCGAGCGTGATCCGACGGTCGCGCGCCTCGCCGCTGATGACCGCGACCGCGTCGTTCAGTCGCCCGTAGCGGTCGTCCCCGGTCGAATGGACAGCGGTTCCGACGACCTCCCTTCCATAGTCCCGGGGCCGTCCGTAGCCGCGATAGTCGAAGGCGATCTTCGCCCCGTCGTCGGTCTCGATCACGCCCTGGAAGTTGGGAAGATAGACGTTGTCGGGTCGCAGCCTCGGGTGGTTGAGGCCCCTGAAACGTCCAGTCAGCGCGCCCTCGCACCGGCCCTCGGCCACGAAGATGCTGCCGACATCGGCTCCCCCGATGGGATAGCGCTCTGTGTAGGAAAACTCGACGCGGTAGAGCGGTGCGAGCCTCACCGTGAGGCGAGGCGCTCGACGTACTTCGCCAGGACGTCGACCTCGAGGTTGACGCTGTCGCCCGGCTCGAGCGAACCGAGCGTGGTCGCCTCGAGCGTGTGCCGCACAAGCGAGACCTCGAACGCCTCCCCGGCCAGGGCGGTGATCGTCAGCGAGACCCCGTCAACCGTGATCGAGCCTTTCTCGACGCAGTAGCGGAGCACGGCGTCCGGCGCCTCGATCGTGACGCGGCGGCTGTCGCCTTCCGGCTCGACCGACCGAACCCGGCCAACGCTGTCGACGTGGCCCTGGACGTAATGCCCGCCGAGCGGGTCGCCGGCACGCAGCGCCGTCTCGAGGTTGACCTCGGCTCCGAACGGCTTGGCGCGTTGGAGCGTCTCCGGCATGAGGTCGAACGCCAAAGAGCCGTTCGTGCGCTCGGCGACGGTCAGGCAGACGCCGTCGACGGCGACCGAGTCGCCGATCGTGGGCTCCAGCGAGCTCTCGACCACGAGCCGGCCGCGGTCGAACGAGGCGACCTTTGCGCGCTCACGGACGATGCCGGTGAACATGCTCGAAAGCCTACGCAGTGGCGCGCGCCTGCGGCCGCGAGGCCGGCGCAGAATCGTCCCTGACGCGTGAAAGACACGCGCGCTTTTCGGCGATACGCTCACCGCGGGTGGCGGGTGGACCTAGCCACCACCCGGGGTGGGGATTTGCGCGCGCGCGTGATCCTTTAACGGTGCGACTTCACCGCCGACACGCCCGCAGCCCGGGGTCACTTGCGAAGACCGACTGCTGCAAGAGCCTCGCGAGCGGCCATCTCGAGCACCGGGCGTTCGGTGGTGACGTCGAGCTCGTTGTGAAGCTCGAGCACGGCCTCCGCCTGAGCGGGAGTGAAGTCCGACAGGTCGACCGCCTCGAGCTCGGCGCGCAGTTCGTCGTCCGAAATGTGATTCGCCAGCCACCGCGCGATTGCGACGACGAGCCGGTCGCTGAGACGAATCCTCTCAGGGCTCGTTGACATAGGCCGTCAGCAGGAGGTCCTCTCGGACCCTGCGGATTTCGAAACGGCTCAACTCGACCGGCTCGTCCAGTTCTCCCAAGAGCGTCGGCCCGGCGCCCGCAAGCTTTGGTGCGACGAAGACCAGCAGCTTGTCGACCAGGCCCGCTTGCAGGAACGCGGTTGCGAGCGTCGGCCCACCTTCCAGGAGCAGCGACTGCACACCCTCGCCGGCGAGCTCACCGAGCTCTTCCTCGAGCGGCCCCGAACGCAGCTCGAGGTCGACCCCGTCGGGCATCGGCCCGCTCCCGAAGACAAGGCGTCGCGGCTGCCGCACAGCGCCCACGTCGCGCGCCGTCAGCTCGGGCTGGTCGGCTCGCGCCGTGCCCATGCCGACCGCGACCGCGTCCGACGCGGCACGAAGCTCGTGCACGAGCCGCCGGCTCTCCTCGCCCGAGATCCAGCGTGACCCGGGCACGGTCAACCGCCCGTCGAGCGTCATCGCTGCCTTGTAGGTGACGAAGGGCCGGCTCTTGGTCACCCAGGTCAGCCACGCCTCGATCTGCTGCCGAGCCTCGAAGGCGAGCTCGCCGTCGGCTACCTCGGCCTCAATGCCGGCTTCTCGCAGCTGCTCGAGACCCCCTCCCGCAGCGGCGCTGGGATCGCGTGTTCCCACGACGACCTTCGTCACGCCGGCATCGATCACGGCTTGGGTGCACGGCGGCGTTGAGCCCACATGCGAGCACGGCTCGAGCGTGACGTAGAGGGTCGAGCCTCGCGCACGGTCGCCCGCGGCCGCGATCGCATTCGCCTCTGCATGCGGTTCCCCCTTCCGTTCGTGCCAGCCCTCCCCAACGACTTCGCCGTCGCGCACGAGCACGGCCCCCACGACCGGATTCGGGTTGGTCGTCCCGCGCCC
>Ga0134128_10008352_pt1 | contig 12462 bp, 11 predicted proteins | sample KB31754_FD_96462 | JGI IMG/M metagenome (GOLD analysis project Ga0134128, IMG submission 96462) | Terrestrial soil microbial communities with excess Nitrogen fertilizer from Kellogg Biological Station, Michigan, USA - KB3-175-4 | ecosystem: Environmental > Terrestrial > Soil > Unclassified ...
GATCAGCGCTTCGGCTTCCTGTATGGTGAACGGATCGATGATGGGGCGATCCTTCTTGCGAATCCGAACGCTCTTGAGTCCCAAGGTCGGGTCGTGTTTCTCAGGGTGGTCACGGTAGCCGAATTTGAATGCGCGCCGAAGGATGCTAATCGCGTTGTTGTAGGACTTCTTGCTCCAGGTTGTATCATCGGAAATTTTGACGAGAGTCGAGTATCGGACATCGAGGAATCTCTGGGCACCGATCCGCGGACGCCAGAATCCGTCCAGGACCCGTCGGTACGAGGCGAGCGTGATGCTTGCCATGTCATCTCTGGTCACTCGCGAGGCACAGTGGGCGAGGAAGGCATCGAAAACCTGGGCGGACGTTTTCGGTGAGCCCTGATCGGGGACTCTCCTCAGATGGCGAAAGTCGGGAAACTCCTCGGCGAACGAGAACGTATCGTTCGCAATGCGACGTTTGATTCCGTCGAGGTGCTGCCGCGCCCAGCGCAGGTTGCTTTCGCTTGGCGTTCTGAGCAGGGTGGGGCGGTACCGCACACCCTCAAATTTGAAGTCGAACTGAATTCGTTCGGCGCCTGCTGGGGTGACCCCTCCGGTGAATGATGTTCTGCTCATGACCGTACCCCGGAGATTTTCGGGAGAAATAACTTTCGATATCGAGGTGTTTTGCCAATCGTCTCCCCGCACAGCAGCGGGCCAGGGCAGCGCCGTCGTGGTGTCGTGGCGTGACTATCGCTCTGCGAGTAACAAAGCGGTCACTGACGATAAGACTCGTCGCTCCCAGGGCCCTTCGAAGACGATTTCGCCAGCGCGCTCAAAGAAATGGGTGGCCCCTGGAAAAAAGTCCAGCGCAATCGGATGGAGCGCGTTAGGGTTGTGGTAGACCTCGAGTTCGAGGCACCAAAGTTCCCCGCCCGGCCACAGGCGCCCGTAAGCGGGGTCGTCAATGTCATAGCAGAAAGGAGTCGCCTCCAGGCGATCCCCTCCGTGGCAGAAAAATATCCCTGACCGTTCCATGCGCAAGCCAGGAACTTTCCATCCGGCCAAGTGACCCATTCGGTTGAACTTGCCCAACGTCGCCGCATTACATCCAATCACAGCTGATACCTGTTCGCTCTCAGGTTGCGTGAAAAAGCCGGCGGGGATCCCTTGGCTACCCAGCAAGCGCTCCACGGCTTCGGATCGTGCGCGCCTTTTGCCGTCATGCACGTCAATGATCGTCTTGAGACCGTATAGATAGCTCTGCAGCGCGACCGAACTCCACGTCATCGACCCGCTCTGGTGAAAGTCCCCGATTGCCAGGACGAAGGGACTGCCCGCCACAGTGGGGAGGTCCCAGTAGCGTCGGGTCATCTTGGATCGTAGGGACTTGGCGAACCGCTCCGCAGCAGCGCCCAGGGTGCGCTGGACTGGATCAGTCGGTGCCGGGGCGGGCGGGGCAGTGAGGGGTTGCATCCGTTGCGGTGGATTGGCGGTCAGCGCTTCAACGAGGACCGTCGTACCTTTGTTACAGAGCCGAAAGTCGGGCGACCCTCCGTCTTGGTGGACCGCTATGCCCTGCTCGCGGAATGCAGCAAAGAGGTAAAGCTCCCACAGCCGTGCATCGAAGCCGTCGGTCTGGAAGTCACCGACGAAATTGTCATCCGGTCGGTCCAGGGCGAGGTAAATCTCAACGACGGTATGCAATGCCGCAAGATGATGCGCCGAGGAGCAGAGCATCGAGAATTTCTCGTTTACAACCCGCCCTTCCGGGACCGCCAAGAGGTTGGATCTTACCGGCTCTCCGCTCGGCCTCGATTCGGGAGGTTCACCGGCTCGGAGTTGTCCTTGGAAGGCCACAAGCGCGGCCTCGGATGACGGCAGGCCCAGACCGGGAGGAAGGGTGCGGAAGCGATGATCGACGTCTCGCCTCAGTCCCAGATAGCCAAAGCTCTGCGAGCGTTTATCGAAAGTGATGACGCCAGTGCTTCGGCGAGCCTCATCGCGCCACCAAGCGACCTCCTCCAATGGGGCGAAGTTCGGTCCGCGTGGTAACGACAGCCCGTAGATCGCGAATTCGCGCTGTGGGATCGGGCGTAGCGTCATTCAATAGACGCCGAGATTGATGAGGCGCGAGCGCTGAACGACCCCATCGGCGGCTACGAGGAAGCGCGCCAAGGATTCGTTTCCACGGAGGTTACGCCGGAAACCGGCCAGTGTTAACCGGATGCGAACCGGATGCGATGCCGGCACCGCGATGGGGTCGGGCAACTGGATCATCTGCGGAATGCCGATTGCGATCGGCTCCACGCGCAGCACGTATCCATCGATGACCCCGATCTTCTGGGTATGCGATAGGCCCTTGAGCTCCGACCACATCGCGTGCGCCTCAAAGCCGACGGAGGAGAGCACACTCGTTCTTCTCGCGTCGTTGACTAAAGTCAGGTCGAATGCCGGGTCGAGAGAGTGTGTCGACGGCGAAACTTCGAGCTTTGCCCACGCATGCTCGGCGGGCACTAAGCGCGGGATCAAAGCGAGGGCCGCCTTGAGCGGCCGCTGTGATGTGGGGCGCGACGCCGATCACCGACGCGCGAGACGGGTCGGCCACTGGACCGGTGGTCTGCGCTTGACAGTCCGGGTTCGAGCATCGCCAACCGACACGCGCGGCAATTGCCTTTCGCACGGAGAAGGAGAAGTCATCGCGCGCATTGACTGCAGTGCGAGGGTCGCCCCGGACTGAGCGCGACATTGAGGCCTCTATTTCCTATACGCCCGGAGTGGCGCAATGGGCGGGGGGGGCCGCGATGGAATGCCCATACTCCGCGCTTCGCTTTGTCGTCGCGGTTCGCCGAGCACGTGCAGCAATCGAGGCTTTCGGTGCGAATTCATCGACGAATCCCGGCAGTGCTCCCTCGGTCGCTCAATTCAAGAAACCGCGCTTTAATCTGGGCAAAGAGGCCGGGAGGAATGAACCCGTAGCTGTAGACTCCCGGCCGGCCTGGAATCGGAGCGAGCCCCGCGTTCGGCCACTCGTCGACGTTGTGATCCGACACGACCACCCAGCTCTGAGCCTCATCCAGGCTAAGCGCCTGAGCGACCTTGGCCGGAATTTCGATCGCGACGGTATCACTCGTCGGCGCAGAATGGGTAATCGGTAGAATGACAACAAACCGTGGTGTAACGGCGGAATCGCTTGCGGCAACGAGACAGGCGGGCCGGTCCTTGCTTTGTTGCCGCCCGGTGGCCGCCTCCCGCGTCCAGAGATAATCGTACCGGATCACTAATCCGGCCTTCGGCTCCGGCAGCGCCACGGAGCCCCTTACTTCAGCAAGTCATCCAGATGGGAATGCTTTGGGTCCATCTCCGCCCGGCGCACTGCATCCACGACGACCTGAGCGGCTTGCGAGGTCTGATGCGTTCTGCGCGCAGCCGCCACGAGCCAGTCGTAGTGATCCGCGGACATCAGGACGAGCTCGCGGCGACCGTGACGGGTGATCTCCACGGGCTCGCGCCGCGCTTCGTGCTGAAATTCTCCGAACTTGCGTTGAAACTCGACAGCCGTAGTCTGGGCCACGAGAGTTCTCCTAAAGACAGAATGTCTGTATTATACGTATAAAGCGGGCGATGGCAAGATTGCCTCCCCCGCCGAGCTTGGAACCCCGATGCCGGGGGGCAAAGGAAGGGGTCCTCACTCCGGGGAATGTAATCGTTCGGATGGGAGGGTTCTCCCGGAGGTTCACTTGAACGACGAGACGCGAAAGCCGCAGAGCAAGCTGCTGGATTGGATCAACCAGAGCGGATTCCCTTTGCAAATCGCACTCGCACAGCAAGTTGCTGGCACGCGGACTGAGCGTGGCTGGAAGGTGAAGTACACCGAGCACGCTTGGAAGAATCCGAAGGACGGTCACGAGGGGTTCATCGACATCGTTCTAGAGGACGCGTCCGGTGCCGGTGCGCTGGTCCTCGAATGCAAGCGAGCGCTGGACAGTTCATGGGCCTTCCTGCTGCCTGACCCGAAGCAGGCGAGCCGCAGACACGTCAAGGTATGGCTCACCTGGTCAGGTGGCCGAAAGTCCCGCCACTTTGGATGGCACGACATCACCCTCAGTCCGAGCACCCCGCAGTCCCAGTTCTGCGTCGTACGCGGGCAAGATCCCAGATCCGTCCCGATGCTCGAGCGAATTGCTGCCGACCTGGTTTCCGCCACGGAGGCGCTCGCGGCGGAGGAAAGCCCATACCTCAACCAGTCCCCCGAGAACCTCCGTGCTTATGTGAGCATCATCGTCACAACCGCTACGCTGCACGTTGTTCAGTTTGACCCCGCATCTATTTCCCTCGATACCGGAAAGATTCCGGATGGACAGGCAAGCGAGGTTCCCGCCGTCCGCTTTCGTAAACAGCTCTCCGTGCATGCCCCCGATCTGGAAACCGGGCATCAAGGGGATTCCCATGCGGTCAGTCTTGCCAAGGAACACACGGTCTTCATAGTGAACGCCGTGCGCTTCATGGATTTTCTCGAACAATTCGAGTTTGACGAGAATGCATTCCGCTTCCTCGCGTAAATCGTGATGAATGATACCCAACCATCAGATGAGTCTGACTACAGGGGCCGATATGTTGCCTTGCTCGACCTATGTTCAAGCCGCTTCCGCAAAGTGCTAAGTGCGACACCGCGGTGCATAGGCGACTCTGGGGAGTCTTGAGCTGTCGATCTCTCATCATCGGTTAATGTCAGAGGACAACCATGACTGAAACTTTTTCATCGCGCAATCGGCTGGACAAGGAATTCGCAAATGAGTCGGATCGCGGGTGTGCGATTCTGAGCCTCTGCCTGCTTGAGAGAAGCCTCGTCGAATTGTTTGGCGCCTTCTTGCCCGGCGGTGATAATGACGCCCGACATTTCATGCCAAAGGGAAGGTTGTCGCAAGGCGTCGCGAACGCCCGCAAGCTCGGCTTGCTGACAGATGGCAATGTCACCAATTTTCGGCTGTTATTGGAAATCAGAAATATCTTTGCCCACGAAGTGCTAAGCAACATATCCTTTCAAAGCGATCTGATTCGCGCCAAGGTCGCTCGGCTTGAGCTCCCCGATCTCGAGTCCGTTCCGGATCTTGTCGAAGAATTGAACAAAGACCCGAGACACCGTTTTATGATTACCGTAGACAGCCTGGTGTTTACGCTTGACTGGATCGCTGGGAGGATGAGCAGACTCGAATCCCAAGACGTACCGACATGGAGAATCACCAAGGCCCAATCAACTGCGTCCGGCCAATGAGCCGATTCGACCGTAGCGCCGATCGACGCTGCTGGAGAACTAATGTCCGAAGCAACGGAAAAACCCACGAAGGGGCTGGCACACTTGAAGGTGATGGCGCGGCACATACTGAGCATGTGGCCGGCGGTGTTGCGCAGACAATTCTATCTGCAGGCGATGAACGGTAGTAGGGAGTTACGAGAAGCTCTGGCGCAGACGCACGCTGCACACGTCCATAACGCTCTTCAGACAGTCTTGGTTGTAGACCTAATCCGTGAAGTCGGAGTTCTCGTCCTTGATAATGACCCGAAATCGGCAAGCGTGGCTCGTGCTGTCGCGGCCCTCGGAAGCGAGAGCGTTCTGCAAGAGCTGAAAGCCGACTACAGTCGCTTTACGTTCAGACCCGGGACGACCGAAGCGGTTCAGCGGGCGATCCACGATGTGCTCTTAAAGCGGGGCCTTGAGGACCTTATCTCGTTACCCGCCTATCTGAAGACTATCGAGGATGAGGTGCTGTCGAATGAGTTGGCAAAGACAATCCGCACGGTCCGCAATAAGGCAGTAGCCCATAATGACGTTACTCATGATGGCAATGACTGGAAGATGTGGCAGATCGAGGGGGTCGGGTTGACATATGGACAGCTGGACGAGTTTATCGACGCTTGCACGCGGGCAATCGATAGGTTGAGCGGCATTGTCCTGCGAGAGGCGTATGCATTCGGCGATCTACCCGGTATTAGCCGGCAATACGTGGACGAATACATCGAGGCTCTCGTGATGGGCCTCAATCGCCAGCGTGAGATTCGGGCGGAACGGCGTGCTGGCGGAAGGAAGAGTAGGGGCGGCGTCGACGAGTAGCCGTGGCCGGACGGAAGGGAACGACGGCCTTGCTGACCGCACCCGTGGGTATGGGGGTTGATGGGTTCATTTGCTGCCAGATGAATCCGAAGGGGCCGGCAGGACGGGATCACGCATGAGTAGCGGACAACGACAGAGGCAGGAACTCATCGTGGATATGGCTGAGCGAGCTGGGGCCAGGGCTACGTCGCGTCATCGCGGCAATCGGCTCGCGCCGCCATGAACGTCGATACGCCCTTCAATGCCGGCCCGAGGTTAAGCGACCCGCCGAAGGGTGACCCGTCCACCGAGGCCATCGCTGCACTGCGGGGATACGCGTATCAGCTCTACGTAAGTGGCATCGCGTGGTCGCAGCTCTCCGATGGGCAGGACCTATATTTGGAGGTTGCTCGAGACTATGCAGTTGCGGCGGGCCATGCCTTGAATATGGTCGAGGTCAAGGACACACCGTCGTCGAAGATGACTATCAGATCGGCTTACGTACACGATGCGCTCGAAGCGTTTGTTGATCTTGTGCAGCGCAATCCCAAGCGCAAGGTCGAGCTGCGCGTTCTCTCGACTTCCGCCATAGGGCAGGAACGCCGAAAGGCGGATCGGGTAAACGGAGTCGCTTCTCTGCTTTACTGGCGAAGCGCGGCGGCGGGGGCTGACGTGGCGCCCTTACGCGCTGTTCTCAAGCGGCTCAACGTCTCACGGGAAGTGCACACGTTTATCGACTCGAGAAGCGACGAAGCCCTGCGAGACGACTTACTGCGTTGCATACATTGGGACTGCGGACAGCCGGGTCTGGAGGATATCGTCAGAGAACTGAGAATAGCGCTCGTGCGCTATGGCTCAGCGCGGCTTGGGACGCATGCCGATGACACCGATCGCATGCTCTCAGGTGTATTACACCGCCTGCTTCACACGATCGTGGGCACCCAATCACGGAGACTCACCGACGCCGACTTACTTGATGTATTGGGGCATGCGACGAGCGTATCACTGGGCCGTCGAGATTTCGACAAGCTCGTCCGATCACTTGCAGATCGAGCAAGTGACGCGCCCGAGTCGGCGAGGCTCTATGCTGCGTCGATCAGCCGTGTCCTTGAGCCTGAGACGGAAGTGCCGCTGCCGGAAGTTCTCGCCGACAGAAGTACGCTGGTTTCGAAGGTTGCACAACTAGTTCGGGGAAGCGGGGTGGCCTTTGTAAGTGGGAGCACAGGCTCAGGAAAGACCCTGTTGGCACGACTATCGGCACGCCATCTCGGGGGGCGGTGGTACCTAGTGGATCTTCGGGTTCGGGATGCGCCGACGTCCGCTCAACGCTTACAGAGCGCGCTTGATGCGCTTCCTGCGTCAGGAATCGTTGGGATCATCTTGGATGACCTCAATGAGCTTGAAGACGCAGAAGCACGCCAGGCGTTGCGCAGATTTCTAAATACTCTACGACGCCGAGATATGCTTTGCATCGCAACTGCCTATCGCGGTCCCTCCGTGAGGGGGCTCACGGAGCTCGGAATCAGCGGTGATGCGGTATTCACAATGCCTTCGCTCACCATCGAAGAAATCGGTTTGATGATCGCATCAACTGGCGGAGATGGCGAGGGATGGAGGCGAGTCGTACACGTCGCGAGTGGATTTGGGCATCCACAGCTCGCGCAGGCTCTTATTTTCAACTTGCGCAGTCGAGCATGGCCGAAAGACGAGCTCCGGCGGTTGCAAGCGTTTACTCCTTCGCCGGATGTTGAACAGGAGAGGCAGGTAGTTCGTCGGCGACTGGTCGCCGAAATGCCCGAGGACGCGAGCACGCTACTTTATCGCATCAGTCTTCTGGTGGGTCGATTCGATCGCGATATCGTGCTCAAGCTCGGCGACATACCTCCCGCAGTCAAGAATCCGGGCTCGCAACTAGATTTGCTGATTGGCCCATGGATTGAACAGATGGGCGAGTGTGAGATGCGCATGTCGGCTCTGCTTCAAGGGGCAGGGACGGCGGTGCTCGCCCCGAGCGATCAAGTGACAGTGCATCGGGTAACGGCGGAAACACTCACGTTGGGGTCGAGCCTGGATGTCACAAAAGCAGACGTAATGTTCCTGCATGCACTGCTCGGCAAGGCCGCCTCTTCGCTCGCCAAATTATCTTATGGCGTGATTAGGTGTAATGCCGAAGATCGCGGGCGCCTGGCGGAGTGGATGACTGGACTTCGCGGGCACCGACTGGATCGACCGATATACCCAGACCATCCGCCCCTGTCGCTGCTGTTGCGCCTTGCCCAGTTCCTATTGGTTGCGGCCCGAGGGAATCCCAAAGCAGTGAGTGACTGTTGGCGCGTATTCCAGCGGGAGTTGAGCGAAGAGCGAGCCGCGGAAGTCAGGCAGCAACTGGAATACATGGCCCTTGCAAAGATACTGCTCGACAAGGGAACGTCAGGGATCCTGTCAAACTGGATCGACCTGATCCTCAGATTTTTGAAATTGGCGCAGAGCGATACGAGATTTGGGCCGAAGCTTTTGCAGAAAGACTGGGGACGGGCAGACGGTTCCCCGAACTCGGCCACGCTGATCGGTACAATGTTTATTGCCCAGTTGATGAGTCTTCCGGGAGTGCCGGAGTTGGCGGCGGCATTCGCGCGACTGCACGCACTGAGTGCGGAACAGCGAGCCATGCTGTTCGTCGACCTGCTGGATAAGCCCGGTGAATTCGGCTTAGTGGTCAATCACGCATGGCATGCCCAAGCAAAGAGAGGCGTCAAGACGAATTGGGTAGAGTATGCGGAATCGTATCGAGTAATGGCTCAGCAGGCCCATTCATGGGGCTACCGTGAGCTGTCGCTGCGCTGTCATGTCGCCGAGGCGATCGTACTCGACGAGTATGCTTCCGACTCCAAAGCTGCAGAGCAAGCCATAGATCGCGCTGTGGCGCTGCTGGGCGAAGAGCCCGTACTCAGCCGAGAGCGCGCGAAGATTCTCTATCGTCGTCACGATCACGAGGGCGCGCTGAATCTATTGCGCCAGGCCGCACCGAGCATCAGCCACCCAATTGACAGGGTCTACATGTTGCGGGAGGCCGGTATCAGCGCGGCCGAGACGGGCAACTGGTCTGAATCTCAGCAGTGGTTCATCGCCGCTCGTGATGCGGCGGCGAAAGTGCAGCTCCCGGCGATGAAGGTTATGACTATCGGTTTGACTGCGGACGCCGGCCTAGCCGGATACAAGGCCGGGCGCGCAGATGAGGGTCTTGTGATGCTCAACTCCGCGCTAGACCGATTGACCGAGCTCGACCCGGGGGGCTCGGTATCGGCGGGCTACTGCCACCGGGTCGTACGACATACCGTTCTGTGGCTCTTCGGCCAGGGAATCCAAGAATCGCTCGAGGTCGACGGGCAGCCGGCAGTGATGCTTCCGGGCATGTGTAGCAACCCAGAACCGACCGACCTCAAGGATCTTCCGCTTGCCTCGCTCGACTATGCTCGTTACATGCTCGCTCAGGCTGAGCTTGAGCTGGGGGTAGATGCAGGGATAGCCGCCGGCTTGCGGGTTGCGCTTGGCGATCGGGCGATTCCTGCGATGGAGATATCGCTTCGATACGCGCGAATATGCCGTGCGATTCGTCGTCTTGACGTGGACGACTTTCTGACATGCTTGCCGAGTTGGGTCGATTCTCAGATTTACCTAAAGGCACACGGGGCAGAGCTTCGAAATCAAGGGCCCCTCGAGCCGGTATATGGGGAAATCGTCGGGGCAAGCGAGGAGGACTTGAAGAGTCCTGGCGGGATTTTTCATACCGAAGATGCCATCCAGGGTTTCGGGATCGTGGCAGCATTACGGTCGCGGCCCGACGCCCTTGCCTTACTCCATGCTCGCTACAACTGCGACAAACGAGAACAGGCTGCAAGCCAGTTGACTTTGGCTCTGGCAAATGGGGCAAGCACTGAAAGTGGAGATCGTATCATAGTAGCGCGAGCGGCTAATTTTCTTGCTGGTCGTGCGGGCCCTGCACCGGAGGAACTTTTTGTCGGCACCGTAAGGTTCGTCCAGGCCGCTAACGCCTCCAATTTCAGGAAATTCTTGCTACGGGAGCTGACGCCATGGGTCCGCAGCCGATGGCACGACGTCACGCAGAATCAGAGATTTCGTCTCCGTAACCCGTCAGCGACCGTAGCTCCAATCGAGGAGGCGTTAAATGGTCAGGCTGGTGGGATGCAGTATCTCGGACGGTTGATTCTTGCCATCGAGCCGGCCGTCAGTTCGCGCCTAGACCGGAAGACCCGAGAGTTCATGCTTGCGTTAGAACCCTGATTTACCCTGCTCCATCAAGACCGGAGCATAGACTGTACTGTCGGTCGGCTCGACTTACCGCCGATCCGCGCGCAGGTCGACCGGGGCCATCATATTGGGGGACAGAGCGGATGAGGTTACACGTCTGACTGCGTTTTGTGTTCTCTTCGCGAATGTGAATGTTGGCGAGAAGCCAATCGTTATTTCCGATGTTCTTCTTACTGACGCGGTCCGGCAATCATTTGATGAACGACGCTACCAGAAGAGATACATCCCCAGCATTGGTGGAACGTTTCCGCACGAGTCCGGCGGCGTTTCAATAGCGGGTCTTGTGCAGAAGACCTACGTTCTCGATAACGGGCATTGTGTCGTATTAGCGGGAGATCTTCGGCGTGCTGCTAGATTTTGTTCAGAGGTTGCATCCAGAAGCGCCATCGGCGATGTCGTCGAAATCTGCCAACGATATTCTGATGAGCTGCAATTTGTCGTTCTGGTGAACGATTCTGAGAGTAAGACGGTACATGTGTGCGCTACGGAGAGTTGCCGACGGCTATCCCCAGGGTCGTACGGTTCAGTATTGCTCGGAGGCTCCGGCGAAGGAGCTTGGGCGAGCCTGGTTGTGCGTCATCAAGACTTGCTTTTCAAGGCAGGCCAGGAATCAGAATCACTGGGCAGGGCGCTCTGCCTCGTCAATGAGGCGCTCGACATGGACCAGAGCAACCGGTCCGAAACGCTTGGCAAACGATTCGGCGCCTACTATGAAATCACAGCTTTCACCGGGTCAGAGTTTATTAAGGTTGCAAGGGTGGCGCACCATTATCTGACATTGGAGTTCACGGATAGCGAAAGCCAGTGGATTATAAAAAGAACGTATTATCACGAGTACCTCGATAATGACTTAATCGTTCGTCGTATTTCGTGGGGACTCGATAGCGAAGAGTCCGCGGTGTGGCAGGACTGTTACGTAATCGGTGGCTTGATGGGCCGAGTGAATACCATCGAAGCTCGTACGTGGATTGACCAAACTGCGCTAGCTCCGTTAGCTGAGGTGCTATGCGTGAAAGTGGGAGAGTCGAAGTTCCGTTTTGTTCGCTGGCATCGGCGTCTAGTGACAATTCGCAAGGAGGAAGGCAAGTGGTTCCCTGCCGTTGATCGCGAAGTGATAGAGGAGATTTCACGCGCAATTGCGGCTGCGCTGTAGGTCCGCCCTGCGTACCAGCCGGACCCACGAGCCGCTCTGAGAGCCCTGCTGCCGAGTTCGGGACGGATTCCGTGAAGGCTGAGACTGCAGATGACCTTGTGGTAACCGTGAGTCTGGGGATGAGGCTGGCTGCGGATGCTACGGTGCTACTGCCAACCCTACTGCCAGCTTTGGGGAGGGAAGGGGATCGGAGGGGACAGGAAATCGATGATTTCAGTAGGTTGCTGATTTCGCTCAGCGTTTCCTCGGGTTCGAATCCCTCTCTCTCCGCCAGATCAGCCACTTACGTCTAGTGCGTCAACGATGGCTGAGTCGCTCGTACGAAAACTGAAGCGAATTTCGCTGTTGGTTTCGACCCGCGTCTTCCTCCTGCTCGACGCATCCGCCGCCGGTCTTTTGCGACTGAACCCGCTTCGTGGTCGCTGTACGAAATCTGGGTTCCCGGCTGCAATCTCCGCAATGATTACACCCTACGTAAGCCCTCCGGCATCCCCGTTCTTCCGACGCTGAGCTGATGGCTCGATGCTCTGGCAGCGGCAATGGGCCGCATGCCGAGGGCATGACGATGAGCGATGAGACACGAGGGGATCTGACGCTGGGGCAGCAGCGCTTCATGGAGCGGATGCAAGAGGCGCAGAAGGAGGGGCTGTCGCTAACGGATTACTACCGGGCGCACGGCCTGAGCATGGCGATGCTGTACAAGGTGCGGCGCCAGCTGGTGCAGAAGGGGATCGTGCTGCCGACGCGGCCGCAGCCGGGAAGCGGGCTGGAGAAGTTCGTGCAGGTGCGAGTGCAGGAGTCCCTCGCAGGACCGGAGCTCACGGTCCGCGGTCCGGTATGCCGGCTGCGCCATCCGAGCGGATGGCTGATCGAGTGCGGGATGTGGCCGCAGCCGCAATGGCTCCTGCAA
>Ga0134128_10008353_pt1 | contig 12459 bp, 4 predicted proteins | sample KB31754_FD_96462 | JGI IMG/M metagenome (GOLD analysis project Ga0134128, IMG submission 96462) | Terrestrial soil microbial communities with excess Nitrogen fertilizer from Kellogg Biological Station, Michigan, USA - KB3-175-4 | ecosystem: Environmental > Terrestrial > Soil > Unclassified ...
GCAATGAGCCAACGAAGGCGCGTGAGCATGCGGCGTCGGGCCGGCTCCTCATCGATGACGTCGAGCATGCCGGCGATGAAGACCGGCACCATTTCCGCAACGGTGACGCCGCCGGCCTCGATCGCCGCCATGGCGTCGAGCGGATGCAGCGCCTGCGGCTCAGGGATGATGCCGACCGTGCCGCCGACGATGAGCGGGGCCAGCATTTGCCATACCATGACATCGAAACACTGGTGGCTCAGCTGGGCGACCACATCGCTGCCACCGAGAGTGCAGTCCGCTATTTTGCTGAAGATGTGATTGACCATGCCGCGATGCTCGACCATCGCTCCCTTCGGCATGCCGGTCGAACCGGACGTGTGAATGACATAGGCAAGATCGGCTGCGCTCGACCGCTGTGGCGGCGCGCCGTGCGCCGTTGCTTGGGCCAGTGCCTGTTCGAGCGTAAGCACGACGGGAGCGCGCACGCGCAAGGTCAACGCGATCCAATCCCAACGCGACTTGAGCTCCTTATCGACCAGCACGAGCTTCGCACCGGCGGTACCGCACAACCGCCCTACCCGCTCCACGGGATCGGTCGGCGATAGCGGCATGACGGCTCCGCCGGCCTTGAGAATGCCGAGCATGGCGGCGAGGAACTCAAGACGGCGATGGGCAAAGAGCGGAACAATCGTGCCGGGCTCGATGCCCCGGTCGATGAGTTGCCAGGCGACAGCGTTGGCTTGGTCGTCGAGTTCGGCATAGGTCCAGCGCCGATCCTGCTGCAGCGCTGCGATCTCAGCCGGCGAACGTTCGACCTGTCGCGCAAACAGGACGTGATAGGGCAGATCGAGATCGCCGGTTGACCGGGTTGCGTTGAAGTCGACCAGCAAGCGCCGGCGCTCGTCGGCATCGATGGGATCGAGCTCATCGAGCGCCCGCGACGGATCGGCTATGGCCGCAGCGAGCAATGTGCGCCAGCGCCGTGCCAACAGCTCGATGGTCGCGCCATCGAACAGATCGGTATCGTAGAAGCACTCGAGACGCAGTCCGTCGGCCTGGCGCAGGACATTGAGTGCGAACTCGAATTGGCTCGCGCTCACGGCGTGGGCCATCAGGTCGAGCCGGGCTTGCAACGGTCCTTCCAGGTCGAGCGGCGGCGCCAGATTGATCACGGCGCCGACCGGCGGGATCCGTCCCGGCAGGGGCTGCGGCCAAGCGATGCCACTGAGTGTCGGCCAGGGAATGTCCTGGTGACGCAATGCGCCTAAGATTTCGCCGCGCATCGCCGCGACCAGATCGTTGAATGTCGGTGAGCTGCCGCAGTCGACTCGGGCAAGCGCCAGATGGCTGCAATGCGCGACCAATCGTTCGCTTCCGGGCTTGCGACGGCCGGCCAGCTCCACGCCGAGGGTGACGTCCTTCTCGCCGCTGAGCCGCGAAACAAGTGCGGCGAAGCCGGCGGTAAGTACCATCAGCAGCGTTGCATTGTTCGCCTTGGCAAACGTTTCGATCGCGTCCCGCTCCGCCGCAGGGATGGCGGCGATATGACAGGCGCCGCGGAAGGAGCGCTTGGCGGGTCGTGCCCGGTCCGTCGGCAGGTCGCAAAGCGCCGGCGGCGTTGCGAATTTTTCACGCCAATAGTCCAACGTTTCGGTCGCGACCGCCGCGTCCAAGTCGGCGCGCCGTACATACTCGATATAGCAAGGCGGCGACGGCAGGACCGGCACAACGCCGCGGCGCGATGCTTCATAGGCCGCGGCAAATTCGGCAAGGATGACGCGTGCCGCCGTACCGTCGCTGACGAGATGGCTAGCGGCGATGGCAAGATAGGAGCGCGAAGCGCCGACCCGCGCGACCGTCACCCGCAGCAAAGGAGCGCATGACAGATCGAATGGACGGCTCCGCTCCTCCTTCAGCCAGGTTGCCAGCGCCGCGTCGTCTGCCAAGACGGTCTCGCCGAGCGTCGTTGCCACGGCGGCATGGATGGTCTGGGCGCGTTCCTCGCCGAATGATGTGCGCAAGGCTGCATGACGTTGCAGCAGAAGCCGGAGCGCGGCCGCCGCAGCGTTTTGGTCCACCCCATCGGGCGCTTCGAGCACCGCGAGGTAATTAAAGGCGGCCATGCGCGCAGGCTCGGTCTGCGCCGTCCACCACAGGGGCACCTGCTCCGACAGCAAGGGCAGCACTTCGTCGGATGCGCCAATGCCGCCGCTGGCCGTGTTGGTGGACACCCGAATTGGCTCGTGCGGCCGTGCTGGCAACGCCATCTGTTGCGCCAGCATAGGGAGACGATCGACGGTGCGCTCCAACGCCGCCTGCGGCACACCGAAATCGATGAAAGCAGCGACCTCGTCGACGCCAATGGCGCCAAGCTGCTGCATCGTAGCGGCAGCCGTCTCGACAGAGCCGATGAGCGAACAGTTCTCGACGTAACGCGCATAGGCGGCACGGATGATGGCGTCCCGCTCAACGCTGGATGTATTGAACCGCTCGGCATCGCTACGCCCCGCCACAAATGAAGGAAACAGACCGGCGGCACTCTCGAGATAATCTCGGAACGGTGCCGACGCGTCCTGTCGCGCCCGCGCGGCGTCATCATCTAAATATGTGTGCAGCAGGAGGACGACTTGGCCGGGCGCGGCATGTCCGGCCGCTTGGCGCGCTTTGCGGTACGCGGCGATGTTGGCCGCGAGCTCGGCCGGCGATTGCGCGATGAGGTTGGTCAGCACGCCGAAGCCACGCCGTCCGGCCTCGACGAACGAGGCCGGGTCGCGCAGCACCGTGATCCACACCGGCAGTTCGGGCTGACACGGGCGCGGGAACAGCGTGACCTCGGCCACTACCCCTCGCCCGTTGCGACCACGATAAGGCCCGCCGCGCCAGAGAGTCCGTATCGCGTCGAGAGCGTCGTACATGCGCGCGCGGCTGTCGGCATAGTTCTCCGGCGCGAGGATGAAATCGTCGGCATTCCACCCGGCTGCTGCCGCCAGCCCGGCCCGTCCGCCCGAAAGATTGTCGAGCATGGCCCATTCTTCGGCGACGCGGACGGGATGATGCAGTGGCAGCACCACGCTGCCGCCCCGCAAGGCGATGCGCGCGGTTTCGCGTGCGAGCGCTGCGTGCAAGACCACCGGATTGGGCGAGAAGCCGCCCAGCGCATGGAAATGTCGTTCCGGCAGCCAAAGCGAGGCGAGCCCGAGGCGATCGGCTCGCTTCGCCAATGCAATGATGTTTTCATAGTCACGGCGGCCGTCGCCGGCGCCGCCCACGCCGAAGAACGATAGTCCGAGCGCCGGCTTGCAGTTCAAAGGCGTGGGCGCTGATGCTCCGGGTCGATTGGCGGCCGGTTCCGCGAAGGGATTCGCTGTTGCCGGCGCGCGCAGGTTCCGCAGCAGTTCGAGTTGCTGCGTGACCACCGAGGAAACAAGGTCGATCTGCCGCTGCAGAACGGCGGCGATCTCAGCCGGCGCCTCGACCGGCGTCGCATCGGCAACGGCGCTCTCGGCGGCGACATCGCGGGTGGGCGCCGGTGCTGGCTGCGGCGGTGCTTCGAGAGCGCGTGCGGGCTTCGCTGCGATACGCGCGCTCAACGCGTGCAGCGACGGTTGCCCTTCGATCAGGTCCTCGACATTGAGCCTGCGGCCGAGCCGTTGGTCCACGAGTGCGACGAGGCGGACAAGGTCGAAAGAGTCCGCGCCCAATTCGATCAGCGTACGATCACCGTCCAGCGTTTCAACGTTGCAGTGGAGCAGTTCCGCCACGAGGCCGCGCAACTGCGCCTGCAAATCGGGAGCAGTCGCGGGAGCGACGGGTACGGCCGCGCGTGCCGTCGATCCATGCCAATAAGACTGCCGCTCGAATGGATAGGTCGGCAACGCAAGCCGTTCGCCCAGGCCCGTATATAATGAAGGCCACGCGATCGCGCTTCCGCCAACAAACAGCTCGGCCAGCGCTTGCGCAAAGCGCGTCAACACCGCATCGCCGGTCGCGCGGCCGAGCGGCTGCGCATCGAGGCATATGAGCGGACCGTCGACGTTCGGCGCCGCACGCCTTGCCGACCGGTGTGAATAGCGAATCGCAAGCTGCACCGCGGTCGGCAGATCGTAGCGACCGGCCAAATGGCCGGCAGCGATTTCGCCGATGCCAAGTCCGAAGATGCTGACGGATTCAATGCCGAGCGCCCGCCAGAATAGGCCCAGCGCGACATTGAGCGCGAACGCGGCGAGCGGCGACGGTTCGGGCGTATGGCCGTCGACACCGGCCTGTCGTAATGCGGCCTCGGTCTGCTGCAGTGCGTCGCGGAAAGCGCCAAACTGCACGAGTTCGCTGATCAACCCTCGGTAGTCACCCTGCTCGCCCGGGGACAGCAGACGAAGCGCCGGTGCGCCGCCGACCGCGTGATTGCTGCGTACTGCCGCTGCCGGCAGGTCATGTCCCGCGCCAAACGCTGTGAGAATGTCCGCCAAGCCGTGCGCATCGATCGCGTTCACCGCGAGCCGATGCGCGAATGTGTCGCGGCCGGTCTGTACGGCGCGGCAGAGCGCATCCAGTTCGCACGAGGGCTGCGTGCGCAACAACGCCGCATAGCGGCGGGCCAATTCCCGCAACGACGAGTCTCTGCGCGCGGACAACACGAACAGCGGCAGCCGGCCCGTGGCCGCGCGTGCGGCCTCGTCGCGATACGCGGCGAGGATGGCGTGCACATTGCTACCGCCGAAGCTGAACGAGCTGACCCCGGCGAGCCGCAAGCGATCGGTAGACGGCCAAGGCCCACTCTGCGTCGCGATCCGCAGCGCCGCGGCATCGAGTTCGATCTTGGGATTGAGGTCGCGCAGCCCGGGCGTGGCGGGAATCACGCCGTGATGCAGGGCGAGCACCGTCTTGATCAGCCCGACCATGCCGGCCGCCGCTTCGGCGTGGCCGACATTCGCCTTGACCGCGCCGAGATAGAGCGGCGTTGCCGACTTGCGAGCGCCGGCAAACACGGAGTGAAGCGCGGAAATCTCGATTGGATCGCCGAGCGCCGTGCCGGTGCCGTGGCATTCGACGTAATCGATCTCGTTGCCGCGCACGCCGGCATCGGCGAGCGCTGCTTCGATGAGCGCTTCCTGTGCCTGCCGATTCGGTGCTGTCAGCCCGTTGCTTCGGCCGTCCTGATTGACCGCACAACCACGCAGAATGGCGTAAGGCGCGATGTGGGAGCGCGCATCGGAACCGGCGCGCTCCAGCACGACCACGCCGCAGCCTTCGGCGCGGCCATAACCATCGGCGCTTTGGTCGAAGGCCTTGCACAATCCGTCGGCGGCGAGCACGCCAGCGCATTGTAAAGCCTTGGTAATTTGCGCCGTGAGAATGAGGTTGACGCCGCCGACGATCGCCAGATCGGTTACGCCTTCGCGCAGATCGCGATAGGCCATATGCAGAGCATAGAGTGCCGACGAACACGCGGTGTCTACGGCAACGCTCGGACCATGCAGATCGAGCGCATAGGACAGGCGGTTGGCAGCGAAGCTGACCGCGTTCCCTTGCAGGTCGTGACGGCTGAAGGATCCCGCTGCGAGTGCTTGCTCGGCATACCCCCCGTAACCCACGCCGACATAAACGCCGGTGTTGCTGCCGGCGAGGCGGCTTGGCGCTATGCCGGCATCTTCCAGCGCTTGCCAGGCGACTTCGAGCAGTAGGCGTTGCTGCGGATCGATGGCCGGCGCTTCCGCCGGCGTTATGCCGAAGAATTCGGGGTCGAACTCATCGATGCGCGGAAGATAACGGGCCGGCGGAAGTCCGTCTGCGGCAGCGGTTCCGGCAAAGCAACGACGCGCGCTTGCGAGCGCTTCCGGCGCCACCGTCATGCCATCGACCAGCAGCCGCCAAAAAGCCGTTGCGTCGGCTGCGCCAGGGAAGCGGCACGCGATGCCTGCGACGGCAATCGCCGCAACTTTGCGGTCAGTTGCGTGCCGCATTCGTTTGGACTTGCGTTTGGCGCGCTCTTTCGCCGCAGCCGCGAGTGCGCCGGCCAAGCGGGAAATGCTTGGATGCTCGAACAATGCTGTCAGCGGCACCGGCCGGTCGAGCCAAGCTTCGAGACCGCCGGCGATTTCCGTAGCTGTCATCGAATCGACACCGAGCGCGTGAAAGCTGCTGTCGCGGTCGATCTGCTCGGGCGCGCGCTGCAACGCCTGCGCCAAAGCGGCCGCCAGCCAATCGGCGATCGCTGCGGCATTCGGCGCCCTCACCTGCCGATTCGGCTTATCCGTCAAAATTTCTCCTGATGTGCCATCACCGAGACGCCTAACCAGCGTACCACGGAACCATACAACTAGCGAAAGTATTCTACCGGAAGTCTAGACAAAAAAATGACGGAAGGAGTATTTTCTATTGCAGACCCTGTAAGTTGTATGAGAGTATGATCGCGAAGGTCGGGTAAGCGGCGTCTTGCCAAGATCCGCTTCGCGCAAAAAACGTGCGGCCGCGTCACGAACTACATTCTCCACTGCGCTCAAGCTGAGCGTCGCTTGCGGCGGCGGCGCGTCATTCGGGAACGGGAGATCGCACTATGGCGGGTCGTTTCGATACGCTCTCAAGCGAACAGAAGCACGCATTTGAGGAGCGCGTGGCGCAACTCGGGTTCGATCCGGCCTCGCTGCGCGGTACTCACATTGTAACGGGCGGGGACGGACTGAGTATCAGCGGTGCCGACCGGCAATTCGCCAATCATGTCCGCTACAAGACGTTTTCGTCGGTTGATGAGGTAAAGCGCGTGCTTGGCGTTCCCGACACCGCCTTCGAAAGCGGAACCGCCGACGGTCACATCAAATACCTGCCGGCTCCCAGATACGCTGAAGGCGCTCAAGTGACCTATCTGGGCCTGACGCGGCAGGAACAAGACGACCTCGAGAACGCAACGTACGCCTATCTCTTCGGCAATTCCCAGAAAATGCAGGGGTGGCGGGACCCGATCAACCGCCTGCTGTTGCCGCGCGAACTGAGCTTCGTCGCCGCCGAGAACGTGACCGTAAAGCCAAATGCGCCGCTGGACCTGAAAAATTCAAGCTACACGTTCGGCACCGTCACGATCGAGCAAGGCGGGCAGGTCGTCGTTCAAGCCGATACCAGCCTGAACGCACAGCTAATCGTCAAAACCACCTAACGAGCGGAGGAAAATATGTCGAATGGAAATACACCCCCGTTCGTGATTGTCGGCAGCTGGGGACCAGCCGGTGGTGTCGGCGGCACGCCGGGCTGGGGCGGAGTAGGCGCCACAGGCTCAGCTGGAAAGGACGGTGACAAGGGGAGTTGCTCCAGTTCGCCTACGGTTGGTGGCTGGGGCGGTGGTGCCGGCGGCGGCGGAACCGGCACGACCGGTGGATGGGGCGGTCCGGCCAACAATTTCACCACCGTCGTCGACACGCTGGAAGGCAATATCGTCATTCTTGCCGGCGGCGGTACGGGTGGGACCGGTGGCGCAGGCGGCAACGGCGGCACCGGCGGCACCGGCGGGGTCGGTGGCGCCGCCTCGAACAACTGCAAACCGCAAGGTGGCGGTGGCACCGGCGGCACCGGCGGCAATGCCGGCGGCGGCGGCCCCGGCGGCACCGGCGGCACCGGCAGCAACGTCACGATCTACTACAAGAAACTAGGAACCGGGGCGACCTGGAGCTTCCAAGGCCAAGGCGGCTCGACGGGCGGCACTGGCGGCACTGCCGGCCAGCCCGGATCTGGCGGGCCTGGAGGACAAGGAGGATCGACCGGCCAGACGGGTGGCGGTGGCCAAGGCGCAACCGGCGGACTACCGGGCGGGAATGGCTCGCCCTCCACCGTGCAGGTGCTCCCACTTACTTAGCGTGCCGAGCTGTGCGGAACGGTGCCGCGAGAGGCAGCCGCGCACCACAGGAGTGAAAGCATCCATGAACGGGCTTGCCGACATCAATTGCATTGGCGCAGTGGGCAACTGGGGCTCGAGCGGTGCAACAGGGACCAGCGGCATCAATCCACCTGTCATCGACGGTAAGGATTCGACGAAGAAAGGATGGCTCTGGGGTACCTGCAATTGCGCGGGTACAGCGGGAAACGGCTTGCCCGGCGCGAGCGTGACCTCCGCGGGCACTGCCGGCGGGACCGGCGGTTGGGGCGGCCCTGCACCGAGCTTGATCCTCGAGATCGGGTCGATCCAGGTCACCAATGGCGCGAACGTATTGACGGTCATCGGTGTCGGCGGCACCGGCGGAACCGGTGGGACAGGCGGTAACGGCGGTAATGGCGCACCGGGCGGCAATGCCGGGCAGACCCCTTCAGTATGTCAAACAGCGTCCAGCTCGTGGACGAACTCACCGTGCATGACCACGACGGGCGGCACCGGCGGCTCCGGAACGGCGGGCGGTAATGGCGGCAACGGCGGCACCGGTGGCACCGGCCCTAACATTACGATCAAGTACACGAAGACGAACCTGAAAACCCTGCAAAACAACATGATTGCCAATACAACCCAGAGCCCGGGCGGTGGTGGCGGAGGTTCCGGTGGCGCCGGCTCCGGCGGCAATGGCGGCCAAAACGAGCTCTTCCAAGACCAGCCGACGACCTATGCACCCGGCGGAGCGGCCGGCCCGAATACGGCGGTATCGGGCAGCGGTGGTGCGAGTGGAGCGAGCGGTAGCGTCGCTTGGGTGGAGCTCACTGTTTAGGGGCCAGGCGGCAAGACGTCGCCCAACATGAGCGGGAGCGCGCATGGCCGCAATCCAATACAGCGCCGCCGATGCCGGTGTGCTCGTGCAGATCGCCGACGCGGCCAACGGCAGTTTGCAGACGCCACCGTTCCTGCCGGGCGGTTGGAATGTGCTGGCGACCACGTCGTTAATGGGTATGGGCAGCCCGCAAGCGATCCTCGCGGGCGGCGCATTGCCATCGACCGGAGAGTCGGCGGTCGTGCTGGCTTGCGGCGCACAGGCGGCGGCCTTTCTCGCCTTCTTTACGCTAGCGAACCATACGCTCTCGCAACCCATCTTCGGCGGACTCTTGCCGATGCCGCCGCCTCCGCCGCCGACGCTTACGCCGCAGCTCGATGTCGGCTTTCAGCAGCTCTATTACCGGCTGAGCGATTGGATTAAAAATTCGCTCACCCAGTTCGCCGGCAGCTGTCCCACGCTGCTGACCTGTGGCATCGGCGGCCCGGGCGCCTTGGCTCAACTGGCGGCGATCGACTTTCGCGTCGGCGGCAGCCGCGCGCCCAGCTTTCTCAAGACGGTCGGCTGCTACGCCTTTTCCGCTCCGCCGTTCGTCAACGCGACGACCGCGAATGTGAGCGTGCAGCAGCAATTGCCGGACGTCTATAACAACCTGTTCGCACTCACGGCGGCCAATGTGGACTTCTTTCCGACGAGTCCGACCGCCGCCATGGGTTATTCCCCGCTCGGCCAACAGATAGCCGTGACGGCGCGGCTGCCAAAATACGATTCACCCTGGTACGAGCGCAGCGCGATCTACTACACCAACATGTTGACTTCGAGCATGCTCGCACGGCGGGATGCCGAGGCCGCAAAGGCGGCGCAAGCCGCCGCTCCACCACCGGCCTACGATCCCGACCTGGCCTTCGTGCTGGCGCAGTTTTGTGCCGCCGCCAGTGAAGCGTTTCAGCATCCGGCCCTGTCGCCGTTCATCCCCGCCAATTGGACGCTGCTCAACACGATCAGCAACAATGCCGGCCAGGTGATGGCGGTGGTCTATCGCAAGCTCAGCCAAGTGCTGGTCGCGTTCCGCGGCACATCGAGCTTCGAGGAGACGGTACAGACATTCGGCAATGCTAATGCCCAATATGTGAATTTCCTGGCGGCCGGCGTCATTCCGACCGCCGGCCAAGTGCTGAAGGGCGGCTACGACAGCTACATGGCCATGCGTCAGCAATTCCGCCAAGTCCTTTCGCAGATCAGCGATTTGGCGACGGTGTCGCTTCTGTTGACCGGCCACGATACCGGTGCCTGGATCGCCGTCATGGCGGCGACCGATCTGATGCAAGGCACGGGAGGCACGCCGACCCTGCCGGCGCTCGCCAATCCGCCGCAGCTGTACACCTTTGGTGCGCCGCCGTTCGGCACCGTTCCCTTCACGAATTTCTTCGCAACGAAGGTGACGGCAGCGGCCTACCAGGTCGCCCGCCCCGGCGATATCGTTCCGAAGATCCAATACTTCGGCAATCTCCCGATCGGATCGCAGGTCTCTCTCCCTGGCCTCACGGAATACGACGACCTGACCTATCATCCCGTCATCAGCTACATTCACCTCCTCAATCCGCAATTGGCGACGCCTTCGAAAACGTCAGCATGACTGAAAGCGAACGCTGCAGGAAAGACCGGGCAGCGCAGGAGTTTGGAGAATCCGGCGTAAGCGCCGGCGAGCATGAGTAAGTCATGGCGCTAGACGTCTGGTTTCCTCTGGCAATCTATTACGAGGATTTGGCTGACAGCGCCGAGCATAACCTTGCGTTCGCGGAGCGGATCAAGGATCTGCTCCAGGCTTCGGGCGAACGGCGCCACTCGCCGACAGCCAGCTGGACGGGCGACGTGCACAACGTCGACCGCTTACATCTTGACCCGGCGTTCGATTGGTTGACCGATCAGGTCGGGATTCATGCGCTGCAGTATCTCAAGACGCTCGGCCACGATCTCGAAAAGATCGACATCTACGTTCAGCGCTCCTGGCCGGTGGTGGCGCAGCGGGGCCAAGGTGTTGGGCGCCATGTCCATCATACCGCTCACCTGAGCGCGGTTTATTACGTCTGCGCACCCAAAGACGATGCCGGGGGGCGCATCCGCTTCCTCAACGATTACAAGCCGAACGAACTTTCCGGCGGTATCGGCTCGAACATGACCGGCGGCTACGCGGAGCTCAATGCGTTGAACTACGGCAGCGCGTTCTATCAACCGATCGCGGGCCGCCTCCTGCTGTTTCCGGCAAAGCAGGCTCACGAAGTCGATGCTAGCCAAAGCGACGAGCCGCGGATTTCGATTTCTTACGATCTCATCATCACGGCGCGCGGAACCCCGTACGGGGGTCATCACGAATTTCTCATGCCGCCGCCCGGCGTGTGGAAGCAGATCGGCCGGCCGGAGCCATCGGTTGTGCGGCTACCGGCAAATTCCGCGCCGGCCGAGGGCCGCGCGGCGCTGGCTGAGGTCACCGCTTATAGCCGGGCGGCCGATGCCTTCACGATTCCAAATCGCGACGGACATGTTCTCTGGGAAGCCGCCGCATTCGATCACTGCTCGAGCGCGGCGAGCTGGCACGATTATGCTGCGATACTTCAGAAGGTGCCGTCGGAAGACTGGACGCGCGATGAGTCCGGCGCTGCGCTGTCCTGGCATCGCTGCAGCGATTGGCGCGTCTGTCGAGATGCGGCCGATCGATTGTATGTCCATCTGCGCCGCCATGACATTCCTTTGGCTGGCGCCCATGTGACTGCACCGGTTCTGCAAAAGCGGCTGCCCGGGGCCGCCGCGCCCTACCAGCGCGGCAACGGCCATCTGTGCGTCTATCTGCGGATTGATCGCGACGACGCCGAGGAGTGCGCATTGGAATTCGCCGAGGGCGGGTCAGTCCCTCTGGCGGCCGGGGAAATGGTGATCGCCAGCGGTTGCCGGCGGCAGCGTCTGCAGGGCGCCGGTCATGTGATCCGCTTCGAGCTCGATTTACCGGCCATTGCACGCTGTGGAGTGCTGCAGCTGCAAGCCATGCAATCGTCCGAGGTTCCCGATAGCGTCGCGTTCGCCGCCATCACGGCGCAGCCGATCGAGCATCCGCTGCCGCCGCCGGACCTGCTGTTCGAAAAGATCCAATGGCTCGACGCCCGCGCCCGCAGGCGCAATCGACACGAATCCTGTCCCGCCGTGCGGCGGTTCTTGGTCGAACACGCAGACCCGAGCTCCGCCACCAAAGCGGACCTCGAAATGATTCGTAGCCACGGCAACGGTATGGAATCACCTTGCGGCCGGTTGATCGAGAACATTGCCGCCCTGAACGTCAGGCAATGCGAGATGCTGTGCCGTTTCGCCGAGGCTCACATGACGTCGGTGGTGCCCGATACGGTCGACGATCTCCCGGAATATCAGGTCAATCTGTCGGTCGAAGGGCTGACCGAACTTCTGGGCCGGGATACGGTGGCGGCCCTTTTGAAGATGCCCGAGGCGTTAGGCGCTCCATCCGACGTCGCAACGCGCGACCTTTACGAACGGATCGACATTTTCGTGCGCATGTACTCGCCGCGAACGCGTCCGTACATCGCATTTCATTCCGACACGAGCTCATACACGATCAACATCGCGCTCAACGATGACAGCGGCTTTGACGGTGGCAAGCTTTTGGCAGTGAACGGCACCACCTTGAAGGCGCCGCTGCACAGCCGAGGCACCGCGATCCTCCACACGGGCAATGTCGTGCACGGGGTGTCCAAGGTCGAAAGCGGGACCCGGTATTCTCTTATCCTGTTCTTCC
>Ga0134128_10008354_pt1 | contig 12459 bp, 10 predicted proteins | sample KB31754_FD_96462 | JGI IMG/M metagenome (GOLD analysis project Ga0134128, IMG submission 96462) | Terrestrial soil microbial communities with excess Nitrogen fertilizer from Kellogg Biological Station, Michigan, USA - KB3-175-4 | ecosystem: Environmental > Terrestrial > Soil > Unclassified ...
CGCCGGGCTCGTGATGTTCTACGGGGCGCGCCACGCGCGGCGGATCGGGTCCGCCGTCGCGATCTTCGACGCCGGCGGCCTGGCCCTCGTCGCGGTGACCGGCACGCTCAAGGCGCACGCGGCTGGTCTCGCCCCTCTCGGCGCCGCGCTCCTCGGCATGCTGAGCGGCATCGGCGGCGGGCTCGTGCGAGACCTGCTCGTCTCGGAAGTGCCCGCCGTCTTTACCGAGACGATCTACGCCGTCGCGGCCCTCGCCGGCGCCGCCGTCGTCGAAGCCGGCCTCGTGGCGGGCCTGCCCTCGACGCCCGTCGCCATCACCGGCGCGCTGCTCGTCTTCGCGCTGCGGATTCTGGCGATCCGCTACGGCTGGCGGCTGCCGGTCGCGGAAGACTAACCGTACGACGGGTACGACTGGGTACGACGGGTACGACAGGTACGACGGGTACGACAGGTCCCCGGTGGCGGCCTGCATCACTTGGCCGCATCTTGCTTTAAGAAAAGAGGACGAGCGGCAGCACGTTCCTTGCACCCGTCGTACCCGCCGTACCCGTCGTACCCGTCGTACCCGTCGTACGGCTCTACTGAACGCGATGGCAGAGTTCGCAGTCCTGGCGGACCGCTTTGCCGTCTCGGGATTTGTGGTTGTCGTCGTGGCAGCGGAAGCAGCCCGGCGTGCTCACGTGATCGAGCTGGTTCACGTACGTGCCCCAGCCCACCTTCATCTCGGGGAAGACGTTGCGGCGATAGACCTGCTGCACGGCGCTGACGGCTCGATCGACTGCCGGCGCGCTCGCGGCCGTGTAGAACTCGCGAAGATGCGTCGCGATGCCGACGTCGGCCGCCGCCTGGCTCGGATACTCCTTGGTCAGCGCCGCCACCGCCTCGCGGTGGAGGAACGGCAGATCGCGACCCAGCTCGCCCGACGCCATCGCCGCATCGACCGCCTTGTCCGGCGCGGCCGAGAAGGTGTGCGCCGGCCGGTTGTGGCAGTCGAGGCAGTCCATGCGGTGCAGCGGACCGGCCGGAGCCGCCGTGACGCCTTCGGCGAAGTACTCGACGACCTGGCCGCGCGCATCGGTGACGCGCATGTACGGGATCGTCGCGTTCGTCGCGTCGGTCGACGCGTATTCGACGCGCGTTCCGGACTGGGCATGCCAGTGATTGGCCGCCATGTGCAGCGTCAGCGTCGTCGCGCTCTCGGTGTTCTTCTCGTCGTCGCCGTACGACAGGAACGTCCGGGTCAGCTCGATGTTCGGCCGGCCCGGCGTGTGGCAATGCGCGCAGGTGTCGACCGCGCCGGGAATCCGCCCGACCGGCTCGGGGATCGGGCGGCGGAACCCATTCGTCGCCAGTAAGTAGAGCTGGCGCGTGCCGTTCAACTTCGCGTGCACCATGCCGCCCGCGCCCGGCGAGACGTGACAGCTGACGCAGTCGACCTCGGCGTGCGGCGAGAACATGTGCGCCGTGAACTCCGGCGTCATCGGCGTGTGGCACACCTGCCCACAGAACTTCGTGGACTCGGTGTACTGCACGGCGCCGACGCTCGCCACCGCGACGATGCCCAGATTGACGATGGTGAGGAGGAGCACGACCGCGACGATCTGCCGCGTGCGCCGCCGGCCCAGATCCACGGCCGGCCACGACCACGCCGGCGCGCCGCGGCGACGCCGCACGCCCTCACGCCACATGCCGAACGGGATCAGCAGCAGGCCGGCCACGAACACGGCCGGCACGAGCAGATAGCCGAGCAGGTTGGCGTACGGCCCGACGATGAGGCCGAAGGCCTCGAGCGAAGCGAAGGTGATGAACGCGACGGCGGCGACGGTCGTGACGACCGCGCCGCCGATCGACCAGGGATTGCGGGACAGCGCGCCGCCGGGCGCCCGCATGGGCTCGCGCGCGCCCGGGGCCATTACTTCAGGCTCATCATGTAGGCCGTGAGGGCGTCGATGTCTGCATCCGTGAGCTTATGGCTCTTGAGGTACGTCGACATCGGCATCGCCGGCTTCTTCGGAAGCTTCACTTCCATCGCGGCGGGCGTCGTCAGCCACTTCCTGATGTCGGCCTCGCTCACTTTGCCGCCGACGCCGTCGAGCGCCGTCGAGAGCTTGCCGCCCTTGCCGGCGATCGCGTGGCACGTATCGCACTTCACGGTGGCATAGGCTTTCTGCCCCGCGGCGACCTTCGCCGGGTCGGGCGCCTGAGCTACGAGGACGACTCCGGTCACGAGGAGTCCCACGATTCCAATCAACGTCGCACGCATGTCACGAGTCCTTTCCCGGGGGAGCCGCCGTTCTCGGCGGCTACCAATGATAGGTCAGCCGCGCGAAGACCATCTGCGCGGTATAAGGCAGCAAGGCGTTGCCGAGTGTCAAGAGGCTGGGAATCGCGAACGGCGCGAGCGCCGTCTGCCCCATGGCGTAGTCGGCGACCTTGAAGTTCTCGTAGAGATAGCCGACGCCGGCGGTCGCGCGGGTCGTCAGGGGATAGCTCACGTCGAGCGTCGCTCGACGCAGCTCGCTCATCACCTGCGGCAGCTGAACCACGGCCGGCAGTGTCGTCACCGCGGCCAGACCATAGAGGTAGAGCGTGGAGCCCTTGTTGTAGTCCACCGTGAGACGCAGGCGAAGCGCGCCGACGAGGTTCTTGACGTCCAGGCCGCCCGTCACCGAGTCGGTGATGTCGTTGCCGGCCGCCGACCAGTTGCGGGTCGGATCGGTGAACTGCACGCCGGGGCTGGCCGCGCGCGAGTTCTGCAGCGACTTGTATCCGTTGCGCTCGTACGACAGATCGAAGGAGAGATCGTCCATCGGCGTCGCGGCAAAGCCGACGCCGTAGGTCGTGTAGGACGCGTTGGCCAGACCGAAGCCCGTGCTGAGCGAGTTCACCGGGTACTCATCGCGTCCGCCGCCCGCCGTGAGATTGATCGTCAGGCTGCTGCCGATGAGGAAGGACCCGGTGAGCGTGCCGACGTCCTGATTCCGATCCGCGATGTCGAACGTCTGGAGCGTCGGTTGCTCGCCGTCGCCGGCGATGTCCGAGTTGTCGAAGCCCTGGCCGCGGCGCGTCGAGTGCTCGTAGCGCCCGTGCAGGAGGATCCACGGCGATCCGGAGGTATCGAAGGTCACGCGCTCCGCGTTCGTGACGCTGCCGGTGAAGATTCGGAACGTGTAGTCGGCGGCGCTGCGCGTGTAGCCGACGCCGACGTCGCCCACGCGCACGTCGTAGGTCGCCCCGGCATCGAGGGTATTCGTCTTGAGGCTCTGCGGGCTCGTGTCAGGCGTCGAGGGCGGCCCCATTTCGATCGTGGAGTCGTACTCGATGCGGCCGGCGATCTGCGTGGCGATCGGCGTGCGGTTGTCGTAGTCGTAGAACCGGTAGCGCACGTCGAGATTGAGGCCTTTGATCGGCCGTGACGTGAAGATGAAGTTGCTGGACGTCGTCCGGCCGTCGCCCTCGACCGACGTGCGATCGAGGCCGAAGGTCGGGACGGCCGTGTTCGTCGTCTCGGGCAGCAGCGTCGGGTTGGCCGTCAGCGATCCGATGGAGGCGGTGCCGACCAGGCGCGTGTGCATCGGGAGCTTCACGGACACGGTGCCGTCGAGCGTCTGCGTGAAGTCCGAGGGCGGCAGCGAAATCCGGCCCGTCGACGAGAGCGTGGCCTTGTCGGTCAACTGATAGGGATTGTCCCAGGTGATCGACGCGTTGTCGTTCGTGAACCACGACGAGGTGTAGCCGACGCGGAAGAGCCAGTTGCCCATCGCGTGCTCGATACCCGACTCGACGTCCGTCTGGTGCTGCTTCACCGGGAACGGGATTTCGTCGGCCGCGCTGAAGCCGAACGTTCCTTCGCCCACGATCGTCCCGCTCCGATCCATGTGCGTGACCTGGACGTTGGCGGTGGTGTTTTCGTCCGCGAGGAACGTCAATCCGCCCGTGGAGAACTTGCGCAGGCTCTGCACGGTCAGGGGATTGAGGTTGGGCACGACCGCGCTGATGTTGGCGGCGTTCGTCTGGAGCAGGGATTGGACGTAGTCGGGAATCGTGAGGACGTTCGTGCCGGATCCGAGGAACACGGTCTTCGTCGTGTCGCTCACGAGCCACGGCATCGACTGGAAGCTGCCGTAGACGCGCAGCCTGCCGGGCCGGGTCAACTCGCCCTGGTAGATCGCGTCGCGGCGGCCGGCGTGCGTGCCCCAGACGTCGGCGAACCATCCGCGGCGCTCGAGCGAGGTCGAGAAGTCGTCGAAATAGACGCCGTTCGACAGATCGCGGAAGCGATTGAACCGCGCGCTGTCGCCCGTGAACGTCGTGCCACGGCCGCCGAGGTCGAACGTGCCGGAGGTCGTCGTCGCGGCCTCGGTGGGCGTGGCTGCCTGCGCCGGCGCGACCGCGGCGGCCGCGCTCGCCTGCGGTTCAGGAGCCTGAGGCGCCGCCGCGACCGAGGTCGAGGCGACACTCAACACGAAGAGCGTACACAGCGTTGTCCGCATACCCCGCTCCCTCAGCGCAGGAAGAACTGGCCGACAGGGTGCGTCGACCCGTGGATGGTGATGTGGCAATTGACGCAGCCGCGGTTCTCGAGCTGCGGCTTCGTCAACTGCGTGGCGTCATAGAGCGTGCTCGGATGCCGCGTCGAGATATGGCACCTCTGGCACAGAAGGGGCAGTTTCGCCACGAGCATGCTGTCGTTCTGCGAGCCGTGGGCATCGTGACAGGTCGTGCAGCCCTGCCGCGCCGGCGGGTGCTCCCAGAGGAACGGTCCGCGCTTGTCGGCATGGCACGACGTGCAGAGGTCGTTGACCGACTCGCCCTTCTTGAGCAGCTTCACGTTCGTGGTGCCGTGCGGGTTATGACAGCTCGAGCAGGTCAGCCCGCCTTCGGCGACCGGCATATGCGACTGCCGCTCCATCTTCGCGACCTTGTCGCGGTGGCAGGTCGCGCAGAGCTTCATCTCGGTCGGCGCTTTGAGCTGAGCGGTCTTGGACTCATAGCTGTGCACGCTGTGGCAGCTCGTGCACGCCAGGCCGCGTGACTCATGCTTGCTGCCGTCCCAGAGCGCGTGCTCGCCGCGGCTGTGGCACGTGAGGCACGTCGCGTTGACGTCGCTCGCGGGCAGCTTCTTGAAGTCCTTGACCGGCTTGTGCTGCGGATCCTCGGCGTGCTCGCTTCCCGGCCCGTGGCAGGTCTCACAGCTCTGCTTGGCCGCGGGCGTTCGCGGATCCATCGCGCGGTGATGCGGGCTCTTCTCGTAGCCCGCCTTCTGGGCCTCGTGGCAGCGCAGGCAGGTCTCCTCGCCGACGTACGTGCCGGTCTGCGTGGCGGCCTGAGCGGCGGGCTTCGGTGCGGGATTCTTCGGAGTCTGCGCGGAAGATTCCGGGGCTGGCGGCGGCGTGACCGCGGCCGTGGCGGCGCGGCCCCGGACGACGCCAAACGCCCCTAACCATAGGCAAAGAGCGAAGATTACCCATCCAGCGGCGTAGGGCGGACTCGATCGAAGCGGCTTCAGCACGGGTAACCCCCGGTTAACGGTCGCCAGGTGTAGAGCAAGGGCCCTGCCAGATGTAGAACTGTGCAACGCTGACGACCGAGCAAGATGAGACCGCCGGACCCGACGTCTTCCGGCGAACGCGGAGCGGGTTCGCTGATCCTACGCCTAGGTCACCGAGGATTGAAACTATGGCTTTATAGGCTGGTCGTAGTCGCACAGGCGTTATAAGTCCGTCGATTCCGGCGGCTGCCCTTCGGCTTCCGGCCGGCATGCGGAGCGTTCGGGCGGCGCCGTCTCATTCACATCCCGCTGACGGTCGGCGAAGTCGAGCCAGTCATCGCCCAGCAGCTCGGCCGGATGCTGCGTGCGCACGGTGCCATTCCCGCAACCGAGATCGTTGGCTGGACAGAGCCGGTCGCAGCCCCAGCAGGTTCGCTCGGGATGGGCGGGATGGAGAAAGGCAGCCTTCATCGATGCGTCTCGCAGGAATCGGTCAGCGGCGGCGTCGGCACGTGCTTCCTCCTTCGTGCCGGACACCGCCGCCTGCCAGGTCGCGGCGCGACCTCGGCGATGGCTACTTACTTCTTGCAGCCGCAGCAGGTGCAGTCAGGGCCGCAGCAGCATTGAGTCGTCCCCGAGCAGCAACAGATGCGGTCCGTCTTCGTTCGTTTCATAGCCGTCTCCTGGCCACCCGGGACTGCAAGGTCGATGCCCGCTCGTGCCGGTCGAATCCGCATCTATTTGGCCCGTTTTCGACGGATGCCGACCGCGGGCCCCGAATTCGTCCGCGGGCGATCCGAAAGATTTCGGGGACGCGTTCTAGCGGCGACCAGAAGTGTCGGTGGGACGCCGGTTGGTGGTGTCGATGCGGTGAACGAGCAGCGCCAGACCGGCACACACCGCGAAGAGCACGCCGGCGGCAATCGCCGCGGGCGCCGCGATCGATCGGTGGCCGCGGAGATACTCCTCGAGCGTCGCCGTGAGCAGCCACATCTGGACCATGAGCACGACGGCCATCAGCGCGATCGCGCCGTCGATGGCGACGAGGCGCCGCCTGCGATCAGAAGGACGAGGCTCACTCATGCGCGATCTCCGTCTCGAGGCCGACGGCCACGAGGTCGTCGCCGTGCCGCTCGAGGGTAACGCGCGGGAGCGGCCGCGGCGGCGGCCCGGCGACGACCGATCCGTCCGCGACGGCGAAGACGCCGTGGTGACACGGACACTCGAGCTGCCGCCGCGAGGCGTCATAGACGACCGCGCACGACAGATGCGTGCACACCTGGCTATAGGCGACGTAGGTGTCCCGCGCGGTGCGGATGAGCAGGCACGGGTCCTTCGGGGTCGGATACGTGAAGAGCTTCACGCCGTCCACCGGCAGGTCCCCGGCTTTTGCGACGACGGCGGGCGCAAACACGGGCACGCGCGCGACCAGTCCCTTGACGAGAATCCAGACGTTCCCGGCGAACATCCCCAGGCTGGTCAGCGTCAGGAACTTCGCGAACTGCCGGCGCCCGACGTAGCGCTCGTCGGCGGCGCGAATCGAGAACTCGTCGCGCCACAGCGGATCCGTGCTCATGCCCGCGCCTCCCACATGTAGTCCGCGACGTCGATCGACACCTCATCGACGCCCGCGGGCGCCATCATGAACACTTTGGTCCTGACGGTCTCGTGCCCGAACTGAAACGTGTTGACCGGCACTTCCCGCCGTTCGCGCGCGATCGTCTCCGGCCGGGCGAACGTGAGGGCCTGACTCGGACACACGGTCGCGCACATCGGCTTCTTCCCCGCCGACGTGCGGTCGTAGCACATGTCGCACTTCATCATCAGCTCGCGCTTCGGATGAAGCTTCGGAATCCCGAAGGGACAGGCGAGCACGCAATTCGCGCAGCCGATGCAGCGCGGCTCGAGCGCCGACTGCACGATGCCGTCCTCGCCCTTCTTGATGGCGTCGGCCGGGCAGACCTCCGCGCACGTCGGGTCCTCGCAGTGGAAGCAGACGTAGGCGGCCGTGGCGATGCTCTCGCGGCGATCGATGAAGTCGAAATTGATCATCGACACGCCGCGGTGGGTCTCGCACTCTTCACAGGCTTTCAGACACGACTGGCAGCCGATGCAGCGGGACGGATCGACGAAGAACTCGAAGTCAGACATGGCCCACCTTCGCCGGCGCTCCGGCGGCCTTCGCCAGCCGGCACGCCGAGACCTTGAACTCCGGAATCTTGCTCCGGGGATCGATCGTGCGGTGCGTCAGCCGATTGGCGCTCTGATCACCGGGCCAGTGATACGGGATGAACACCGTGTCGGGCCGGATCGTCTTGACGACGGTGCAGGCGAGCGTGAGCTCGGTCCGTCGGGTCGTGACCGTGACGAGGTCGCCCGTATCGAGCCCAAGGGTCGCCGCCAGCCGCGGGTGGATCTCGACGAGCGGATCGGGGTACTGCTCCACGAGCGCGCCGATGCGCCGGGTCTGTGCGCCGGACAGGTACTGGCTGACGACCCGTCCGGTCGTGAGATAGATCGGGAAGTCGGCGTCCACCGGATCGCCGCTCTCGCGCCAGGGCGTGAGCAAAAAGCGGCTCTTGCCGTCGGCGTGCATCGAGACGCCGCCTTCGAACAGGCGCGGCGTGCCGGGGTGATCGGCCGAGGGGCAGGGCCAGAAGACACCCATCTCGCGGTCGAGGCGTTCGTAGGTGATGCCGTAGTAGTCGGCGACGCCGCCGCGCGACGCCTCGCGCAGCTCCTCGAAGATCTCCCGCGGCTCGCGATACGGAAAGTACTGGCCCTTGCCGAGCCGCGCGGCCAGGTCGCAGTAAATCGACGAGTCCGTCCGGGCGCGTCCCGGCGGGTCGACCGCCTTGCGGATGTGGACGACGCGCCCTTCCGCCGTGCAGACCACACCCTCCTCTTCCTCCTGGAGGCTGCCCGCCATGACGACGTCGGCGTGCTGCGCCGTCTCGGAGAGAAAGAAGTCGATCACGCCGAAGAACTCGAGCCGCTCGAGCGCCTCGCGCGTGTACGCGGCTTCGGGCAGCGACACGAGGGGGTTGAAGCAGATCGAGAGCAGGCCCTTGATCTCGCCGCGATGGATGGCCTCCATGATCTCGACGGCCGAATAGCCCGCGCCCGGCAGGTCCTCGGGCGCGATGCCCCACACCTTCGCGACGTGCTCGCGCGCCTTGGGGTCGTCGATCGATCGCTGGCCCGGCAGCTGGTCGCACTTCTGGCCGTGCTCGCGCCCGCCCTGGCCGTTGCCCTGCCCGGTGATCATCGCGCAGCCGGCCCCTTCGCGCCCGAGCTGGCCCGTCGCCAGGCACAGATTGATCACCGCCGAGCAGTTCTCGACACCCTTCGAGTGATGCTCGAGACCGCGCGCATGGAGCGCGATCGCGCGATCGGCCTGGGCGAACATGCGCGCCGCCTTCTCGATCGCCTCCGGCGGCACGCCCGTGCGCTCGGCGACCGTCCGCGGGTCGTAGGGCTTCACTGATTCGGCCACCGCCTCGAATCCCGTCGTGTGCGCCTCGATGAACGCGCGGTTCTCGAGGCCCTCGCGCAGCACGACGTGCAGCATGCCCATGAGGAGCTGCAGGTCCGTGCCCGGCCGCACCGGCAGGTAGAGATCCGCATTGCGCGCGATCGGCGTGAACCGCGGGTCGACGACAATGAGCTGGCCGCCGCGGTCGCGGCAGCGCCAGATATAGCTCGTCGTGATCGGCGCGCACTCGCCGACGTTGGCGCCGATGACGAGCAGCACCTGCGCCTTTGGAATGTCGCTCCAGGGCAGCGGGCTGCGATCGACGCCGAAGGCCGGCTTGTAGGCGTGGCCGGCCGACACCATACACAGCCGACCGTTGTAGTCCACGTGGCGCGTCCCGAGCGCGACGCGCGCGAACTTGCCGACGAGATAGGCCTTCTCGGTCGTGAGCGACGCGCCGCCGTACACCGCGACGGCGTCGCGCCCGTACTTCGCCTGCAGCTCGCGCAGCCGGCGCGCCGTCGTGCCGAGCGCCTCGTCCCACGTCGCCGTGCGAAACCCCGCGTCAGTCCGCATCAGCGGATCCAGGAGGCGGTCCGGATGCCCGCTCTGCAGATAGCGCTTCACGCCTTTCGGGCAGAGCATGCCCTCGTTGAACGGGAACTCTTCCCACGGCTCGAAGCCGATGACGCGGTTGTCGCGCACTTTGAGCTGGATGCCGCACTGCTGGCCGCAGAAACAGCAGTGCGTCTTCACCAGTCGATCGGGCGCGTGCTGCGACTCGTGCTGCCAGCCGCCGGCCGGCTCGAAATTCAGATGCGGCCCGAACGCCTCGTGGATGGCCTCGCGGCTCCCCGGAACCTTGGCCATCTCAGGCGTGTCCCTTCAGTCGCAGCTGCGCGCGCGACAGGGCCTTGCGCTTGCACGGCGGGCAGAGGTCCTGCCAGGTTCCGCCCCCATCCAGGCGATAGTCGAAACCGACCTGCGGCAGCACGCGCCTGAGGTCGTCCACGTGCATGCGCGAGGCGACCGGCGCGCCGCAGCTCGGACACAACGCCTGTTCGCCGGCCTGCCCCACCTCGCGGTAGAGCTTCACGCCGATCTGCGCGGGCCGCTGGAAGATGTGGAAGAACTTGCCGAACGGCAGGTAGAGCAGTCCCGCGATGACCGTGATCGCGTGAAGAATGGCCAGGAAGCTGTAGGCCTCGCCTTCGAGCCACCACTGCGACGCTGTCAGCGCCAGGCCCGTCACCGAGATCGCGAACAAGAGCACCAGCGGAAAGAAGTCCGACGCGAAGGTCTGAATCGCCATCGGGCCTTCGTCGCGGAGGCGGCGCCACAACGCCAGCGCGATGCCGCCCAGCACCAGAATCGCCGCGATGTCGAGGCCGTGGAAGATCAGGGCGGCCGTCACGGTGCCCAGGCGGAAGCTCATCACCGGAAAGCCGAAGACGTGCGTGACGTACGTCATCTGGTCGACCGGCGTGCGGAAGTAAATCCAGCCGAAGACCAGCGGGAAGGTAATCGCGACGGCCAGGATGCAGCCCCAGAACAGCAACTGATGCATCACCCAGCGCATCGTCGATCGCTGGCGAATGAACCGCTGCTCGACGAGCTGCGTGAACGCGAGGCCGACCAGGCGGGCGGTCGCGCGGAAGGGCCCGCCAGCGCCGAAGAGTTCCCAGCCGCGCTCCCAGTAGATGCGCGTCGGCGGTTTGTCGAGCCAGACGCTGTAGTGGTAGATGACGCCCCACGTCGCGAAGATGACCGCGAACGTGTAAATGACGAGCGCCGGGTCGAACGACTGCAGGTTGCGGGATCCGGCGACGATCGCGGCGACCAGGAGCGCGGTGCCGAACGTCGCGCGCACGCCGGCGCGGATCCGATCGGCGGCCCGCCGGAGATCGGCGGGCACGGCCATCGCGCCCGCGACTTCGGCCGTGAAGAACGTCGCGCGATTCAGCCGCCAGAGCGCGAGCGACGTCGCCGCGAGAAGGACGAACCCCGGCCAGACGACGCCGAGACGATCGCGAGACATGCCGAGGAGGAGCGGCGGGAAGAACCCGCCGAGCCCGCCCATCGCGCCGACCAGGCCCGTCACCGTGCCGGTCTCCGCGGGAAACCGCTCCGGCACCAGCTTGAAGACGGCGCCGTTACCGAAGCCGAGGAGCGCCGCGCACCCGAGCGCGCCGACCGTGAACGGAATCATCGACGGCCAGGACAGCAGCAGCGCGAACGGCACGACGCCGGTGAACACGCCGTTCAGCACGCGCGCGCCGCCAATCCGGTCGGCCAGCCAGCCGCCGGCGGGCCGGCAGGCCGTGGCGAGCACGACGAAGCCGGCCGTGCGAAAGCCGGCGTCGGCGGGCGTCAGCCCGAACTGGTCCTTGAGCAACGTCGGGAGATAGATCGAGAAGGCGACGAAGCCGCCGAAGGTGAGGAAGTAGAAGCCGGACAGCGCCCACGCGAGCGGCGCGCGCCGCAGCACGCCGACGGTTTCCCCAAGCGTCCGCACGGCGCCTCGCGCGGGGGCGTTCCTCGCGGCGGCGGCAAAGACGACGGCCCAGACGACGAGCAGCACGGCCACGGCGTCATAGACGTGCGTCCATCCGATCGAAGCCGCGAGGACCGGCCCGAGAAACACCGCCAGCGACTGGCCGATGTTGCCCATGCCGTAGACGCCGAGCGCGGTGCCCTGCCGCGCGCGCGAAAACCACGGCGACACGAACCCCACGCCCACCGCGAAGGACGAACCGGCGAGGCCGAGGAAGAACGCCGTCACCAGAAGCGCCTGATACGACGTCACTCTCGGCACCACGGCGACCGGGACCGCGACGATCGCCATGAGCGCGGCGAAAACCAGGCGCCCGCCGCGCCGGTCGGTCAGGATCCCGAGCGGCACGCGGGCAATCGAACCCAGCAGCACGGGCACCGCGACGAGAAACGCGACCTCCGTGGCCGTCAGGTGATAGAGCGATCGAAACGTCGGCGCGAATGCGCTGACGAGACCCCACGCGGTGAAGCAGACCGCGAACGAGATGGTCCCCAGCGCAAGCTGACGCGAGGACTCAGGTTCCGGAGCAGGTGTGGCGGTCATCAGAGGCAGGCGGTACAGCAATCGGCATGCCGACGATCCGTGCCCATCTTGCCACAGGGACAACCCGAACGCGTGACCTGACAGCCGGCGACCGCGGAATAGTTCTGAGCGAGTCCGTGAACTTTCACGGTCAGATCGCCGCCGTCGTCACGCGATCACGAAGAACCTCCGGCGTCGACGTGGCACAGTCTCTGCTCTTGGGGACGGCAGCGGCGTCAGCCGCGGGAGGCCCGTCATGATCGCCCTCAAGAACATCCTCGTCGCGACCGACTTCGGCGACGCGTCAGGATCGGCGCTCGCCTATGGCCGCAACCTGGCCGCGGCCTTCGGCGCCACGCTGCACGTCGTGACGGTCGTCGACAACCTGCTGGCCCGGGCGATGGTCGTCTCGACGTA